>ERZ1022756.339-NODE-339-length-14529-cov-70.793561_pt1 | contig 14529 bp, 13 predicted proteins | sample MGYA00520902_ERZ1022756 | MGnify/ENA primary metagenome ERZ1022756 (study PRJEB33162, sample SAMN09537601) | freshwater metagenome | isolation source: freshwater | place: Canada:Alberta | collected 2017-07 | study: EMG produced TPA metagenomics assembly of the...
GCCAGGTAGTTCTGGTTCAGACCCATGATGCTCCTTCAAATCGACGGCTGTGATTCATGCGAATCACTGCGGTATAGCAAACCCTCAAGCTCAGCTTTAGGCTTAAGCTCTACGGCTTTTTGTACTCCGCGCCAAAAAAATAGGCCTTGATGCCCATTTTGTGGCGTAACGCGTACGGGCGTGTCTAAAAATTGTCGAATCGCACAACCGGTGCGTTTGGTGAAGAAACATCAAAAGTCACGGACTGAGTTTTTCGATGATTGGCCATAAGTGCCTGAAGTACCTTCGACTTCAAAACCGAGTCAGAGCTGTCCCCCCAAATGATTCTCTGATCACGAGAGGTTCTAAGACTCATCTGAACATCATCTTTAGAGCGAGCCTCGATGAATTCAACCTGGTCCAATAATTCCTCTGGCAACGCCATTAACACTTCAATCGCATTTCTAAACCTTTGTGAGTTCCGCGGGTCCTCGCTAATCAAAATTTCGGGCAGCACTTCGGAGCCGTTGGCCTGAGCCACTCTCACTCCTGCTGGGTCAAAAAGCCAGCGCTCTCCCTTTACTGACACAACAGAAATAGCCTGTCGCTCTGAAATCTTCACCTGAAGACCGTTGGGTGGCAATGCGGTAGCGGAGAAGGACTCAATCAAAGCGAAGCTGGCAAGCGATTCAGCAACTGAGTTTTCATCAAGCAGTGGAAGTGGTGTGCCGATATGTGTCTGGAGTGCTTTCGAGATCAGCTCTGGCTTTATTCGCTCAGTACCCGTGACGTAAATTTCCTTGATAGCCAAGGCTGGAGAGAAAGTGACACCTGCAACGATAACCAGCAGCACAGCGATCGAACCCACGGATAACGATGCAATTAGTCTTTTGGCTCTTCGCGATGAAACCATGCTACCCAGGAGCGAACTCTCTAACTCTTTCTGGGTTATGCGTCTAGGAGCTTTGGCGAGAGTATTTAGTCGCTGACGTTGCAGCTTCTCACCTGGAAGCTTTTTGGAACCTGGGCGCTTCACTTTATCTAGCTGTCCTTCAAAGCCTGAAGCAGCTGGGGAACCATGCGATACACATCGCCACAACCCATTGTCATGATGAAATCTCCAGGACCGGCAAGGCTTGCGGCAACTGCAGGGGCGTCGTCCCAATTTGGAACATAGTGAATTCTTGACTTATCAGCAAAGTTGTTCCAAATCAGTTCACCAGTGACCCCTGGTTCTGGATCTTCCCTTGCCGCATAGATATCTAGCAAGACAACTTCATCACTTGAAGAAAGCACCTGTGCAAACTCTTTGGCAAATAATCGGGTTCTAGAAAACAAATGTGGCTGGAAAACGGTAATTAGCTTTCCGGAACCAACAACCGCCCGTGCTCCATTCAGCGCAGCTTCCACTTCAGTTGGATGATGCGCGAAGTCGTCATACACGCTTACACCGCGCTCTTGACCGTGAAGCTCGAATCTGCGTTCGGTGCCTTCAAATTTCGCCACCTCGCGAAGCGACTGCTCAAAACCAAAGCCAAGTCCGACCAAAGTTGCAACAGCGCCAGCGGCATTCAAAGCATTGTGTCTGCCTGCAAGTATCAGGGTTGCGGAAGCAATTTGATCCTTGTAAACCAACTCAAAGGAAACCTTTGCGTTTTGCTTTATGTTCTGGACTCGCACGGTGGCATCTTGAGCCTCGCCAAATGTAATCATCGGTTTAGAAACTAGTTTGGCTACTTCCCTAGCTCCAGCATCATCTGAACTTATGACCACGAATTCTTTTGATTTGTTTGCAAAATCTGCAAACACTTGATGAAAAGCTTCGATGCTCCCGTAGTGGTCAAGATGATCCGGGTCAACATTTGTAATCAAGCTGACGGCGGTGTCGTAGTGCAAGAATGAACCGTCTGACTCATCAGCTTCAATGACAAACAGCTCGCCCGATCCAAAGCTGCTGCTGTATCCGACGGAGTTGATAACTCCCCCATTTACAAAACTTGGGTCCTGACCCATTGCCATAAGAGCCGTGATAACCATTCCTGTTGAAGTAGTTTTTCCATGCGCGCCGGCTACAGCAATCAGTCGCTTACTAGATGCCAGATGCGCCAGTGCTTGAGAGCGGTGGATAACTGGAATGCCCTTCTGCTTTGCAAGTAAGTATTCGGGGTTGGTGGGCCACAGAGCACTTGTGACAACAACGGTGTCAGGATTCCCAAGGTGAGACTGATCGTGACCAATTGAAATTTGGGCACCGAGTGCTCTCAATGCTTGAACGTTCGAAGTGTCTCGAAGGTCACTTCCGGTGACGGTATGTCCCATACCAATTAGCAACCGCGCGATTCCGCTCATTCCGGAACCGCCAATTCCAATAAAGTGCACAACCCCTAGATCTTCAGGTACTGGCTGCGTGAAATCTGGCTTGATCATCTTCTGGAAAGCACCTCATCAATTAGTGCAATGAATCTCTCAGTGCCGTCAAGCACCCCGGCCTGCTTGGCGGACTCGGACATTTCGGCGAGGCGTTTGGTATCAGAAAGCATTGGAATAAGTGTCGAGCGAACGTAATCAGGCGTGAATTCGGAATCCGATACGGTCACAGCACCGCCCGCAGCAAGCACATCTTGCAAGTTGAATTTCTGTTCGCCGTTGCCAACCGGGTAAGGAACATACAAAGCAGGAAGACCAATTGCAGAAAACTCAGAAACGGTTGCCGCGCCGGCCCTCGAAACAGCAAAATCACTGGCAGCGATTGCAAGCTCCATTTGATCGACGTAGCGGACCCTTCGGAACTCTGGTTCCGATATTTCTTCTAGCTCGCTAGCTCCGCCGATGATGTGAAGCACCTGAATCCCAGCAGCCGACAAAAGAGCCCTTGATGATTCAATGGTTTGGTTGAGGCTTCTGGCACCCAGAGAGCCCCCAGTGACCAGCAAAGTCAGTTGGTCTGGCTTTAGGCCAAAGTGCTTTCTGGCCCCTGCAACATCTTTCTTGGTTGCCAATGCAACGATAGATTCCCGCAGCGGCATACCGACAAATTCGGTGTTGGCCATGTTCGCCGAACGAAAAGTTTTCCCGGCAGCGCTTGCAAAACGATTCCCAACTTTGTTTGCAATGCCAGGTAAGGCATTAGCTTCGTGGATGACGATTGGAACCTTCTCGCGCTTGGCTGCAACGTAAGCCGGTGCGCTAACGTATCCGCCGAAACCAACAACTACATCAATTGAATGTTTTCGGATGTAACCTCTGACCTTGGAAACAGCGGAGGCAAATTTAAATGGGAAAACTATCGCCCAGATTCCCGGTCGTCTTGGGAATGGAAGCTTTTCTATTGTGAGTAATTCAATTCCGGCTTCGGGGACCAGCCTGGACTCCAAACCCTCTTTAGTTCCAAGGGCCAAAACCCGATCCTGAGCCGAACGACTAATCAAAGCCCCTGCGATTGTAAGAAGCGGGTTAACGTGACCTGCAGTTCCTCCGCCGGTCAATAGGTAATTGGTCAACGCCTGACGCTCCGAACGGGCTGCCTGTGATTGTCCTTTTCAAAAGCCAGAACTAATCCAATTCCCGCCAGTGTCGCAATCAAAGAAGAACCACCTGCTGAGATCAGCGGCAAAGGTACACCCAACACTGGAAGCACTCCGAGTACAACAGCGATGTTCACAGCTGATTGACTCAAGATCCAGATAACAACACCAAGGGTTGTCACGCGTGCAAAGGTGGTTTGTGCACGCAGCATTACGCGAATCAACGAAGCGATAAGCAGTGCGAACATTCCAATGACCACCATGGCACCGATTAGTCCAAGCTCTTCACCGATAACCGCAAAGATAAAGTCGTTTTCCACTTCAGGAATCCATGACCACTTCATCTTTGAGTTGCCAAGACCCACTCCAAAAACTCCACCAGCGGCAAGTGCCCAAGTCCCATGCTCAAACTGCCAGTTAAACGCGTCGGAAGAAGCAGACCCCGGATTCAACCATGCCGTGATTCTTGCCATTCTCGAGGCGCTGGTCGCCGTCGCCACAGCTGCCAAGGCCACTGCAACTAGCGCCACTCGCCCCAAGATTTTGCCCGGAGCTCCAGCCATGAGCAGAGTTCCGAAGATGATGAAGGAGAAAATGACAGCGGTACCTAGATCTCGTCCCAACATAACCAGCACTACCGCGGCGCCGCCAACTGCAAGCAATGGGTAAAGCACGCGCTGCGGGTTGTCCATCTCGAGCTCACGGTTGGAAATAAACCATCCCATGTACATGATTAGGGCAAGCTTTAAAAACTCAGAGGGCTGCAAGGTGAATCCAGCGATTGAAAGCCAGTTGGTGTTTCCATTTACTGAGATACCGATAAATGGAACGGCAAGTTGCAAACCAAACCCAATCATCAAAACCAAACCAACTCGGTTTCTGATGAAACTCAGCGGCATACTGGCGATCACAAGCATCAGCGACAAGCCGATTAATGCATAGAGAAATTGCCTCGAAAAAATGTAGTAGGCGTCACGATTGGCCACCAATGAATCGATAGACGATGACGAAAGCACCATTACCAAACCAAAAACCACCAAAAAGCCCGTTAGCCCGGCAAGCCTGTAGAAATAAATCGACTCGGCGCGGAAATTGTCCTGTAGCCAAAGCTTTAGGTTGGCAAGAGGGTTGCCCCGAAGTTTCTTTACCTGCTTAGGGGCCTTGGCTCTGGATTGAATTCGAGTCATTGACTGTCACCAACCAATTTGCTGACAGCTTCAATGAACCTGTCACCGCGTTGCTGGTAGTTCAAGAATTGATCCATTGAAGCTGCTGCCGGAGCTAAAAGAACGACATCTCCTGCGGAAGCAAGTTTTGAAGCAGAGGAAACAGCCTGTGACATCACCGACTCCCCTCCTGAAATCTCGACTAATGGCACATTTGGTGCCAGTTTTGCAAACGCCTCTACAATCTCAGCACGGTCGGCTCCGATTACCACTGCACCACGCAGTCGAGGTGCAAACTGACTCACCAAGTCCGAGATGTCAACGCCTTTGAGTAGCCCTCCGAGTATCCACACCACTGACTCAAAGGAAGTCAGCGAAGCAGCGGCCGCATGAGCGTTTGTGGCCTTTGAATCATTTATGTACCTAACTCCGTCAATCTCAGCTACCAGTTGGATCCGATGTGGGGAAATCTTGAATTCCCGAAGAGCCTTGCGACAGGCCGCCGGTGGCACTCCATAACTTCGAGCAAGCGCAGTTGCGGCAGCGATGTTAGAAAGCAAGTGTGGAGTTAACACCCCAAAGCTCTGAAGATCTTCGAAGCTAGCTATCTCTAGCGCTTTGTCAGCCCGTTCTTCCAGGAAGGCTCTGTCAACGAGCAAATCCTCTACGTAGCCAACATTGCTTCTTGCGGGTGTCCCCAACCCAAATCCAATCGCCCTCGCACCTTCACTTACATCTGCTGCCTCAACTAAGGACTCGGTTTCGGCATCTTCAAGGTTGTAAACGCAGGCAACCTTGGTGTTTTCATACATTCGACCCTTGGCCAAACGGTAGTTGGCAAATCCACCGTGCCAGTCGAGGTGATCCTTAGCAACGTTCAAAACAGCAGAGCTAAACGGCTCTATGCGATCTAGGTAGTGCAGCTGAAACGAAGACATCTCGACAACGAGCACTTCAAACGCTGCCGGGTCACGTATGCAATCAAGGATTGGCTTGCCAATGTTTCCACAAGCAACTGCCCTGACATCAGCTGCCAGAAACATTGCCTCGGTTAGTTCAGTTGTTGTGGTTTTGCCGTTAGTGCCAGTAATGCAGATCCACTCTTGATTAGGAACAAACTTGTCTTTCAAGCGCCAAGCTAAATCAATGTCGGTCCAGATGGGTATTCCAGCTCCGACTGCTTTCTCAACCAGTGCGCTATTCGGTGCAAAGCCTGGAGACACGATAAACAGATCTGCTTCGAAGGCATCAAGAGCTTGTTGCAAGACTTCAGTGTTGGAATTGATTACTGACTCAACTCCCAAGACATCGAGGATGTCCAAAATTTCTTCGTCTGCAGATTCGGCAACCACAATCAATTTGCTTCCCAGCTCATTGAGCGTGTCAGCAACAGAGAACCCTGATTTACCCAAGCCCAAAACTGCCACTTTGATGCTGGACCAGTTAGAGCTCCAACTAGTTAGCTGCTGGAGATCGATTGCCTGGTTAGCCATAAATCCACTCGAGATAGAAAAGACCTATTCCGGCAAGCACTGACAAGCCAGCGATGATCCAGAACCGAACCACTACCGTTATCTCTGCCCAACCCTTTAATTCAAAATGATGGTGCAGAGGCGACATCAAGAATATGCGTTTACCCTTGGTGATTTTGAAGTAAGCACGTTGCAAGATAACCGAACCGGTCACAATCACAAACAAACCGCCGATTAGAACAAGCAGGATTTCAGTTCTGGACAAAATTGCGAGTGCGGCAAGCGCTCCACCCAAGCCCATGGCTCCGGTGTCTCCCATGATGATTTGGGCAGGTGATGTGTTCCACCACAAGAAACCAATTCCAGCTCCGGTGATAGCAGCAGCAATCACGGCAAGATCCAGCGGATCTCGTACTTCATAACAACGAGTTAGATTCTCAACTGCTGTGCCACATAGCTGATTGAACTGCCAGAAACCAATAACCGCATAAGCACCGATGGCCATAATGCTGGCACCGATAGCAAGGCCGTCAAGCCCGTCGGCGATGTTTACTCCATTGGAAGTAGCGGAGATCAGCAAGAAGATCCAGAGCACTACCAATACAGAACCCACTACGGTTCCAAACATCATTAGGTCAAATGAAGTATCCCGAACAATTGAAATCTTGGTCGAAGCTGGAGTGACACCTTGCGCGTTCGGAGAGCCGAATGCGAAAGCGGCGAAGGCAAGAGCAACCAGTGCTTGGCCGGCGATCTTGGCCCAGCCACCTAGACCTAAAGATCGCTGTTTCTGAGTCTTGATGAAATCATCGATGAATCCGACAAGACCAAGGCCCACCATCGCAAGTATCACTAGTAGGGCTGATACCGAAGGGGTCTCACCGTTGAGAAGTTTTCCGGCGAAGTATCCAGTGACGCTGGCAAGAATGATAACCAAGCCACCCATGGTTGGAGTTCCGCGCTTGGTGTGATGAGATTCAGGCCCATCGTCGCGAATGAACTGTCCCCAGTTCCACTTACGAAATAGCCAAATAAAGATTGGGGTCAGAAACAAAGTGAAGGCCATCGATGCGGCTCCAGCCAGAAGCAACGCTCTCACTTAGTCACCTCCATCAGGTCATCTCCCAAAAATCGCAGGTTCGCCGACTTGGATGATTTGACCAGGACGGTATCGCCATCTGTGAGTATCCCACGCAGGTACTCCAAAGCCTCGGCAATCGAGGGGAAAAACTGCGATTCCCCATCCCAGGAACCCTCTTGGGTGGCGCCCATGTGAATTAGCTTGGCCCCTTCGCCAACTACGACTAATTGATCGATGTTGAGGCGAACCACCAGCCGTCCGATTGAATCGTGTTCGTGTCTGGAATACTCACCCAGCTCGGCCATTTCACCTAGAACCGCCACAGTCCGTGACCCCATTCGCCCAAGCTGAGCCAGAGTCTGCAGGGCTGCCTTCATTGAATCAGGGCTTGCGTTATAGGAGTCGTTGATTACGGTTACTCCGTCTGGTCTAACAAACCGTTGCATTCTCCAACGCTCTGCAAGCTCCATGGCTTCAAGTGCCTCGACAACTTGAGTCTTACTAGCTCCTAGAAGAGTAGAGACCGTTGCTGCTGCAAGTGCGTTCATGATGTGATGCTCACCGAGAATTGAAAGCTGTATCGGAGTCTTCTCGCCGTCTGGCCAGTTCAGTACAAAAGAAGTTCCGGCTTTCGATAACGAGATCTCGCTGGCCCAGAACTGCGCTTCTGAAGATGTTCCGAACCAATGCACTTTCGCTTTGGTTCGATTCTTCATGGCAGCTACCAATCCGTCATCGGCATTCAAAACCAACTGAGAATTTTCTCCGACAGCCTCGGCTAATTCGCCTTTGATTTTTGCGGTGACTTCTAAGCCCCCGAATTCCCCAGCGTGGGCCATTCCAACTTTCAAGATCACCGCTACATCAGGTTGTGCCATCTTGGCAAGATACGCAATGCTGCCGAGTCCTTCAGCGCCCATTTCAACGACTAAGAAGTCAGTGTTCTGATCAGCCCTCAAAATTGAAATGGGGGCTCCAACTCTGTTATTGAATGACTCAATTGGTGCAATGGTGTTACCCACTTTGGAAAGAATTGCTCTAAGCATGTTCTTGGTTGTGGTCTTACCGTTAGAGCCAGTTATTCCCACAACCTTAAGCTTCCCCGCGGATTTAAGCTCACCAATTAGCCATGAAGCCAAAACGCCAAGAGCATCAACGCTGCTACTAACCACCAACTGAGCTATGTCAACATCAACCGGGTGCTCAACAACCGCTACTACTGCCCCGCGTGACTTGGCATCGGCGACAAAGTCATGACCGTCGGCTTGTTCTCCGGGCTTAGCGAAAAAGATACTGCCGGGTGTGACAAGACGAGAATCAGTTTCAACACTTCCAGTGACAATAACTTCGCCACTTCCAACTAACTGCGCACCAAGAACATTCGCAAGCTGACTTACATCCGCACTAATCATTTCCAACCAGCTTCAGCTAGAGCGGCTCTTGCTTGAGCGCGACCAGAGTACTTGGTTCTAACTCCCATAATGTCTCGGTGTTCTTGATGGCCAGGTCCAAACCAAATAATGGTGTCTCCCGTTGTCACCATAGAAACGGCAATTCGAATTGCTCGTTCCGGGCCTTCAAGATTTCTTATGTCATGATCAGGACGTTCAGCGATGGCACCTTCGTAGATCATGCTTCGAATGATTGCCGGGTCTTCGAATCTTGGATTGTGATCTGTCACGATCATCGCGTCGCTAAGTCTTGCGCAGATTGCCCCAATCATCGGGCGCTTGATTTTGTCGCGGTCTCCATCGAGCCCAACTACAACAACCAACTTGCCGGATGTGACTTTACGCGCAGCCTTAATCGTCATCTCGATGGAATCTGGAGTGTGACCAAAGTCCACATAGACACTTGGTGCACCTTTTGGCGCAACATTGTCACCTCGCCCGGCTATCGGCGCATCTATTCCATCTTTGAGATCAACGGCAAGTTTCTTCCAATCGTGTCCGGCTTGAATTGCCATCAAGATTGCAACTCCGGCATTTGATGCCATGTAGTCACCAATGATTGGAACCGAAGATGAGATTTTTTCACCATGTGGCCCGAGTAAGTCAAAGGCGGTCAGGCCAGTTGCTTCATGAGTGACCTTGACTTTCCAATCGGAGTGAATATCTTCCCTAAGAGTGATTGTCACGCAAGGAATTTCACTGGCTTCGAGAAAAGTCTGTCCATAGTCAGTATCGAGACAAACAACTCCCCTGCCTGAATGAGACTTGTGAAAAAGTGGCATCTTCGAAGCCAAATACTGCTCATAAGTGTCGAATTCGTCGAAGTGATCGTGGCTGAGGTTTGTGAAGGCCACGACATCGAAGTAGATGCCATCAACTCGGTGTTGCCTAAGAGCTTGAGCGGAGACTTCCCAGGCAACGTCCGTGACGTTGTTCTCTCTCATGCGTGCAATCAGCGCGTGTGACTCAGGAGCTTCTGGCGAAGTGAGCCTGGAGATAATGATGTCATCGGCGATGTGTCGCTCGACACTTGAACTCATGCCGGGAACTGCACCAATCTGCCTAAATATTGCAGACAAGAAATGAACGGTGGAAGTCTTACCGTTGGTGCCTGTGACCCCGTACATCAAGGGCATCTCATCCAGCCCGTTGCCATAGACAAAGCGCGAGGCTTCACCAAGCCTCAAGCGCGGGGTCTCAACAACAATTACTGGAACACCAATTTCACCCAAAAGCTCAAGGCCTGCGCTGTCAGTAGCTACCGCAACAGCGCCGCCTGCTACCGCTTGTGCGGCAAATTTTGCACCATGAGTTTTCAAACCTGGCATGGCAAAGAAGATATCTCCCGATCGAATATCTGAGGTGTTCATGGAAACACCCGTGAGGGTCACATCTTTGGTGTCAGGAGAAAATGAAACTCCAAGTTCTTCGGCAAGCGCGCTGAGTAGAACCTGATTGGGATTATCAGGCCTAAGAATTGGTGGAATTGATTGCTCGACCAACTATTTCCATTCGGTCGGCAAGTCCCGGGACTTACCAGTGGAAGGTGGAACGCGATTAGCCAGCAGCACTTGGGAAAGAATCTTCTGATATCCAGCAGCAGCAGCCATCGAATTGGTCCATACCTTCTTTGGCTTATAGATCATTACTCCCATTGCATACTTGGGGTTATCTATCGGGGCCATTCCATAAAACGAAGCGGCGTAGTACTGACCGTATCCGGTTCCTTCTTTGATTTCCGCAGTTCCAGTTTTTCCACCGGAACGGTAGCCAGCAACGGCGGTTGCTTGACCAATTCCACCCTGCTCAACAATTTTTTCAAGCATGTGCATCACGTCGTTAGCGGTGCTAGCCGACACCACCTGAGTCGGGTCTGATTTTGGAACGGCGGTTAGATTTCCGTCTTCATCTTGGCATCCTGCAACCAAAACCGGATTGAGTCTGACTCCTTCATTGGCAAGTACTTGATAGGCAGAGGCCATTTGAACCGGAGAAACTGAAAGAGCCTGGCCAAACATTGTGGTGTAGTTAGTCACACCATCCCACTCGGTGTAGTGATTGAGCACTCCCCGAGTTTCACCTTCGAAGCCAACAGCAGTTGGTTTTCCAAAACCAAACGCTTCCATGTATTCATATCTGGTCTTGGCAGGCACTCGCTCTGCAAACTTAATGGTTCCCACGTTTGAAGAAAAACGGAGCACGCCTGTGACGGTCCAGTTGGTTGGTGGATGTGAGTAGCTGTCGTTGATTACATGATCAAAAACTCGCATGGAATCCGCAGCTCTGACAGGTGTGTTCACTGTTGCGTAACCTGTGTCGATAGCAGTAGCTGCAGTAATCGCCTTCATCGTTGAACCAGGTTCGAAAGCAAACTGGAATGCTCTCGCACCACGTTCTGATTCAGGAGATTTACCGGGGTCATTTGGATCAACACTCGGCGCTTCAGCCGCCAATACAATTCGTCCAGTCTTAACTTCAATCACAACCGCGGTGGCCCAGTCGGCGTTGAGGCGTCTGACTTCAGTAGCAAGTACCTGCTGAGCTTGGTACTGCAAATCCGCATCAATGGTCAAGATCACATTCCGGCCAGGTTTGGCTTCTTGGATAACAACGGTGCTGGATGGAATCTTGATCCCATCGACACCCTTTTCAAAAGTCTCTTTGCCGTCAACTCCTGCAAGGCAAGCGTTGAACTGCCTCTCGATTCCAGCAAGTGCCTCACCATCGGTTCCAACAAACCCGATCAGGTTTCCGGCTACTGCCCCGTTTGGGTACAAGCGGTCTTGGTGTGGGTCTGCGAAAATCCATGGGATCTCAAGGTCAACTATCTGCCTATGGGTTTCGGCATCTACACGCTTTTTCAGGTTCACGTAGTGCGATGTGCCAATCAGTTTTGGAAGCAGCTCGGCAACGTCTAGATCGAGTATTCGAGCTAGTTCGGCTGCCACGGATTCAACGCTGACAACCTGGTCGATACCGTCAATCTTGCGCTCAACAGGTCTAACAATTGCTGGGGCTGCATTTATGTCATAGCGATAAACGGTGGTGGCAAGAATGTTCCCGTTGGCATCAAGAATGTCTCCGCGCACAGCTGGGATGGTTCTAGCAACTGCGCGCTTTTCGTAGGACTCTTCGTTGATGGCCTCAGCCCGCACAACTTGAAAGTCAATTAGTCGAATTAGGAAAACAAAAACCAGAATCACTGAGATGGTGATAAGTAGCCGGAGTCTTCTTGCGCTTACAGGCCCCGCGTGATTCATTTTGGAAGACCTTTCGGGGACTATCTTGTTGGCGAAGCTGGTATTGCATTCACGCTAGCTACCTGAGGTAGCTGTTGTGGTTGAGTCTGGCTTGCCGGCACTGCTTCTTGCTTAGCTGGCTTGGTATCAATCATCGCCGAGTTAGCTACGAGATTGCGGGATTGACTGGCTGTGCCAAGAGCTGGTTTTGGCTTTCCCAAAACACTTTGATCATCTAGTTTGAGAAAAACTGGGTTTGAATTTGCAACCATGCCAAGTTTGGCGGCAGTGTTCAGAAGGTTCTGCTGTGAAGAAAGTGACGCAACTTCCTCTGCAATGATCTGCGAGGTGGTGTCCAGTTCGCGCTTCTCGCGTTTCAAGTCTGAAAGTTCATAAACCGACTGTGAAGTCGCAATGGTTAGTAGCAGATGCAAGATTGAGATGGCTAGAAAGCCCATCACGACAATCATCACTAGTGGGCCACGTGCCCTGGTCTGATTTAGGTTTCTCATGCTACTTTCCTTGTTTTTTCGGCAGCCCTGAGGCGAACCGAAGCTGATCTTGGATTACTGGCAATTTCCTCGAGGCTGGCCTTTTCGGCACCTTTGACCACAAGTTTTAGAACCGGAGCATGCTCCGGAAGTTCAAACGGAAGCTCCACTGGAGCGGAAGAAGTTGAGGCGGCAACGATGGCCTGCTTTACGATCCGGTCCTCCAGTGAGTGGTAACTCAAGACCAACAAGCGTCCGCCGACGGCAAGGGCGTCGATGGCTGCCGGAACAGCGCTTTCTAGAATTTCTAGCTCTTCGTTAACGGCTATCCGAAGCGCCTGGAACACTCGCTTGGCAGGGTGCCCGGAGGACTTACCTGGGATAAATGGCACTACATTGCTGATGATTGAAGCAAGCTGCTTTGAAGAAACAATTGGGTCTACTTTGCGGATCGAGACCAGTTCGCTGGCAATCTTGGCAGCGAAGCGCTCCTCGCCATACTCGCGGAAGATACGAGTTAGTTCGGCTTCTGATTCAGTTGCAATCAGCTCCGCTGCAGTCTGTCCGGATTCAACATCCATCCGCATATCCAACGGAGCATCAAAGCTGTAGGCAAAGCCGCGGTCTGCGTTGTCAATTTGCATTGAGCTAACGCCAAGATCCATCAGGATTGCCTGAACCTCGCTAAAGCCGTTAGTTTCGATAGCTTCTGAAATCTGGTCGTAAGTTCCGTGAAAGAACCTAACTCTTTTGCCAAAAGGGGCAAGACGTTGTGCTGCAAGTGCTAATGCACTCTGATCCCGGTCGATGCCGATAATGGTTAGGTTCTCAAAAGCCCTAAGAAAAGCCTCGGAGTGTCCTCCGAGGCCTAGAGTGCAGTCAACCAGAACTGCTGAGTCGCCATTTAGTGCTGGGCCAAGAAGTTCTAGGGTGCGAGCCAACATCACTGGTTCGTGGAGGGAGTCTAGGTTTACTGTGTTCATCGGTGTACAGGTCCCCCGGCTTCCTGATCTTTTTGACATCGGGGAAGAGTGTCAAAGCTCGATCAGGGAGCCGAGGTTAGAAAAGACCTGGAACCACCTCCTCGGAAATCTCCGAGAAGCCATTTTCTTGCTTAGCCAGGTAGTCACTCCAGGCAGCAGAATCCCAAATTTCGGCCCTTGAGCCAACGCCGATAACAACAAGCTCTTTACCCAAACCCGCGTAGCTACGAAGGGTTGGCGGAATGGTCACACGTCCCTGCTTGTCAGGGATCTCATCCGATGCGCCGGAAAGAAAGATTCTTAGGTAGTCACGGGCTTGCTTGCTGGTGATTGGAGCTTGGCGAATGGTCTCGTTGACCGCTTCGAACTCCTTGGTGGAAAAAACATACAAACAACGGTCCTGGCCACGAGTAAGAACGACTCCGGCAGAAAGCTCTTCGCGGAACTTGGCCGGAAGAATAACGCGGCCCTTCTCGTCCAGCTTGGGGGCATGAGTGCCTAGCAGCATCTGATTCCCCTTCCCCGAGAAATTGGCGGCTGCGCCGATTTCCTCCACTATACACCACTTTTACCCACTTTAGGCAAATTTTGACACAAATTCCTCCACTGGGCGTGTTGGATTTGTAACGAAAAAAGACCCCCAAAAGGGGGTCTTTTCCTAGGTTTTTGGGGGTTATTGGCCGCCCTGGCGCTTGTCCCAGCGGTCTTCGAAGAAGTTTCTTCCTGGCCCTGATTGACCTGATCCTGGCTTTGGAAGACCAGTTGGAAGCTCAGGCAGCTGAAGGTTTGAGGTGGCCAGAACTAGTCCGCCCAGCATCACTAGAAAGCCAACGACTCCAATGGCGGAAAACTGGATAAAAACTCCGGTGACCAGTACTCCAAGGCCAATAATGGCCAAAAGTGCTCCCGCGATCATTCTTCCAGCTGGGTTTCCGACTCTTTCGGCTTTTGCTGCGAAGCCACTGTCGCTTTCCATGAGGCCGCGCTCGAGCTCTTCAAGAAGCTTTTGTTCACGCTCCGATAGACCCATGATTTCCTCCAAGTACTTGAGCTTGCACGGCTTGTGCTTTTCAGTCTATTCCGAATTGGCTAGTTAGGCTATTGCTGTGAATGAATCTGAAACCTTACTCAAGCTTGTCCAAG
>ERZ1022756.340-NODE-340-length-14498-cov-22.047497_pt1 | contig 14498 bp, 12 predicted proteins | sample MGYA00520902_ERZ1022756 | MGnify/ENA primary metagenome ERZ1022756 (study PRJEB33162, sample SAMN09537601) | freshwater metagenome | isolation source: freshwater | place: Canada:Alberta | collected 2017-07 | study: EMG produced TPA metagenomics assembly of the...
GCGCTATGTCGCTGAAACCCTGATGCCGCTGGTGCTCGATCTGGAGCGCGAATACAGGAAGGCGCAGGCCGATCCGGCATTTCAGGCGGAATTCGACGATCTGCTCGAACATTACGTCGGCCGTCCCTCGCCGCTCTATTTCGCTCCCCGGCTGACCGAGGAGTTAGGCGGCGCGCAGGTGTGGTTCAAGCGCGACGAGCTCAATCACACTGGCGCTCACAAGATCAACAATTGCATCGGCCAGATTCTGCTCGCGATCCGCATGGGCAAGACGCGCATCATCGCCGAGACCGGCGCAGGCCAGCACGGCGTGGCGACCGCGACCGTCTGCGCGCGCTTCGGCCTGCCTTGCGTGATCTACATGGGCGCAGAAGACGTGAAGCGGCAGGCACCCAACGTGTTCCGCATGAAGCTTCTGGGGGCAGAAGTGATCCCCGTCACCAGCGGTGGCGCAACGCTGAAGGACGCGATGAACGAAGGGCTGCGCGACTGGGTCGCGAATGTCCACGACACCTTCTACATCATCGGCACGGCGGCAGGCCCGCACCCCTACCCCGAAATGGTGCGCAACTTCCAGAGCGTGATCGGCAAGGAAGCCCGCGCGCAGATGCTGTCGCGCGTCGGCCGCCTGCCTGACCTGCTGGTCGCCTGCATCGGCGGCGGGTCGAACGCGCTGGGGCTGTTCCACCCCTTCCTTGATGATGCGTCTGTGAAAATGCTCGGCGTGGAAGCGGCGGGCCACGGGCTCGACGGGGACGAACACGCTGCAAGCCTTTTGGGCGGCACCCCCGGCGTGCTCCACGGCAACCGCACCTATCTGCTGCAGGATGAAGACGGCCAGATCACCGAAGGCCACTCGATCAGCGCCGGCCTCGATTACCCCGGCATCGGGCCGGAACATGCTTGGCTGAAGGAATCCGGCCGGGTGGAATACACCGCCGTCACCGACGAAGATGCGCTGGAGGGCTTCCAGCTGCTCTGCGCGACCGAGGGGATCATCCCCGCGCTGGAGCCCGCCCACGCCATCGCAGCGGTCAAGAAGATCGCCCCGACCATGCCCAAGGACGCGATCATCCTCGCCAACCTGTGCGGGCGCGGCGACAAGGACATCTTCACCGTGGCGGAGCGCCTGGGGGTCGAGCTGTGAACACTGGGCAGGTTGTCACGCTCATTTCAACTTTAGTCGTCTTGTGCCTCTTGGGAACTTTTTGGCTCCTCGGCGGATTTTTTCCCTCGCTGCGCTCAGAAGCAGCGCTCGCCGCAGGTCTGCCGCTGATTATTGCAGTGGCGATTCTGGCACCGGCCTTTCGAAGCAGGCTTAAATGAATCGTATTGAAACCACTTTCGCCGCCCCCCGCCCCGCGCTCGTCTGCTTCATCACCGCAGGCGACGGGGACACTGCGGCCAATCTCGACGCTCTGGTGGAAGCCGGCGCGGATGTGATCGAACTGGGAATGCCCTTCACCGATCCGATGGCCGATGGCCCCGCGATCCAGAGCGCCAATTTGCGCAGCCTCGGCGCAGGCACGACCACCGCCGATGTGCTGCGCTACGCCGCTGATTTCCGCGCCCGCCACCCGAACGTGCCGCTGGTGCTGATGGGCTATGCCAACCCGATGGTGCGGCGCGGGCCAGAGTGGTTCGCCGAGGCTGCTGCGGCTGCGGGCGTGGACGGCGTGATCTGCGTCGACATTCCGCCGGAAGAAGACGATGCGCTCGGCCCGGCCTTACGCGCGAAGGGTATCGCCCCGATCCGCCTCGCCACGCCGACGACCGACGCTGCGCGCCTGCCGCAGGTGCTCGCCGGGTCGCAAGGGTTCCTTTATTACGTTTCTGTCGCCGGTATCACCGGCAAGCAACAGGCCGTGCAGGCCAGCATCGAAGAAGCAGTGGCGCGGCTCAAGGCTTCGACCGACCTCCCCGTCGCGGTCGGCTTCGGCGTGCGCACACCCGAACAGGCCGCCGCCATCGCCAAGGTCGCTGACGGCGTCGTCGTTGGATCTGCGCTGGTGGAAATCTGCGGCGCGTATGGCGCTGACGCTCCGGCCAAGCTAAGGGAGCTGACGTCGGCTCTCGCAGCCGCCGTCCACTCCGCCCGTCAGGAGCAAGCCGCATGAGCTGGTTCAACCGTGTCCGCAATTCGCTCGGTTTCTCACCCGAGAAGAAGACCACGACCGAAAAAGATCTATGGATCAAGTGTCCGTCCTGCCAGGAAATGCTGTTCGTGCAGGAATACGAGGCGAACCTTTCGGTCTGCCCGAAATGCGAGCATCACGGCCGGATCGGCGCCGATGCGCGGCTGGCGCTGCTGCTCGATCCCGGCTTCGAATTGCTGCCTCTGCCCAAGGTCACCGAAGACCCGTTGCAGTTCAAGGATACCAAGAAATACGTCGACCGCCTGAAGGCGGCGCGTGCCGCGAACCCGCATGAGGATGCGTTCGTGGTCGGCTCCGGCTTCATCGAGACGCGCCCTGCGGTCGTTGGCGTGCAGGATTTCAGCTTCATGGGCGGGTCGATGGGCATGGCCGTGGGCCAAGCGTTCTGCAACGGCGCGCAAAAGGCACTGGATCGCGGCTGCGCCTATGTCGTGGTGACAGCGGCGGGCGGTGCGCGGATGCAAGAGGGGATCTTGTCCCTCATGCAGATGCCGCGCGCTACCGTGATGACGCGTCGGCTGAAGCTGGCTGGCCTGCCCTATATCGTGGTGCTGACCGATCCGACCACCGGCGGCGTCACGGCCAGCTATGCCATGCTCGGCGATATCCACATTGCCGAACCGGGCGCGCTGATCGGTTTTGCGGGCCAGCGCGTCATTCAGGACACGATCCGCGAGCAGCTGCCGGAAGGCTTCCAGCGCGCGGAATATCTGCACAAGCACGGCATGGTCGACATGGTTGTGCCCCGCCACGAACTGAAGGCCATGCTTGGCCAAGTGCTCGAATATCTCACCCCGGTGAAGGCGGCGTAATCACCCCATGCGCGACTTCGGGCGGTCGGACGACCCGCGTGTTCAAGCCCAGCTTGATCGCCTTGCCGCACTGAGCCTGCCGCAAGGGCGGCTGGGGCTGGATACGATCCGTGCGCTCATGGAGCGGCTCGGCAATCCGCATCGAAGCTTGCCCCCGGTGTTCCATATCGCGGGCACCAACGGCAAGGGCTCGACCTGCGCGTTCCTGCGGGCGATGCTGGAGGCGCAAGGGTACCGCGTCCACGTCACCACCAGCCCGCATCTCGTGCGCTATAACGAACGTATTCGGCTGGCGGGGGAGTTGATTTCCGACGAAGCGCTGGCCGATGTGCTGGCCGAAGTGCTGGATGCCGGCGAAGACCTCGGCCCCAGCTTCTTCGAAGTCACTATCGCGGCTGCCTTCCTTGCGTTCAGCCGGACACCCGCCGATGTCTGCGTAGTCGAAGTCGGCATGGGCGGGCGGTTTGACGCGACCAATGTGCTGGAGCCTGAGGCACTGGCCGCCTGCGGGATTGCCGCGCTCGGCCTCGATCACGAACGCTTCCTGCTCGCGCCCGAAGACGGCGTCCCGGCTGAACCGATGGCGCGGATTGCATTCGAGAAGGCGGGCATTGCGAAGGCGGGCGTGCCGCTCGTCAGCATCGCGCGGCCCGCGACCGAAAGCGCCAGCATCGCGGCTACGGCGCAGGCCAAAGGCGCGCGCCTGTTGGTGCAAGGGGAAGACTGGCTCGCCTCCGCCATCGATGGGGGCCTTGCCTATTCGGACCATGCCGGTGGCGAAGGTGTGGACGGGATGAACCTCGCCCGCCCGACGCTGGCCGGTGACCACCAGTTTCAAAACGCAGGCCTTGCGATCGCCATGCTGCGCCATCAGCGCAAGATCGAGGTGGGGTTCCGGGCCATTTCCGCTGGCCTCCAGTCCGCGCGCTGGCCGGCTCGGATGCAGCGCCTTGCCACCGGCCCACTGACCGGGCGGCGTGAAGTGTGGCTGGACGGCGGGCACAACCCGCAGGCGGGCGCGATGCTGGGCGCGCATTTCGCCGGACAGCGGCTGCATCTGGTGATCGGCATGATCGACGGGAAAGACCCCGCGTCGCTGACCGGCCCGCTTGGCCCGGCCATTGTCAGCATGATCGCTGTGCCGGTGCCGGGGCACGACTGGTATCCGGCCAGCGTCTTCGGCCCCGACGCACGGCCCGCGCCCGATGTGCCCAGCGCCTTGGCGATGATCCCCGATGACGGGTTGCCAGTGCTGATCGCAGGCTCGCTCTATCTCGCGGGTGAGGTGCTGCGGCTGAACGAGGAACTGCCGGACTAGTCCCCCTCGCCCCGTACCGTCCCCGCTGTCCCGATCGAAGCGTCGATCAGCCCGGCGCGCATCATCAGCCAAAACAGCGCAATCCCCGGCAGCGCGGCGGCAGTGGTGAACAGGTAGAAGTTCACATAGCCGAAGCTTTCAACCAGCGCGCCCGCCGTCGTGCCGGTCAGCACCCGCCCGACAATGCTCGCCGCCGCAGAAATCAGCGCATATTGCGACGCGGTAAAGCGCAGGTCGGTTAGCGCGGCGAAATAGGCCACCACCGTCACCCCGCCGATGCCGCTGGCGATGTTTTCGAACAGGAAGGTCGCAGCCATGCCCGCATTGGTCTTGTCGACCGCAGCCAGCAGCGCAAAGCTGAGGTTCGACACACCCATCAGCACCAGGCTGAGCAACACGGACCGCTTCATGCCGAGCCGCGAATAGAGCACCCCGCCGATGAAAATCCCAATCAGAAACGCCCAGAAGCCTACGCCCACATCGTAAAGGGCGATCTCGTCATTCGAATACCCCTTGTCGTCGAGCAGCAGGCGCACGGTGAGGTTAGCCAGCGTGTCGCCGATCTTGTGCAGCAGGATGAACAGCAGCACCAACAGCGCGCCCTTGCGCATGAAAAACTCGGTGAAGGGGCCATAGACCGCCTGCAAAGCCTCTCCCATGCTCTGCGCGCGTTTGGGGATTCGGCGGCGCTCCGGCTCGCCCAGCACCAGCGCGGTCAGCATCGCGGGAAGTGCGAAACCGGCGCAGGCGATATAGGCCAGCTCCCACCCCACACGCGCCGCCAGCACCAACGCCAGCGCGCCCGCCGCGGCCGATCCGATCCGCCACCCATATTGCGTCATCCCCGATCCGACACCGAGCTGTTCGGGCTTCAGCGTCTCGATCCGGTAGGCGTCGATGACGATATCGAAGGTCGCCCCCGCAATGCCGACCATGATCGCAGACGTCGCCACCCAGCCGATATTCGCCGCAGGATCGACCAGCGCAAGGTTCGCCACTGCCGCGATCACGGCAACGCCCGTCAACAGCATCCACGATACGCGCTGACCCAACCGCCCGATCACCGGCAGGCGCACGCCGTCAATCACCCAGGCCCACAGGAATTTGAGGTTATAGGCGAGGAACACCAGCGTGAAGGCGGTGACGGTTTTCTTGTCGATCCCATCCTGCGCCAAACGGCTAGTCAGCGTCGCCCCGATCAATGCATAGGGAAAGCCCGATGACACGCCGAGGAAAAACGCCGCGAGCGATTCCCTTTCAAGATAGGGCTTGAGCGCGCTGGCCCAATCGCGCTTTGCGGTGGCCGCGACCTCGTTCATGCAGGCAGTCCTTTTTCTCGATCCCGATGTCTGGCACACTAGGCGCAGGGAAGAGGATGAGAAAAGAGCGATGAACGCCGCAACAACAGATATGCCCGATTTGCGTCCGACACCCGGGCAATTGGCGCTGGCAGAGGCAATCCGCAACGGGATCGGCAAGCAGGCAGGCGCGATCCAGACCGTTCCGGCGACGAACTACACCTGCCCCGATCACTTCGCGCACGAGAAAGCCGCGCTGTTTGATCGTCTGCCGCAGGTGATCTGCCCTTCCGCGCTGTTGCCCGAGCCCGGCATGGCCGTGGCCCATGACGCCACTGGGCGCCCACTGCTGATCACCCGCGACAATGACGGGATAGCCCACGTGTTTCTCAACGTCTGCCGCCACCGCGGCACGCGGCTGGTGGAGGGGAACGAGGTGCAATGTGCCAAACGGCTCGTGTGCCCCTATCATGCATGGACATACCGGCTGGACGGCGGGCTGATGGCCCTGCCCCGGCCCGAGACATTCCCGGGGCTGGAGAAAGCCGATTACGGCCTTGTGGCGCTGCCCACGTTTGAAGCAGGCGGCCTGATCTGGTTCGCGCCCCAGGAAGGCGCGGATTTCACCGACGCGCAAAATCTGGGCAATGACCTTGCTGCCTTCGGACTGCCGCAAGCGCATCTGTTCCGGCGCAAGCTGCACACGGTGAAGGGCAACTGGAAGCTGATCATGGATGCCTTCCTTGAAAGTTACCACGTAACCCGCCTCCACGCCGAAACCATCGGCCCGTTCTTCAAGGACGGGATCACCGCCGGCGACCAGATCGGCCCGCACCAACGATCTGCAGTGGGGCGGCTGGAGGAGATGGCGTCCGTCGATCTCACCGATATGGCCAGCCTCAGGCGCGTGGTGACCTTTGCCTACCAGCTCCTGCCGGCAACGATCATCGTGCCCAGCCCCGATTACATCAACATCATGGTGCTGATGCCGCAGGCCGCTGACCTTACCCTCGTCGAGGATTTCATGCTGATCCCCGAAGCGCCCGCGACCGACAAGGCGCTGGCGCATTGGGAGAAGAGCTGGAATTTGCTCGACGGCGGAGTGTTCGCCAGCGAAGATTTCCGCGCGGCGGAACTGGGCCAGCAGGGGCTTTCAAGCGGGGCAGTCAGCCACATCACCCTCGGCACGCTGGAGGGCGGGATCGCTCGCTTCGACCAGATCGTGAGCGAAGCCTTGCGGGCGGCGGGCTGAAGGCCTACTCGCCGCCCCCATGCCTACCCATCCCCCCCGCTCCGAAAATCGCCCCGACGGCGATCGTATTGCCAAGCTGCTCGCCCGTGCCGGCATCGCCAGCCGCCGCGAGGTGGAGCGGATGATTATCGAAGGGCGCGTGGCGATTGATGGCAAGGTGCTCGATACGCCTGCCACGATCCTGCCCAGCCTCAACGGGGTGACCGTCGACGGGAAGCCCGTGACCGCGGCTGAGGCGACCCGTCTCTTCGCCTTCCACAAACCGACCGGCCTGATTACGGCAGAGCGCGATCCCGCCGGGCGCCCCACCATCTACACCGCGCTGCGCAACGCCCTGCCCGCCAGCGCGGGCCGGATGATGCCGATCGGGCGGCTCGATCTCAACACCGAAGGGCTGCTGCTGCTCACCAATGACGGCGGATTGAAGCGCACGATGGAGCTTCCGGCTACCAAGGTCCCGCGCACCTACCGCGCGCGCGCCTTTGGCGAGGTGTCGCAGGCGCAGCTGGAAGACCTGATCGAAGGCGTCACCATCGACGGGATGCGCTACGGTTCGATCGACGCTAATCTCGAACGCAGCAGCGGGCGCAATCTGTGGATCGAAATGACCATCACGGAGGGCAAGAACCGGGAAGTGCGCAACGTGCTCGAATTTCTGGGGCTGCAAGTGAACCGCCTGATCCGCACCGGTTACGGCCCGTTCAACCTCGGCGATCTGGGACGCGGGCAGGCGGTGGAGCTGAAGGGCAAGCCGGTCGACCGCTTCCTGGCCGAACTGGGCAAGAGCGCCGCGAAGTGAGGATTATCGCGGGCGAATGGCGCGGGCGTAAACTGACCGCGCCCAAGGGCGAAGGCACCCGCCCGACGGCCGACCGCGCGCGCGAGACATTGTTCGCGATGCTGACCAGCCGGCTCGGCGATTTTGCGGGCTTGCAGGTGGCCGATCTGTTTGCAGGCTCAGGTGCGCTTGGGCTGGAGGCGCTGTCGCGCGGCGCGGAGCAATGCCTGTTTGTCGAACAGGATCGCGCAGCTGTGGACGTGATCCGGGGAAATATCGCTGCCCTCGGTGCGCAGGGACGCTGCCGGGTTGAGGTCGCATCAGTGATGCAGCTGCGCGCCGCGCCGCGTCCCCTGGACCTCATTCTTGTCGATCCGCCCTATCAATCGGGGGCGGGAGAGGTCGCATTGGACCGCTTGTTACGGCTGGGCTGGATCGGGGCAGAAACCTGGATCGCGCTGGAAACCGGCTTCAAGGAAGATGTCGCGGTGAAAGGCCTGACGCTGGACGCCGAACGCCGGGTCGGCAAAGGGAAGCTCAGCCTGTTAAGGCTAGCCAATCCCACGGCCGACCCGGTTTCAGCCGAAGAGCAGGCTTAACCGTCCGTCACCTGCAGCCGCGTTTCCAGCTCGACCCAGGTCGCCTCGCGCTGCGGCTCGGCCATGGTGGTCAGCGCGGTCTTGTCGCCATCGGTGATGCGCCAGAAAATGCCCTGACGTTCTTCGTTCAGCGTCCAGAAGTAGGTCTGCGTTTCGGGTGCCCACGTGTTGTAGGCGGTCCGCTGTTCGGCCGGCCAAGACTGCATCCTGCTATCGCGGTCCGCCTCGGTAAGGGCCGTAGTGGCCGCGTCGGCGTTTGCAGCAGCGCCTTCACCGGGAGCCTCGGCAGGATTGGTGGCCGGCATTGACGGAGCAGTTGGGACCGGTGTCTCCGGCATGGCAGCCGTTTCCGGCATGCTGGGCGACGTGTTGGCCTGTGGGGCTTCATCCTGCGCTGCGACCATGGCAGGCGTCAAAGCCAGAGCCATAGCCGTACCGGCAAGACCGAAATTTTTGAAGGATTTATGCATGGGGTATCTCCAATTTTGACTGACCCAAGCACGACGAACACTGCGGAATGTCCGGTCGCACATCCCTCGCTGACCGGACACCTCAGATATGCGTGCAGCATCGCTCAGGACAATGCGCAGCCATCCTGCGCGTCCCGGCAGATGCCCACCCCGACGGCGATTGTGGCTGAAAAGCGGCCGGCCGAATTTCCACCTGCCGCAACCGCTGGGTATGGCGGCGCCTCGCGGCTTGCTCCCCGGTGAATTGTTCCCTACCTGTTCGCATAAGACCATGAGTATGAACCTGCCCTCCCCCGCCCACGACTCGGTGCCGGCATACGCCGCCCGTCTCAACGCGCCGCAGCTTGCAGCCGTTCTGGCCACCGAAGGGCCGGTGCTGATGCTGGCAGGCGCGGGCACGGGCAAAACCGCTGCGCTCACTTCGCGGCTGGCGCATTTGGTGGCGACTGGCCGTGCCTACCCCTCGCAAATCCTGTGCGTCACCTTCACCAACAAGGCCGCCCGCGAAATGCGCGAACGCGTGTCACATCACCTCGGGCCGCAGGCAGAAGGGCTGCCGTGGCTCGGCACCTTTCATTCGATCTGCGCCAAGATGCTGCGCCGCCATGCGGAACTGGTGGGGCTGCAATCGAACTACACAATCATCGACACCGACGATCAGCTGCGATTGCTGAAGCAGTTGATCGTGGAGGCTGGCCTTGACGAAAAGCGCTGGCCCGCGCGCCAGCTTGCCGGGCTGATCGACCGCTGGAAGAACCGCGGGTTGACCCCCGCCGATCTCGATGCGGTCGAAAACGAAGCCTATGCCAATGGACGCGGCACGGCGCTTTACACGCGGTATCAGGAACGGATGAAGGCGCTGAACGCCTGTGATTTCGGCGATCTGATGCTGCATATGCTGAACATCCTGAAGCAGCACCATGACATCCTCGCCGATTACCAGCGCCGCTTCCGATACATCATGGTGGACGAATATCAGGACACCAACGCTGTCCAGTACCTTTGGCTACGGCTGCTGGCACAGGGACACAAGAACATCTGCGTGGTGGGAGATGACGATCAGTCGATCTATTCCTGGCGCGGGGCGGAAGTCGCCAATATCCTGAGGTTTGAAAAGGACTTTCCGGGCGCAGAAGTCATCCGGCTGGAACAAAACTACCGCTCCACGCCGCACATTCTCGGCGCGGCGGCGGGCCTGATCCGCGCCAATTCGCAGCGGCATGACAAGACGCTGTGGACGGAGGTGAACGGCGGCGAGAAGGTCAAGGTCATCGGCGTGTGGGACGCGCCCGAAGAAGCGCGCCGGGTCGGCGAAGCGATTGAACGGCTGGAGCGTGAAGGCGCCGCGCTCGATCAGATAGCGATCCTTGTGCGCGCGCAGTACCAGACCCGCGAATTCGAAGACCGCTTCATCCAGATCGGGATCAATTACCGGATCATTGGCGGCTTCCGCTTTTATGAACGGGCCGAAATCCGCGATGCGCTAGCCTATCTGCGCCTGATCGCCCAGCCTCAGGACGATCTGGCGTTTGAACGTATCCACAACCAGCCCAAGCGCGGGTTGGGGGCCAAGGCGCTGGAACAGATGCACAGCCATGCGCGGCGTACGGGCCTGCCGCTAGCGGCCGCCGCGCTGCAATTGGCCGATAGTGACGAGCTGCCCAAGCGTACTGCGATCACCATCGGCGGATTGATGCGCCAGTTCCTCTATTGGCGCGAGGCGTCGGAGACGGTTTCACCTTCGGACCTGCTCCGGCTGGTGATGGAGGAGTCCGGCTACAACGCGATGCTCGCCGCGGACCGCTCGCCCGAAAGTGCCGGCCGGGCGGAAAATCTTTCGGAATTGGCGCGCGCGATGGAGGAATACGAGACGCTCGGCGATTTCCTTGAACATGTCAGCCTCGTCATGGACAATGAACGCGCCAACGAAGGCGAGACGGTGACGATCATGACGATCCACGCCGCCAAGGGGCTGGAGTTCGACAACGTGTTCTGCGTCGGCTGGGAAGAAGGGGTGTTCCCGTCCCAGCGCGCCATCGACGAAGGCGGACTTGCGTCTTTGGAAGAGGAGCGCCGCCTCGCCTATGTCGCGATCACCCGCGCGCGGCGGCACTGCACCATCCTTCACGCCGCCAACCGCCGCATTTATGGCCAATGGACAAGCAGCATCCCGTCACGCTTCATCGAAGACTTGCCGGCCGAGCATATCGAGCAGGAAACAACGCTGACCGGCGGCGCATCGCTGTGGCGCGCGAACTGGAGCGAGCAGGATGATCCCTTCGCCCATGTCGCGCGTGACCGGCCTGATAAGGCGCAGCAGCGCGGCCCCGGCTGGCAGCGCGCGATCGCTGCGGGTTATGACACAAGACCGGCGCGGATACCGGAAAACACGCGGTCCGCCGCCAGCTTCGCCGCCCCGGCCCGGTCAGACATCGCGATTGGCGCGATGGTCAGCCATACCAAGTTTGGCACGGGCTGCGTGATCGATCAGGAAGGCAACAAGCTGACCATCATGTTCGAAGACGCGGGCGAAAAGCGCGTGCTCGACAGCTTTGTTACCGTGGTGGGTTAGTCAGGAGGGGGGCTCTAAGCCGCCGGTTGCTCGACTGAAGCGCCATCGGACTTGCGCCAGTAGCGCGCTTCAAAAGGCCGGGCGAGTTCGCCGAACGCATCACGGGTGCCTTCAACGATCCCCGTCTTGCAATTCAGGTAAGGCGCCGGGTCCAGATAGGTGCCGAACAGCTTGTCCCACAGCGTTACGGTGTTGCCGAAATTGTAGCCCATCAGGTCTTCGTCACGGATGTGGTGAAGGCGGTGAGCGGCAGGCGAGATCAGCACCTTGCCAAGCAGGCCGAGCGTCCACGGCACATCGGCATGGATGAAATACCCCCACCAGCTGCGTAGCAGAAAGACACCGGCGATCGCCCAGTAGGGCAGGCCGAGCAGGATCACCGGCAGGCTATCAAGCGCCATGCTCAGCACCTCTCCGACCGGATGTTTGCGCCGCACGCTCAGCCAATTCATCGCCTCGTCGGCGTGATGGGTCGCATGGGTCGGCCACAAAATGCGCGCGTGTTCACAGCGGTGCCGCCAATAGGCCGCAAAATCGATCAGCAGGATCGCAGCCAGCACCGAAACCGCACCAGGCAGCCCGTTCCAGAAGGCGACTAGCACTTCGGGCCGGGGGATCAGCGAATGGCCGGTCATCACCGGCACCCCCAGCAGCGGCAAGACCACGACGGCGTTGACCAGCAGCAGCAGCAGATTGGTAACGACTTCAGGGCGGGCACGTATGGCATCGGCAATCATGGCGCGGCGTTTCGTGGCGTAGGCCAACGCAGCGAACATCACCGCGAGCGGAAGAAGCTCACCAAGTTCGTGGCGCATCGCATCAAGGATCGTCTCTAACACTCTGGCGGCTTAACAGCCCGTCAGCCAAAAAAGCGTTAAGCCTCTCGGAAAAAGCGCAGCCCGGTTTAGTCGAAACCGACGTCGAGGAAGCTGGGGCGCGGGCCGTTCCATTCGCCGGCGGGCACAGGTTCGTCATCTTCGCGGTGACGCCGGGGCTTGCGGTCTGCGCTCGCCGTGACGCGGTCAGTGCGCGGCGTATCCTTGTCGCGGCTGGGACGTTCGGCACGTTCTTCGCGCGGAGCACGTTCTTCGCGCGGGGCACGTTCTTGGCGCGGGGCGCGTTCTTCGCGGGCGCGGCGGGGCTTGCGCTCCTCACGCTCCTCACCGTCCTCGACACCTTCGGCTTGGACGGCTTCGGCCTTGGCGATGGCTGCGGAGAGGTCGACGCGCACGTCTTCTTTGCCGAACACCTTGATCGGGCTGCCGGTCAGCTTTTCGACATTGGAAATGGCTTCGGCATCTTCTTCGGAAACGAAGGTGAAGGCCCGCCCCTTGGCGCCAGCGCGGCCGGTACGGCCGATGCGATGGACGTAATCATCGGGGTGCCATGGCGTATCGAAATTGAAGACGTGGCTGACGCCCTTGATGTCCAACCCGCGCGCCGCAACATCGGACGCAACGAGGATATTCACCTCGCCCGCCTTGAAGCGTTCCAGCTCCTTGATGCGGCTGCCCTGATCCATGTCGCCGTGAATTTCGCTCGACCGGAAGCCGTGGCGAGCAAGGCTCTGGTTGAGTTCGCGCACCGTGGTCTTACGGTTGGCGAAGATGATCGCGTTCTCGACCAGATCGTTCTCGAGGAACCAGCGCAGGGTGTCGCGCTTCGAACGCGACTTCACCGGCACCTTGAAGGCAGTGATGTCGGCATTGGTGGTGGCTGCGCGGGCGGTTTCGATGCGCTTGGGATTGTTGAGGAACTTCTTCGCCAGCTTCTCGATCGGCGCGGGCATGGTAGCCGAAAACAGCATCGTCTGGCGGGTTTCGGGGAGCTTCGAGCAGATGAACTCGATATCGGGGATGAAGCCCATGTCGAGCATCCGGTCCGCTTCGTCGATCACCAGCAGCTCGCAGCCGTTGAGCATGATCTTGCCGCGTTCGAACAAGTCCATCAACCGGCCCGGCGTCGCGATCAGCACGTCGACGCCGTCGGACAGCGCCTTCAACTGGTCACCCATCTGCACGCCGCCAATCAGCAACGCCATCTTCAGGTCGTGGTTCTTGCCGTATTTTTCGAAATTCTCAGCCACCTGCGCGGCCAGTTCGCGCGTCGGTTCAAGGATCAGCGAGCGCGGCATCAGCGCGCGGCGGCGGCCTGCTGCCATCACATCGATCATGGGGAGCACAAAGCTGGCGGTCTTGCCCGTACCCGTCTGGGCAATGCCGATGAGATCCCTCATCATCAGCACGGTGGGGATCGCCTGCGCCTGGATCGCGGTTGGCGTTGAATAGCCCGCGTCCTCCACGGCTTTGAGCAATTCGGGCGAAAGGCCGAGATCGGCAAAAGTCATCAGGTCTGTGTTGTCCGAGAATAGCGGGCAGGGTTGCTGCCGGGATTACTGGCCCGCCGCGCTGCAACAGCGCCGCGTCTGGCCGCCGCGCATTTCCCGCAAAAGCGCGCAAAAGTCAAGGAATCGCGCTTTTCGCCACGCGGCGATCAGCCACGCACCTCGACCAAGCGGCGCATGGTATCAACCTCGCAGCGTGCGCCAGTGCGAGATTGCAGCCTGTCGCGGTCTACGCAAAGCCGCCCGTCTTTGTTCTTTTCGACGTAAAAGCCTGAATAAAAGTCGCGGGCGCGGCACGATTTTTCAAGATTGACCGAGATCATCCGCTGGTCCCGCAGGAACAGCACCAGCCGGTTGCCCCTGCCTGTCTGCACGCCGGCAATGCCTTCCAGCGCGACGCATTTTTCCTTGCCCCGTTCCTCGAACCGGGGCGCGGCTTGGCGTTCAGGCAGTTCAGTCATCATACTTTGCCGCGCGGCAAACGGGGTCGGCGCAATGCGCACCACCACGCGCCGTTCGATCCGCACCTGACGCACGACCGCAGATTCCCGCATCGCGGCCAATGGATTGTGCGCGAGCCATTCGTCCTGCGCCCCAGCCGCATCGCATTGCGGCACGGATGCGTCCGGCCGGACATTATCGCTGCCCGGCCCACCGGTCGCGTCCGCGATCAGCGGCAGCAGCAGTGCAAGCGGCGCTGTCAGGGCGAACAGGCTGTCCATGGGCAGGCGTGATCTCTCCTAGTGAGATGCCGTCGAAGTGCCGCCGCCCTAGCATGGGCAATTGAACCGTGGCTTAACTACTGCGCGCGATGCTGTGAAAGCGGTGGCAATTTGCCACGTAAGTGTGGCATGGAGGCAACAATGAATCACCCTACCCCGCCCCCCTTTGCTCCGCCC
>ERZ1022756.341-NODE-341-length-14456-cov-22.642108_pt1 | contig 14456 bp, 10 predicted proteins | sample MGYA00520902_ERZ1022756 | MGnify/ENA primary metagenome ERZ1022756 (study PRJEB33162, sample SAMN09537601) | freshwater metagenome | isolation source: freshwater | place: Canada:Alberta | collected 2017-07 | study: EMG produced TPA metagenomics assembly of the...
TGCAGCTATAGACCAGCCGTTCATTGGGCCGTTCGGGCAGATTGGCGATCAGCGCTGATTGCTGTTCGCCCAGCGTATTGGCCGCATCGCTTACCCCGCAGCCGGGCGGCGTGTAGGCGGCTCGTGATTCGCGCGCAGCGGCCAGCGCCTGTTGCCCCAACAGATAGCGGTCGGTGCGCAGGGTGCGGGTGGCGGGATCATAGGTGTTGATTGCCACCGCCGCATCGTCCTGAGCGGCGAACACCCGCTTCCATTCGCCGCCCGTGCCCAGACCATATTGTGTGCGCCCGTTGACGCACCCATCGGCCGACCATTCAAAGGCGACATCTTCGGTCTTGGCCGAGGTGACGCGGCTGCGTTCCGGCACCAGCGTGCAGATCAGCGCGCCTTCGACCGCGTCCGATCCGCTGGCGGGCGCGTCTTTGCCTTCTGCTTTGGCGATGGCGGCGGCGACCCGGCCTTCGATCTCGGTAAGGCCGGGGCGGGTGAACCATGCCAGCACCGCTATCGCCAGCGCCGCAGCCGATAGTGCGGCGGCGATGCGGGTGTGGGTGCGGCGCGCTTCGTCCTTGCGCCAGACCGCCGCGGCATAGCCTGCACCGATCGCCGCCAGCAGGAAGATCAGCGCCATCGCCATGCGGTTTTCGCGTACCTCGATGACTTCCATCTGGGCGGTTAGCCGCGCGGTATCGCGTACGTCGCGCAGGGTTTCAGCACGTTCGGCCATCTTGTCACGCGCCTCCGCCTGCGCGCCTTCCAGCCGCTGGCGTTCGTCCGCGTTCAGCTCGTCGATCGACCGGCAGGGCAGGGCATTGGTGACCGGTTCCACCCCGTTACCCCGCAAGAACGGCAGCAATTCGCGCAAGGATACCGCGAAGTAGAACTCCCCATCGCCGCCCGCGGAATCCGCGCTGAAGGAATTGACCCCGATCACCCGCCCGCACGGATCGAGCAGCGGCCCGCCCGAATTGCCGCGCGCAATGGGCGCGGTGTGGAGGATCGTGTCGAATTGACGCGAAGGGCGTTCGCCCGACAGGAAACCGCGCGATTTGACAGGCGGCTGGGCGCGAAAAACATCATCAATATCAAGACCCTGCGCCAGGTCGACATTCATCGGATAGCCGACCGCCGACACCTCGCCAAGGTTGCTGCTGACGCTCCCCGCCAATGCCAGCGGGGGCAGGCGCAGGCTGCCGCGCGCTATTTCCAGAAGGGCCAGATCATTGCGCGGCGATATCGCCACCACCCGCGCAAACGCGCCGCCTGCGCCTTCGGAGGGGACGATGCCGATCCGCAGGGTATCGTCCTGTGCGGCTTCGCTGACGACATGCGCATTGGTTATGATGCGGGTCGGCGTGACGGCAAAGCCGGTGCCGTGCGAAACGGGGACGGGCTGGCCATTTTCCTCGCCGATCAGAACCACCCGCACCACGCCGCGCGATGCTGCGTCGACATCCCCGGGATCGGCGGCAGCGGGCTGGGCAAGCGCAAGGGCAAGCAGGGCGATGGCGAGGATGCGGCGGATCATGGAAGCGATTATAGCGGCTTTGGCGCGCGAAGCGACATTGAACGCAAACACCGGGGGTGCGGCGCAGGCAGGCTTGTGGCAGAGTGTTTCACGTGAAACATTTAGGGAACATATCGGACGAGGAGCGCTGGCAGGCGATGCTGGCCAAAGACCGGCGGTTCGATGGCGCCTTCGTCACCGGCGTTCATTCGACCGGCATCTATTGCCGCCCGTCCTGCCCGGCGCGCGCGCCCTTGCGCAAGAACGTGCGCTTTTATGTCACCTCGGTGCAGGCTGAAGAAGCGGGGCTAAGGCCCTGTAAACGCTGCGCGCCCAATAGCCAAAGCGCCGAGGAGGCCTGCGTGCTGGCCGCGATTGCCGCGATCCGCGCTGCCGGAGAACGGGGGCGCGCAATGACGCTGGTCGCGCTGTCAGACCTCACCGGTTACACACCGACCCACTTCCAGCGCTTGTTCAAACGCACCGTCGGAATGTCGCCCGCCGCCTTTGCCAGAGCGCTGCGCGAGGAGCGGGTGCGGGCGGCACTTGGGCAGGGTCTGGCGGTTACCGAAGCCTTGGCAAAGGCAGGCTACGGCGGGTCTGGACAGTTCTATGCAGAAACGAAAGGCAGGCTGGGAATGAGGCCGAGTGACTGGAGCAAGGGCGGCGTGGGCAAGCGGGTGCATTGGGCGGTGCTAGGCACTTCGCTTGGGGACATGCTGGTTGCCGCGACCGATGTGGGCGTGTGCTGTCTGGCCTTCGGTGAGGGCGAGGCGGATTTGCGTATGCGCTTTCCGAAAGCCGAGTTGATCCCGGCGGGCGAGGACTTTCGCGCATTGTTTGCGCAGGTGGTTGAGGCGGTCGAGCAGCCGGGGCCGGGCAGCGCGGCGATCCCGCTCGACGTGAAAGGCACCGCGTTCCAGCAGCGCGTCTGGGAAGAACTGCGCCGCATCCCGCATGGGCAGACGCGGTCTTACGGAGAATTGGCGGCGGCGCTCGGCAACCCTAAAGCCAGCCGCGCAGTCGGCGGAGCGAACGGGGCGAACCACGTCGCGGTGCTGATCCCCTGCCACCGCGTCATCGCAGGTGACGGGACGCTGGGCGGCTATGCCTATGGGCTGGCAATCAAGGCGGAGTTGCTGCGGCGGGAGGGGCGGTGAGGCCTTAGTCGCACCGGAGGTAGAGCCTCAATCCAGCTTCGGCGGCATGCCCGGTTCGCACTTCGCCATGGCGCGCTGATACGCAGGGCGTTCACCGATACGCTTCAGGTAGGCTTGCAGGTTTGGCATGCCTTCGATGCCCATCCCGCTCATCGCGCGGCTGGTGGTAAGCTGGAAGCCCATCATGATGTCCGCCGTGGTCAGTTGCGCGCCGCCGAAATAGTCCGCTTCGCCCAGCCGCTTTTCGACGATGGCCCAGCCCTTCTGGAACCGGTCGGCGACGAAGGGTGGCATTTCAGTCGCCCCCATGAACTGCGCCACCAGCGCCATCATGCCATTGGTCATGAAGGTCGCGTTGGCCCAGTGGAGATAGAACAGGTGGTCGGCAAAGTCGGGGTGATCGGCGCCCGGCACCAGAGAGGTATCGGGCGCATATTTGGCGATGATGTAATCCATGATCGCGCCGCTTTCGCCCAGCACAAGGTCGCCGTCGGTAATCACCGGCGCAATACCCATCGGGTGCAGCGCCTTGTATTCATCGGGCGCGAGGCGGTTATCGGTGCGGCGGGTGTAGAGCTTGCATTCGTAATCCAGCCCCAGTTCCTCGGCCAGCCAGACGATGCGTTCGGATTGCGACAGGCGCAGGTGGTGGATGGTCAGCATGGCTCAGGCTCCCTCAGGCGTTGCGTTACCCGTTTCTGGCCCAGCCTTTGCGGGCGGGTTCGAGAGAGTCGAGAAATTTCTCTGCGCTCTCCAGATATTCGTTCTGCTTGGCCTCGCCCATCCGGTCCCAGGTGGCGAAGATGCGGCCAATGCGGTGGTTGCTTTCCAGCCGGGTGCGGTTGGCGTCCATGAAATGCCAGTACAGCGGGTTGAAGGGGCACGCATCCGGCCCGGTTTTCTGGGCGACCTTGTAACGGCACTTGCCGCAGTAATCGGACATCTTGTTGATGTAATTGCCGGACGCCGCATAGGGCTTGGTCGCCAGCCTGCCGCCGTCGGCATAAAGCACCATGCCCGCAACGTTCGGCAGTTCGACCCATTCATAGGCATCGGCGTAAACGGCCAGAAACCAGTCGGCGACCTCCTGCGGATTGATCCCCGCGATCAGGCAGAAATTGCCGAGCACCATCAGCCGCTGAATATGGTGCGCATGGGCATCTTCGCGCGTGGTGCGGATGCAGTCTGCCAGGCAGCGCATATCGGTTTCGCCCGTCCAGAAAAACTCCGGGAGCGGGCGGTGGGCGGCAAGCTCATTCGCCTCGGCCAACCCCGGCATGGTGTACCAGTAGAACCCGCGCACATATTCGCGCCAGCCGATGATCTGGCGGATGAAGCCTTCGACCGAGTTCAGCGGCGCGCGGCCCTCGCGATATTCGTCTTCGGCCGCACGGCACAGTTCCAGCGCGTCCAGCAGGCCGCAGTTGAGGCTGGTCGACAGCATCGAGTGATACAGGTCATCCTCCCCGTGCACCATTGCGTCCTGATAGGGGCCGAACAGGCTGAGGCGGCGGGCAAAGAAGGCTTCGGCAGCTTCGAGCGCCTCGGCGCGGGTGACGGGCCAGCCGAAGGGTTCCAGATCGCCGAAGTGATCGGGGAAACGCGCGGCGACCAGTGCGATGACCTCCTGCGTGATAGCATCGGGGGCGAACTTGGGTGTGGGGGGCGCCTGCAATCCCTGCTTGGGCGGTTCACGGTTTTCGGCGTCGAGGTTCCAGATGCCGCCAGTGGGCTTGTCGCCCTCCATCAGCAGCCCGGTCTTGCGACGCATCTCGCGGTAGAAATACTCCATCGTCAGCTGCTTGCGACCATCGGCAAAATGGCGGAAATCGGCGTGGGTGGCGATGAAGCGGGTGTCGGGCAGGATGCTGACGGGGCAGGGGAAGCGGCCCTCCCATTCGCACATCGCCTGATGCACGCGCCATTCGCCGCTTTGGGTGACGCGGATTTCGCCGGGCGCGTGGCGCTCGCAGGCGCGGGCGACTTCGCCGGTGAAGCTGCCGGTGTTGTCGGGATCGTCAAGGCATATGTAATCGACCTGCCAGCCCGCATCGCGCAGTTCAGCGGCGAAATGGCGCATGGCCGAAAAGATCAGCACGATCTTCTGCTTGTGGTGCTTCACATAGGTCGCCTCGTCCCACACCTCCATCATGAGGATCACGGCATCGCCAGGGGTGAGGCCTTCAAGGCTGGACAGATTGCGCGATAGCTGGTCGCCAAGGATCGGCACGAGGATGGGGCGGGTCATGGGAGCCATACGCAGGGCACCGCTGTTTGGTTTCCCGCGAGGCCTATTGTGTCGCCTCCAGCGCGCGCCACGCCACGCCCTGAAAGACGGGATCGTTCAGCAGGGAGATCAGCAAACCGCGCGCCCTGTCCTTGTCGCCTCTCCGGCTGAGCGCGGTCGCATAGGCATAGCGCAGATCGCCGACACCCGCATTGGTCAGGAACGCCCGCTCCAGTTGTTTGAAGGCGGTCTCCGGCGGGATGCGACCCTGTTCGATATAGGACTGGAAATAGAGCGCCGCAGCCAAGGGCTCGCGCTCGGGCTCGCGGGCCAGAGGGTCAAGCAGGGCGCGCACCGCGTCAAATTCGTCCGCCTCGGCCAGTTCGCCTGCGCGCACCAGCCGCGACAGCATGATCTCGGCCTTGAGCCGCTGCGCCTGCCTGTGTGCGGGGTCGATGGACAGCGCCCTGTTCACCGCGCGCCATGCCTCGGCATCGGAATAGGGGTTGGCCATCACGATCAACTCGCCATTGGAAAAGCCGAAGCCTCGGAAAACCGGCCGCCCGCCGAAATCGCTGTGCTGGACCCGGGCATATTCGGCTGCGGCATATTCGTACCACACCGGCGCGCTTTCGGGGTGGCGGCTGGTCAACCGCTTCAGCGCGAGGGCGGTCGGCTTCAGGCGCGTTTCGAGCATCCGTTCGATGCGCAGCTCGACCAACGCGACCTCGTCGCGGGTCATGGGGCGGAGGGCGATTTTGGCGATCACCTCTGGCTCGATCTGCACCCAGCGTATCGGACCGGCCGACGGCGGTCGGTCAAGCTGCGCCGCCAAGGTCGCCGGATCGCCCAGCTCGCGCGCCGCATCCTCAATGGTGCGCCCGGTCACATAGGCATCGATATAGCGGTCGAGCACGCCTGCATATTGTTCCTCCAGCAGCAGCGGCGCTGCGATCATGCGGCTGACATCGAGGAACCGGGCATATTCGGGCTCGGATCTGTGGCGGACCGTCACCCGCACGGCATTTTCAAGGGCGCTCTGCGTGAGGCGCACCCTTCGCGTCCTCGAGCCTCCCGGTGCACCGATCACGAACATCTTCTTCTCGTTGCGATAGGCGGTGGCGAAGTAGTGCGACAACCCGCCGGAGACCCAGAGCGGCTTGGGCCTGAAGAAGGCGTTGCCGAGATGGTATTGGGTCATGCAATAGAAGATGTCGGCTTCGCGCATTCTTTGCAGCGCGAATGGGTCGAACCAGGCCTTGGCGACTGGCAGTTCGGCATGATCCTGACACACCGCTGTCGCCCCGAAGTCGATCACATGCGCAATCCGCGACGCATCGCGCGACAGATAGAATTCCGGCTTGCGACCGTGCCGGGCTTCGCCCGGCATCAGGCCATGCAGCACCCGGTCGAATTCCTCGATGGTCTGCATCAACCTTTTGAGCTGCGCCTCGGACAGCTCGGCATGGACGATGTAGTGCTCGCCCTCGGCGCGCAGCCAGCCAGTAGCATGGGCGGGCTGCCCAAGGCAGAAGGTCACCAGCACTAGGGCAATCAGACGCGACACCATGTTCCGCACCATATCATCGGCCAAACGGCTGTAAATACGGATCAAACGAAGCTGTAGGGATCGATGTCCACGCCCACGCGCACGCCGGGGGCAAAGTTTACCGCGCCAATCCAGTCGCGCAGCATGGCCTGAAGGTTGGCGCTGCGCCGCGCGATGACGAGGAAGCGGTAACGATACCGCCCGCGCAGCAGCGCCAGCGGGGCAGGGGCCGGGCCAAGGATTTGCACATCGCCCAGCCGGGGGCGCACATCGCCGAGCCGCGCCGCTGCCTCGCGCGCTTCCTTTTCGTCTTCCGATGACAGGATGATCGCCGCCCACCGCCCGAACGGCGGGGCGCCGGCATCGCGGCGGCCTTGTGTTTCGGCGGCGTAGAAGGCGTCACGGTCGCCATTGGCCAGCGCGGCGATGACGGGCGCATCGGGGTGGCGGGTCTGGATCAGCACCTCGCCCGGTTTCGCGCCGCGCCCCGCGCGCCCGGCGACCTGCGCGATCTGGCTGAAAGTGCGTTCGCCCGCGCGCAGGTCTCCGCCCTCAAGGCCGAGGTCGGCATCGACCACGCCGACCAGCGTCAGATCGGGGAAGTGGAAGCCTTTGGTGACCAGCTGCGTGCCGATGATGATGTCGATCGCCTTGCCTTCCGCCATGGCGATGAACTCCGCCGCGCGTTCCGGCGTGTTGAGGGTGTCGGAGGTGGCGACTGCCACCCGCGCCTGCGGGAACAGGTCGCCGACTTCGGCGGCGATCCGTTCAACCCCCGGCCCGCAGGCGACCAGACAATCGCTTTCCCCGCATTCGGGGCAGGCTTCGGGTACGCGCGTTTCGAACCCGCAATGATGGCAGGCGAGGCGCGCGGACAGGCGGTGTTCCACCAACCACGCACTGCACGAAGGGCATTTGAACCGGTGCCCGCAATTGCGGCACAACGTTAGCGGAGCATAGCCACGCCGGTTGAGGAACAGCAGCGATTGTTCGCCCTTATCCAGCCGGTCTCGCATTGCATCCACCAGCGGCCCCGCGATCCAGCGCTGGCTGCCGGGCTTTTCTTCGGTGAGGTTGATAAGCCGCACCGCAGGCAGGGTTGCCCCGCCGAAGCGCGCGGGCAAATCCAGCTTCGTGTAAACCCCGATATCTGCCATGTGCAGGCTTTCCAGCGCGGGCGTGGCGCTGGCGAGGATCACCGGGATTTTCTCGAACCGCGCGCGCATCACCGCCACATCGCGGGCATTGTATCGCACCCCGTCATCCTGCTTGAAACTGATTTCGTGCGCTTCATCGACCACGATCAGGCCAAGGTTGGCATAGGGCAGGAACAGGGCTGATCGCGCACCGACCACGACCTGCGCGGAACCATCGGCAATAGCCCGCCACGCCCGCCGCCGCTCGGTCGACCGCAAGGAGGAATGCCACAGCACCGGCGCCGCGCCGAAACGGGCAGCAAACCGGGCGAGGAAGTTTTCAGTCAGCGCGATTTCGGGCAGCAACACCAGCACCTGCCGCCCCAGCCGCAGCGCATCGGCAACGGGTTCGAAATAGGTTTCGGTCTTGCCCGATCCTGTCACCCCGTCGAGCAGGAAGGGCGCAAACGCGCTGGCCTTCACCGCTTCGGTCAAGGTGGCAGCGACGTGTGCTTGCGTTTCGGACAGGTCGGGCTGGTCATAAGCCGGATCGGCGCGCGGGTAGGGCCGGTCGATATTCACTGTCACTGGCCCGAGCAACCCGGCTCCCGCCATCCCGCGCAGCACGCCTTCTGATACGCCCGCGATGCCTGCCAGTTCGCGCATGGTGCCTTGCTGACCGCCCAGCTTCTCCAGCGCGGTCTTGCGCTGCGCGGTCAGCCGCCCGCCCGCCTCGGCGCCCGTCAGCCGATATTCGGTCATGGTTGCCGGGCCGCCTAGCGCGCCCCCACTGGCCAACGCCATGCGTGCCACGCTGGCGAGCGGCGCGCAGTAATAATCCGCCGTCCATTCGATCAGCCGCCGCAAGCTTGCGGGCAGAGGCGGGACGGGCAACACCTCAAGAATCGGGCGCAGCCGTTCGAAGGCGATTTCGTCGCCCGGCAACCGGCCTTCGTCCCACACGATCCCGGTCACCTTGCGCGGCCCCAAAGGCGCGATCACCACGCTTCCGGCAGGCGCGGTTACGCCGTCAGGCAGCCGGTAATCCAGCGGGCCCAATGCGGCGTTTAAAACAAGCAGGCGAACTCGGTTCATCTTGCCGCCATATGGGGCTTGGCAGAGGGTAAGGGCAAGATTGAAAGGCTGGGCATATGGCAAGGAATTCACTCACCACCTTCACCCCCACCCGCCGCACACTGCTGGCCGGAGCGGCAGGGGCGGGCGCGCTGGCCCTGCTGCCCGGATGCACGAGCATCGGCGGAGGCTTCAGCATGGTCGAAGCCGTGCGCCGTATGCTGCTGCTCGCTTCGGAAAACGCCTTTGCGCGCCTCACCGCGCCAGGTGGGTTCTGGGATGAGCAGGTGGCGCGCATCGGGCTGACCGGCGTGCTGGGCGCGCGCGGCGATACCTTGTCGCGCATCCTCACTTCACCCCTGTTCAAGGACCGGCTGGAGGAACGCTTTGCCGGCTTTGCCATCGACGCCAGCTTCCGTGCCGCCCCTGTGGTGACCGATGCGATCCAGGTGATCGGCTTCGAAAACGCCATCGCCCTCGTGCGCGGCGGGCCGAGCGCGGCGAGCGGTTATCTGCGGCAGGAAGTCGGCACGGCGCTGCTGGACGCGGTGGTGCCCGAACTGGGCGATGCGATCCGGATGAGCCGCGATCCGTTGGTCGGGCAGGCGCTTTCGGCTCTGACGGGTGTGGATGTGCCCGCGGTCGCCGACCGGTTGGGGCGCGAGGTCGATAACGCCATCTGGGGCGAAATCGCACGCGAGGAAGCCGCGATCCGGGCCAACCCGCAAAGCACGCGCGATCCGCTGTTGATCGGCGTGTTCGGGCTTGGGAATCGCATCTGACGCGTCAGAAGCTCCAGTTCAGCGTCAATTGCGGAACGTGGCTGATGGCGTCGGGCACGCCGGGGCGCGGGGTGACTTGCAGCAGATAACTTGGCGCAATGTCCAGTCGGTCGCTGACCTTGAAGGCCACGCCAACGATACTGCGCACCTGTTCGGTCCCGCGCCGACCGCTGTCTCGCCGTGATTGGACAATGCCGAACCACTCGGCCGATCCGAAGGCGTCCAGCCGCGGCGCAATGGCCCGCGTGTATTGCACCCGCTGCCGGATGCGTAATTCAACCTGATCCGCGCCGTCGAACCAGCGTTGTTCGAACCGGGTGCGAAGATCGAGGCCTTTGGCCGCATAGCGGAACTGCTGGTGCGGGCGATATTCGCTGACGCCGCCGGTCTGGAACAGCGACATCCCGCCGCCGATTCGCACATCACGATCCAGCGATTTTTCCACGCTGACCCGGAAAGTCTGCTGATCGGCGCCAAACTCCGGGTCGCGCCAGCGATAGGAGCTATCGACAGTGAGATAGACATCGTCGCCAATCTTGCCGCGTGCGAACCCGACCAGCCAAAATTGCGTATCTTCGGGGTTGGCTTGCGCTTTCGATGGTTGCCAAGCCGCGCAGGTGGCGGCAAGCAGCATCGCGAACCGTATCGGCATCCGTCTCATGCCCCGCCACCTAGTCCTGCGCTGCGGCGCTGGCCACGCAAAAAACTCTGGAGTGATCCCATGAAATTCTTCGTCGACACCGCCGAGATCGAGGCAATCCGCGAGCTTGCTGCAACCGGCCTGCTGGACGGGGTGACCACCAACCCCTCGCTGATCGCCAAGTCGGGGCTGGACTTCAAGGAAGTCACCGCCGAAATCTGCAAGCTGGTTGATGGCCCCGTGAGCGCCGAAGTGGTCGCATTGGATCACGCGACGATGATGAAAGAAGCCGAAGTGCTGCGCCGGATCGCGGACAATGTCTGCATCAAGGTGCCGCTGACGGTGGACGGGCTGAAAACCTGCAAAGCGCTGGCCAGCGAAGGCACGATGGTCAATGTGACGCTGTGCTTCTCGGCCAATCAGGCGCTGCTGGCGGCCAAGGCGGGCGCGAGCTTCATTTCGCCCTTCGTCGGACGGCATGACGACAACGGCTTCGACGGGATGGACCTGATCGAAGACATCCGCCTGATTTACGACAACTACAATTTCGCCACCGAAATCCTCGTCGCATCCGTGCGCCACACCACCCACGTGCTTCAGGCAGCCAAGATCGGCGCTGACGTCATGACCGCACCGCCCAAGGTGATCCACGATCTGTTCAAGCACGTGCTGACCGACAAGGGCATCGAAGGCTTCATGGCCGATTGGGCCAAGACCGGACAATCGATCCTCTAAGCATGGCTGACCAAACCCCGCTCGATCTGTTCAAGCAAGCGCTGACCGGCGCATCGCGGGCGATTGCGCGCGATGCGGAGGTGGAGGTTGCGTGGAGCGCAGATGTGCCGGGGGCTGCGGGCAATCGCTTCCGTGTGCCGCTGCCGGGACGTGATCTGCCTGCCGATCAGGTGACCGAAGCGCGCGGCTTTGCGGATAGCTTCGCGCTGAAACTGCGTCACCACAACGCCGCGCTCCACGCCAAGTCCGCGCCGCCTGAACCCATCGCGCGGGCGTGCTATGACGCGATCGAGCAGGTGCGTTACGAGGCGCTGGGCGCGAACCGCTTTGGCGGCATCCGCGCCAATCTCGACGCGGCGACCGAACTGCGCACCGCTGGCGACAAGATCGTGCGCGCTCAGAATTCCTCCGAAGTGCCGCTCCAGACGGCGCTCGCCCTGCTCGTGCGTGAGGCGCTGACGGGGGAGGCCGTGCCTGCCAAAGCGAAGGGCGGGATCGAGCTGGTGCGCGATTTCCTTGAGGAAAAAGTCGGCAAGGACTTCGGCGCGCTGGCGGAAAAACTCTCCGATCAGGAAGCGTTCCAGAAGCTTGCGCTCGATATGCTGCGCGAACTCGATCTGACCCGCCCCACTGAAAATCCCGACCAGAGCGACACCGACGACGCCGATGATGACGACGCGCCTAGCGACGACGAGCAGGGCGATGACGACAATCAGGGCGAAGGCGATCCCCAAGCCGCCGAAATGGCGGGCGACATGGCCGAAGGCGAAGGTGACGGGGAGCAATCCTCCGAAGCCGAGGCCGATGGCGACATGTCCGAAGGCGAGCCGGGCGAGGAAGGCGACGCCTCCAACGCCCCTGTTCGCCCCAACCGCCCGCAGGCCGAAGTCCCAGCCAGCGTCGATTACAAGGCCTTTACCACCCGCTTCGATGAAGAAGTGGCCGCGCCCGATCTGTGTGATGCCGAGGAGTTGGACCGGCTGCGCGCCTATCTCGATAGCCAGCTGACCGGATTGCAGGGCGTGGTGACGCGGCTGGCCAACCGGCTGCAACGCCGCCTGATGGCGCAGCAAAACCGCAGCTGGGATTTCGACATGGAGGAAGGCGTGCTGGATGCCGCGCGCCTCGCCCGGGTGGTCATCTCGCCCGGCACGGCCTTGAGCTACAAGGTCGAGCGCGATGTCGAGTTCAAGGACACGATCGTCACCCTGCTGATCGACAATTCGGGATCAATGCGCGGGCGGCCGATCAGCATCGCCGCGATCAGCGCCGATATTCTGGCGCGCACGCTGGAACGCTGCGGGGTGAAAACCGAAATCCTCGGCTTCACCACCCGCGCGTGGAAAGGCGGGCAAAGCCGCGAGGCGTGGCTCGCCGATGGCAAGCCGCAGAACCCGGGGCGTCTGAATGATCTCAGGCACATCATCTATAAACAGGCCGACGAACCGTGGCGCCGCGCGCGCCGCAATCTCGGCCTGATGATGCGCGAGGGGCTGCTCAAGGAAAACATCGACGGTGAGGCGCTGATCTGGGCGCACAGCCGCCTGCTCTACCGCCCCGAAGAACGCCGCATCCTGATGGTTATCTCAGATGGCGCGCCGGTGGACGATTCGACGCTTTCGGTGAACAGCGCCGGTTATCTGGAAGCGCACCTGCGCGGGGTGATCGAGTGGATCGAGAAGGTCTCGCCCGTGCAGCTGGTCGCCATTGGCATCGGCCACGACGTGACCCGCTATTATCGCCGCGCGGTGACGATCATGGATGTGGAGCAATTGGGCGGCACGATCATGGAGCAGCTCGCGGAATTGTTCGAGGACGAGAAGGGCACAAAACGAAAATGAGCATCGCGACCACTGTTACTGAAGCCGTCACCACCCGCCGGTCGATCCGCAATTACCTTGATAAGCCGGTCGATCTTGAAACGATCCGCCGGGTTATGGAAAAGGCCCGATGGTCCGCGTCGGGCTGCAATTACCAGCCGTGGGAAGCGAGCATCCTGACCGGGCAGCCGCTCAAGGACTTGCAGGCCAAGATCATCGCCGATGGGCCGCAGGCAGCCGAATATGACTGGGCTGCGCCCGGCACGGAAGAAGCGTATAAGAAGCGCCTCGACGGGGTCTCGGCCGGAATGTTCGGGGCGATGGGGATTGCCCGCGATGACGGCGCGGGACGGATGGCGGCGATGGCCAAGAACGCGGTCAGCTTCGATGCGCCCGCCGTGCTGTTCGTCTATTTTCCGCGCCTGATGAAGGAGCCGCAGTGGTCGGACGTCGGCATGTGGCTTCAGACCGTCGCCCTGCTGCTGCGCGAGGAGGGGCTGGATTCCTGCTTCCAGGAATTCATGGCAATTTACGCCAACACGATCCGCGAATTTCTGGGGCTGGATCACGAACGCTACATGTTCTTCTGCGGCATGGCGATCGGCTACCGCGATCCCGAAGCGCCGCTCAACAATTTCGAGCGCGAGCGCGTGCCGTTGGACGAGCAGGTCAAGTTCATCGGGTTCGAATAAATCCCGTCATCCCGGCGCAGGCCGGGGTCGCTGGCCGCAAAGGCCGGGGTTGCCGCAAGCGATCCCGGCTTGCGCCGGGATAACGGATTAGGGCAAAGGCGCGCGCATGACCGATACGCCGCTCAAGCTGTTCAACTCGCTCACCCGGCAGACCGAGGTGTTCGCGCCCGTCCACCCCGGCGAGGCGCGCGTCTACACCTGCGGGCCGACGGTCTATAACTACCCCCACATCGGCAATATGCGCGCCTATGTCTTTGCCGATGTGCTGGGGCGCACGCTTTCGTGGAAGGGGCTGAAGCTCACCCACGTCATCAACATCACCGATGTCGGCCATCTCACCGATGATGCCGACGCGGGCGAGGACAAGATGGAGAAAATGGCGGCGAGCCAGGCGCAGTCGATCTGGGACATCGCCGAGCATTACAAGCAGGCCTATTGGGCCGATGTGAAGGCGCTCAATATCAGGCAGCCGGCGCAGTGGACGGTCGCCACCGATTACGTCCCGCAGATGATCGAATTCGCCGAGGGCATTGCGGAAAAGCACTGCTACGAATTGGAGAGCGGGCTCTATTTCGATGTCTCGACCGTGGCCGATTACGGGCGGCTGGCGCGCGCTGTGACCGACGATGGCGAGGGCCGGATCGAGGCGGTCGAGGGCAAGCGCAACGCCGCCGACTTCGCAATCTGGCGCAAAACCCCTGCGGGCGAGACGCGGCAGATGGAATGGGATTCGCCGTGGGGCAGGGGCGCTCCGGGCTGGCACTTGGAATGCTCGGTGATGAGCGGCGCGGTGCTGGGTTTTCCCTTCGACATCCACACCGGCGGGATCGACCACCGCGAAATCCACCACCCGAACGAAATCGCGCAGAATCAGGCGCACTGCTGCACGAATGGCTTGGATGACCCCAGCAATTCGGGTGCGAAAATCTGGATGCACAACAACTTCCTCGTCGAACGATCGGGGAAGATGTCAAAATCCTCGGGCGAATTCCTGCGGCTGCAACTGCTGATCGACCGGGGGTATCACCCGCTGGCGTACCGGCTGATGTGCTTGCAGGCGCATTACCGCAGCGAGTTGGAGTTCTCGTGGGAGGGCTTGGGCGCTGCGCTGACGCGGTTGAAGCGGATGGTGAT
>ERZ1022756.342-NODE-342-length-14440-cov-8.983594_pt1 | contig 14440 bp, 12 predicted proteins | sample MGYA00520902_ERZ1022756 | MGnify/ENA primary metagenome ERZ1022756 (study PRJEB33162, sample SAMN09537601) | freshwater metagenome | isolation source: freshwater | place: Canada:Alberta | collected 2017-07 | study: EMG produced TPA metagenomics assembly of the...
GTGCGGGCATGCGGGGGGCGGTAGGCGCGCGGGAAGGCGAGGGCAAGGCGCCCCTTCATTGGTCATTGCGAGGAGCGAGGCAATCCAGGGCGGTTTGCGCTTGCCCTGGATTGTTTCGTCGCTGCGCTCCTCGCAATGACGAGGGGTTAAGGATCAGCCCAGCGGATCGAGGGCGCTGCGCCGTGCGGCGGGTGCCGTAATCGACGGTGGCGGCCCCATATCCCCGGCCATATCCTCCAGCGCGGCGATGCGCTTTTCGGTGGCGGGGTGGGTGGAGAAGATTTCCGATACGCCGACCGGCACGATGTAGAGCTGTGCGGTCGAGGGGTTGGCGAGCGCGGCCTGTGGCGGGCGGGCCTTGGCCGGGCCGGCGATTTTCGCCAGCGCACTGGCGAGGGCACGCGGGTTTCCGCTGATTTCGGCACCGAGGGCATCCGCGCCATATTCGCGCGTGCGGCTGATCGCCATCTGCACGATCATCGCGGCAAAGGGGGCGATGAACACCGCGAGCAGACCGGCAATCCCCGCCGAACGGCTGTCACCACGGAACAGCAGGCCGAAATTGGCGAGCATGGAAATGGCGCCGGCGATCGTCGCCACCATCGTCATCACCAGCGTGTCGCGGTTTTTCACATGCGCAAGCTCATGCGCCATCACCCCGGCGAGTTCATCCCGGGTGAGCATGCGCATCAGGCCGGTGGTAGCGGCAACCGCAGCATTTTCAGGATTACGGCCGGTTGCGAAGGCATTGGGCGCATCATCCTCGACGATATAGACTTTGGGCATGGGCAGGGCCGCGCGCTGTGCGAGGCTTTCCACCATGGCGTAGAATTCGGGTGCGCTGGTCCGATCAACCTGCCGTGCGCCATGCATTCTGAGCACGATCTTGTCGGCATTCCAGTAGGTGAAGATGTTCATGCCAAAGGCAATGACCAGCGCGATTACCGCGCCCCGGCTGCCGCCCAGCGTGAAGCCCAGCGCCATGAACAGCGCCGTGAGCGCCGCCAGCAGCATCGTCGTCTTGAAACCATTCATCGGACCATCCCGCTCCGTTGAACCCCACTCCCGACCGCGAATATGGGGATATTCGCGCGCTCTGCAATATTGGAAGATTAAGCCGTCACGCCTACATGGCCGGTATGAGCAAAGACCCCCTTGATGGCCGCGCCGACATCGGCGGTACCCCGCGCGCAACGAAGCGGCCGGAAGGCATCACCCCGCCCGCTGACTGGAAGCGGGACGATGGCCCGCCAGAGCCACGCGATGTCCCTTTTGAAGGGCAGGAGGTGAAGGGCCGCCCTGATCCGGTGCGCTATGGCGACTGGGAGCTGAAGGGCATCGCTGTCGATTTCTGACGGGCGGCGATGGTCCGCACTATTGCCTACCGCCAAAAGACAAGGGCCCGGCCGCATCGCTGCGACCGGGCCCTTTGCGCGGGACGACCTTTTCCCGAGAAAAGGCCGTCCGCTCCCCCCTCAACCGTTAGAAGTTGAAGCCGACTGCGACACCGTAGCGGCGCGGATCGAGCGTGAAGATGTTCGTGAACAGACCCGAGGACTGGTCGGTCACATACAGACCGGTGGTCGAGTCGGAGTCGAAGATGTTCTGCACGAACGCACGGGCGAACCAGCGGCGATCCGGGCCGTTCAGCTGGATCTGGGCATTGGCCTGAGTATAGCCGTTGATCCGGTTGATGTTGCCGTTGAAGATGTTGCCGTAGCTATCCCCGGTGTAGGTGAGGTCGAAGCGCGGCGTCAGGGTCATGTCCTGACCGACGGTTGCTTCATACTGCACCCCGATCGAGGCCTTGATATTCGGTGCCTGCGGCAGGCTGTTGCCACGGATGTTCACCGGGATACCGGCGTTTTCGACAACGAACGGCAGCGGGCCGGTCGGAACACCGAACAGGGTACGCAGCGCCGCCGGCGGGTTGGCGGCGGTTGCCTCCAGTGCCGAACAGATGCCGAATGCGCCCGGAGCCGCAATGCCGCTGTCCGCACCAAAGCCGGTCGGGCCGCGCAGGCCGAGGCCGGTGTTGACGGCGGTCACATAGCCCTGGGTGCCCGCTGCGTTGCCCGCCGTTGTCGGGCGCACAGCGCAGTTTGCACCATTGGTGATGTCCTTGATGATCACAGCATCAGCGCGGCCGCCCGAGGGATCACGCGGATTGCCCAAGAACTTGTCCGACGACACTTCGGTGTTCAGGTAGCTGAAGCCGAAGTTGACGGTGAGTTCGCGCGTCGGGCGGACCACGCCTTCGACTTCGAGGCCCCAGATGTTGGCATCGACATTGTCGTTGACCGAGGTGCGGGCGACGATGCGGCTGAGCTGCAGGCCCTGATACTGGTAGTAGAAGCCGGTGACATTCAGCGTCAGCGCACCGAACTGGTTCTTCGACCCGATTTCGAAGGCGTTGACGATTTCAGGCGCGAACCCTTCCTGCACCGCGAAGATCGGCTGCAGCGGCGGGTTGATGCCGCCTGACTTGTAGCCGCGCGAGTAGGACGCATAGAGCAGATTGTCCGGCGTGATCTGCCAGTCGAGCACGGCACGACCGGTCCACTCATCGAAGGCGACCTCGCGGTCAGCCGTCAGCTGGTTGCCCGCACGGCCCGGATCGGCATCGAAAGCGCCGACGAAGGGCGATGTGAATGCATTGCCGCGCAGCGAGAAGGGCACGAGGAAGCTGGCCAGCGTCGAACGGGCGCTGATCGACTTTTCGTCATTGTTGTAACGAAGGCCGAGGGTCAGCTTCAGTTCGTCAGAGAAGCTGTAATAGGCTTCACCGAAGATGCCGTAGGAGGTCACGTCCAGCCGGTCCGTATTGTTCCGGAAGAAGGGCGTGCCGAGGTAGGACGGCGGCAGCGGAGCCGCCACGCCATTGACCTGATTGCCCAGCGCCGTGAAGGTGCCGAGGATACCGGTCAGATAGTCAATGCCGAAGCTGTTCACGAAATAGCTGTTCTCATCCATCCGGTAGTCCGAATAGATACCACCGAGCAGGAAGTTGAACGGCCCGTCAAAGTCGGAGCTGACGATCGCTTCCACATTCCAGCTATACTGATCCTGGTTCGAACGGTCGAAGTCGACAGGCGTGTTCGCACAGATGCGATTGCCGCCATAGGCGCCCGTGCCGCTGAATTCGGCAGCAGAGGTGCACAGTGTGCCGCCCGGACCATTCGGGATCAGCGCACTCGCGATCGGCGAGAAATAGGCTGCCGGAAGGCCGGGGATCTGGCCCGCAGCCGCCGCGGCAAGGGCGTTAAGGCCCGTTCCGAACGGAGCGGTGGCGCTTGCCGGGCCGGAGAAAGTCGCGCGGTTCTGGACCGACAGGTTGTAATCCTGCGAGCTATCGACGCGGACTTCCTGATAGGTACCGGAAAGCGACAGGCTGATGCCATTGTCGAATTCATGTTCGAGGTGGGCTTGCCCGATGATTTCCTCGGCGAAATAGTTCGACGGGCTGTCAGTGTTGACCGTGCGCACATCATCCGGGCTCACCGCGCCGGCGAGCGAATCGGTGCCATAGAGGCTGCCGAGGCCAAAGAAGGCCGGGATGCCGCGAATAGAGAGGAACTCGCGGCTGGTGAGCACGCCGACGAAGGTCGAGTTGGTGTTGGTCACGCCTGCATCGCGGCGGTTGTTAAGGCAGCCCAGGACGCCGGTGGCATCACGCTGGCAGCGCTGCTTCTGGATACGCAGGCGGTTATCGCGCTCGTGGAAATAATAGCCCATCAGGTCGAGCGAGGTGCTGTCGCTCGGTTCCCAACGGATCGAGCCGCGGATCCCGTAAAGGTCGCGTCCGTCGAGGTTTTCACCGTTGAACAGGTTGCGGGTGAAGCCGTCGCGGTTGAGATAGACGCCAGCGACGCGGACGCCGATCGTATCGGTGAGCGGCATGTTGACCATGCCGCGGAACTTGATGCTCTCAAAATTGCCATATTCGAGCTCGCCCGACGCGCCAAAGCCCGACAAGTCGGGGCGGGCGGTACGGAAGTTGATCACGCCCGAGGTCGCGTTACGGCCGAACAGCGTGCCCTGCGGGCCGCGCAGCACTTCAACCTGTTGCAGGTCGAAGAATTCCGTTTCGAAGATGCGGGTGCCATAAAGCGGCTGGTCATTGAGGTGGATCGCGGTCGCGCTGTCGCACGAAACGCCGACGCACAGGTCGCCGATGCCGCGGATGGTGAAGCTGGCGCCGACGAAGTTGCCCTTCGAGAAGACAACGTTCGGCAGCGTCAGCTGAAGGTCGGACGTGTTTTCGATCTGCTGTGCTTCCAGGCTTTCAGCAGAAAAGGCGCTGACGGCGATCGGAACATCCTGCAGCCGCTGTGACGCGCGCTGCGCGGTCACGACGATGTCGGTCGAAACCACCTCGTCTTCGGCTTGCGGTGCTGCATCCTGTGCCCACGCTGGCGTGGCTACGGCCATCGCAATCAGCGAAGCACCCATCAATCTGGTCATGCGCATTCGTAATCCTCCCTCTCAAACCCAAAGCCGGCGCACGCGCCGGACTGCCTTCGCAACGCCATCAGCGATGACGCGATCGGGGAGATGGAAGGGTTGCGGATGTTCGGGGCAGGTGACCCTTTCCCGATGTGCCGCCTGATTGCTGCCAGGTCTGGCACGATCCACAGCGAAGCGGTCTCACGCCGCCTGCGCGGGGGAAAATGTGCGATGAAGTGTGGCCCGGGTCAATGGATTTCTGCGGCGAATTCGATAAATCGAAACAGGGGTATAGCAGCAGGAAAAGGCGCGCATTCCGTAGCGACAACCAGCCAATTTGCCGGTAGAGTGCGAGGCATCTGCTGTGGCGGAAATGCAACGCCCGCCCTTTTGACTGCCCAAAAATCAATAGCTTTGCTTGACCGCTGACTCAGTCTCGACTCTTAACGGCGCCACAAGGCACGATCTTGGCACACCACGCAAAGCTGGGTGGCAAGGTTACGATAGCCCAAAGCCATTCTCAGGAGAATTGCCCATGATTTCCCGGACTCTTTTGGTCAGCGCGAGCCTCGTCGCGCTGGTTGCCACCACGCCTGCTTTTGCACAGGACGCGGCTTCGCCCGCAGCCGAGGATGAAGTCCTCGAATCCAACGACATCATCGTTACCGCGTCCAAGCGCGAAGCGACCCTGCAGGATACGCCGATCGCGGTTTCCGTGACGACGGCTGAAGCGATCGAGCGCGCCCAGGTGCGCGACATTCTCGACCTGCAGACGTTGGTTCCCTCGCTGCGCGTCGGCCAGCTGCAGAGCAGCGCCAACACCAACTTCATCATCCGCGGTTTCGGCAATGGTGCCAACAACGCCGGTATCGAACCGTCGGTCGGCGTGTTCATCGATGGCGTTTACCGTTCGCGTTCGGCCGCCCAGATTGGCGACCTGCCGAATGTCCAGCGCGTCGAAGTTCTGCGTGGCCCGCAGTCGACCCTGTTCGGCAAGAATGCTTCGGCCGGCATCATCTCGCTTGTGACGCGCGAACCGCAGTTCGAGTTCGGCGGTTCGGTCGAGGCCAGCTACGGCAATTTCAATGCGATGCTGCTGCGCGGTGATGTGACCGGGCCGATCGCCGAAACGCTCGCATTCAGCATCGCGGGCAACATCAACAAGCGTGACGGTTATGTCACCGATGTCGTCCGCGGCGCGGACAGCAACGAGCGCGACCGCTGGGGCGTTCGCGGCGATCTGCTGTGGGAACCGTCGGACAGCTTTAAGCTGCGCCTGATCGGTGACTATGACAGCATCGACGAAGTGTGCTGCGCGGTCATCAACGTCGTTGACGGGCCGACCGGCAATGCCGTGCGTGCGCTCGGCGGGCGGATCATTTCCAACAGCCCGTTCGCACTTACCAACGCGGTAAACTTCGATTCGACCAACGAAATCGAAAACTACGGTTTCTCGGCGCAGGCGACCGCCAATGTCGGTTCGTTCGAAATTACCGGCATCGGCGCCTATCGCGCTGTGCGCAGCTTCACCAATCAGGATTCGGACTTCACCAGCGCCGACATCATTGGTGACAACCGCGCCGACACCGCGATCGACACCTACACCTTCGAAGGCCGTATCGCTTCCGATTGGGATGGTCCGTTCAACTTCCTCGTCGGTGCCTTCCTCTTCCATGAAGAGATTGAAGTTGAGTCATCGCTGACCTTCGGCCGTGACTTCCGCGCCTATGCCAACTTCCTTTCGGCCGGAAACTATGGCGGCATCGAGCCCACAATCCGTGCGCTCTTCCCGACCCTGCCGGCAGGTCAGTTCGGCGCGCGCGGTCAGGGCCGCTTTGAAGAGTTCGGCTATTCCAACAATGCGATCTCGATCTTTGGTCAGATTGATTTCGACATCACCGAAACGCTGACCCTGACGCTGGGCGGCAATTACACCCATGACGAGAAGGAGGTAGAGACCGACAACATCTCCACCGATCTCTTCTCGAGCATCGATTTCGTCGAAGCAGCAGCGCGTGCCGGCATTCCGGGTTCGATCGCCTTGCCGTCGGGCACGATCTTCCCGCGGACCACGGCCTGCGGCGCGACCTCGCCGGCAGGAACGTGCAACCCGTTCCTGGCGCTGCGTCCGCTGCAGTTCATTCCGCCCTTCCTCAACTACCCGAACGCGGTCGAGGATGGTGAAACGAGCGACAGTGATTTCAGCTACACCGTTCGTCTCGCCTATGAGCTGAACGACAATCTGTCGGCCTATGCGACCTATGCAACCGGCTTCAAGGCATCGTCGGTCAACCTGTCGACCGACAGCCGGCCGTTCCCGACCGATTTCATCCCGGGTTCGCCGTTTGCCGTTCCTGCACCGGCGGCATCGCCGATCCGTACGGCAGGTCTGGCATTGCCGAACCTGACTTCGGGCACGCGCTTTGCCGAACCTGAACAGTCGGAAGTCTATGAAGTTGGTCTGAAGGGCCAGTTCCAGGGCTTTGCGTTCAACCTCGCGGTGTTCCAGCAGACGCTGAACGACTTCCAGGGCAACGTCTTCACCGGCACCGGCTTCGTTCTGTCAAACGCCGACAAGCAGTCGACCTTCGGCGTCGAGCTTGATGCCAGCATCAGCCCGGCCCCTGGCCTCAACTTCTTCGGTGCGGTGACCTACCTGAAGCCGGAATTTGACAGCTATCCGGGCGGCTCCGCGCTGGTTCCGGGCAGCTTTGCCACGGTTCCGGTCGATCTGTCGGGTGAACGCCCGGCTGGCATTCCGGACTGGGCGCTGTCGATCGGTGGTAACTACACCTTCGCGCTTGATGATCAGACCAACCTGGTCCTGGCGACCGATTTCAAGCATGAAGGCGCCGTCCAGATTGCTCAGGGTCTGCCGCAGTATAAGCGCGATGTGGACAATCTGTCGGCATCGATGACGGTCGAGTTTGACTCGGGCCTGCAGGTCACGCTGTGGGGCCGTAACCTCACCAATGACCGGTACATCACCACCCTGTTCCCGGGCGTGGCACAGGCCGGCACCCTGTCGGGTTACCGCAACCAGCCGCGGACCTATGGTGTGAGCGCCAAGTACCGCTTCTGATCCCAGGGTTGAGAGCTAAGGGAGGGGCCGGTCCGCACAGCGCGGGCCGGCCCCTCTTTCGTTCCAGGGCAAGATACCGCCCAAAGATGCTATTGTGCCGCGAAACTAAACTCCTACCTTGGAGGGGTTGAAGGCGACGTCGCTATGCTGTCGCCATATGGAAAGTCTTCAGTCATGGCAGATGCGGACCCCGTGTTTCCGAACGGGAACAGATTTGCACGGACAATGGGCCCAGATGGCAAGCCACAGGTGCCGGATGAAGTGGCGGACGCGATCCGCACCCTGATCCGCTGGTCGGGCGATGATCCTGCCCGAGAAGGCCTGATCGACACCCCCAAGCGCGTCGCCCGCGCCTGGCTGGAATATTGTTCCGGCTATCAGGAAGATCCTGCGATCCACTTGTCGCGCACGTTCGAGGAAGTCGGCGGCTATGACGAGCTGGTGCTGCTGAAGGACATCCCGTTCCAGTCGCATTGCGAACATCATATGGCGCCGATCACCGGAAAGGCGTCTATCGCCTATATGCCCAAGGATCGCGTTGTCGGCATTTCCAAGCTCGCGCGCGTGCTCAACGGCTATGCCCGCCGCCTGCAGGTGCAGGAACGGCTGACGGCAGAGGTGGCCCAGTGCATCTGGGACAATCTGCAGCCGCATGGCGTTGCGGTGGTGATCGAGGCGCAGCACGGCTGCATGACCGGGCGCGGCGTGCGCACGCCCGGCGTCGGCATGGTGACGAGCCGCCTGCTCGGCTGTTTCCTTGAAGATTCGCGCAGCCGCAAGGAAGTCATGAGCCTGATGGGCTATTGACGCCTGATCCTCGCGCCCTGATGCTCTGAGGCAGAGGGGCCAGGGAAAACCCGTATTGCTGCCGACGCCGGTCGTCTTTGTTGATCGCATGATCGTCCATCCCGTGCGGATGGTGCCGGCAGCGTTTGCGCTTGCCAGCCTGATCGGCGCGGGCCTGCTGATGCTCCCGGCCGCCTCGGCTTCGGGCGAACCCACCCGCTTTATCGATGCGCTGTTCACCGCCATTTCGGCGGTCTGTGTGACTGGCCTGGTCACGCTGGATACCGGGTCACACTGGTCAACATTCGGGCAGGCGGTGATCCTCGGCCTGATCCAGCTGGGCGGACTTGGCCTGATGCTGGTCGCGACGCTGCTGGTTGGCGCGCTCACCGATACGCTGCCGATCGGACAGAGGCGCCTGGCCGGGACCGAGGTGGCAGGTGTCGGCAGCGTCAGTGACGTGCGTCGGGCGGGTAAGCTGATCCTTGGCGTCGCCCTGATGGTCGAGCTGCTGATCGCCACATGGCTCGCAAGCCTGCTGTGGGGCAGCTATGGCATGGCACCGGGAGAAGCGGTGTGGAGCGGGATGTTCCATGCGGTTTCGGCCTACAATAACGCCGGTTTCGGCCTCCACCCCGACAGCATGATGCGGTACGCGGCTGATCCGCTGATCCTGTTCCCGCTAGGCTTGGCGATCATCCTCGGCGGTCTCGGCTTTCCGCTGCTGTGGGATGGGCTGCAACGCTGGCGGCAGGGCAGGGCGCACCGCTGGTCGCTGCACAGCAAGATCACGCTGGTCGCGACCGCCGTCGCCCTTGTGGCGGGATTTGTCGCGGTGCTGCTGTTCGAATGGCGCGGCGTGCTCGCGCCGCTTGGCTATGCCGACCGCCTGGCCAATGCCCTGTTCCATTCGGCTGCGCTGCGCACCGCGGGCTTCAATGCCATCGACATGGCAGGGCAGAGCGATGCGATGCTGGTCATATCCTCTGTGCTGATGCTGATCGGCGGCGGCGTTGCGGGCACAGCGGGCGGCATCAAGCTGACCACGGCGGCGCTGCTGGTGCTGATTGTGCTCGCCGAACTGCGCGGGCAGCCGGACGTCAACGCCTTTGGCCGGCGGATCGGCCATGAGGTGCAGCGGCGCGCGGTGGCGGTGATCCTGATTGCCATCGCCCTCATCGTCGGCGCCGTGCTGCTGCTTTCGGCAATGACCACGCTGCCGACGCGCGACATCGCGTTCGAGGCGGTGTCAGCGTTCGCGACGGTCGGCCTTTCGACCGGCATCACCGCGCAACTGCCGGATGAAGCGCGCTGGGTGATCATGGCGCTGATGTTCGTCGGCCGGGTCGGGCCGGTCACGCTCGGCGCCGCGCTGTTGCTCCGCCAGCGCCCGCTGGCCTATCGTTACGCGAAGGAGGACCCACTGGTTGGCTAGGAACGGAACGAACGAGTTCATCGCGGTCATCGGCCTCGGCCGCTTTGGCCTGTCGGTGGCGGAAACGCTGGTCAGTCATGGCCATGAGGTGATCGCCATCGACAGCGATCCGGAGCTGGTGCAGGCGCTGTCCAGCCGGCTGCCGCACATCGTTGCCGCCGATTGCACCGACCGCGCGGCGGTGGATGACCTTGGCTTGGCGAAGGTCGATCACGCTGTTGTAGCCATTGGGTCCGACATGGAAGCGAGCGTGCTGACGGTGATGACGCTGCTCGAAGCCGGCGTGACCGACATCTGGGCCAAGGCGACCAACGAACGGCACGGCGCCATCCTGACCCGGCTCGGCGCGCACCATGTCAGCTATCCCGAAGCAGACCAGGGCCGCCGGGTTGCCCATCTGATTGACGGGCAATTGAGCGAATTCCTGTTGCTGAGCGATGATTTCGCGGTCGCCGCCATGCCGGTGCCGCCGGTCATGGCCGGCAAGACGCTGAACGAACTGGCCTTGCGCGCCAAGCAGGGCATCACGGTGATCGGTTTCAAGCGCAAGGGCGAGCCGTTCCGCTATGCGGATGCGGACACAGTGCTTTCCGATTGCGAGGAAATCGTCGTCAGCGGCAGCGCCGATGCGGTGCGACGTTTCTCTGACAAGGTCCCGGTGCGAAGGTAGAATGATGATGGCGCAGCGGCGCATCCACACGGTCGATGTTTTCACGTCCGCTCCCTTTCTCGGCAATCCGGTGGCAGTCATTCTGGATGGCGAGGGCCTGAGCACAGAGGCGATGCAGGCCATCGCCAGTTGGACCAACCTCAGCGAAACAACCTTCGTCCTGCCAGCGAGCCGCGAGGGTGCGGATTATCATTTGCGTATTTTCACCCCGCGCGCGGAACTGCCCTTTGCCGGTCATCCGACCATCGGATCGGCGCACGCCATCCTGGAAGCGGGACTAGCGGTGCCAAAGGACGGGCATATCGTGCAGCAGTGCGGGGTCGGGTTGGTGGAGATCGCGGTTCCGGCCAATTGGCAGGAGCATGGGCTGTCTTTCCGGCTGCCTGATGCCAATGTTTCGGAGGCGCCTGAGCCGCAACTGCTGGCCAGCGCGCTCGGCGCCCCGCTGCTCGCGCCGCCACAGATTGTCGATGTCGGGCCGCGCTGGGTGATCGCCGAGTTGGCGGACGGCGATGCTGTCGCCGCGATCGTGCCGGACCTGGCGGTGCTTGCGGATTATGATCGTCGCCACTGCACCACCGGCCTGACTGTTTTCGGGATGGGCAGCAATGGCCCGATCGTGCGCAGCTTCGCGCCGGCAGATGGTATCGCTGAGGATCCGGTCTGCGGCAGCGGCAATGGCGCCGTCGCGGCCTATCGACTGATGCACGGGCAGGTGGCTGCCGGGGACGCCTATGTCGCCGCGCAGGGCATGAGCGTCGGCCGCAACGGCCGCGTCACGATCCGCTACGCCGCCGATGGCATCCATGTCGGCGGCCGCGCGGTGACCTGTGTCGAGGGCGTGCTCACCGCCTGATCATCACGGCTGCGGGACATAAGAAAAGGGCCGCGTCTCCACCCGGAAACGCGGCCCTTTTTCTGTTCGGTCGTAACGGGCAGCTTAGGCTGCGTCGTCCTGTTCCGCCGTGGCTTCTGCCTGCGTTTCGAGGAATTCCTCGGCAGCGGCAGCCTCTTCGGCGGCTTCTTCGGCGAACTGCTGGTCGATCACGTTGATGCCCTGCGCCTGAAGTTCTGCTTCGTCCGGCGAGCGGGCGACATTGACTTCGACCGACACCGCCACTTCGGGGTGCAGGTTGACGCGGACCGAAACGAGGCCGAGCGACTTGATCGGGCGTTCCAGCACCACCATCGCCTTGGCGACGCTGGTGTGGCCGGCTTCGTGCAGCGCTTCGACGATGTCGCGGACGCTGACCGAACCGTAGAGCTGACCGGCGTTGGATGCCTGACGGATCAGGACAACCTTGGCGCCTTCAACGCTGCCGGCGATCTTTTCAGCGTCGGCGCGGCGAGCCGCGTTGTCAGCTTCGATCTTTGCACGGTTGGCTTCGAACAGCTTGCGGTTGGCTTCGTTGGAACGAAGCGCCTTCTTGTTCGGAAGCAGATAGTTGCGCGCATAACCGTCCTTAACGGTCACGACATCGCCGATGGCACCGAGCTTTTCGATGCGTTCGAGCAGGATGATCTGCATGAGCCCCGCTCCCTTACTTCACGATGTAGGGAAGCAGGCCGATGTGGCGCGCGCGCTTGATCGCACGGGCCAGCTCACGCTGCTTCTTGGTGGAAACCGCAGTGATGCGGCTCGGCATGATCTTGCCACGCTCGGACAGGAAACCCGACAGCAGGCGGACGTCCTTATAATCGATGCGCGGTGCGTCCTTCGCGGAGAAGGGGCAAGTCTTGCGGCGGCGGAAGAATGCGCGGGCCATGATTATTCCATCCCTTCTTCGCGGTCGCGGCGGCCACGGCCGGCACGGTCGCTCTTGCGCATCATCACCGACGGGCCGTCTTCATGCTCGTCGACGCGGATGGTGAGATAGCGGATGATGTCTTCGTTGATCGAAGCCTGACGCTCGAGCTCGGCAACGGTCGCGCCCGGCGCGTCCATGGCGAGCATCACGAAATGCGCCTTGCGGTTCTTTTCGATCTTGTAGGCCAGTTGCTTGAGACCCCAGGTCTCGGTGCGGGCGACCTTGCCGCCCTGGTCTTCCACGATCTTCGTCGCATTCTCAGCGAGGGCATCAACCTGAGCCTGGCTGAGATCCTGACGCGCGAGGAAGACATGCTCGTAATGAGCCATGTCGACTTATCCTTCACATTGGCCGATCGCTGATCCCCGCACCATGCGGGCACCCCTCCGGCTGTCGTCGGTACTCGATTAATCACACCGCAAGCGGCATGAAGGGCGCGCCTATACAGGGAAATCGCGGGAAAGCAAGCCGCTCAGACCAGGCCGGACAGGATCTCGCCGGCAAATTCCGTCAGCGTATCATCCCGCGCGCCGAGGATGAGGATGCGGTCGCCTTCACGCGCCTCTGCAAGCATGGCGGCGGCACATTCCTCACGGGTGGCGAGGTGGGTTGCGCGGGCGCCATGTGTCGCAATGTCCGCCACAAAGGCTTCGCTACCCACGCTGCGGTCAACGGTGCCGCCGAAATAGACCGGATCACACACCCACAGCCGGTCATGGGCACGCATTCCGCTTGCGAAGGAGGCGGCCAGTTCCTTGCCCATCTGGCGCAAGGGGCCATAGCCATGCGGTTGAAAGAAGAGGAGCGCGCGGCCTGGCTGTGTGGCGACGGCAGCCAGCGTTGCGGCCACCTTGTCGGGATTGTGGGCGAAATCGTCAATCACCGTCACACCGCGCGCTGTGCCAATGACTTCATAGCGGCGGGCAAGGCCGGTGAAGTCGGCGAGCGCGGCAACGCTTTCCGCCACCGGCACGCCTGCCGCACGTGTGGCAGCGATAGCGGCGAGCGCGTTTGCAGCATTGTGCCGCCCCGGCATGCGGATGAAGCAATCATGCCGGGATCCGCCGGCGATGACGCCAAAGTGGCTCCCGAACGGTTCGGCGCGGAAATCGACACCGCGCACGTCGGCGCTTTCGTCAAAGCCGAAGCGGATAGCGCCGCTGCCGAGCAGAGGTGCGCTCTCCGGATCATCGGCATTGACGATCGGGTGCGCGGCCTTGCGCACGAAATCCCCAAACAGGCCGTGCAGTTCGGCGAGGCTTTTGTGGTCGAGGCTGATGTTGGTGACGACGGCGATGGTCGGATTGTAGAGCGCGATCGATCCGTCGCTCTCATCCACCTCGCTGATGTACGCGTCTGTGCCGCCGATCAGGGCGCTGGCGAAGGCTTCGTCTCCGCGCGCGAAATTGCGCATGACCGCGCCGTTCATCACGGTCGGGTTGCGGCCCGCGCGGTGCAGGATCCAGCCGATCATGCCGGTGACGGTCGATTTGCCGCTCGTCCCGCCCACGCCGATGCGTGCGGCAGCGGCATTGAAGAAAGCGGCATTGAGTTCGGCGCGGGTGATGCGCGGGCAGCCGAGGTCCGAAGCGCGTGCGACATCAGGCACGGTCGCCTCTACGGCGGCGGAGGCGACCAGCGTCTGGTCCGCCGATTCGATGCCGCTGCCGTCCTGGGCAAACAGGCGGATACCCTTGGCCTCGAGCCAGGCGAATTTCTCTGTGCTGCGGCCCTGATCACGGGAACGGTCACTGCCGCGCACTTCGGCGCCGCGTGCGCGGGCGATCATCGCGAGTGGCAGCATGCCCGATCCGCCGATGCCGCTGAAGAAATAGCGTTTGGCCTGTTGCATTCTGCCCCGCTATGGTTTTTCGCGAGCCTAGGGAAGGGCGGAATAAGGGGAAAGAAGTGAGCGTGACCAAAAAGCGCATCGGCATCGTTGCCCCGTCGGTCTATATCCTCCCCCGCCATTATGAGCGCACCAACGCGCTGGTTGCGGCGCATTTCCCCGATGTCGAGCTGGTCTGGCACCCCCAGGTGTTTGCGCGTTCCCCCGACGAAGTGAGCGGCAACACCGGCTTTGTCTGGTCGGATGCGGAGACTGTGCCCGATCCGATGATGCACGGCCATTTCGCCGGCTCTGATGAACAGCGCACCGCCGCCTTTGTGGAAATGGCGAACCGCGAGGATATCGATGCCATCTGGTTTGCGCG
>ERZ1022756.343-NODE-343-length-14368-cov-21.718578_pt1 | contig 14368 bp, 16 predicted proteins | sample MGYA00520902_ERZ1022756 | MGnify/ENA primary metagenome ERZ1022756 (study PRJEB33162, sample SAMN09537601) | freshwater metagenome | isolation source: freshwater | place: Canada:Alberta | collected 2017-07 | study: EMG produced TPA metagenomics assembly of the...
CTTAGCTTGCGCGGAACATTTTTGGGAAGGGGAGATCAAGACAAGCAGTACAGATATCCTCACGACGATGAGCGTATGGTCGTTGCCCAAAGCTACGTGGAGAATGTCCCTGAGTATTTTCACCCAAAGGCGTCAGGCTTTGAGAAGCCATTAGTTGATCGATGGCAGGCTCTAAAGGCCATTATTCGTGGCAAAAGGGCTTGATAGCGCGGTGATAGCGGTGCTAAACTTCTTGAGTTGCCAATTTGGACTCAGAGCGCGGCTGCAATGAGTCGATCAAATGGACAAGAGTCAATTAGCGGACCTTTCTAGGCACATTGAGACGAACCTCTACCGTCTTTTCTTTGTTTGCTTATTTTGAAAGGAAGCTGTGTCAAAGTCATCGCGCACCCGCAGTAAGACCCGCCTCTCCCGAGCACTCGGGTTAGCGCTAACACCAAAATCCGCTAAGTATCTTGAAAAGCGCCCATACGCTCCCGGTGAACATGGCCGCACAAAAAGAAAAGCTGACAGTGACTTTGCTGTTCGCCTGAGAGAGAAGCAGAGACTTAGGGCTCAGTACGGAATTCGTGAGGCCCAGCTCAAGAAGACCTTCGAAGAGGCAAAGCGTTCAGCAGGACTAACTGGTGAGAACCTTGTTGAGCTTCTTGAAATGAGACTTGATGCAGTTATTCTTCGTGCAGGTTTTGCAAGAACAATCGCTCAGTCTCGTCAGCTGGTGGTCCACCGTCACATTCTTGTCGATGGTCAAAGAGTTGATCGACCTTCCTTTCGGGTAAAGCCAGGACAACTGGTTCATGTCGCTGAAAAAAGCGAAAAGACTGAACCGTTCCAGGTTGCCGCAGCCGGAGGGCACGTTGATGTCCTACCTCCGCTTCCTGGCTACTTGACTGTTGAGCTTGAGAAGCTGCAAATCACGCTGAACAGAAGACCGCTGAGATCAGAAGTGCCAGTCACTTGTGAGGTTCAGTTGGTTGTTGAGTACTACGCCGCAAGATAGTTTCCACCGGTAACAAGGAGGGCGCCATGTCAGGAACAGAGATCGCGAGCCTAGTAGCCGCAGGTGGATTTGTCTTGCTTGTACTTTTACTGGCGGTGCCGATTCTAAAACTTGGAAAGCTGATCGATAGAAGTAGCGAGTCATTGGTTGAGATGACTAAGGAGATTACTCCATTGATAAGCGAAGTTACTGTGACTCTAGAAGAGACTAATCGTCAATTAAAGAAGTTCGATGGTATCTCAACAGATGTTGCTGCGGTTACCAAGAGCTTCGCATCAATGTTTGGTGTTTTCTCCGCTTCAGTTGGGGGACCGCTTGCCAAGATTGCAGGCTTGACCGGTGTTGTGCGAAAACTTTTTGGAAAGAGGTAGAGCAATGAACAAACTATTTTGGCTGATTGCCGGTGTTGCCCTAGGCGCAGCTGCTGCGAAGCAGATCAACGAGAATCCTGAGGCAAGAAAGGCTTACGACCAAGCTAAGGCTGCGCTTCAGGAATTTAGTGATGCAGTATCCGAGGGGTATCGCGAGCGTGAAGCAGAGCTTGCAAAACCTGCTCGCTCGAAAGCGGCCACTAAGTCTAGAACCACTAGCTCTTCGAAGGCAGCGAAGCGATCGACTCCCAGAAAGAGCACCCCAAAGACCAAGACCGCTGGCAAGTAGGCACTAGATTGCGCACGGCCGAGATTCGTCGTCGCTGGCTTGATTATTTTGCCAGCAAAGATCACGAGATAGTTCCATCGGCATCGCTGATTTCTGAAGACCCAACTTTGATGTTCACGGTTGCCGGAATGGTTCCTTTCATTCCATACATGACGGGTCTTGTTCCTGCTCCCTACAAGCGTGCTACTAGTGTGCAGAAGTGCGTTAGAACTTTGGACATTGATGAAGTTGGTAAAACCACTCGTCACGGAACTTTCTTTCAAATGAATGGCAACTTCTCATTTGGTGATTATTTCAAGAAAGAGGCGATCTCGTTTGCCTGGGAGTTTCTAACTTCGTCCCAAGAATCAGGTGGCTTAGGTTTTGACCCAGAGAGGCTATGGGTAACTGTATACAAGGACGACGAGGAATCAATCGCTCTTTGGCAAGAGGTTGCAAATTTTCCGTTAGAGCGAATTCAAAAAAGAGGTATGAAGGATAACTATTGGTCAACAGGTCAACCAGGCCCTGCTGGGCCTTGTTCCGAAATCTATTTTGATCGTGGTCCTGATTACGGGGTCGATGGTGGGCCTGAAGCTGACGAGAATAGGTTCATAGAAATTTGGAACCTCGTTTTCATGCAGTATCAGCGCGGTGCTGGTGATGGCAAAGACGGCTTCGAGATACTCGGCGAGCTTCCATCCAAGAACATTGATACCGGAATGGGCCTTGAAAGAGTCGCCTTTCTTATGCAAGGGGTCGACAATCTTTACGAGATCGACGAAGTAAAGCCAGTTCTTGATCTCGCCGCAAAGCTTGCTGGAAAGACCTATGGCGTCAACGAGCCAGATGATGTTCGCCTCCGGGTTGTTGCGGATCATGTTCGCTCATCGCTGATGCTTATCGGAGACGGTGTAACCCCCGCTAATGACGCAAGAGGGTATGTGGTCAGAAGGCTTCTCAGAAGAGTTGTTCGTTCTATGCGTCTTCTTGGAGTTGAGACACCCGTCTTCGCAAAACTCTTCACAGCTTCCAAAGACGCCATGAAAGAGAGCTATCCCGTACTTGAGAGTGATTTTGAGCGTATTCTTCGTGTGGCCGTGTCCGAAGAGGAGGCGTTTCTTAGAACCTTGAACGCAGGTCTACTGGTGCTCGATGGAGAGGTTCAAAAGGCAAAATCATCAAAGCAATCAGCGCTATCTGGAGAAAGTGCGTTTTTGCTTCACGATACATACGGTTTCCCGGTAGATCTCACCTTTGAGATTGCTGAAGAAAATGGCTTAGGAATCGACCGAGAAGCATTCTCTGCGCTTATGAACGTGCAGCGTCAGCGGGCCAAAGATGACGCGAAGAAAAAGCGATCTGGCAACGCGGACCTGAGCGTCTATGGAGAGTTCCGTGCAATTGCATCCACAAAGTTCACGGGTTACGAGCAGCTTTCAAGCTCCGCTAAAGTTATCGGCTTACTCAAAGACGGTGAAGTGGTTAGGACCCTGAGAGAGGGAGACATCGCAGAAGCTATTCTCGATGAGACATCTTTCTATGCAGAGTCAGGCGGTCAAGATAGCGACTCCGGATTCATAACCGGAGATGGATTGTTACTTGAGGTTCTCGACGTTCAAAAGCCCGTCAAGGGCCTTGTTAGCCATAGTGTTCGTGTGAGCAAGGGTGAGGTTTCTGTTGGTCAAAAGGTGGTTGCGGAGGTTTCGGCCGACTGGCGCCTAGGTGCCGCCCAGGCTCACTCCGCAACGCACGTGATGCACGCGGCGCTTCGTCAAGTGCTAGGCCCGTCCGCTCTACAAACCGGTTCGTATAACAAGCCTGGATTCATGAGACTCGACTTCTCCTGGAACGAATCTCTCAGCCAAGACCTTCGATCAGAGATTGAAGAAGTGGCTAATTTGGCAATTCGTCAGGACCTGGCTGTTCGTGCTGAGCTAATGAGCGTTGAAGCAGCCAAGACATCAGGCGCAATTGCACTCTTTGGTGAAACTTATGACGAAATGGTTCGAGTTGTGCAAATCGGGGGCCCTTGGTCCAGGGAACTATGTGGCGGTACCCACGTGTCGAGATCTTCTCAGGTTGGGATGGTATCACTTATAACCGAGTCTTCCGTTGGCTCCGGAACACGAAGAGTTGAAGCGTTAGTTGGTTTCGAGGCGTTCAAGGCGTTCGCCGCTGAGCGCAAACTGGTTCAAGAGCTAACTGATTCACTGAAGGTGGCACCTAGCGAGTTGACAGAGAGAATCTCAAAGATAGTCGCTGAGCTGAAAGCTGCTCAGAAAAGAATTTCTCAGCTATCAATTGCTGGTTTGCGTGACCTAGTACCAAAATTTGTGAAAGAAGCAAAAGAGGTTAATGGAACGAGACTTGTTATTGCAGACTTTGGAGCCGGCGTGGACCCTGAGGGGCTTCGAGAATTAGCAACATCAATAGCGAATGATCTCGATTCTGAATCTGCTGTTATCGTCGCTTCATCTGTTGTTGATAGCAAGGTTGCTCTTTTGGTGGCAGCAACTTCTCAGGCAAGAAAGAACGGCCTATCAAGTGGTGCGCTAGTAAAGCTAGCTTCGGAAATTCTTGGAGGCGGCGGAGGCGGTAAGGAATATCTCGCCCAAGGTGGAGGACCAGAGGTCACGAAGCTGCCGCAAGCCATCAAGGCTATCGAGACCGCATTGATAAAATAGGCACCCATGGTTAGAAAACTCGCAATAGATGTCGGCAGATCGCGGCTCGGAATTGCAATCAGTGACCCATCTGGGATTGTTTCTTCGCCCTTGGACTCAGTTGTGCGCGCAGACGATGACAGCCAAACAGTCCAACAGATTTTGAAAATAGTGGTAGACAACGGAGTTGAGGAGATCTTTGTCGGCGATCCAATTTCTCTCTCGGGCGAGCAAACCGCTTCTACTGCTGACGCACGGGACTTCGCCGCAGTACTACAAACCGCTTGTCGAGTTCCGGTTCGCTTGATTGACGAAAGATTGACAACAGTTTCGGCGGCAAGGAACTTAAGGGACTCAGGGAAGAACGCTAAGTCTTCTAAAGGGTTTATCGACAGCGCTAGCGCGGTTGTGATTCTTGAATCGGCATTGCAAACCGAGCGAGTATCTGGGCGGGCTGCCGGTATTGCTGTGGGTGATCTACTTGGGTCGTAGGTCTGCTGTCAAGAAAAGTCGTGCTCTGCTTTACTCGCTCATTGGCATTGTCCTAGTAGGGGCTCTAGGTGCAACAGTAATTGCTGTGAACATTGACTTCATTAGAGACAAGTACCGCGAGTACACCGCTGTTGATTTCGAAGGCCCAGGATTTGGTGAGGTCATCGTGCGCATTGACGAGGGGGACGATGGACTGATTATCGCCCAGAAACTTTTCGATGCTGGCGTTGTTAGCCAAGTTGACGGTTTCTACAGACTCATGTTGCAGACAAACCCGACTTTTTATCCGGGAAGTTTCTTATTAAAGAACCAGATGAGTTACGCGGCTGCGCTAGAGGTAATAAAAGACCCAGCAAATGTCAAGAACTATAAGATCACGATTCCTGAAGGTTATCGAGCAATTCAGATTTTTAACTCGATTGCTGTAGTCACTGGCTACTCCTTAGACGAAATAAAGAGTGAGGCGGCCGACCTAGTAGGACTAGGAATCCCGGCTGAGGCTGAAACAATTGAGGGTTATCTCTTTCCAGCGACCTACACGTTTTATCTAGAAGATACGCCCGCTGATATTCTCCGCACCATGGTTGAGCGTATGAAAGAAGAGCTTGTTAAATTTAGTGTTCCAGAATCTGAATGGCACACTGTCCTAACCTTGGCATCAATCACTCAGCGTGAGGCTAAGCTACCCGATGATTTCTATAAGGTAACAAGAGTTTTCTATAACCGAATCAGTAAAAGCATGCCTCTACAGACTGACCCCACAATTTTTTACAACTTTGAAGGAATTGAACTTTCTAAACCACAGCAGGACGCGAACCCCTTTAATACTTACGTAATCAACGGATTACCTCCGGGTCCTATTAGCTCTCCTGGTGCCTTGGCAATTGACGCGACTGTGAATCCGGCAGCTGGGGATTGGCTTTACTTTGTCACAATTGACCTTCGGTCGGGAGAGACGATTTTCACAAACACTTATTCACAGCACCAGCAATACGTGAAGATTTTGCGGCAATGGGAGAAGGATAATCCGGACTGGTATGACAACTAAATTCGCTGTAGTTGGCTCACCAATTTCTCACAGTCTTTCCCCTGCCCTTCACAACAAGGCCTACGAATTTCTTAAACTCAACTTTGAGTACGGTAGCTTCGATGTTCCTGAAGCGCACCTTGAGTCTTTTGTGTCAACAAGCACATTTGCTGGCCTAAGCGTAACGATGCCATTGAAGAAGGAAGCTTTCGATTTTGCTGCTCGGGCATCGGGGGACGCGTTAGTTACTCGCGTCGCAAACACACTAATCTTGGTCGGCCAAGAATGGGTCGCCTACAACACAGACGTTTTTGGAATATCCAAGGCGCTTTCCGGTGTTTCGTACCCGGAGCAGATTCACATCCTCGGATCTGGATCAACAGCAACTTCTGCACTCCTTGCAATTTCGAAATTGTACCCAAGTGCAAAGGTTTGCATCATGGCCCGAAGTGAAGATCAGACCAAAGTCCTTAAGGCTTTCGGCGATAATCTCGGGTTAGAGTGTTCGACATCTTCCTTGAACGCTGCATCTATTGTGGCTTCCGATTTAGTGCTCTCATTCGTTCCAGCTGGAGTTCTTGATTCGTTCTGGGACAAGATAGCTGCCTCAGAGCAAATACCTCGGGGCGTATTGTTTGACTCTTCCTACCGTCCTTGGCCTTCTACGGCAGCCAAGGCTTGGCGTTCGGAGTCGATCTCTGGAATCAACATGCTTGTTTGGCAGGCAGTAGCTCAGGTTGAGCTGTTTGCAGAGAGCCAAGGGGTTGGCTTGAGTATTGATCAGACTCAGCTTGCGCAAGTAATGTTTTCTGCAATCAATGATTGATAGTGACCTACATGACCAATTATGAGAGAATTTGACTATGTTGCGATGGTTGACGGCAGGTGAATCACACGGTCCTGAGCTTGTGGCCATTATTGAAGGCATGCCTGCTGGGGTTTCAATAACAACAGAGAATGTTCAGGACGCGCTAGCGCGAAGAAGACTTGGCTTTGGCCGGGGTGCTCGCATGAAGTTCGAGCAGGATGAAGTAAACCTGAGCTCAGGGGTACGGCACGGGCTAACACAGGGTGGCCCGATTGCTATCACTATCAAAAACACCGAATGGCCGAAGTGGGAAAAAATCATGTCGGCAGACCCGGTAGACGCTTCGGAGCTAACTGGAGCGAGAGCTGAGCCATTGACCAGACCACGACCAGGTCACGCTGATTTTACTGGAATGCAGAAATTTGGCTTTGATGACTCCAGGCCCGTATTAGAAAGAGCTTCTGCCAGAGAAACTGCCGCTCGTGTTGCCTTGGGGGAGGTCGCCGCAAGATTTTTGAGTCAACTTGGAATACAGCTAGTTACACACACAGTAGCTATTGGTTCGATTTCAACACGCTCAGATTCGCTTCCTAAACCATCGGACGTTTTGAGTTTGGACAGCGATCCAGTACGGTGCTTCTCGAAGCAGGATTCTGAATCGATGGTTGCTGAGATTGAAAGCTGTCACTCTGATGGGGATACTCTTGGCGGTGTTGTCGAAGTATTGGCGTACGGGTTACCCCCTGGTTTGGGATCCTACGTGCACTGGGACAGAAAACTTGATTCTTTGTTGGCGGGTGCGCTAATGGGTATACAAGCGATAAAGGGAGTTGAGGTAGGCGATGGTTTCGAAACTTCAAGACGACGTGGGTCAGTGGCGCACGATGAGCTAACAAAGGATGAATCCGGAAATGTCCGACGCCTTACCGGTCGCGCTGGCGGAATAGAGGGTGGAATGTCAACCGGTGATGTGCTGCGAATTCGCGCGGCAATGAAACCTATTTCAACTGTACCTAAAGCTTTGTCGACTGTTGATATCTCGACTGGCGAAACCAGCAAGGCCCATCATCAACGATCTGACGTATGCGCAGTTCCCGCAGCTGGAGTTGTTGCTGAAGCCATGGTTGCTCTTGTCTTGGCTAATTCGGTTTTGGAAAAATTCGGCGGCGACTCGATCACAGAAACCAAACGCAACATGGTTTCCTATTTGGAATCAATTCCTACAAACCTGAAATCCCAAGGTGTCTAGTGCGGACACCAATTTTGCTAATTGGTCCCATGGGAGTAGGAAAGACGACGGTGGGAAAGAAATTGGCAAAAGCGTTGTCAGTCGGGTTTATTGATACCGATAAGGAAATCGTTCGCAGTCATGGGCAAATCCCTCGAATCTTCAGTGAGCATGGTGAAAAGTACTTTCGTGACCTCGAGTCTGAAGCTCTGAAGCACAGCCTCATCGGTGCAGGAGTTATTGCTACGGGCGGGGGAATAGTCCTATCACCGGAGAATCAGGAGATTTTGTCAAGAAATTTTGTTGTGTATCTGTCAACGAATGGAACGCACATGAGATCGCGTCTTTTGGCTCGCCCACGCCCTCTTCTTCGAAACGGAATGGATGATTGGCGAAGAATATACGAGGAACGTAGGGCGCAGTACGAAAAGCTTTCAACGGTTGAGATTGACACCAGCGGAAAGTCCTTAGGGTCTGTAGTTGAAGAGATTATGGCAGTGGTGTTAACAAAATGACCGAGCTAAGACGGGTATCTGTATCGGCAGAGCGGTCTTACGATGTCATTATCGGTAGGAATCTTCTGGAGCTTGTGCCGGGTGTTTTGTCAGGAGCGAAAAAGATTCTGGTCGTGCACCCTGTAGGACTAGCCGCAAGCGCTGAAGAGCTGCGGGACTTCCTTGTGTCATCTGGTTTCGAAGTGTTTCTTGCAGGTGTACCTGACAATGAAGAAGCAAAGCGAGTTGAAGTAGCTGCGTTTTGCTGGGGCATTCTTGGTTCGTCGAAGTTCAGCAGGACAGACAAGATAATCGGATTCGGCGGAGGAACAGTTACTGACTTGGCCGGATTCGTTGCGGCAACTTGGTTACGTGGAGTTGGAATTGTTCAGATTCCAACAACACTGCTTGCTATGGTTGACGCTGCTATCGGCGGAAAAACTGGCGTTAACACTACCGAGGGTAAGAATCTGGTCGGAGTATTTCACTCGCCTGATGCCGTTCTCGTTGACATCGAGACTCTAGCGACCCTTCCTAGGAATGAGGTATTGGCTGGTTTTGCTGAGGTCGTTAAATGCGGATTTATTAGTGATACCTCGATTTTGGATCTCGTTGAGAGCGACATTGAGGCGGCGACCAACATTAACTCTGAAGCGTTTCTTGAATTGGTAACTAAAGCTATAACTGTTAAATCAGTTGTCGTCGGAAAAGACTTTCGGGAACAGGGATTAAGGGAGTTTCTTAACTATGGTCATACTCTCGGCCACGCCATCGAGTTAGCTGAGCGTTACAAGTGGCGCCATGGCGCCGCCATATCAATCGGTATGGTCTTTGCGGCCGAGCTCGCGTTACTTAACGGTCGCCTCAGTGCTGTTGATGTCCAAAGACACCGTGACATTTTCATCAGCCTCGGTTTGCCGATCAGCTATCCTGGCAACAAATGGGAACAGCTCTTGGGCAACATGCGCATTGATAAGAAATCTCGTGGCGGTAACCTACGATTTGTCGTTCTGGATCAAATTGGTAAACCGACAATTATGAACGGGGTCACCGATGAGATATTATTTACGGCGTTTCAGGAAATTGCTGACTAGGCTAGCATCATGAAATCTGTTCTAGTCATTAATGGCCCAAACCTTCAACGGTTAGGATCTCGAGAGCCCGAGATTTACGGGTCTGTTTCATACCTGGAGCTGGTTGAACAGCTTGCGACCTTGGCTAAATCCCTCTCGCTTTCAGTTGAAGTGCGGCAAAGCGACAGCGAGTCAGAGCTTATTTCTTGGATTCACGAGGCGACTGACAACGGCGTTGATGTGGTTATCAATCCCGCCGCCTTTACTCACTACTCCTACGCGCTTGCCGATGCTTGCAAGATTCACACCAGCTCTGGAAACACACTTATTGAAGTGCACATTTCAAACCCGCACTCCAGGGAGGCTTTCCGGTCAGTGAGCGTTATTTCAGCCGTTGCCTCAGGAGTAATCGCCGGGTTTGGCCTTGGTTCCTACGAGCTGGCGCTTCGACAGCTTGCAAACTAACAGCTAGACTCAACCAGTAAATCCCCAAATCGAACAGATAGAGCGCTAAGCATGGCAACCTCAAACGACCTCAAGAATGGTCTTGTCCTTAACATCGACGGTCAGCTTTGGACCGTGATCGAATTCCAGCACGTAAAACCCGGTAAAGGTCCCGCTTTCGTGCGCTCGAAGCTCAAGAACGTTCTGACCGGCAAGGTCGTCGAGCGAACCTTTAACGCTGGTGTTCGCGTTGAGACGGCCAACGTTGATAAGAGAGAGATGAATTATCTGTACAACGACGGATCTGGATACGTGTTCATGGACAATCAGAACTACGAGCAGATGAATCTAAGCAGCGATGTTGTTGGCGAGGCAAAGGATTTCCTTCTCGAGAACCAGGGAGCGGTCGTGGCCGTGTATGAAGGGAATCCGATCTATGTTGAGCTTCCGGCATCCGTAGTTCTAGAGATCACTTATACCGAACCAGGCTTGCAAGGCGATCGTTCAAGCGGCGGCACTAAACCAGCCACTGTTGAAACGGGCTTGCAGATTCAAGTCCCACTGTTTATTGAGCAAAACACAAAGGTTCGAGTCGACACAAGAACTGGCGAATACCTCGGCCGAGTAACTGAATAGCGGTGAGTTCGCGAAGTAAGTCTAGGAAGATGGCACTCGACGCCATCTTCGCCGCGGACCTTCGCAAGATCAATCCCGTAGATCTTTTGGCAACAACAGCTGCCGAACAAGCTGATCGTCAAAATCAGGAAGAAATAGTGGGTTATGCAAGGCAAATAGTGGTCGGGGTAACTGCGGAATTTGCCGAGATTGATGACCGTATTGAGGCACTTTCGCACAAATGGTCAGTCGAACGCATGCCTGCCGTAGACAGGGCAATTCTTCGGGTGGCCGTATGGGAGCTTCTATTTAACGACGAGGTGCCAGATCCGGTGGTTATCAAGGAGGCAGTTGATTTGGCTATTGAATACTCAACCGAGGAGTCAGGGGCTTTCGTGAATGGATTACTCAGAGCAATATCTGGCACAAAGGGCGCAATCTAGCAAGAGCGCTCCTTCGTCTGCTAATCTCTATGCAACATCCTTTAATAGTCGTCCCGAGAGACGAAGAAGGAGGTGGACGTTGACAAAGCGTACCGTCTTGAGCGCCGATGACATTGATCGCGCTATTACTCGTATATCACACGAAATCATAGAGTCCAATAAAGGCGCCGGTAACTTGGTGCTTCTTGGGATTCCTACTCGCGGTGTCTACATCGCAGAGCGTATCTCCAAAATAATTTTTCAACATTCTTCTATTTCTGTTCCAACCGGGCGCCTCGACGTAACTTTGTACCGCGATGATCTTTCCGCTCAGCCAACTCGAGCTATAGGCGAAACAGTTATTCCCTCAGTCGGTATAGCCGCCAAGACAGTTGTGATTGTTGATGACGTTTTGTACAGCGGAAGAACGGTGAGGGCTGCGCTCGACGCGCTTAACGACCACGGGCGACCAAGCGCTGTTCGTCTTGCCGTTCTAGTGGATAGAGGGCACCGAGAACTTCCAGTTCGAGCGGACTTCGTAGGCAAGAACCTACCAACGGCATCTTCGGAGCGAATTTCTGTAAGCCTTGAAGAAGTTGATGGGGTCGATGAGGTTGTGATTGAAGATTGAAGAACCTTCTTTCAGCTGGCGATCTTGACAGGAATCAGACGATTTCAATTCTTGACCTTGCTCATGAGATGGATGAAGTCAACGACAGGGAAATCAAGAAACTTCCCACACTCCGCGGAAAAACCGTGGTAAACCTATTCTTCGAGGACTCAACTCGCACCAGAATTTCATTCGAGCTTGCCGCCAAAAGACTCTCTGCTGACGTGATTAGTTTCAGCGCTAAAGGCTCCTCAAACTCAAAAGGCGAGTCCCTAAAAGACACCGCCCAAACGCTTGAGGCGATGGGGGCTGACGTAATAGTTTTACGCCACTCTGCTAGCGGTTCGGCTCATCAACTAGCTACTTCTGGCTGGGTTAAGTCCTCTGTTATAAATGCTGGTGATGGAACTCATGAGCATCCAACACAGGCGCTGCTTGATGCCATGACGATTAGACAGTCCATGCACGCAGATCCTCGCGGCTGTGATTTAGCCGGTATTCGTGTGCTTATTGTTGGGGACATTGCGCACTCCAGGGTTGCAAGATCCAACCTGATTCTGTTGCGACTTCTTGGTGCAATAGTTGGCATCTGCGGACCGGCAACCATCACCCCGAAGTCCCTCATTGAAGACGGCCACTCCTTTAGTCTTCTCGATGAGGCCCTAGAGGAGTTCGAGCCTGACGTAGTCATGATGCTTAGAGTTCAGCAGGAGAGAATGTCTTCATCTTTTTTCCCGACAGAGCGGGAGTATTCCAAGTTTTGGGGTTTGAACCACGTGAGGCTAGCGAAGCTTTCCCCAAATGCAATCATCCTTCATCCGGGTCCGATGAACAGAGGTCTTGAGATTGATGCCGCTGCCGCCGATAGCGACAGATCACGTGTACTAAATCAAGTCAAAAACGGCATTTCAATTAGAATGGCCGTTCTTTTCTCAATCCTTACAGGCGAGAAAGGGAAATCAGCTTGAACATCCTTCTTCAAAATGCGACTGACCTCAAGGGTGACACTGTTGAAGTGGTGATAGACAACGGAAAGATTGCTAGCACGACTAATGCTGGAACTGACTATGAGGTTCTTGATTGCTCGGGCCTGCATGTTCTTCCAGGATTTGTTGACCTTCACACGCATCTTCGTGAGCCTGGATTTGAGCAAAGCGAGACAATTCTGACCGGCTCTAGGTCAGCTGCTGCTGGTGGGTACACAGCAGTTCACGCCATGGCAAACACATTCCCAGTTGCCGATACAGCCGGTGTTGTCGATCAGATTTGGAACCTTGGAATCGAAGCAGGCTTAGTGCATGTTCAACCAGTAGGCGCAATCACAGTAGGTCTCAAGGGAGAGCAACTCGCGGAGATTGGTGCAATGGCCGAGTCAAAAGCAAGAGTTTCGATCTTTAGTGATGACGGAAACTGCTTGGCCGACTCGCTTCTTATGCGTCGCGCTCTAGAGTATGTCAAGTCATTTGATGGTGTCATAGCTCAGCATGCTCAAGACCCTCGACTTACCATCAATGCACAGATGAACGAAAGTGTGATTTCTGCAGAGCTTGGACTAGCCGGTTGGCCAGCCGTAGCGGAAGAGTCAATTATTGCAAGGGACATCATGCTGACAGAGCATGTTGGGTCGAGGCTTCATGTTTGTCATGTATCGACAGCGGGCTCTGTTGAGCTTATTCGTCAGGCAAAGCAAAGGGGAGTAAGTGTAAGCGCCGAGGTTACACCCCACCACTTGATGCTGACTGAAGATTTAGTGAGTGATTACAACCCACTGTTCAAAGTTAATCCGCCGCTGCGCAGCAGCAAAGATGTAATGGCCCTTCGAGCCGGTTTGATAGACGGCACCATCGATGCCATCGCAACCGATCACGCGCCACATCCCAAAGAATCCAAGGATAGCGAGTGGGCTGCTGCGTCTTTTGGGATGCTAGGCCTAGAGACAGCGTTTGCCGTAGCCCTTGAAGTGCTTGTTCTGTCGGGGAAGTCTTCGCTAGAGCGACTTGCCGAAGTGATGTCTATACGCCCTGCTCAAATTGGTGGCCTAGTTCAACATGGTAGATACCTTGACGCTGGTAGCGCGGCGAATTTAACGCTTGCAAACTTAGAGGAAAAGTGGGTCGCAGTTCCTGAAAGCTTTTCACGAAGTCAGAACAATCCGTTTGTTGGTCACAAGTTCACTGGCCGCGTGATTCACACGATATTTGATGGTAGCTTCAGCTATCGAGACAAGGAAATAGTTCAGCGAGGAACCCATGGCTAGATCTAGTGAAAGTTCTATGGGGGTCTTATGAGTTCGGCAAAGTTGGTTCTAGAAGACGGAACCATTTTTCTTGGTAGGCCCTTTGGTTCAGAAGGTCAGACATTGGGCGAAATTGTTTTCGCGACCGGAATGACTGGTTATCAGGAGACACTAACCGATCCTTCATACGCTGGACAAATCGTCGTTCAAACAGCACCTCACATTGGCATAACCGGCATGAATACCATTGATGAGGAATCCAATCGAATCTGGGTTTCTGGCTACGTTGTCAAGGAGCCAACTAGAGTCGTTTCGAACTTTCGCTCTGAACGCTCTCTTGCCTCAGAACTAGAAGATAACTTCATCGTGGGTATCAGAGGGATTGACACCAGAGCCCTTACACGCCACCTACGATCTCTTGGAGCGATGCGTGCAGGTATTTTTTCAGGGCCTAGAGCTGAGCAGTCGACTGAGAGATTGCTTGAAATCGTCAGGGAAGCGCCTGTAATGAATGGTCAATCGCTTTCTGAAGTCGTTACAACACCGGAAGCTTACGAAGTTCCTCACCTCGGAAAGTTTGTTGGCCGAGTAACGATTCTCGATCTTGGCATTAA
>ERZ1022756.345-NODE-345-length-14348-cov-8.267893_pt1 | contig 14348 bp, 13 predicted proteins | sample MGYA00520902_ERZ1022756 | MGnify/ENA primary metagenome ERZ1022756 (study PRJEB33162, sample SAMN09537601) | freshwater metagenome | isolation source: freshwater | place: Canada:Alberta | collected 2017-07 | study: EMG produced TPA metagenomics assembly of the...
TAACTCTTCTGTGAGTTAGTTTTCCGTGGCGCCTCAGACGCGGCTCGTACTTGTTTGCTATTGGGGCGTACTGTTCGCGTATGGACTTCGCCGTACCGCAAGAGACCCTCAACACGCTGAATGAAATCGATGCTTTCATCGAGGCCGAGATCAAACCGCTCCAAGCGCAGGACGACAACGAACGTTTCTTTGATCATCGACGTGAATGGTCACGCACCGACTTTGAAAATGACGGTGTGCCAACGGCTGATTGGGAAGCTCTCCTTCGTGAGATGCGTGCTCGAGCAGACAAAGCCGGTTGGTTGCGACTTGCTTTGCCAGAAGAGTTCGGCGGCAAGAGCGCAAGCAACCTCACCATGGCTGTGATTCGTGAACATCTAGCGGCCAAAGGTCTTGGCCTACACAACGACTTGCAGAATGAAAGCAGCATTGTCGGCAACTTTCCAACTGTGTTGATGATGCGCGACTTCGGCACCGAAGAACAGAAGAAGAACTGGATGCCAGGTTTCCTCAATGGAACGAAACGCCTCGCGTTCGGTCTGACAGAACCAGATCACGGCAGTGACGCAACGTATTTGGAAACCACTGCATATCGCGATGGTGATGAGTGGGTCATCAATGGCATGAAGCGTTGGAATAGTGGTTTGCACCACGCCACGCACGACATCATCTTTGCTCGCACCAGCGGCAACAAGGGCGACGCAAAGGGAATCACTGCATTCCTCGTGCCAACTGATGCACCTGGGTTCAAAGTGGAATTCTTCTGGTGGACATTCAACATGCCAACTGATCATGCAGAAGTCAGCCTGACCGATGTGCGTGTCGGTGCAGATGCAGTGTTTGGCCCGTTAGAAGAAGGCCTTGCACTTGCACAACACTTCGTGCACGAGAACCGCATTCGCCAAGCTGCAAGCTCATTAGGTGCCGCGCAGTTCTGCATCAATGAAGCAGTGAAGTATTCAAACGAGCGCATTACATGGGGCAAGAAACTCAGTACGAATCAGGGCATTCAGTTCCCATTGGTAGAGCTTCATACAGAAGCTGCAATGTTGCGTCAGATGATTCGCTACACAGCCTGGATGTTGGACCACAAACATCACATGGAAGTCACTCACCTTGTGGCGATGTGTAACTATCGCGCGAATCGTCTTGCGTGTGATGCAGCCGACCGTGCAATGCAGACATGCGGAGGAGTGGGGTACAGCCGCCATATGCCTTTCGAACACATCTACCGACACCACCGTCGCTACCGAATTACAGAGGGTTCAGAAGAAATTCAGATGCGCAAAGTTGCGAGCAATCTGTTTGGTTTTGGTGGCTCTTCCGAACGTCGGTAGGTCTACGCGGGTTCGAAAGCGAGAACGCGTCCATTCACGATGACTCCCACTGAAGTCCCAACGTCGGGCAAGAGACGTGCGTGTAACCGAACTGTGGCAACAAGGCCATCTGGCAACTGAACTTCAACAGTTCCGTCATGGCCAAAATAGCGAGTTGCAATGACGTCGCCAACAACCAGTGCATCTGAATGATCAGCAGCGACAATCTCAAACTGTTCTGGCCGGATGAGAACTGTTGCGACGCCTGGCTGATGAGGTTGCAACAAACCAATGTTGCCAAACCTGGTGTCAACAGCATCGCCAGTTTCTAGAACAGTTCCGTCGAAAGAAACTGTCTCGCCGATGAAGTGTGCAACTTCGGGAGACTGTGGCGTTCGATACACACTGACAGGGTCTGTTTTTTGTGCGATGCGACCATTCAGTAGTACCGCAACAGAGTCGGCGGTGGAGAGCGCTTCATCTTGGTCATGTGTAACCCAGATGGCAGTTGCTTTTGCTGTTCGGAGAATTTCAACAACTTGATCTCGCAATGATTCGCGAAGACCTGCATCAAGCGCTGAGAATGGTTCGTCAAGAAGAACAAGTGCGGGTTGTGTTGCAAGTGCTCGTGCGAGTGCAACACGTTGTTGCATGCCGCCTGATAGTTCAGATGGACGTGCGTCTCCGGACTGAGGAAGCCCAACAAGCTCGAGCATTTCTGCAACACGGTCTTTCACTGCGCTCGAACGTCGTTTCTTTAGCCCGAAGGCAACATTTTCTGCGACTGTGAGGTGCGGGAAGAGTGAGCCTTCTTGGGGAACAAGAGCAACGCCTCGCTCATGCGCTGGGACCCATGTCTTGTCATCGGCAACGACAACACCGTTGATGAGAACAGAACCATGTTGTGGCCGCTCAAGTCCAGCGATGATGCGAAGAAGCGTGGTCTTGCCACCACCAGAAGGGCCAAGGAGGGCGGTGATACTTCCGTGTTGCACATGAAGATTGATGTCATGCAACACCTGCGTATCTCCGAAGTGGTGGGAGACGTCATTTAGTTCAAGTGCAGGGAACGAACTCATGAAGACGCATCTTTCATAACTGACAGTGTGCCAAGAAGTGCAGTGGGAAGTGCTGCAAGAAGAAGAATCGCGATGGCGTACGGGCCCACTGCTGCGTAATCAGAGATGGTGCTGAAGTCCCAGATTTTGGTGGAGAGCGTGTCCATGCCAGTCGGGCGTAGAAGAAGTGTGACCGGAAGTTCCTTCACGGCAGCGAGCATGGAGAGAGCTGAACCAGCGAGGATTCCTGGAAGGGCGATCGGAAGCGCGACGCGAAGCAAAGTGGAAACGTTGCCTACTCCCAGACTGTGTGCAACTTCTTCCAGAGCGACAGGGGTCTTTTCGAAGGCAGCCCGTAACGAAGCAACCATGACAGGCAAGAAAATGATGACTTGTCCGAAGATGAGGAGAGGGAACTCTTGATACCAAGGTCGTGCAACACGGATTCCTACGTACACAACTGAGATTGCAACAACGATTCCAGGAAGTGCATGAGTGATGTACGTCAATCGCTCGGGAATGTTTGCAAGTTTCCCGGTAAGACGTACTGCGCTCCAGGCAACAGGCAATGCAAGGAGCAACGTGGCAATTGCCGTGACGCTGCCATTCAGAAACGACTGTCCAGTTGCTCCCCAGACAGATGCCCAATCAATGGATCGAGTTGTACTGCGTCCAAGCCACGAGGTGATACTGGCAACAGGGATCACAACACCCGGAATCACAACGGCAAGCGAGCAAACAGATGTGAGAATTGCAAGAGGCCAAGAAGTGTTGCGACGTCTGCGTCGTGCTGTTGATCCTTTCTTCGATGAATCGTCGCGCCCGCGAGTGATGGACTCGGCGTAGGTCAGAGCAAGAGCAGCCAGAATGAGAACAATGGAAAGTGATGCTGCCCGAGTTGGATTGAATCCAGCTCGGTATGCGCCGTAGATCACCCAAGTGAATACTTCATGTCGCATCGCAGCAACAGCACCGAAATCGCTGAATGCATAGAGGGCGACGAGAAGAGAGCCAGATGTGATGGAGCGGCGCAATTGCGGTAAGACCACTTCACCAAAGATGCCAAGCGATGAGCGACCCATCGTGCGGGCAATGTCCTCATGAACTGGGTCTAAGCGACTCATAGCCGCTGACACAGGGAGCATGACATAGGGATAAGAAGCAAATGTGAGGACGATGAATGAACCCCAAAAACCTGCAAGTTCTGGCTTCCACGAAATCCATGCAAAGGCAGAAAGATAAGAGGGGATGGCCAAAGGAAGTGAGAAAACAATTGTGAGGAGTAATCGTCCTCGAATTCCCGACAACGTCACGACCCACGCCGTAAACGTTCCGATGATGGCACTCATCAAAGTCACGGCCGAAACAAGAACTGTGCTGCGGATAATCAGAGTAAGTGTTCGCTCTTGGAACACTTCATCGAGGAACGGCTGGAATCCCTTGGAGAGAGATTGTGTGACGAGGTACCACAGGGGTACAAGTGAGATGAAAGCAGCGACAAACGCAAGACCCAAAGGGATCAGAGAGCCTCGCGTTTGTCGCATACTTTGAAATCGTTCTATCTGCTCACTTAGTGAGCAGACCTACCTTTTGCAGTAACTCTTGCGTGATGTCAATTGACTTCAGATTAGAAAGGTCGATTGATGGAGCTTTCAGGTCTGCAAAGACTGGAAGTCCTTCTGCTTGAGTTGCGCCTTTGGTCAGCACGTACTCCCATGTCTTTGTCCTGAAGTATTGAGATGCTGTTTCGCTCTGCAAGAAGTCGATGAACTTTTGTGCAGCTCCGGAGTGCTTTGCTGAAGAAAGAATTCCTGCACCTGCAATGTTTACTAAGCCACCAATATCGCCAGCAGCCATGTACTGATTCTTCGCTGTCACTGCAGTTGCGCCTTCAGCAGCAATCTTTTCGAGCAAGTAATAATGATTCGTCAGCCCGAGAGCGACTTCACCTGAGTTGACTGCATCACGAACAACACTGTTCTTCTCATACGGCACCGGCTTGTTCTTGGCGAAAGCTGTGAGCCACTTCTCAGCTGCGGCTTCACCTCGAAGGACTCGTAACGCGGTCACAAATGATTGCCATGAAGCATTCGTCGGTGCGAATCCGATTTTTCCTGACCACTGAGGATCGAGAAGTCCGTCGATCGTGTTTGGTGGAGTAGGTGCGAGCGCTGGGTTGTAGACCACGACGCGAACACGTCCGGTAACGCCCACCCACTTGCCACTTGTGGCGGAGTACTGGGAGTCAACAGCTGACAAGTTCTGAGCAGGAAGTTCAGCGAACATCTCTTCGACTGCACCAAGGGCCCCGGCATCTTGTGAGAAAAACACATCTGCAGGACTTGCTGATCCTTCAGTCATGAGAAGAGCAGCCATCTCACCGCTATCCCCGTATCGCGCATCAACGGTGATGCCGGTCTCGGCCGTGAAGGCGGTGAAGAGGTCTTTCACTAACTCTTCACTACGACCGCTGTAGATGGTGAGACGTGTATCGGTTGATGCTGTGGTGGTGTCTGAACCGGTTTCAGTGCCTCCACATGCACTCGCGATCAGCACTAATGCAGTGATCGCAGCAATTGAACGACGTAGGGGTTTCATGGTTCCTCCATTGTACTAAGGAGTGTTAGGTCTTCCTAACACTTGGATATTAGGCATACCTAACAACAATTGCAAGACCCTCTTCTTTAGGGGCGACTTGACCTCGGGAGTACCTTTGTGGGCATGTCCAACGCAGACGGCACCCCCATTGATGTCAAACCCCGCAGCCGCGACGTCACAGACGGCAACCAAAAGGCGGCAGCACGCGCAATGTTGCGTGCAGTGGGCCTCACAGACGACGACTGGCAAAAGCCCCAGATTGGTCTGGCAAATGCATGGAACGAGGTGACGCCATGCAACATGACACTGCGTCGACTTGCTGACCAAGCAAAGATCGGCGTTCGGGCAGCAGGTGGAATTGCTCTTGAGTTCGGCACCATCACTGTGTCTGACGGAATCAGCATGGGTCATGAAGGCATGCGTGCATCACTGGTGTCGCGAGAAGTCATCACGGACTCTGTTGAGACAGTGATTCACGGCGAACGTTTTGACGGATTCATCGGATTCGCAGGATGCGACAAGAGCATCCCAGCAATGCTGATGGCCGCTGCTCGTCTTAATCTCGCAAGCGTTTTTGTATATAACGGATCAACGATGCCTGGTAGTCACGATGGTAAAAACATCGACATCACCACAGTGTTTGAGGCGATCGGTGCAGTTGCAGCCGGAACAATGACTCAGGAAGAACTGACAGAGATTGAAAAGTCCGCATGCCCTGGTGAAGGTGCTTGTGGCGGAATGTTCACAGCGAACACGATGTCATCGATTGCAGAAGCTCTGGGTATGAGTCTTCCTGGCACGGCCTCTGCGCCAGCGATTGATCGCTCTCGCGAAGACGATGCACGTCGTGCAGGTGAAGCTGTTGTCAACTTGTTGCGACTTGGTATTCGTCCTCGCGACATCATGACGAAGAAAGCTTTTGAGAATGCAATTGCAATCTTGAGTGCACTCGGTGGAAGCACAAATGCAGTTCTGCATTTGTTGGCAATTGCGCACGAGGCAGGCGTTGAACTTGAACTGGAAGACTTCAACCGCATTGCTGACAAAGTGCCGCATATTGCAGACACAAAGCCAGGCGGTAAGTACCACATGACAGACATTCACCGCATTGGTGGTGTGCCTGTCGTGTTAAAGCATCTTCTTGATGCAGGTTTGTTGCACGGTGATGTCATGACATGCACCGGTAAGACCATGGCTGAAAACTTGGCTGATATCAATCCGCCGTTGCCTGACGGCGATGTTGTGCACCCATTGAGTGATCCGATTCACACTGAGGGTGGCATCAACATTTTGACGGGAACCCTTGCGCCGAAGGGGAGTGTGGTGAAGGTTGCAGGTCTCACAGAAGATCAGATGCAATTTGAAGGCCCCGCTCGAGTCTTTGATGGTGAAGACGGTGCCATGGATGAGATCATGGCTGGAAACATCAAGCCCGGTGACGTCATCGTGATTCGGTATGAAGGTCCAAAGGGTGGCCCTGGCATGCGCGAGATGTTGGCAGTCACTGCCGCACTAAAGGGTGCAGGTCTTGGTGCAACTGTTGCGTTGATCACTGATGGCCGCTTCTCTGGTGGTACGTGGGGATTCTGTATTGGTCACGTTGCGCCAGAAGCTGTTGATGGTGGTCCCATTGCATTCGTCAATGAAGGCGACATGATTCGTATTGATGTGCCCACGAAGTCTCTTGATCTTCTCGTGGATGCATCAGAGTTGGAAAAGCGCAAGGTGGGTTGGAAGCCAAATCCACCTCGCTACACCACGGGCGTGTTGGCAAAGTTCGCGATGCTGGTGCAAGGTGCCGACAAGGGCGCCATCACAAACCCTTCCGCATAAATACTTTTCGTAGGTATTTCGAGGGACATCCCTCCCAACAATTCTGAATCACAGGCAACGCCATGTGCGTTGTTCCTACCCTGCCTACATGAAGAAGATTTTTTCACTGAAGGCATCTCGATTGTTGTGGGGAATTCCCATCGCCGCAGTAGCAACGCATCTATTGCTAGCTCCAGTGATTACTTCAGCGGCAGGTCCAACGATTCGCCCCGGAACAACTACTACCTATGGCGTGTTAGCGGGAAGCGCGATTACGAATACCGGAGCCACCACGATCTCGGGAACAGCTGGTGGAGACGTTGGGTTGTTTCCGGGAACCTCCTACACCGGTAGCGGCAGTGTCACGATTTCTGGCACAAACCACATCACTGACAGCGCCGCGTCAATTGCACAAACTGATTTAGTCACGGCGTACAACGACCTTGGTGTTCCGTCTCCAACGATTCTGAGTTCACCCGATCTTGCAGGCCGAACACTCTTGGCCGGAACGTATGCAGCAACAGCAGGCACACTGGCGAATTCGGGCAATGTGATTCTTGATGCGCAAGGTGACCCCACTGCGGTCTTCGTGTTTCAGGCCGCTTCAACTGCGATTACATCAGTAGGCAGCACGATGACATTGGCGAATGGTGCCCAAGCGTGCAACGTGTACTGGCGAGTGGGAAGTTCCGCCACCATCGGCGTGAATTCCACCTTCATTGGGCACGTGTATGCACTGACCAGCATCACGGCAAACACGGGCGCGTCAATCACAGGTCAACTGCTTGCACGTAATGGCGCAGTCACTCTCGATAACAACACCATTACAAACAATGTGTGTACTGCAGCTGCAACAACATCGACTGCTGCCGGTGCGACGACTCTCGCCCCTGGGGCGACAACTGTTGCTCCGGGTGTTACCACCGTGGCTCCTGGTTTAACGACAACGGTTCCTGATGCAATTGGTGTTTTGCCTCGAACGGGTGCTTACACAGAGACTTTGATTTTCTTGGCGGTAGTCCTGGTCATCCTCGGAATTGTCAAGATTGTTGTCGATCGGCGACGCTTCTAGAACGGGGAAACCCAGCCCTGATAAGGGAATGAAACCCTGTGGCACCCCTTTGTCAAGATGCGAATCCAATGTCAGATTCTTCCTCTATTACAGGTGCCAATAATCCCGCTGGGCTTCCCGAGAAGTTCACATTCTCTCTTTCCCATGAAGAAGCAAAGAGCGCTTTACAGTTGGCGACTCGCTATGGCCCTGATCCATACCCTGGCTATCGCTTTCAATTGCAGTTCAATGAAACAACACGCCGCTGGGTGATGCGAGAGCAGAACATCACTGGGTTTCAAAGCTTTATCGCTGATGATGGGCCGACCAGTGGTCACCTGACTCTGACTGTCAATGTGCTTGAGTTTGCATCTCAAGTATTTGGCGAAGCTTTCTCGACCACTGTGGCTGTTGACTTCACGAAGGGAAAAATCCAGTTACAGAACTGTGATGTCAGTATTGAGGTTGATCTGCCTGCACAGGACCCCAAGGCGATGGATCTTTCCTTTGCAGGGGTTTCATTTATCAAAGTAAGCACTAACGATCTTCAACAATTGGGGCATGCACACCTCATGTTCCCTGTGACAATCGATCCTGATGAACTTGTCATTCCATTTCCTTTCATTGAGTTTGAGTTTGACTGCGAAAAACTGACGGCTCGACGGGATTGGACATCGTTCGGGGGTCCAAAGATCTCTGTTTCGGTCCCAGCAAAAGGTGTGGTGGCACGAACCTTCGCGTCGTTTCCAGCTGCCTTGCCGCGTGAACTCTTTTACTCGGATGTATACGGAGAGAGTTCCGTAAAGTTCTGCTTCTCAGATGAAACTCCAAACATTGCGTTTCTCAAGGGTTCTGATTGGGGCATCCGCATTGAATTAGGCAATGAAACCGTGCATCAATATCGTCATGATTTGGTGCAGACATTGTCTGACAATGAGATCGACGTCGATACGGATGAGCGCATTGGTTGGAGTCCCATCGTGAATTGTCATTTCGAGGGTTCCGATGTCGCGGTCGAAATCGTGAAGGGCCTCGATGGGCAGCAGGATTACTTCCGTTTATCCACAGTTGTACTTCCGGATTCACCGTGGAACTTAGAAATTGCGTCAGAGATCAACGGTTGGAACAACCAATGGACAAATGTGAAGTTGGTTCGTCATGAAACTGACCTTGTTGCAATTCGTGACGTTGTTGCAGAAGAAATGCAACTCACACCGGAAGCTGTGATCGATCTGGTGATGAAGTCAAAAATCGTTGCAGAGGTTGTCGGTGTGTTTCTCTAGCAATCGTCCACAGAGAAGTTCGTTGAGTATTTTGACTGATTCATCTTCAATAAGGTCATTCAGTCCCTAATCACCTGTTATAGTTAAGTCCCCCCCAAATATGACCGTCCTGAAAGGAGTGCAGATGTCAATAAATCGGTTTAGACGAATGTCCAAAAACTAAGCCTCGGCCTGACTTATCCGAGATTCAGTTTTCGGACTTTCTTCATCCAACCAACCGATTTCCCTACACAAGGAGCATCTGCATGTCCCATTCACCTTCCCCATTTGGCGACGGTTTTGAACCGTTCGACCCTTCTCAGACCATCGAGGAGATCGAGAAAGTAGTTCTCGACCTGGAACCAAAGATTCGTGATCTCAATCGTCACATGATTGATGTGCTCGGCGCTTGTCCAGAAAACGAGTCCGGTAATTGGGCGTATCTGGCTCGCACAGAGTCGGGTGAGTTTGTTATCGGCTTTGAGCAGGTATCCATCAAGTCCGGAATGAAGTTGTCCAACCGTTTCCTTGACGTCTATCGCATCCTTGATGACATTGATGTTGCAGCTCCAACATCCAGCCAGTACCAGCCCGACCTCGGGCCGAGCATCGTCGGTGATGCAGCGTCATTGCGTTTCGTTCCTTCCACTCATGTTCGTGTGGTGCGCAAGTAATGATCCCCGATTTTGAAGCAAATTGTTCCGACTGGCGCATCCGTATTTCTCTGCGTGAAATCTTGGAAGTGCATCTCACCCTCAGCGCAATTAACCAGAAGATGCGCCCCAACCATGTGGTGTGGGTGACAAAGGGAGAGAGCGGAAAGCGCTTGTGGATTATCCGCGACCGCTCGATTCTTTCCTGGGTGACAGCTGATAGCGAAACAACTGATCCCACGTTTGCACTTCCGATTCCGGAGCTTTTCATTGAGCAGCTCATGGAGATGATCGCAGGAGGCGATGGAATTGATCTGTTCTGCAATGAGGTGGAAGGCACCATCGTTGCGCGCTCGGATAATGGTTCTTATCTCTCCATTGATCATCCACAAAACGTGGAGTTCAATCGTCAAGATCTCCCATATCTCGGGAACCCTCATCGCGATGAAAGCACTCCTGCGATTGCAACAGTCGGAATGCTCGACATCGTTCAGTTTGCGAAGTTTCTGTTCAAGTTTCCTAGTGGTGTCGATTGGCCACCCAATGACGTGATGCCATTTGTGGCCATTGCTTTGGACAAGGACACCCTGGCGTGGACAATGGATTGGCGCCGCCAAGATTCGTATCGCTTTACAGGTTCGGTGCCGGCAAACACAGTGGGAGCGATCACTGCGACGTTCTATCCGTACCAACTGGCTGCGGTGTTGCTCACCAAAGATCGCGATAGCGATGCACACATTTTCATCGATGGAGAAAATGCAGAATACGCGTACTTCGTCGGGGACGACTGGGGAATTCGCATCTTGTTAGATGCTGAGTACTTGGCACGTTGGAACCACAAAGTGGTGCGCGAGTTGAAGAACGTTGGCGTTGAAGTTGACAACTGGAAGAGCATGCAGATTCCTTCGTATATGACGTTCACACTTAATGGTTCTGAGACGTGTTACGTGTCATTGCACGAGTTGGATGATCTGTCTGTCACTGTGCGTCTGACGGCAATCTTGTCTGACGATGTTCCGGAATCTCTCGGTGTCTACAGCGAAATCAACAAGCTAAATGATTCGTTGATCGGCGCGCGGGTGTCGTTACGCGATGATGAAGTACGTCTCGTGGTGGAGTTCCCGGTTGATGGAATCTCCAACATGGGTGCACATGTATTGGCATTTACGAAGGCGTTAGCTCAGTGCAAGGACGTGCACGCATTCCTTCCGCTCTTCGCTGAGTAGCAAACAAGTCTGTGACCTGATGGCGATGGCTGCCTGACGGCAGCGAAGTGATTTACTTCGCTGTTGAACGGCGAGCCATCAGGCCACGCCAACCAAGCATTGTTGTTCCAAGAAACACTGTGGCGACAATGACGAATGCTGTTGCAGTCCCACGATCAAAAGCGAAACGGCGCAAGATCATGCCGATGGCCACGGTGAATAAAACCACCGTGACTCCATCAACAACAGTTGATTCGTCCTTTTTAGTGGCGCGCATCAGGACTCGAGCCAATGTGGTGGCGATGAGAAAAGGCGCAGCAACAAACAAGATGCCAGAAAGACCAGTATCCGTTTCGTGATTGTTGGTGCCGATAATGGCCATGGCCAAGACGCACACCCAGTCAAACGCCAAGGTGCGAAGTGCGACACGATTCATAACTGAATCAATCAGGCAGGGTCGTCGTAGTACTCGCGACCAAGATGCGTGATCTGGTCTTCGTTCATGATCCAACGCAATGTGTTGTGCAACTTCTCAAGCTGTACGAACAAATCGTGTTCTGCATGAAGACCAGGGGCAACCTGCGGGCTCTTGTAATAGAACGACAACCATTCCTGGATGCCGCCAAGGCCAGCACGCTGTGCAAGGTCGGAGTAAAGAATGAGGTCAAGTGCGAGTGGTGCAGCAAGGATGCTGTCACGGCACAAGAAGTCGACCTTGATCTGCATGGGGTATCCCATCCAGCCAAAGATGTCGATGTTGTCCCAGCCTTCTTTGTTGTCGCCACGTGGTGGGTAGTAGTTGATACTCACCTTGTGGAAGACATTGCCGTAGAGGTCGGGGTTGTTGGAGGGGTCAAGAATGTCTTCAAGAACTCCGAGCTTTGACTCTTCTTTTGTTTTGAAGTTTTCAGGAGCATCAAGCACTTCGCCGTCACGGTTACCCAAGATGTTGGTGGAGTACCAACCAGCAAGGCCCAATTGACGAGCCTTCAACATTGGGGCAAGAACGGTCTTCATCAGTGTCTGACCGGTCTTGAAGTCCTTGCCTGAAATGGCAACGCCCTTTGCGGTCGCCATGTCGCGAAGGAATGGCATGTCAACTGCGAGGTTGGGTGAACCATTGGCAAAAGGCACACCTTCGAGGATTGCTGCATATGCGTACAGCATCGATGGAGCAACAACATCAGAGTTGGCATCGATGGCCTTTTCGAATGCTTCAACTGTTTCGTGTTCCGGACCTGACTCGATGAAGATCTCAGTGCTTGCACACCAGATCATCACGACGCGGTCGACCTTCTTCTCGTCACGGAAGCGGTTGATATCGGCACGGATGCCTTCCAACATTGCACGCTTGCCGGATACTGCCATGATGTGTTCGCCATCAAGGTTGCGCGCATACTTGCGCTCGAATGCTGCCTTCATGGGGCGAATCTCGCGAAGTACGTCAGAGATGGCTTCGATGTGCTTGCCCTGTTCGAGTACGCCAGCGCGTGAGGCTGCAACGTAGGCGTCGTCAGGGAACACGTCCCATGCGCCCCAGACAATGTCCTCAAGGCGAGTAAGGGGAACGAAGTCCTTCACAAGGGGGGTGCGCTTTTCGGTGCGCTTCCCCAAACGGATGGTGCCCATCTGGGTCATGGAGCCAATTGGTTGTCCCTGTCCACGCTTGGCGAGTTCGACGCCAGCGATGAGGGTGGATGCCACTGCGCCAAGGCCAACGGTGAGAACACCAAGCTTTCCTTCGGCGGGGGCAATAGTGCGGGTTTCAGACATGGCTACCACGCTAGTTGGGCTAGTACGGGGTAGAGGCGATGAACTCGTTAATGATGACCGTGAGTTCGGGCGCTTTATCTTCCTGGACGAAGTGTCCACCGTCGATAATCGTCGTATGGGGCTGATTTTGGGCACCAGGGACACTTCTTTGGAAGATTCGGTGTCCACCGGCAGTCACAGGGTCTCCATCGCTGAATGCTGTGAGGAGTGGCTTGGTCCACGCTTCGAGAACCTTCCAGGCGTCGCGGTTGGCAGTTGATGTGGGGTCTTCGGGGCCAGTCGGAACGAGGGATGGCATGATGCGAGTACCTGCAGTGAACTCATCGCTAGGGAATGGCGCGTCGTATGCAGCGACTACATCTGCACCAAGTGGCTTTGAATTAGAAGCGGCTTCGACCATGCGGCCGATGTGCCACTCGGGAGATGTTTGGCTGAACTTCTGCCAATTCAAGAAGGCCTCGGTGGGTTGCCGATCGCCGGTGGGTAGGCCGGTGTTCGATACAACGATGCGGCGAAAACGATCAGGGAATGCAGTCACAACTCGAAGTCCGATGAGGCCACCCCAGTCCTGTCCGAAAAAAGTCATGTTGGTGAAGTCGTTCTTGACCAACCATTCCGACATCCATGCGACCATGCGTTCGTATGTGTAGTCGCCCATTTGAGTGGGCTTATCACTGCGACCGAAACCAACGAGGTCGGGAACAACAACTCGATGGCCAGCATCAACGAGGCCAGGAATCATCTTGCGATACAAGTAACCCCATGTTGGTTCGCCGTGCATGAGGAGAATCGTGTTGGCTGCATCGCGTGGACCTTCATCAATGTGGTGCACCCGTAGCGAGACGCCACTTCCATCACCTGCAGAAACATCTGTATATATAGGGCTATATGGCCAGCCTGGAAGATTGTCGAATCGATCATCGGGAGTGCGGACGAACTGCATGATTACCTGCCTTTACACACTGAACCTATTGCCTTGTGCGTTACTGTCAAATAAGCACGGTGCATTCGCACCCCACCCAGGAGCCATATATGTCTGACCCGTTTTCAATGCCGCCACCTCCGCCACCACCAACTGGCTCATTTGGAATCTTCGGCGCCGGGAATGGTCAAGTCGTCCCGTGTGGCAATGGACAGCGACTGGGCGCAACACTTCTTGATGCGTTGCTCTTTGTGGTCACTTTGGGAATTGGCTGGCTGATCTGGCAGATCGTGTTGTTGAGTAAGGCCACCTCGCCAGCCAAGAAGATGTTGGGACTACGAATTGTGGACATCAAAACTGGAGCTCCGGCAACGATGCAGCAGATGCTCCTACGCGAAGTCCTCGGGAAGTACGTTCTCGGGTCAATTGCGAGCGGAATCATCCAACTTGTCAGTGTCGTTTTGATCCTTGTGACCCCGACGCGCCAGGGCGTCTGGGACTACATCGCGCGCACCACTGTCGTCAGCGAGCGCTGACCGCTCATTTCGGCTGGCCTCCATCCCTCTGGGAGGGGTCTCGGAGTGAAAAATCCGTGGGAATTGGTTGTTTTTTCGCTTTTTGAGGCATTTTTTGCCAGAAAAGGCAATTCAATAGGGAGTCGTCCACGGATTCAGGAGACACCCGATGTCAGCCAAAGA
>ERZ1022756.346-NODE-346-length-14292-cov-7.532696_pt1 | contig 14292 bp, 12 predicted proteins | sample MGYA00520902_ERZ1022756 | MGnify/ENA primary metagenome ERZ1022756 (study PRJEB33162, sample SAMN09537601) | freshwater metagenome | isolation source: freshwater | place: Canada:Alberta | collected 2017-07 | study: EMG produced TPA metagenomics assembly of the...
ACCATCACCATCTCTTCTGGTGGCAAGACGTTCAACACCACCGGATGGAAGATTGGTTGGGCATGCGCTCCCAGCAACCTTCTTCATGCCACACGCATGGCCAAACAATTATTCACATTTGCTGGCGGCACACCGTTTCAATCCGCCATCGCACTAGGGCTGAATCTTCCCGATGCGTACTTTCAGCAGCTTGCAGCCGACCTCCAGTCCAAGCGAGACATCTTGATGGATGCTCTTGAAGTAGCGGACCTTCGCCCCATACGACCAGAAGGCACCTACTTCATCACCGCAGATATTCGTCACCGCTGGCCATACGGAGATGCAATGGACTTCTGCCGCGCACTTCCTGCTGCATGTGGTGTTGTAGCGATTCCCGGATCAGTTCTCTACGACCCACGCCATGCCGATGAAGGGGCGCATATGGTGCGGTTTGCCTTCTGCAAGCAAAATTCCACAATGCAGGCGGCAGCACAACAAATCAAGGAATGGGCATGAGAATTGCAGTCATCCAACATGACATTGTGTGGGCGAATCGCGAAGCAAATTTTGCAGCAATGACACCCACCATTGCAGAAGCTGCTCAGAACAAAGCCGAATTCATCGTGCTATCAGAAATGTTCTCCACTGGCTTCGTTGTCGACCGTGACGATATTGGCGAGCCAGTCGGCGGACCTTCTTCACAGTTCTTGTCGCGCATGGCACGTGAACATAACGTCACCATCTGTGGAAGCTGTCCTGAAATACAAGAAGACGATCCACGTCCATTTAACTCACTAGTCGTTGCTCATCCCAACGGAACTTTCGATCGATACTCAAAGATCCATCCATTCACATACGGCGGTGAGGATAAACATTTCCGTGCTGGAGACTCTTTCGTCACCATTTCTGTGAATGGAATTCGCCTGTCGCTATTCGTCTGTTACGACCTTCGGTTCGCAAATGAATTCTGGGAAATTGCTCACAACACGGATGCGTACATCATCCCTGCCAACTGGCCAGAATCACGGCGTGCGCACTGGCTTGCACTTCTCACCTCTCGCGCAATCGAGAATCAGGCCTATGTCATTGCATCAAACCGAATCGGAGACGGCGGCAACCTGCACTACGTCGGCGATAGTCGCATCATTGATCCTCTCGGATCAGTTCTCGCAGATGCAGCAGATAAAGCCGCAATCATTTATGCCGACATCAATGCAGAGACTGTTCGAACCATTCGTGAAAAGTTTCCGTTCCTCCAAGACCGCCGTAATCTCATCTAGTGAGTAAAAGCACACAACGCCCTCTTCTTGCGAAACTCGCATCCTTTGTCGGAGTACTCATCGGCATCGCAGGTGTCGCTTTTGTGGTCAGAACAATTCTGACAAAGAAAGAGCAAGTCGGAGATGCCTTCGCACAACTCAATGGCATCACCTTGATTGCCAGTCTGTTGCTCGGGCTCTCAGCGATGACCCTCATCGGATATGTCTGGACACGCATGTTGGTGACCCGCGGACATCATGCTCCCCCGCGTTCGGCAATGGCTTGGTATTTCGCAGGACAACTTGGCAAGTACGTTCCTGGTGGCATCTGGCCAATCGTGGGGCGCGCCGAACTCGCCGTCAGAGGCGGTGTGCCTCGCCCTGATGCGTATGCCGCCACTGGGCTCTCAATGGTCACCACCTACCTTGCAGCAGCCCTCGCTATCTGCATCGGGTCTCTTTTGTCATGGACATACCCAGCGGTTGGCATTCTTGGCCTCCTCGTATTTCTTCTTGGCTTCTTGGCGTTCAGCAACACAAAACTGCGTCGCAGGGTTCTTGCAATTCTCAACCGAATTAGTCCTCGAGCGACCGCACTCACAGAACCACGCCGACTTCTTGTGTTGACTTTGACTCATCTCCCCGCGTGGATTCTGATGTCGCTCTCAACATCGGTGACTGCATCTGCATTCGGAGCCGACATCGGCATCGCCCACATGCTCTTCATCACATCAGCGTCATGGCTTGCCGGATTCGTTGTCGTAGGTGTTCCTGGCGGAATTGGGGTCCGTGAATCCGTCTTTACTGCTCTTGCCGGAACAGCGTTAACGCCCGGAGTGGCGGTGTCACTTGCTCTCGCTAGCCGCGTGGTGTTTATTGCAGTCGATCTTGTGGGCGCTCTTGTCGCCAACATCATCGCTCGCACTGAACAATCAGCTAAAGCCTGAGAATCTGTCTCGCGATATTTCTTTTCGCTGACCGCTCAGACTCTTGACGCGCAGAATACGTACGACAAACCATCGGACATACCGCATGATGTAGCCACGCAGTTCAAGTGTTGCTTTGCGAAGCTTCATGTACTGATAACGACGTGCTGCCATCAATGCCTGCTTGCGTACCAATTCCCGATGAAACTTTGTGACTTGTCGACGCGGTTTGACAGTGCCGAAGCCTTCGTTGGGGCCGTGCAGTTCAGGAGTGTGCAAGCCAATCTCACGGAGAAAGTCGGCATACGCGTAGGCGAACTCGCCAAAAACAACACGTTCGGTTTGGGACTCACGAATCTCGTCTTCGCCAACCTGGATTGACACACAACTTCCACTGTCAACGAGCGACTGCAAAGCATCTTCAGCAAACTGAGTACGACACACCACGAGGCTGATTCCAGTCTTCGTAAACACTGTGCTGGGCAACCATGCGTCTCCCACCACAAGATCTGCAAGGAAGTTGGAGTGATTGATACAGACGTGACAACGCGAAGTATTGAAGTGACGATCGAACGCTACTTGGTACCCAAAATCAACACGACGACTTGCTGTGAAGACTTTTTCGTCACGTGTGGTCACTGTTAGTTTCCCAACAGGTCCACCACCGCGATACGAGATATCAGCAATCTCATCAGGGTTGTACCCCAGGTATTCGCCCATTGCGTTAATGCTGTGGTGCGAATACTGCCAACCACACAAGAGACCGATCGTGATCGTGATCTTCTCGCGCAGTTCTGGAGCCATCTGTTTCACCCATGCATACAGACCCTCTAACTGGCATGGAATAGCCACAACAGCCAAACGTCCAGGTGTGTCTCGCAACAGCTCGAGTGCAGGCGTCTGTTTAAGGTTGTGATAAATCGACCCCGGCAAAGTATCGACATCGTCGGCGCTTGAGACCAGCCGCGCTGCGAATTCAATTCCGTCTACATGATCAAGCGCAATGACACCATCAATCTGATTGCTCGACAAGAGATGGCGAAGAAGCTCTTTGATAAGACCACCAGAGCTGGCCTTCATGTTGCGACCATTGTTCGTGCTCTGCGACAAATGAACAGAGCGCACCACACCGAAAGGACCAATCTCAGCACCTGGGAACAGGTACTTCTGAAGGCCCTCATAGTCGACTGCAACAGCCGGACACACACTGGCAGCCGCAGCGGAACCAGCAGATTCGGGTTCATAGATAAGCCGTTGCGGATTCAGAGAGACTTTGACGGAGGTATCCGCCATCTCGCATGCACCACAGCCAATACACATTCCCGATGCAATGACGCCAGAGAGGTCTGTTGTTACATTCATGATCGTGCGGCTCCGGCGATAATCCTGAAGTTCAATGCTGAACGTTCCTTCACAGCGGGAAGCGCTTCACGAATCTGAACTTCAATTCTTGATGCATCAGTGACGCATCGCTGCACTTGGGCAACAATCTCAGCAGGTGATGACAGCGCAGACGAGTCCATCCCAAATTCCGTCAGGCCAAAGTCATCTAAAACTTCACGATACTTATGGCTCCACCCCACGACCACTGTGGGTGTGCAGGTGGAAAGTCCAGAGATCATCGCGTGGAAGCGAGAAGTCACCAACACTTGTCCAAGACCGATCAGTCGTCGCAACTCTCCGGCCGACAAGTCCGCATCGATGCCGACGACCATTGCATCAGCCGACAAAGCATCCGCCACCTGTCGGCATACCGGGCCGTCGTTCATACGGCCCTCAGGATGACCCACCCGATAAGAATGCGGCGCAATCACGACAGCCATCCCTGTGGCTGAACGAATCTCGCGAATCAATGTCGCAACAGCGGACACATAGTCAGCACCGGAGGACTCGTAGAGGCCACGCACAACAGAACTCGGCATCACCACAATGAACTTCTCGCCGAGGGGCGCGAGTGATGCGGCCACAGAATCAGGGAGATTCTCTGATTCATCGAGAGAAAACGCCAAGTCAGCAACATTCGTCACGTTTGTCAGGCGCAAGGTGTCGAGATGTTCCCGCGTGCGTGCACCACGAGCACACACTGCCGCCAAACGGGGCAACACCAGTTTTGCCAGCATGCGATTCGGCTGAGTCTTGAATGGACCGAGTGCTTGGGCTGCCTTCACTGTCGGAACACCGAGCAAGAGTGGCAGACCTGTCATCAAAGAGTTGTACACGGTGATGGGAATTCCACGTCCGTCCACAAACGAGATTCCGGCAACATCAACGACGACAGACGAGTCGAGAATCGATCGACACGCACGCGCACGGACCCAGCCGAGCGGCAGTCGCAGAGTTCGAGCAAAGAGCGCAAGACAAGCGACAGGAATTTCCACGAGCGCCAATCGCACAGGCTGAAGACCAACAACATTTGCACTTGAACCAGAAGGAATCTTTGGCTTATCGGCGTCGGGATACGTCGTCAAAATGTCAAAAGAGCATTCCCCCATCGTTGAAGGAAGCTTCGCAATAACTGTCTCAAGCATTGCAGCAGCACCCTTATTGGCCGACAGTGCTGCTCCCACTATGGAGACTTTGCGTTGCGTTGTACTCACGGGAGAAATCAGGCGGGCGGTACCGAAATAGGTGACTTCGTTGCGCGGACAACGAGATCTGCCAACAAACCAACCGTGATGACTTGCAGAGCTGCAAAGAAGACGAGCAGCGTGTTGGCGGCGAGACGGAAATCACGACCTGCCCAATCGAATCCCAACTTCACAAAACCAGCACCGAGAAGCAGGAGACCGATGGGCAAAAAGACCTTCAGTGGGTTGTACGACAAGGTCATACGAATCACTTGAAGGATGTAACGACGAGTGTCCTTCAACCAGTGGAACTTTGAGCGACCTGCGCGTGGGAAATACTCGATTGGGAAAAATCCAATGGAGTATCCATTGCCCAAGAATGACATCGTCAATGTCGTCACGCATGAGAAACCCTTCGGCAACTCATGGACATACTGCATCGCAACATCGCGACGAAAAGCGCGAAGACCGGAATTCAAATCCTTGATATCAGTCTCTGACAAATAACTCGCAAGCTTGCGAATAATCCACTTTGCCGGAGTGCGCAACAACTTATGGGTACCTTCTTCTGTCTGGCGCCAACCAACAACATGGTCAACCCCTTCCATGGAATCAACGAGTTCAGGAATGAGATTGTTTGGATACGTCATGTCAACATCGGTCCAGACAACAACACGGCCTCGAGCCGCAGTGGTTCCGGTGCGACGCGCTGCACCGCTCCCTGAGTTACGACGATGCGTGATCAGCGTGATGCCCGGAATGCTGGCTAGCTCAGCCTCAGAGCCATCATTGCTTCCGTCATCAACAACGATGAGTTCAAATGAGTACTTCGATGCTTCAAGAGCTTCACGGATGCGCTCAATCTCGGTACGGAGGTGACCCTTTTCGTTATAGATAGGGAGAACAACGCTCACATCGCACTGGTCGGGGTTGTACTCGTTCATGTCTATTCCTGGGTTCTTCGATCAGCAGTGGGCTCGATCAGCCCGTTGCCACAATACTCTGTCGACTGCATCCTCAACTGCGACAACAGACCAAGTGCCGTCAGATGGGGGTTTGTGAGCCATTCCGTAGACGCACGAGAAGACACTCGGAATTGTGGCATTTGGCCCAGAGACATTGAAGCGAACGACGCGAATCGGGTGCAGTTTGTAACGCATGTAGTAATACGAACGGTCATTACGAATCTCTATGTCAAACCCCACGCGGGCTGTCCCCGAATCCCTCACCATTTGCACAGTCTTGTTTGTGTCTTCCAGACGCCATGTTCTAGTGAGAATGCTGTTCTGGCCTGAATACACAGAGCTAACTGCAAACAATGCGACCAGAGTCAGTACTGCGACAGCACCATTCCTACGCGCAAGAGCCCACAGCGTCAATGCCACTGCCGCAAAGAGCAGACCGAAAGTGATGAGGCCAGGACGAATGATGTAACGAGCAATGTCAATACCAACGATGTTGGGATACACAATGCTGTCTCTGTAATGGCTGCCCTTGACGCCGTCACCAAAGTCGATAAGGACATAAAACGCTGCAACGAGGAAGATAGATAGTCCTGTCACCAACCAGGCGCGTTGTGCAATGCGAGAGGAACGCTCTAGTGCCACGCAAGAAATCACCAACAATGCAGGCACCATCATCTCGACATAGCGCCCATAAATCAAGTGGTCGCCACGATTGCCGTACAACAACTGCAGACCACCAGTAAAAATGATTGCGAACGCTGCAGCAAAAACGACTAGCAAGGTGACGCGTTCTGCATCTGCTCCGATTGTCTTTCGTCCACCGTTCCCAACCACACGCGAAATAATGAAGAAAATCGCAATTCCAATGAGCCCACAAGAACTAGCAATTAGATACCAACTTTGCCCCACCATGGTTCGCAGCAAGGCTGGCCACACATCCGGATTCACGAGACGTTCTAGCAATCTGTTTTCTTGGTCATACGAGGTGGTGTACACCGCCGTCTTGACAAACTTGTTCAAGAGATGAGTCGCTGCGTAAGCAACTGCTGTCACCGCAACGGCTAAGCCCGCAGTGAAGAACGAGATTTCTTTTCGCAGCCACCACCATGCAAACAACAGACACACGATGGGCAACAACAGAATGAAACGTCCATGCAATGCAGGCATCAAGCCAGTGAAAAGCCCCAGTCCGACAACAAGACCATTTGATCGCGCTTTGGATGCACGCAAGACAAAGCCAACGAACAGCAGGAACGCAAGTCGAGATGCTGTTTCCGCCCAACTGAACATCGCTGAGACAATGGTGCCGGGCACCACAAAAACAAGAGCAGTAATCACCATCGCCATATGGCGAGATGCTCCGAAACCTCTTTGCGCTAACCGACCTGCGTACCAAGCTGCGAGAACGGCAAGCACGACGTTTGTGAGCAAGGCGAAACGGTATGCACCACTGATGGACCCAGAGATGAGAGCGCCCAAGCCTGTAACAATTCCGTAGCCCGCCGGATAGAAACTGCCTGTCGGGATAGCTGCTTCATCGTGCCCAATCAGCACCTGACCATTTGTAAGGAAACCAAACTCATCCGGATGAACAGTGGGTCCATACTGACGAATCGCGACAGTCAACATAAAGAGTCCACACAACCCAGCGAGGATGAGTGCGAGACGAGACTGGGCTAGAGACGGTTCGAAGGATCTCTCAGAATGAAGCCGAGAATCGAGTCGGCGTAGTCGGTTGAAATCCACGCATAGACCCTAGTTTCAGCCCTCCCCGCAAACGGGTAGCCCCGTTAGGGCCATTCACGATGAACGGCATCGACATAGTCAGACCATTCATTATCGAGCACATCAAGGAATGTTTGGGTCCAAGTCTCATAAAGAGGCCATTGATCACCTACCCAGTGATGGGCCTCGGCATGGCTCTTTCCTTCGCGCAACATGTACCACGCCTTCAATACAAAGGTTGTCCGACTACGACCGCCATGGCAATGCACCACGACCTGTCGACCTTCCTCCAAGAAAGCATCAATTGCTTCCACCGCCTCACGAAGCACAAAGAACAGCTCGGGATTGTGGTCCCCTTCACTGTCGCGCATGTACACGCCACGGCGATATGGATGATGAATGAATCGGTCATCAGTGATGCACAACGAAACGACACCAAAGTCATTCGGGACCAAGCGCGCTCCGTCCAAGTTGGAAGCCCACACGCCCAACTCATGCACCTTGCCGGGTTCTGCTGGAGGCTCAACACGACTACGAGGAGCATTACCCAACGTCAGCAAACGACGAGCCGTATCAATGAGGTCTTGACAGCGGTATTGCACCTTGCGCCCATCAGGCATCACAACATGACCATGGACATATGTGGTCCAGCGGATAGGAATTCCCTGAACTCCATAGAAAGCGCCCGCCATGGAACCGGCAATTGCGCCAACTGTGTCAGTGTCACCACCAAGGTTGATGGCGGCAACAACTGCATCGTGGAATGACGTGGTCGAACGAACAGCCCAGATCGCCTGTGCAACAGCAGTCCAGATGGTTCCGTTGGGAGGACCAACATGAGTCAGTGGGTCAAAGCTAGGCGAGCAAATTTCTACGAACTGCTCGAGAACAACAGATGCCAGAGCGGTTCCTGCCAGGTACTCGAAAGTGGCCGTCACAGCTGCTTCGAAGTCCCCCAAAAGAATCGTGTGTCGAATGATCTCCGCAACGATCGCAGCCCCTGCACTAGCGGCAGGGTCGAAGTGGGTAATCGATGCTTGTGCAACAGCCATCTCATGTGTCGCATCACGACCAGCAAGGACACCAATGATCCCCACTGGAGCGATACGCATCGCAGCGCCATTACTTGCGGTGCGGCCATTCAACATCTTGTGAGCCTTCTCAGCTGCACCAACATACGAGTCAAAGCGAAGCGATGTTCCAATCGTGATGCCAACATCAACTGCAGAATCTGACCATGCGCGAAAGTGTGCCCACACCACGTCTGGGTCAAATCCCTGAGCAGCCTCGAGCGCTTCAGCCAGCGCAAGTGCCATCTGCGTGTCGTCAGTGAATTCGCCGGGAGCCCAACCGAAAGAGCCACCACCAATCATTTCCCCAATGCCACCCAATACCTCGATTGGGAACGTTTCCTCGTAAAGACCAGCACGCTTGAATTCGAACGGCGCTCCGACTGCGTCAGCAACGGCACATCCGACCAGCGCTCCGTATGCGCGCACCTGTTGCGGATGCGTGAGATCTCGGGATGAAATTGATGTGTTGTGGTCTCTTGTCATGGGCTCTCCTTCTACAGCTCTCGCTGTGGGTTTAGGGTAGATGAGTCCCTAATATAACACATGGGGTGTATCACTCCTTCAATAAGGGTCATCTCCACAACAAATGTGGCAGACTGATGCCATGAGTGTTACGAAACGCACTAAGCAAATGAACTTCTTCGTCTATGTCGACACGGTGATATTCACCATCAACCCAGACCGCAACATTGAGCCTCACGACAGGCTCGAAGTGCTTGTCATGCAAAGGCCAGAGCGACCGGACAAGTCCAAGTGGGCACTCCCTGGAGGGCTTGTTGGCGAGAACGAGCGACTAGAAGACACGTCCATCCGCAAGGTGCAAGAAGAGACAGGCATCCATCTCCGTCTCAAAGACCTTCATCAAGTAGCCGCATTCGGCAACCCTGACCGCGACAACAGATATCGCGCAATTGCCATTGCATACGTTGCTCTTGTCCCCCACCCAGGCGCAACCAAGGCCATCTCTCACTCCGACAAAGCAGAATTCATTCCGTATCGCCTTCTCCGGGACAAGAAAATGCTGGAGTTCGATCATTCCGACATCATCTATTCCGCCCGTAAAGCAGCACGCAAGATGCTGGAGGACACAAGTGTTGCCCTCAACTTCTGCAGCTCCAAGTTCACGATCAGCGATTTACGTGGGGTGTATGAGGCATTCCTTCAATACAAAGTGGATCCTGCCAACTTCCGCCGCAAGGTAGATGCCGTGAAGGATTTCGTAATCCCCCTCGATGAGTACGCCGACTTTGGTTCATCACCTGGCCGACCAGCGCTGATGTACAAAGCCGGCCGTTTGAACTCACTGCCTACCCCAATTCGATTCCGTCGACCAGATGGAAAGCGTGCTGAAAGGTAATTTCTACCTTTATCGCAACATTGACAGACCCCTGCCGTACATTTAAGGACATATCGACACAAATAGTGTCCCGTCCGAAAGGCAGTCCATGTCCACACAATCAATTAAGGCCACTCACGTGGCATTTCTCCTCGACCGCTCCGGTTCGATGGCTCCCCTTGTTGCCGATGTCATCGGTGGCGTCAATCAGTTCCTCACAGATCAACGTGCTCAGGGCAACGACGTTCGCGTCAGCATCGTGCAGTTTGATTCCAATGACCCTCAAGAAGTCAAGGTCTGGGGAGCACCAATTTCAGAAGTTGGCTCTCTCACCACTGCAGACTTCCAACCACGAGGCGGCACTCCGCTTCTCGATGCGACCGGACTTCTTATTGGTCGCGTGAAGGTTGATTCTCAAGCTCGTATCGCGGCAGGTCTCGCAGAGGAAGACATTGTGTTTGTCACAGTCACTGACGGCGAAGAGAACCAGTCTCGCGAGTTCACGCTCGCTCAAGTCAAGGCGCTTGTCGAGACACAGACAGCAGCTGGATGGACGTTCGTGTTCCTATCGGCAGGTCTCAATGCATACGGAGACGCAGCAGCAATGGGATTCGATGCGTCGAACTCTCAGGCGTGGGACCGTCGCGGCGACAACACCCGTATGGCATTCGACAGCGTGTCCAAGGGCATGACCAACTTGCGCGAAAAGAAGCGTCGCGGCATGAACACCGGAAACGTTGATTTCTTCGAGACCGGCAAGGACGCCGAAGAAAACATCTAGTCCTCGCTACGGGCGAGGCTTGTTGGGATCGGGCTCCTTCGGGAGCCCGAGAACACGCTCTCCGACAATGTTGCGTTGCACTTGCGCTGTTCCACCCCAGATGGTGGAAGAACGGTGTTGGAAGAACATCGAGGTCCAACGATCCGCAACGTATTTGCCATCGGTGTCGTCAAGAATCAACATGGCTTCTGCTCCACGAGCGTTCATCATGCGATCAGAGAACTTCTGCGCATATTCCGACCAAAACATCTTGTTGATCGATGCAGCAGGACCGGGTTCTTTGCGAGCCAAGACTTCAGAAAGAAGCTTGAGGCCCTGGAATCGCATGATCTCGACATGACTAAACGCCCACGCAAGTTGCTGACGCGTAATTGGGTCTGCCGTCTTGCCTGACTTCTTCAACATGTCAACGGCTTCCCAGAACTGCTTGGTGTATTCCACATGCTGAGTTGTTGCATGTCCACCACGCTCGTTGCCGAGAGTTGTCATCGTGACACGCCATCCGTTGTTCATGCCGCCGATGATGTTGGCGACTGGAGCACGTGACTCGGTCATGAATGTTTCAGTGAAGTGTGATGCGCCATGAGGCTGCATGATGGGCCGGAGTTCGACTCCGTTCGATGCTCCATCTTCCTTGAACATCGGAAGCAACACATACGAAATACCTGCATGCTTCGGTGCGTCTTGATCTGTGCGGCACAAGCAAAACATCATGTTCGCTTCCGTAGCGCCAGAGGTCCACACCTTTTGACCAGTGATCAGCACTTCTTCACCGTCAATCACACCACGTGTCTTGAGTGCAGCAAGGTCTGAACCTGCATCGGGCTCAGAGAATCCCTGGCAGTAACGATCAGTGCCATCGATGATCCGAGGAAGGAAGCGCTTCTTCTGTTCATCTGTACCCCACACAATGATGGATGGTCCGACGAGCCACTCGCCCATACCGCGCGTCACGCGAGGAACATTGGCGCGAGCAAATTCTTCGTTGAGTACTGCGACCTCGATACCGGTAAGGCCGCGACCGCCGTACTCCTTTGGCCACGACACACACATGTAACCAGCTTCAGAGAGCTTGTCTGCCCATTCGCGAGCACCCTTTACCTGCCCACGCTGCAGTGCGTCTGCCGATACTCCAATGAGTTCCTTTGGTGCGTTGCTTTCCAACCACGTACGCACCTCTTCGCGAAATGCTTGTGCTGCTGGTCCGAGATCTAGTTGTAACGGCATGAGTCCCCCTCAATCGTGATGTGGAAAGTATTTCAGTTAGTGAAGCGAAGACAAGAACTGAAGAATTGCCTTGTTCACAGGCTCGGCATGGGTCATATTGGCGGCATGAGGACCACCCTCAATCGCTACAAGCGTCGCAGGACCACCAAGGCCATCCCGAAGAATCTCCGCTTTCTCCATGGGGATGGAGGCATCTGCGGTGCCATGAACAATCAGGGCAGGGCATGTGATCTCACCCAAACGACCAGTGATGTCATCACGATGCATCAGGCAATTGAAAGCCTTTGTGAACTGGTCGGGCACCATTGCTCCCCACTTGTTGAACCATTCAGTCCAATCGCCAGGACCAAGAATGAGGCTTGCAACAATGTCTTGCACGGCCACGGCGCCATGTTCCACCCAAGCAGCATGTAAGCCGTTGTAAGGCTCAATAGTCTCTGGCGCTTCAGTACCGGCTTGCGTGTCAAGAAGAATCAAAGCGCGAACTCTTTCAGGCGCAGTGAGTGCAACGCGCAGGCTGAGGAATCCGCCTTGCGACATTCCTCCGATAATCGCCTTGTCAATGCCCAAGTGATCCATGAGAGCAAGAACGTCATTTGCAGAATCCCAGTATGTGAATTCACCGACAGCGGCTGTTCCACCAAAACCACGCTCATCCCACGTAATAACGCGGTACTTGTCCTTCAGTGCTGCGACCTGTGCGTCAAACATCGAATGGTCCATGAGGAAACCATGACTCAGAATGACAACAGGGCCACTGCCACCGTTGTCTTCGAATGCGAGAGTGATTCCGTTGAGTTGTGCTGTTTGCATATCAGCACCATAGTGCTGAGACCATGAGGCTTCGAACGTGGAGGCGAAGGGTCAGCCCCATTCCTTGCGCATCTGAGGAATCACCGTTTCGACATACTCGGCCAATAATTCTTGATCCCATGGCGGACGGATGGCGATGTTGACCATCTGTGCACCAGCTTCAATAAATGGCGCAATCTGTTCCATGGCATCTTGGGGTCGACCCAACAAAGAACCAGAAATAATGCGATCCGAGGCTGCTCCCCACTGCGCTTCCAACTGCTTCTTGACTACAGAAACGTCATCTCGGCTGAAGCCGTAGGACAAGTTGATGCTGCGCTCAACTGCAGATGGCTCACGACCGGCCTGAACGCACCAGTCATCAAGAATTCCATTCAGCTCCTTGAACTGGGTCGGGCTCGCGTATGCCGCATTCCAGCCATCTGCGTATGCGCCTGCCATTCGCAAGGTTTGCTTTGGACCAAGTCCACCAATCCACAACGGCAACTTTCCTTGAGGGCCCGGGATCATCGAGGCATCTTTGAGTTCAACACTGGGTGATGACTGTGTTACTCGCTCACCATTGCGCCATTTGTTAACTGCTTGCATCTGACCCTCAAGAACCTTGAAGCGATTCCCTTGAGACGGAAAGTCAAACCCAAACGCTTCTGCTTCTTGTTCGTGCCAACCGCTACCCATTCCCAACTCGAAACGGCCTCTACTGAGATGATCGACGGAGATTGCACCTTTCATCAATAGGCCAATGTTTCTGTACTGCGAGCAGAACACCAAGCAACCGAGACGAGCATGACTGGTGTCAACAGCCAAAGCGCCCAACATGCTGAATGCTTCAAAGTGCGGCTGGGTGCCACCAGCAGGTGGAGCTTCGTACAAGTGATCCCACAACGAGATCCAATCGATTCCAGATCTGTCAAGCCACTTCCAGAGTTCGCGAAGTTCCTCCACCGTGGCATTTTGCGCACCTACATGAGCACCGAATTGAACCGACATACCTAATTACTCCTGAACCAAACAAGTGACAATTGCATCCAATAAATAGCGACAACCTTATGAGAAGGTAGCAAAGGACCATGGAATTCCATGCCTAAAGGAGTCCCCAGTGAATGTACTCATCTGCAACGACCGCTCGGAGCCACTTGATTCTCTTGTCAATGTGCTCGAGAACAATCGAGATGTCACGTCGGTGAAAGTTGCGACAACAGGAAGAGAAACACTTGATGCTCTTCATTCGTCTCCGATTGATATCTCCATATCGTCGGGAACCGGACTCGACTTCAATCGCATGTTGCAACGACACATTGCGCCGACTGTTGCCCAATCACTGACTCGAGTTGTTGCGACGCAAACACCAACGGTGCCACTTTTTGTAAAGGCGCACCAATTCGGATTTCATAACGTTCTGCCTCTCACAACACCTGAAGACCAAATTGTTCTCAGTCTTCAGCGGACCTTGAACGGAGAAGAATCAATCAAAGATCATCCATCTGTTAGGGCGCTCCATCTCACTCCTGGCGCCCTCACACACGCAATTTCATTTGATGACCCGAATGACCAACACATTGTTGAATTGGTCGGGGTGGGGTTATCAGACCACGAAATTGCCGAAGCGTTGAGCCTTACCATCCAACACGTTCGCAATCG
>ERZ1022756.347-NODE-347-length-14261-cov-20.580600_pt1:0-7500 | contig 14261 bp, 10 predicted proteins | sample MGYA00520902_ERZ1022756 | MGnify/ENA primary metagenome ERZ1022756 (study PRJEB33162, sample SAMN09537601) | freshwater metagenome | isolation source: freshwater | place: Canada:Alberta | collected 2017-07 | study: EMG produced TPA metagenomics assembly of...
GTGAGCGATCCAGGATTCCTGGATCACTCGGCTTTGTTGGAGGTGCATGAAAGCCAAGATTGGGGAGCGATCCAGGATTCCTGGATCACTGGGCTTTGTTGGAAGGGCATGAAAGCCGAGATTGGTGAGCGATCCAGGATTCCTGGATCACTCGGCTTTGTTGGAGGTGCATGAAAGCCGAGATTGGGGAGCGATCCAGGATTCCTGGATCACTCGGCCGTGTTGGTGGTGCATGAAAGCCGAGATTGGGTAGCGATCCAGGAATCCTGGATCACTCCGCTGTGTTGGAGGGGCATGAAAGCCATGATTGGGGAGTGATCCAGGATTCCTGGATCACTCGGCTGTTTGGTGGGGTCTGCAGAGGCAAGACAAAAAAGTCAGCGATCCAGGATTCCTGGATCACTGGGCTGTGTTGGTGGTGCATGAAAACCGAGATTGGGGAGTGATCCAGGATTCCTGGATCACTGGGCTTTGTTGGAAGGGCATGAAAGCCGAGATTGGTGAGCGATCCAGGATTCCTGGATCACTCGGCTTTGTTGGAGGTGCATGAAAGCCGAGATTGGGGAGCGATCCAGGATTCCTGGATCACTCGGCCGTGTTGGTGGTGCATGAAAGCCGAGATTGGGTAGCGATCCAGGAATCCTGGATCACTCCGCTGTGTTGGAGGGGCATGAAAGCCATGATTGGGGAGTGATCCAGGATTCCTGGATCACTCGGCTGTTTGGTGGGGTCTGCAGAGGCAAGACAAAAAAGTCAGCGATCCAGGATTCCTGGATCACTGGGCTGTGTTGGAGGGGCGTGAAAGTTGAGATCTGGGAGTGATCCAGGATTCCTGGATCACTTGGCTTTTTGGCGGTGCATGAAAGCCGTGATTGAGAAGCGATCCAGGATTCCTGGATCACTCAGCTGTTTGGTGGGTTTCGGAGACCCATGTTTGGGGGAGTGATCCAGGATTCCTGGATCGCCAACGAAATTCTCTGCTCTTTTGGTGAAAAAAACGACAAACACCAATTATGAGTATGATAGAGTGTCTGGATTGAGGTAATCCCTATTAGGGGGTGGTGTCTCGGCACTACCCCCTTCTCTTCGAGCAGAGATGATGAATTCACCCTTCCTGGATTCGGATTTGTTTCGAAGCATCCCAAACCTTGCAAAGGGATATAACCAACCGAGTTGGCTTCGATGCTTGGGAGTTTGGTTGTTGTGGGATGGGGACGTCTCTCGTTGTCTGAGAGTTTTGCTCTGCAGAGTTCCGGAGGCGCCAGATCACAACATCTAAAGCTTTTGAGGGATGAAAAAACTGGGTTGCGAGTCTGGTACCCAGGAATGCTGTGTTTTGGTTCAACAGCAAGTGGATGATGTGCTGTGTGGGACGACGGGATATGGGCACTCCAATAGTATTAACTTCGGTTGATTGAGGTTTACCCCCGTATTTCGCGCTGATTTGAATGTCGAGTCCCTCACAGTCGTAGGAAACTTTGTTGTTGCCACTGCACGAAGCATTGAAATGGAAGGTGGGCGGAGTGAGGATCATGAAGCCTTTTGGAGAGATGTGCCATGGGGGATGGGGCATATTGGGATTTCCAATAACATCAATTTCGGTTGGTTGAGGATTGAGCCCGTGTTCACCCCTGACTTAGATGTCGATATCCCATGGTCGTGTACTCCAGACTGTTGATTGTTCTGATCTCCAGCAAAGAAACGTTAAAAAGCTCGCAATACGGCCTTGGTCTTTGATGGTGGGACCTTTGGGATGGGCCGAAAGGATACTTTGAAAAAGTAATCCTGGCATGTAAGGTTAACTACAACGGAGAGGGTTATCACTCGCTGATTGCTCAATTCGATGGAGGGACCGACATGCAAAAATCCCTGACGTGTTCAATGAAACTTGAGCGCTTCTTGGACCTCTGGGGAATGCTCTCTGTGATGGGTTCTACCTGTTCGTGGGGAAAATTTCCTGTTGGTTTGAGGAACAATCAGGTGGATTTGGGCATTTCGTGCATCTTACTCATGAGAGTGGGAGTTTTGTGGTCATTCCCAAGGCTCTTGCGTTGACCCTTTGTGGAAGGTCTCACGGGAGTTCCTTTCGCTAGACAGTACGCCTCCGAGTTGTTCCGTGGTGGGTTTGGAAAGTCGGCAGTGACTAGTCACGTAGTCCTTCTCTTCTGAATTACATCCAGGCGTGGTATGTGGAATGCTTCATATACCGGTGGCATGCGTGCGCACTAGCCGAATGACTCGGAGGTAACTCGTTCAGTGGATAACGATCCGGCGGGCGGCACCTGTGACCGACTGGGTTCCTTCGGGAGACTCACGATCGATCAGGTGGTAACCCGAATAAAACCGGGGTCGCCGATCAGCCTAGCCTTTTGACTTAGTCAACACGTTTTGTCGGTTTTGAAACCTGGTTGTCTGTGTGGAAAGACGCGCGCTACGTTGTTGACCGGACCGTCTGGACTGGCTATGTGGTCGTTATTCCGGCAAAGGAGCTGAGACTGAGAAACATTGGGGTGATGTGAGAGATGTGGAGTGACCGCGAAGCATCTGCTTGAGTGAGTGGGATATGAAGAGTGTTGGGTGCCGGAGGGACAGAAGTGACTTCTCTCCTTCCTGTCATTGGAGATTGGGGTGTCCTGAGGGATATCACCTACCATTTGATGGGAAAATGAGAGATATCAGACTTGTTGTACCGGTGCCTGATGTGACTCATGTCTAACCTCCGCCAGTGATGATTGGAGAAGTGGGAAATTTCTGTGCCTCGTGTACGGATCTAGGCCCGTGGGTGCGTTTGGGACACTTGCTCAGTTAGAGTCAGTGTGCCTTCCGCTGCTCCGATTGACCCTCGGGAGACGGACTGTTCTTCAAGAATGGACCATCGTTGCGCTTCTCTCTGAGAAATTGGAGAGTTGTGCCTCGGGATCACTGGTAGGAGGATGTGGGGAGTGTGATACGCTGGAGCAGCAGACGTGACTTTTCTCTGTCGCATCGTTGGAGATTGGGATGTCCTGAGGGGTGTCACCTACCACACGAAGTGATCTGAGAGATTTCAGACTTGTTGCGCTAGCCTTTGCATGATCCATGTACAATTCCGCTGTTGAAGATTCGAGAAGTGGGAAATTTCTGTGCTGCGGTATGGATCTAGGCCCGTGGGTGCGTTTGGGACACTTTGTGTGTACCTTCCGCTGCTCGGATCGCTCTCGGGAGACGGATCATCCTTTGTGATGAACCTTCTTTGCGCCCTTCTCCGTTTGCTGGAGCTGGGTGCCCTGGGATCACGGTGGAATTGAGATGCACGGGGCGGTGTTGGTGATTGGGCTCTCAACACTGCGAAGGCCGGGGGCGTTGTTCTAGGGATCAACGCATTGCAGAACCCTGGAGCCGAAATGCTCAAAGTCTGACTTCGACAGTGGGCTGTGGTTGTACCTCTGGTTGGTTTTGCACCTACCCTGGGTAAATCCCCCACGAAGCTCTTTTTCAAAACCGACGCTCTTCCCAGAGAGGTGAGCAAAAGCCCGTGTGGCAAAAAGAGAGGTCCTCGAGACAGAGATCTCGGTGGTTCCTCAAGAAACGAAATGCGGAATGGCATTCGATACGGCAATGAAATTGCTGAACTGGGTTTTAACCCATGACAAGAATCCTTGCCTGGCTGCGGCTTTGAGCAATGGATGAAGAGTACTGACCTTCGGGTCCGGTGCCAAGAAAAGGGGGAGTGACGCCCCCCTGAAAAAGACTGTGTCTGCCTCTGCGGAGGAGAACAGCGAACTACCTGGTTGATCCTGCCAGTAGTTATATGCTTGTCTCAAAGATTAAGCCATGCAGGTCTAAGTATAAGCCGTTAAAAGTGAAACCGCGAATGGCTCATTACATCAGTTATGGTTCCTTAGATCTTCGGTATCCTACTTGGATAACCCTGGAAATTCTAGAGCTAATACATGCGAATGTAGCCCCAACCTTCGGGAAGGGGCGTTTTTGTTAGACCAAAACCAATCAGGGAGAAATCTCTGCACTTTGGTGAGTCTGAATAACTTTGAGCGGATCGCACAGTCTCGTACTGGCGACAACTCTTTCAAATGTCTGCCTTATCAACTTGATGGTAGGCTATGTGCCTACCATGGTTGTAACGGGTGACGGAGAATTAGGGTTCGATACCGGAGAGGGAGCCTGAGAAACGGCTACCACATCCAAGGAAGGCAGCAGGCACGCAAATTACCCACTCCCGGCACGGGGAGGTAGTGACGAAAAATAACAATACGGGACTCATCCGAGGCCCCGTAATTGGAATGAGTACACTTCAAATCCTTTAACAAGGATCAATTGGAGGGCAAGTCTGGTGCCAGCAGCCGCGGTAATTCCAGCTCCAATAGCGTATATTAAAGTTGCTGCGGTTAAAAAGCTCGTAGTTGGATCTCAGTCACGGGCAGGTGGTTCACCTCACGGTGCTACTACCTGGTCCGGACCTTTGACTGGTACCCCCTAGGTGCCCTTCGCTGGGTGCCTGGGGAGACCAGAGTGTTTACTTTGAAAAAATTGGAGTGCTCAAAGCAGGCGAATGCCTGTACTTTCGTGCATGGAATAATGGAAAAGGGCCTCGGTGCCATTTTGTTGGTTCTTTGGTACTCGAGGTAATGGTTGAAGGGGACAGACGGGGGCATTCGTATTGCGACGTTAGAGGTGAAATTCTTAGATCGTCGCAAGACGGACTACTGCGAAAGCATTTGCCAAGAATGTTTTCATTAATCAAGAACGAAAGTCAGAGGTTCGAAGGCGATCAGATACCGCCCTAGTTCTGACCTTAAACGATGCCAACTGGCGATCCATCGGGGGTATTTCCATGACCTGATGGGCAGCTTCCGGGAAACCAAAGTTTTTGGGTTCCGGGGGAAGTATGGTTGCAAAGCTGGAACTTAAAGGAATTGACGGAAGGGCACCACCAGGAGTGGAGCCTGTGGCTTAATTTGACTCAACGCGGGGAAGCTCACGAGGCCCGGACACTGGAAGGATTGACAGATTGAGAGCTCTTTCTTGATTCGGTGGGTGGTGGTGCATGGCCGTTCTTAGTTGGTGGAGTGATTTGTCTGGTTAATTCCGATAACGAACGAGACTCTGGCTTACTAAATAGGCGGCGGATCTTTGTATCCGCTATGTCTTCTTAGAGGGATAAGGCAGCTCTAAGCTGCATGAGAAGGGGCAATAACAGGTCTGTGATGCCCTTAGATGTTCTCGGCCGCACACGCGCTACACTGAAAGAGGCAACGTGTTTGCCTGATTCGAAAGAATTGGGTAACCCCCTAATCTCTTTCGTGCTGGGGATTGAGGTTTGCAATTATCCTTCATGAACGAGGAATTCCCAGTAAGTGCGAGTCATTATCTCGCGCTGACTACGTCCCTGCCCTTTGTACACACCGCCCGTCGCTACTACCGATTGAATGATTTAGTGAGGACTTCGGACTGAGTCCAATGCGGCTTTCGGGCTGCGTTGGTATTTCGGAAAGATGTCCAAACTGTATCATTTAGAGGAAGTAAAAGTCGTAACAAGGTTTCCGTAGGTGAACCTGCGGAAGGATCACTGTCGTGTATCCATGCTCGAGAGAGCAGGAGAGAAGCTTTATGGTCTCGGAAGGACTCTGTCCACGAGGTTGCGTTGATCTCACTACCCTGCGGGTGGAGAGGGAGCACTTTGTGCGATGGACCACTTCCAAAGATCGATCGCTTCTCGCAGGAAAGCCCCCTGACTTATTACCGGTCAGCCTCTCCGAGGTGACTGGGAATTTGACTGTGGGACTTAATTCCTGTTGCCTCTCACGGGAGAGAACTTTATGGTCTCGGGAGGGATCGTCCACGAGGTTGCGTTGATATCACTACCTGCGGGTGGAGAAGGAGCACTTCAAGTTGATGAACCACTCCAAGAGATCGATTGTTTCTTCCGGCGGGAAAACCATCGGACTCATAACCAGTCATCCTCTCTGAGTGGACTGGGAATTTGTCTGAAGGTTTCCCCGCGAAAGGAAAGATCCCTTGATCTATGCCTGGATCGCTCTCCGAGCGAACTGGACATTTTTCTCTGTGATCTCCTCCTGATGAAAAGGAAAGATCCTCTGATCTATGACTGGATCACTCTCCGAGTGAACAGGACATTTTTCTCTGTGATCTCCTCCTTATGTTTGACCCTGAGTCAAACAGCTCTGGATTGGGCTTCTGTGTTGAAAAAACAACCTTTGATGGTTAATTCAGCCTCTAGCAAGAGCATCGGGTTAGTACTCCGTTCTGGGGGAAGACCCGTGTGTTCTGAATTATTAACAGCTCTGGACGGTGGATCACTCGGTTCGTAGTTCGATGAAGAACGCAGCCAACTGTGCGAAGCATGGCGAATTGCAGGGCTTCATGAAACCGCTACTTGTTGAACGCATATTGCAGCCCTGGCTCACGGGCCAGGGCTGCACCCACCTGAGGGTCGAAGAACCCAATGACTCCTCGGGAGTGCTTGTCCGTTGGTCGCTGACCTTCGGATCGAATGCCTTGAATGGATCGACCGGGCCATAGTCTCGTGTCGATGAACCTGTGACTGTGCATGGTCCGTGATTCCTGCAAGACAGGGGAAATGACTTTGTCGTTTCGGTGAACATCCTCCTTGTTCCTCGCTCGTTTGTACCGGCTTCGTCGCCGCAATACGGGTCTCCTTGTCGTCGGGATGGTCTGATTCGCTCAGCACCAGCCTTCGATGACTCTGGAAACTCCGTTGCGTGGTGTGAAATCGGGAGAGTGGGTTGAACTCCGTCGGGGCAAATGTGATCTGAAAGGCGAAAGCAGGTCCCTCAACTGTCGTGCAGTGTTCAAAGCGGTCCTATATGCCTGACACAAAACTATCTTTCAGACCTCAGGTTGGGTGCGGTTACCCGCTGAATTTAAGCATATCACTTAGCGGAGGAAAAGAAACCAAAAGGGATTCCCTTAGTAACGGCGAGCGAACAGGGAAAAGGCCAGCACTGAATCCCCTGTCCCGAGTGGGCAGTGGGAAATGTGGTGTTTGGGAGGTCCATTTCCTCGCGGAGGCCAGCGTGCCCAAGTCCGTTGGAATACGGCCCCGTTCCCCGAGAGGGTGACAGGCCCGTATGGCGGCTGGCTCTCCGTAGGTTGGATTCTCTCTAGAGTCGAGTTGCTTGTGAGTGCAGCTCTAAGCAGGTGGTAAACTCCATCTAAGCCTAAATATAACTACGAGACCGATAGTGAACAAGTACCGTGAGGGAAAGTTGAAAAGAACTTTGAAGAGAGAGTTCAAGAGTGCGTGAAACCGTCCAGAGGTAAGCGGTTGGAATCAGGCCATGTGTCCTGGGTACTCGCTGGCATAGTTGTCTGCTGAGCGATCGAGGAGAAATTGGTTACTCTCGGGTTTCCTGTCTCCGTGGTTGCTCACATGGCAGGCGCTGTGCCCAGTCCTCTCCCGGACCGTCGTCGCGGCGAGTTGGGCGTCACCCCTGGTTACCCGGAGGGAGCTGCATGGCT
>ERZ1022756.347-NODE-347-length-14261-cov-20.580600_pt1:12500-14261 | contig 14261 bp, 10 predicted proteins | sample MGYA00520902_ERZ1022756 | MGnify/ENA primary metagenome ERZ1022756 (study PRJEB33162, sample SAMN09537601) | freshwater metagenome | isolation source: freshwater | place: Canada:Alberta | collected 2017-07 | study: EMG produced TPA metagenomics...
GGTGATGATTGTTCCCTGGGGGGTTTGTTACCCCCCCTGGGGGGTTTGTTTTTTGCAAACCCCTTGGATTTTTTGCGATGTGGTCGCCTGGACTCCGCCGTGTGTCTGGTGACTGTCGAGAAGTCTTTTTTAAGGCTTTTCTGGTCATGTTGAGGTTTTTGACGACTGAAACTTGCCCATTGCCACGGACACCTAATTGGAAGTGGAAATCCTTGTGTACCAACTGAGTTTTCGGGCTCGGTGAGTTCACTGGATAGTACATTTTCCATGGTTGAAGTGGTTAAGTTCAACGGGTTTCTGCCCGTTGAACTCGCTTTTTTGCCATGAAATTTTTTCTGGCAAATGGTCATCTCGTTCAGTGACCAGCGGCTCTGCTGCACTTTGGAGGAGAAAGGCAGAATTCACCCGGTCGATCGGCATGGACATACTCATGTCGGCTTGCCGGGGGACCTGTCTGGACCTTTCGCCGTGTGGCTGCTGCTCGATCTGGTGGTGATGAGGGGCAGCCGTCGTCCGTACCCCCCCGTAGGGAGGGGGGGTGGCGTCATGCATACAAATAGTGATTAGATCCAAGACCTTTTTTTTAAAACACCCAAAATCTCGAACGTCCCCAGTGCCAAATTTTTTCCACACAGTTGTGGAGGATTTTTGGTACTGGGGACGTTCGAATGTTTTGTTGATGTTTTGTCTGAAAAGCTTTTCTAAAGTTAAATTTTACAACAGTTCTCCGATGTATATACGCTATACAGTCATCATCATGACATCGGCACATCATCCTGCCAAGAAACACACTTCGCCACATACCCCCCAACAGCAAACTAACCCGTTCATCACCCCAAACAAGTCAATTTTTTGACCAGCCTCACATTCCGCGTCGTTTACCCATTCATCGTGTGCCGACCTACAACTCATGTTCAACACGAGCCCACCATATCATCCATGCTCATCATCATGCTCATTTTCCAACGTATGATTCCGGCAGACCCTCCTAATGCATGCATTCATCAACAACATCTGGCACTTAATTTATATCAACAAAATAAGCGCAGTTTCTCTGAAACTCACGAGCTTCAGAGCTCTGTGAAGAAAAAAGAAAAAAAAATTGCTGATTTTTTCCCTGTTCATGTGCACACAGCCATGACCAGCGAAGAAATCGGCAAAAATTTAGTTGGATTAAGTTAGAATAACAAGATTAAAGGAATAACACAATTTCAGGACATTTAAATGTATGGACAGCCCTGGGCTACGAACCCATGACCATCCATACGACACCTTGAGCACCCACAATTTCGGGCCTGACTGACTAACTAAAGGATATTTAATCGCATGGACCGAACAGGATTCGATCCCGAGCACTCCTGATACAATACCTTGACCAGTTCAATTTGCCACTGCGCCACCCAGTGTGGCAAGCAACAACCTTCGCAATGTTTTCTCAATAGGACTTGGTGTGTTGACCAAAGCCTCTGTGTACCATCAAACTCCCTTGATCTCTTTGGGACATATCCCTGGACTTATTGTTTTCGATGTAAAAATTTCTCTCCTTCACACAAAGTATTTTCGTTTTTTTTTTTTTTCGTTCCTTAAGACAGACCCTGCCCAGTGGCTGCCCATCACCAGCCCCGAGGAGGAAGATGGGAAATCAGAGGAGAAAGAAAGTGCCGGGATTCGTGGGCTCGAACACGGGACCTCATGGGTGGAAGTCCATGTACGTAACTCGGACCTCCGAAGAAAAAATTTTTTTATCGCATTTCCTGGATC
>ERZ1022756.348-NODE-348-length-14257-cov-21.541966_pt1 | contig 14257 bp, 12 predicted proteins | sample MGYA00520902_ERZ1022756 | MGnify/ENA primary metagenome ERZ1022756 (study PRJEB33162, sample SAMN09537601) | freshwater metagenome | isolation source: freshwater | place: Canada:Alberta | collected 2017-07 | study: EMG produced TPA metagenomics assembly of the...
ATCTACACTATCCTCTTCGTCGGCAGCGTCAGATGTGTATAAGAGACAGGGCGGCGTGGGCTGCGGAACGCTTGTCATCGCATTGATTGGCGCGGTGGTGTTCGGGATCGATCCGATGCAGACCATCGGCATGGTCCAAGGGGTGCAGCAGCAGGCGGCGCCGCAGCAAGGCACCGACGGCGGCAACGAATTGAGCGAACAGGAAGTCTGCACCAGCAGCGCCTATGCGACCGAGGCCTGCAACGCCCTCACCAGCCTTGATGCGACATGGGAGGCCAGCTTTGCGCGGGCCGGGATCGCTTTCGAACAGCCATTCCTGAACCTGTATCGCGGGGGCGCGGTGAACACGCAGGGCTGCGGCAGCGCCACATCGGCCGTCGGCCCGTTCTACTGCCCCGCCGACAAGGGCATCTATATCGACACCAGCTTCTACGATCAGTTGGCGCAGATGGCGGGCACGGGCGGCGATTTCGCGCGGCTTTATGTCATCTCCCATGAATATGGCCACCACATCCAGAACATCACCGGCCTGGCCAGTCAGGTGCGCGCAGCACAGCAGCGCAACCCCGCCGCTGCCAACCGCCTCCAAGTCGCCATGGAACTTCAAGCAGATTGCTATGCCGGGATGTGGGCAGGCAAGAACCGACAGCTTATCGAAGCAGGCGATCTGGAGGAAGGTCTGCGGGCGGCAAGCTCGATCGGGGACGATACGCTCCAGCGTAATGCCGGGCAGTCGATCAACCCTGAAGGCTTCACCCACGGCACCAGCCAGCAACGGATGGCCGCCCTGCGGCTAGGGTTAGAAAGTGCCGACGATACCGCCTGCAACGTGTTCTTCGAAGGAAGCTGAGATGACATTCCCCCTGCCCCGCGCTGCCATGATTGCGCTTGCCTGTTTCGTCGCGATTCCCGGGCAGGCGCAGGTCGTGCCCGAGCCCGATGCCGCCGAAGTCGCCAAGACCCCGCTGCGCGATCTCAACATCGATGCGCGTGAAATTCCCGAAGTGCTGCAAGTCGCTGTCCGCGATCCCTATGCGACCGCAGGGCTGGACCAGTGTGATGCCCTGGTGGCCCGTATCGCGGATTTGGACATGGTGTTGGGGGCGGATTACGACATCGCCGAAGACGACGGCGAAAAACGCCTCAACCAAGGGCGCATCGGGCAGAGCGTGATCGGATCAGTCATTCCGTTCCGCGGTATCCTTCGCGAAGTGACGGGCGCTGCGGAGAACGAACGGACGCTGAGCGCCGCCTACACCGCCGGAATGGTGCGGCGTTCCTTCCTGAAAGGCTGGGGACTGGGGCGCGGCTGTGCCTACCCCGCGAGCCCGAAAGTGGCGGCGAGCGAAAACTGATCCCGCGCGCCGCCGCCGTTCGATCAGCCTTCCTTTTCCTTCCAGCGCGCGATCTGTCCGTCCAGCGTGCTCAGCAACTGCTTGCGGGTGTCTTCGGGAATGTCCTTGTCGCCGGCGATTTCGGCGCGGGCCTGTTCCAGACCCAGCCGGGCCGATGCCGGAACCCGGATTTGGCAGATCATCACTGTCTGCTTGCCATCCTTGTCTTTGATGATTTGCGCCTGACCGGCGAAGGCTGAGGTGCATTCCTTGAGCACCATCACGTCGGGTGCAGAAGCCCGCGCCGTTTCCGAGGCCGCCATCGCTTCGCTGACGATCCGGGGCAGATCGGCGCGCATTTCCGCTATCATTTCGGCGCGCTCCGCGGGTGTTGGCACGATGGTGCCTTCCGGTCGGTGCGCCAGCATCTCGGCATCGGGGGCCGAACGGAACACCATCTTGACCCGGCGCTCCTTCCCTTCTGCATCGCGCCAGACGTGTTCGGTCACCGTTCCATCGCCCTCGCCCGCGCGTTCGATCAGCACGACGGAAGGCGGATTCGGCGCTTCAGGCGGCGTGTGTGCATCGGGCGCAGCGGGCGGTGCCACAGGCACGGGCGGCGCTTCGGGCGAAGGGGCGGCAGGCGGCGCGGGAACATCGCGCAGGGCTTCGCTGGCGGCGTAACTGATCGACGCAGTCAGTGGCAAAGCCAGCAGACCCGCACCCAGCAGCGCGCGGCCCGCCAGACGGCGGCGGGGGGACATTTCAAACATGGCAAGGCTCCTCAGACGGTGAATAATCGACTTTTCGCCCAGCACCGGACACGCCATCGGCGCGGTCAGGGCGGCAGTGTGGGCAGCGCCCGGCGCGGCGGCAAAGCGGGCGATGAGAGCGGCATAGGCCGCGCGTTCGCGGGCAGAACGGCGGGCCATCACCCGCGCATCGCAGGCCGCCTCCTGATCGCAGCGCAGCGCCAGCCAGCCATATCGGGCGAGCGGGTTGAACCAATGCAGCGCGAACAGCGGCTGGACCAGCACGTTCACCAGCAAATCGCCGCCGCGGTGGTGCGCCAGTTCATGCGCCAGCGCCAGATCGCGTGCCTCTCGGTCGTGCAGCGCCAGAAACCCGGACGGCAGGGCGATGACGGGATTAAGCACGCCCATCGCCAACGGAGCGTTAGTGGCAGGCGTTTCGACCATCCGCACGGGACGCAGCAGTCCCCCGAAAGCACCGGGCATGCTGCCCACATCATGCGCATCCGCCAGCAAAGCGGCGCGGAGGGAAAAATAGGCGGCAAAGCGCAAGGCGAGAAACACCGCCGCGCCCCCAAGCCAGACCAGCAACAGGCCCTCAAGCAGCGGCAGATCGGTCAGCAGCGCCGTGATATCGAAACCAGCGGGCGCGGCTGCAACCGGGGCGTCGGCGACGGCTTGCCAGACCACCGCATCACCCGGCAGCGGCGCAACCGTCATGGCGACAGCGGGCGCCTTCGCTTCGGGCGCCATCCACGCGGGCAAGGTCAGCGGCGGCAGCACCAGCCGCAGCAGGGGCAGCGCCCACAAGGCATAGGCCGCTTCCGGCCCGAAAGCCTTCGAGACCGGACGGCGCAGCACCAGCACCGCGGCGATCAGCACGCCGGTCCACACCAGCGTATGCAGCATCAGGCCGGTCATGGCCGCAATTCCTTCAGCAGCGCCTCGATTTCGTTGAGGTCCTGATCCGTCAGGGCCTCCGTCTCGGCCAGATGCGCGACCAGCGATGCAGCGCGGCCACCGAACAGGCGATCGACAAGACGGCGGCTTTCACCCCCGACGTAATCCTGGCGCGCAATAAGCGGGGTATAGAGGAAGCGCCTCCCGTCAGGTTCGGCCGCAATCGCGCCTTTCTGGACGAGGCGTGACAGGAGAGTCTTGACCGTGGCCAAGCTCCAACCGCGCGCTGCGCAGACTTCCTCGCAGACATCGGATGCGGTCTGGCGCGGGCGATCCCACAGCACTTCCATCACCGCGTGTTCGGCATCGGTGATACGTTCACCGGGGCGTTCCCCAGCATTGTTGTCGGATGGGGTCACGCAGCGTCTCCCTCGCTAGTCGATTACGACTGTAGTCCTGGCGATTACATCTGTAAACCTTGCGCGTGGATGAACAGGGCCCGCCGCCGCTTGCGCTTCGTTCAAGTGGCGATAGACCCGGACGAATGACATGGATGCGCGCTTTTGCCCTTGCCGCCCTCGCCCTGACCGCGCCCGATCTGGCCGCGCAGGCTCCCGATGCTTTCCTGCCGGACACCGCCACGGTCACGCTGGCCCCCGACGAAAGCGGTACGCGGGTGGGGGAGCTGATCTTCCGCGGCGGTGTTTCCATCGCGCCGGATAAGGCGGAGATCGGCGGCATTTCCAGCCTTGAATGGCACGATGATACGCTGTTCGCCGTCACGGACGACGGGCGCTGGATGCAGCTGTCCATCGATGAGGTCGGCACCAAACTGGTGAATGTGTCGGAAATCCGGCTGGGCCAGTTGCGCGATGCCAAGGGCGGGACACTGGGCGCCAAGCAGCGCGGCGATGCGGAGGCGCTCACCCGCTTGCCATCGGGCGAATGGCTGGTCGCCTTCGAACAGGACCACCGCCTTTGGCGCTATGCCGATCTGGAAGGCCCGGCCAGCGGGATTGATACCAGCGCCGCCGCGCTCACCACGGGGGCTGACGCCAACGCCGGGATCGAGGCGCTTGCCGCCTATCCCGGCGGGCTGATCGCTTGCGGCGAATGGGTGGACGCGGCCCGGCCCAATTGTCTGCGGATCACCGATGGCACGGCCAACCCCTTCCACCTCGCCGCGCCCGAGGGAATTGCCGCCGCCGGAGGCGTGCCGACCGATGCCGCGTGCAAGGCTGACGGCACCTGTTTCGTGCTGTTTCGCAGCTTCAACCCCGGCGAAGGCAACCGCGCCGCGATCATCGCCCTTGCCCCGGACGGCACGGCAACGCCGCTCGGCGTGCTCGCCCCGCCGCTCAACCTCGACAATTTCGAAGGGCTGGCGATCCGCGAAGTGCCGGGCAAAACCTTCCTCTACCTCGTTTCGGACGATAATTTTCGCAACTGTGCGCAAAGCGAAAGGCCCGGCTGCCAGCGCACCTTGCTGATGAAATTCGAAATCGCCCCGCCGCCGGGTGGCCCTGCTCCGGTTGCGCCCGAGGAGTTTGCCGCCCTCCCGACCGGACGGCCCGGCGTGCGTCCGCTGCCCGATGCGGCGCATATTGATGTGGTCATCACCACCAGCCTCGGCCCTGTGACGGTGGCGGTCGAAACAGAGCGCGCGCCAGTGACCGCAGGCAATTTCCTGCGCTATGTCGACCAGCGGCGGTTTGACGGCACGGATTTCTACCGGGCGATGGATCTGGGCGGGGAACGCGCCCCTGCCGGGATCGTGCAGGGCGGCACGCGCAATGATCCCAAACGGGTGTTGCCGCCAATCGCCTTTGAACCGACCAGCACCACCGGTCTCACCCACAGCCACGGGGCCTTGTCGATGGCGATGAATGCGCCCGGCGGCGCTGACGGCGATTTCTTCGTGATGGTCGAAGATCAGCCCGGCTTTGATGCCGACCCTGCGGCCAGCGATCTGTCCTTGCGCGCAGGCTATGCCGTGTTCGGTTATGTCACCGCTGGCATGGACGTAATCGCCGCGATTCTTGCCGCCGCCCGCGATCCCGATGCGGGCGAAGGCGTGCTGAAAGGCCAGATGCTGAAACCAACAGTCAAGATCATCGCCGCGCGGCGGGCACAGCCTGCACCGCAGCCTTAATCCCGCCGGTCAAACAACAAAGGCCCGGTCCCCCATCGGGGCCGGGCCTTTGCCATATTCAGACACCTTGGCGGCGGATCAGTAAACGCGCGCCTTGGGCTCGATATACTTGATGTCGTCCGTCAGCGTGTATTCGTGCACCGGACGGTAATCGATGCGGCTGTTGCTGCCGCGCCCGCCCCAGCCGTCGAACCACGAAATGGTGTGCTTCATCCATTCGGCATCGTTGCGATCGGGGAAGTCCTCGTGCGCGTGGGCGCCGCGGCTTTCCTTGCGGTTGGCAGCCGATGCCATGGTCACATTGGCCTGCGCCATGAGGTTGTCGAGCTCCAGCGTCTCGATCAGATCGCTGTTCCAGATCAGCGACTTGTCGGTAACGTGGATGTCCTCCATCCGCTTGTTCTGCTCGGCCAGCTTCGCCACGCCTTCGTCCATCAGCTTCTGGTCGCGGAACACGGCACAGTGCTTCTGCATCGCCTTCTGCATTTCCGCGCGGATCTGTGCGGTGGGCGATCCGCCCTGTGCATAGCGGAAGTGGTCGAGGCGGGTCAGGGCGAAGTCCGCGCTGTCGGCGGGCAGTTCGGGCTGCTTGGCCTTGGGCTGCAGATTGTCGCGCAGGTGATGGCCGGTTGCACGGCCGAACACCACGAGGTCGATCAGCGAGTTGGAGCCGAGGCGGTTGGCCCCGTGCACCGAAACGCAGGCCGCCTCGCCCACGGCATAAAGGCCGGGGATCACGGTATCGGGATTGCCGTCCGGGCCGAGGGTCACGACCTGCCCGTGATAGTTACACGGAATGCCGCCCATGTTGTAATGCACCGTCGGCGTCACAGGCAGCGGCTGACGGGTGAGATCAACGCCTGCGAAAATCTTGCCGCTTTCGGTGATACCCGGCAGGCGCTGGGCCAGCACGTTGGGATCAATGTGATCGAGGTGGAGATAGATGTGGTCGCCATCCGGCCCGACACCGCGCCCTTCGCGCATTTCCAGCGCCATCGAACGCGACACCACATCGCGCGAGGCGAGGTCCTTCGCGGACGGCGCATACCGCTCCATGAAGCGTTCGCCTTCGGAGTTGGTGAGATACCCGCCCTCCCCGCGCGCGCCTTCGGTGATCAGCACGCCCGCGCCATAAATGCCGGTCGGGTGGAACTGCACGAACTCCATGTCCTGCAAGGGCAGGCCAGCGCGCAGCACCATCCCGCCGCCGTCACCGGTGCAGGTGTGAGCGCTGGTGGCGGTGTAATAGCAGCGGCCGTAACCGCCCGTCGCCAGCACCACGCTCTGCGCGCGGAAGCGGTGGATCTTGCCGTCATCCAGGCACATCGCGATCACGCCAACGCACTTCTTCTCGCCGCCCACATCGCTCATGATGAGGTCGAGCGCGAAATATTCGATGAAGAAGTCCGCGTCGTACTTCAGCGACTGCTGATAGAGCGCATGGAGCATCGCGTGGCCGGTGCGGTCGGCGGCGGCGCAGGTGCGCTGCACCGGCGGGCCGGCGCCCATGTTCTGCATGTGCCCGCCGAAGGGACGCTGGTAGATCGTCCCATCGGCATTGCGGCTGAACGGCACGCCTGCGTGCTCCAGCTCGTACACGGCGGCAGGCGCTTCACGCGCGAGATATTCGATCGCATCCTGGTCGCCCAGCCAGTCCGACCCCTTGACGGTGTCGTACATATGCCAGGTCCAGTGGTCGGGCGAATTGTTGCCCAGCGAAGCCGCGATCCCGCCCTGCGCCGCGACCGTGTGCGAACGCGTGGGAAACACCTTGGAGATGTTTGCGGTGCGAAGACCGCTTTCCGCCGCGCCCATTGTTGCGCGCAGGCCCGATCCGCCCGCGCCCACGACAACCACATCATAGGTGTGATCGACGATGGTGTAGGCGCCCGTCAGATGGGCGCCGCCCACATCATTGGCGGTTCCGCTAGCTGCCGACGTTGCCATCAGACTGTCCTTCCGAATGCGAGCGCGGCGACACTGAAAATCCCGAAGGCGCCGCCGCCGATTGTTACAAGATTAAGCGCGGCAATCGCCGCAAACTTGGTGCCGGCTTCGTGGAGATAATCCTCGATCAGCACCTGAAGCCCAAGCCGCGCGTGCCAGAACAGGCTGGTCACCAGCAGAATCATCGCGGTTGCCGGCAGCGGCTGCGAAAGCCACTTGGCAACATTGCTGTGGCCAAAATCGCCCATCAGGACGAGGCTGACCAGCAGCCAGCTCATCAGCACCACATTGCCGATCGCGGTGAAGCGCTGCACCAGCCAGTGGTGCGCGCCATGATGCGCCGAGCCAAGCCCGCGCACGCGTCCGATGGAGGTTCCGTTACCCATGTCTCTCGCCCCCTCAGCGCAGCAGGATCGCGGCCCAGAAGGCCGCGGTAAAAACAATCGCGATGATCGGAGAAGCGATCGACCACATGCGGTTGGTATCCAGTTCGTAACCCGCGCCGATATCCAGCACGAAGTGGCGAAGGCCGCTCATCATGTGGGTGAAGAACGCCCACGACAGGCCGATCAACACGATCATGCCGGGAATTGATCCCATCGCGCTCTGGAAGGTGGCATAGGCTTCAGGCCCGCTGGCGAGCGCGCCAAGCCACCACAGCAAAACGCCAAGCCCCACCACCGCCAGGCCATCGCCCGTCGCCCGGTGGAGAATCGATACCAGCATATGTGGCCCCCAGCGCCACACCTGCAAATGGGGAGAAAGCGGTCTTTGGTTCATCGTGATCCCGTCTGGTCCCTGTTCAAGGCCATCCCACTTAGCGCCGCTGACGCACGAGGCAAGCCGCGACATGGTGGACACAGCTTGCAAAGTTTTGGATAGGCGCTTGCATGGGACACATTCTAGTAACCGGATCAAGCCGCGGAATTGGCAGGGCGGCCCTCGAATCGCTGGCTGCACGAGGGGCAAAGGTGATCGGTCACGCCTCGCGGCTTGCGCCATCGCAGGCCGGCGGTGCGCCGATCATCGCGGCCGATTTCGGCGACCCCCTTGCCGCACAATCCCTGTGGGAACAGGCACTTGATATCGCCGATGGCGAGATTGACGTGGTGGTCAACAATGCCGGCCGCTTCGAGGCGAACCGGCTCGACCGGTCGGATATCGAATGGCTTGATGCGTGGGAAGATACCTTGCGCGTCAATCTCACCTCGGCGGCGCAACTTTCGCGCTGTGCGGTGAACCACTGGCACGAACGCAGCTTCGGCGGGCGATTGGTTCATGTGGCCAGCCGCGCGGCCTATCGGGGAGATTCGCCCGCTCACTGGCATTATGCGGCGGCGAAAAGCGGGATGATCGGTATGCACAAGACCATCGCCCGGGCCTATGCCAAGGACGGCATCCTCAGCTTTGCGGTCACGCCGGGCTTTACCGATACCAGCATGGCGGACGATTACCTCGCCAGCCGCGGCGGACCGGGGTTGCTGGCCGACATTCCGCTGGGCCGCGTCGCCACGCCCGACGAAATCGCGGCAATCATCGCCTTTTGCGCGCTGGACGCGCCGCCCAGCATGACCGGAGCGGTGATCGACGCGAATGGTGCCAGTTTTGTCCGCTGACACCACCTGGAAGCTGTCGGCCTTCGCGCCAAAGCCCGTCGTGCAGGCCGCGCTGCTGGCGCATGACCTGATCGACGATTGGGATTACGAACTGGTTATCGCCGGCCGCGAAGTGGCCGAGCAGCGGCCTGACGATTGGGTGCTGGAAGGCTGGTATCCGAGGAAACCCGGCAAGGCGGAAAAAGCCGCGCTGGCCAGCCTGTTCGATGGCACCGCTCCAAAAATCACGGTTGAGGAATTGCCGCCCGAAGACTGGGTGACCCTAAGCCAGCATAACGCGCCCCCGATCCGCGCGGGGCGGTTCCACGTCCATACCCCCGATTATCCGGCTGACCCCGATCTGATCGACTTCACCATTCCCGCGTCCCAGGCCTTCGGCACCGGCCAGCACAAGACAACGGCGGGTTGTCTAGAAATGCTGGGCGCGATGAAGGCGAGCGGCGTAATCGCCCGCAATGTCGCGGATATCGGCACCGGCACCGGGCTGCTCGGTTTCGCCGCGCTGGCCCTATGGCCGCGCGCCCGCATCACCCTTACAGATATCGACGCGGTGTGTGTTGGCGTGGTCGAGGAAAACGCCCGCCTCAATGCCATCCCGATGGGCGGCGGCGCGGGTGAGGCTGTGATGATCGTCGCCGACGGGATGGACGATCCTTTGCTTGAAGTGCGCGGGCCATACGACCTTCTGATCGCCAACATCCTTGCCGGCCCGCTGGTCAGCCTTGCGCCCGATTTTGCCAAGGCCGTTCCTCCGGGCGGAAGCCTGCTGTTGGCGGGGCTTCTGGCGGGCGAGCAGGAGGCCGCGGTCAAACGCGCGATGCATATGGCGGGCTTCCGCATGGCCGCCCGCCTGCAACGCGGCGATTGGGCGATCCTGTGGCTGCGGCGCCGCCGCCGCGCGCGTTAATCCGTGGGCTCGGCTCCGGGCTCTTCCAGTGGCTTGCACAGCGCAACGCCGATTGTCACGCGGCGAGCGCGCTCTCCAACAGCGCCAGGGCATTGCGGGTGAAGGCGGCCATGTTGGCGATGCGGTCATCGCTGGCGGTGTCCAGCAGGCGCGTGTGTTCGCCGCCCGGCCCGGCCAATGCCGCCACGCTGCGCCCGGCCGGCGCGCCTGACGGATGGGTTGATCCGCCGACCGAACCGCTCTCTGCCAACCCCCAATCCGCAGCGAAATTATCACGGATCGCGCGGGCCTGAAGCAACGCATATTCCTCGCTGGCGCCGCGCATTCCCCTGTAGGCGTCACGCGGCAGGGCGAACAACACGTCGCGGGCGCGGAAGGAATAGACCACGCCCCCGCCCACGAAGAAATCGAGCGCGCCGGGAACGGTCAGCAGCGTTGCCGCAATCAACCCGCCGGTTGCACCATCGGCCACCGCAACCTTCTCGCCGCGCGCGCGCAGCAGGCCCGCGATGCGCAAGGCTTGGGGGTGGAGTTCATGCAGAAGGTCCATCAGCCCGCCCCGCCGCCTGTCGTTCCCAACGCCTCGGCAACGAGGGCAGCCCACCCCGCCTCGTCCATCACCTCGATCCCGAGTTCCGCCGCCTTCTTCAGCTTCGATCCTGCCCCCGGCCCGGCGACCAGCAAATCGGTTTTCGGCGAAACAGAACCCGCAGCCTTCGCGCCCAGCCGTTCGGCCTGCGCCTTGGCCTCGTCACGGCTCATGGTTTCCAGCTTGCCGGTGAACACGACCGTTTTGCCTGCGACGCGGCTGGCGATGGTTTTGACCTCGTAACGCGGCGGCGTGACCTGACCGAGCAGGTCTTCCCACACCGTCACATTGTGCGGTTCGTGGAAGAAATCGCCCAGCGCCTCGACAACGCTGGGGCCGATACCGTCGATGGCGGTGATTTCGCCCGCAGCCTCGGCATCGCCGGCATGGGCGCGCTGTGCCAGATTGCGCAGTGCGGGAAGCTCATGGAAATGCTTCATCAGATCGCGCGCCGTCACTTCGCCCACATGGCGGATGCCAAGCGCGAACAGGAGCCGCGCGGCATCCGGCGCACGCTTGGCCTCGATCGCGGCGAGGAGGTTGTCGACCGACTTTTCCTGCCAGCCTTCAAGGGTGAGGATCGCGCTGCGACGGGCGCGCAAGCGGTAGATGTCAGCGGGGCTTTCCAGCCAGCCCAAGGCAAAGAACTGCGCGATGGTTTTTTCGCCCAGCCCTTCGATATCCAAGGCCTTCCGGCTGACGAAGTGTTCCAGCCGCTGGGTGCGCTGGGCTGGGCAGATCAGCCCGCCCGTGCAGCGCACGTCGACCTCGCCTTCTTCCGCCACCGCCTCGCTGCCGCATTCGGGGCAGTGATCGGGGAACGGGAAGGCTTCGCGTGGATCGTCACGGGTCAGGTTTTCGACCACCTGCGGGATCACATCGCCCGCGCGCTGGATCACCACGCGGTCACCGATGCGTAAGGCGAGCCGCGCAATCTCGTCACGGTTGTGCAGCGTGACGTTGGTGACCGTCACCCCGCCGACCAGCACCGGGGCAAGGCGGCCCACCGGCGTCAGCTTGCCCGTGCGGCCCACCTGAATGTCGATCCCCTGTACGGTGGTTTCGGCGCGCTCTGCCGGAAATTTGTGCGCCAACGCCCAGCGCGGAGCCTTGGCGACGAAGCCCAGACGCTCCTGCCAGTCCAGCGGGTCGAGTTTGTAAACCACCCCGTCGATGTCATAGGCCAGATCGGGCCGCACCCGCCCAATGGCGTCGAAATGCGCGACCAGCGCGGCGGCATCGCCTTCGATGCGGACGAACAGCGGGGAGACGGGGAAACCCCATTGACGAAGCGCATCGACCACCTCGCTTTGCGTGGCCCCCGGCACCGCTGAAGCCGCGCCCCAGCCATGCGCCCAGAACCGGAGCGGACGCTTCGCCGTGACGCTCGCATCCTTCTGGCGCAGGCTGCCCGCAGCAGCGTTGCGGGGGTTGGCGAACAGCTTGCCCCCTGCTTCGGTCTGCGCCGCATTGAGCGCGGTAAAAGCCTGTTTTTCCATGTAGACCTCCCCGCGAACCTCGAAGACGTCGGGGACGCCAGAAGGCAGGGTTTGGGGGATGTCTGCGATGTGCGCGACGTTGGCGGTGACATCCTCGCCCACCTGCCCGTCGCCGCGCGTAGCAGCGCGCACCAGCACCCCGTTTTCGTACCGCAGCGAACAGGACAGCCCGTCAATCTTGTCTTCCGCCGTGATCGCCAGCCGCGCATCATCGGGCAGGTTGAGAAACCGCCGCATCCGCGCCAGCCATTCCGCCACCTCGTCAGGCGAGAAGGCATTGTCGAGGCTCATCATCCGCACCTCGTGCGCCACCTTGCCCAAGGGCGAGGCGGCGACCGCGTGGCCGACTTTGCGCGACGGGCTGTCGTCGCGGATCAGGTGCGGAAACGCCGCCTCCAGCGCCGCATTGCGCCTCACCAGCGCGTCATATTCGGCGTCGGCAATCTCGGGCGAATCTTCCGCGTGATAGAGCCGGTCATGGCGAGCGATGGCGCGGGCCAGCCGCATCAATTCATTGGCGGCTTCCGCTTCGGAAGGGGTATCAGTCATCGGAAGTCACTCGCCCTTCAGCACCGCCAGCATCGCCGGCTCGTTCGCCGCATAGGCGGGGTTGCCGGGCGTGATGATCGCAAAGTGGCTCTGCCCCACATTCTCGCGCACCGTCACCCGCGCTCCGCCCGCCGCCAGGGCGGCCTGTGTTGCGGCCGACGGCGCAGGCAGCTTCGCCTGAACGAAGAGCAGCGCGGCAAGCTGCGGCGCGGCGGTCTCTGGCGAAATCGCGGCATAGCGCCCCGGCACAGCATCCGGCGCCGCGCCCATGAACGGATCGACCGCCGAAAACTGGCACAGGGCATCGAAAGCAGGCCGCTCCGCCCCGACATCGCCCGGCCCGTCGAGCACGATCGCCGCGCGCGCTGTCAGCGGTTTGCGCGCACTGACCGGGCCACCCGCGCCGCCGGCACTCGCCAGCCATTGCGCCGGAAGCGCGCCTGCCGAATGGCCCACCAGCGTCACCGCCGCACGATCAATCGGATAGCGCGCCGCCACATCATCGATCAGCTGCGCCGAAGCCGCCCAATCCGTGAACGAACCCGGCCAGCCACCACCATCGCCAACCTCGCGGTAATCGACATTCAGCGTGGCAATGCCTTGGCTCTGCCAGCGTGTCGCGAGCGGCGCCATGTAGGCTTGGCTGGCAATGCCCGTCTTCCAGCACCCGCCATGATAGATCACTGCCAGCGGAAACGGCCCTTCCCCCGCAGGCAAGCGCAGTTCCGCAAACCCGCGCGCATGATCCGCATAGCGCAGCACCGCGTCAGGCGCAGACGCCGCAAGGTTCGCATCGGTGCCAAACATGGCGTTGTTGGGTTGCACGGGCGTCAAAGCCTCCATGGGCGCGGGCGGTATCGGCGTGCAGGCAGCGACGACCAGAAGCATGGGGAAAAGGCGCGTCACACCCCCTCCAGCAGCCGGTCCGCCTGCGCGCGCGCTTCAGGGGTGACTTCCGCGCCTGACAGCATCCGCGCAATTTCCTCCTGCCGTCCGGCGGGGTCGAGCAGGACAACGCTGGTGCGCGTCACGGTGCCGCTGGATGCCTTGGCGATGAAATAATGCTGCGCCCCGCGCGCGGCGACCTGCGGGCTGTGCGTCACCGCCAGCAATTGCCCTTCCCGCGACGCCAGCCGCGCCAACCGCTCACCGATGGCCGATGCCACCGCCCCGCCCACACCGCGGTCGATCTCGTCGAAGATGATCGTCGCCGCGCCGCCCTGCTCCGCCAGCGCGACCTTGAGCGCGAGGATGAAGCGCGACAATTCGCCGCCTGACGCGATCTTGTTCAGCGGCGCAAAATCCGCGCCGGGGTTGGTGGAGATCAGGAACTCCACGCCGTCCATCCCCGCCGACCCCCAGCGGTCTTCGGGAAGCAAGGTCACGCTGGTGCGGAACCTTGCCGCGTCCAGTTTCAAGGGCGCAAGCTCCGCCGCGACGGCCGCATCCAGCCGCTGCGCCCCGGCGACCCGCGCGGCATGGGCGGCCTCGGCCGCGGTGACATAGGCGCCGCGCGCCTCGCGCGCGCCGGCTTCCAGCGCGTCCAGCTGCGCCTCCCCGCCCTCAATCGCGTCCAATCGGCTGCGCATGGTGCGCGCCAGTTCGGGCAGGTCGTCCACCTCGCAACGATGCTTGCGGGCAGCCGCGCGCAGTTCAAACAAGCGGGTTTCGGCGCGTTCCAGTTCATGCGGGTCATGCACCAGCGCCTCGGCAGCGGAGCGCAGCTTGTCCTCCGCCTCGCTCGCTTCGATCACCGCACGGTCCAGCGCGTCGAGCGCTTCGGTCAGCAGGGGATGCTGTTCGGCAATCCGGTCCAGCTTGCGCGCGGCAACGCGCAGCGCGGCCAGCGGCGAGTCCGATCCTTCCCACAGGTGGCGCAGCGTTTCGAGGTCGTCCGAAAGCTTCTCGCCCTTCTGCATATCCGCCCGCGCGCCGGCGAGCCGCGCTTCCTCGCCCGCAACCGGCTCCAACGCCGTCAGTTCGGCCAGATGCGCGATCAGCAGGTCCTGATC
>ERZ1022756.349-NODE-349-length-14238-cov-5.338010_pt1 | contig 14238 bp, 18 predicted proteins | sample MGYA00520902_ERZ1022756 | MGnify/ENA primary metagenome ERZ1022756 (study PRJEB33162, sample SAMN09537601) | freshwater metagenome | isolation source: freshwater | place: Canada:Alberta | collected 2017-07 | study: EMG produced TPA metagenomics assembly of the...
GTAGTATAATACTGTAATAAACTAAAAATAATATAGTGATTTATGATACAGTTAATAAAGGGTATAGTTTACTTATTCTTCTCCTGGAAGGCAAACTACGTTGTGCAGATATTTCCCAGCATCTTCCTCACCACCAAACTCTCCAAACTCATCTATAAGACATTCCTTCAGTTCCTTTGCTGTGAGACGTCTGACATTCCCTCCACGCCATTCAAACCATTCTCTGTAGGCATGGGTGATATCAAAGATAGATGTATTGGTGCCTGGAGACACTCTGAGTCGTTCTACCTTGAAGCCTTGAAACTGGACTCTCAGTTCCCGCTTTCGTTTCAAGGTTGCCCAGCGTTCCTTCCGTGCTGCCAGAAGCTCTAGGAACTCATTATGAACTGCTTCTAGGGTATCCAGATTGTCTGTATGGAACTTCATCTGCTGTTCATAATAGCTGATGGTATTCTTTACCTTCTGAACTTTTTGATTATGTCTCTGAACCTCCTTGACTTCCTGCGCATTCAACTTGGCAATCTCTGTCTCAATCGAATCCATCCTTGAAAAAGGGGACCCTAAAGAAACCATCGTCATTCAAATTTACCCCTCACTCAAAGGAGACACTGACATCTTTATCTTCTCGTACAAACTTGAAGGCAGACTTCTTCTTCCCTCGTAATGGATGAGGTAGCCCATCTTTTTTTGTGATTTTCTCAGACCCTCTATAAAACTCATACTTCCCATTTTCCAAACGGACAGAGGGGGGTGGAAGAGGTACAGAACGCTTCGTATGAAACCAATAATAGACAAGAGAATATCTGTCCCCTTCAAACGGTGCAACTGAGTGAAGAACTTTACTAAAATCAGTCGTCATTGGCTTTCTGCAGACATCATGAGATCCAGACAAATCTGACTCATGAACGAGGAGCTCTCCTCCTGTGTACGTACCGAAGGCAACTAAGAAAGAAGGACCCAGATTATGCTTATCATAATGTTTGCCTGCTGAATAGTTATCATTGACTGTGATAGCATTGAAAGAGATATCTACATACTTGGATCCAAACTCTAAGAGATGATGATACAGCTTGGGTCGTAGCCAGTTCTGTCGTGAAAAATCTGGTGGAGCACTTCGTTTTGACACAATCCCAAAGGCCTGTGATCTGCCATCTCCCACCTTCTTGCGATAATGATTTACAGCAAGAGGTTGACGCTTTAGTTCTGCAAGTATCTCAGTGAAGGCCTCTTCAGGTATCACTTGACTCTCTTCCATTTCTATCTTTACTAAAGATAATATTGAAGAGTAAAACTCCTACAGGGATTTATAGTTGCGGATTGTCTCACGTAGCTCTTCTTTGAGTTTCTCCTTCTTTTCAGGAGATGACTCATCACGTATCTTAGCCTTCAAAGAAAGCATCTTTTCAACTAATGAGATACCAGAATCACGCTTTTCTAGTTCGGCGTCGGAAGGTCCAGTATCACCCTTCTTGGCCTTCTCTTTCTTTGGTTTGGGTTCCTTTTTCTTTGGTTCAGCCTTGGATTCGGCCTTGGGAGCAGGCTTGGATTCGGCCTTGGGAGCAGCCTTTTTGCTAGCTACAAGAGCCATCACTTCTGCATGCTCCTTCGTACCCTTTCTAGGAAGGCACCACATACCACCTTTCTTACCGTTCCACTCTCTTAGTGCATCAATCCAAGCAGTCATCTACATAGAGGATTTTATTTTTGATAAACTTTCTGATCCAACTAAATCTTTATCGACTTCGAGCGCCTTACCTCCTGTGAGTACAGAAGCGAGTCGTGCAAATCGCCACGCAAAGGATCCTACATTAGGCCTGCTTCCTGAAGAGGCGTACGCAGCAGCACCCTTTGATAAGATTCCAGCAATATCCGTGTCTGGAAACAACTTCTTCACTTTTGGAAGGTTCGTGACTGAGAATCCGTACTTTCTTTCGAACCGTTCTGCGTGGTTTGACCTCGGAGGGTCTGCTGATGAGACCTTCGGCCTGTCGATCACTAACCCAGTTTTCTGGTACTCCTTCTGCGATTGGCGCAGGGCACGCTGTTGCAACAGCCTCTGCTGTGGGTTGAGGTTCGCGAGATAGTTTGGATTCATTGAGTTCTTTCTCTTTGGAGTTCCGAACTTCTACTAAGACATTTCCAAACATCACTGGATCATGGTAGCAGGCTTTCCAAACTTTGTGCGTAGAGTCCAACTCTCCAGATCTGATTTTCGCTAAAATTTCTTCTTTATTCATCTACTAGTCTGAGAGATTATTCAGAATCGGACATTTCCGCCATCATTTTCATCAACCGATCCATCTTTGAGGGCTTCTTTTCAGTGGCAGGAGCCTTGGGCATGGCCTTGGGCTTGGCCTCCTTCGCCTTTACCTCCGCAACAGGCTTCATCGGAAACTCCTTTTCCTTGGCTTTCTTCACATCGTTTACCTTCATTTCTGCCTTCATTGGGGTTGCAGACATAACAGATGCAACCGGAGGCACAGACTCGCGTTTCTCCTTCATTTTTTCCAGCTCCATCAGAATATCTCCCTTCTTCATACGAGACGGAGCTTTCACAGTTTCCTTACGAGCCTCACGAAGTTCCTTTCTTAGTTCAGCAAGACTGCTCATTGGTATATTTAGACACTACAAAAAAATACAGTGAAAAAATACCTCAGTCAACCTTGTACATCGTCAGAATCATTGCTGGACTTACGATGGCGACTCCTGTGGTTGTGGAGGCATAGACGTTTGCTCCAGTTGTGTAGCATCCCACCTGAATCGCATCACCATTGATAAGAGGCTCTACAATCTCACAATACTGGATAATGTTTTGATTGTTCTGAACCTGGCAGATACCACCTCCATAGGAGATAGGGACGCTGTTCTTCAATACAAAGAACTCGACTTCATCTGCTGATCCAGGACTGATAAACTGGAAGGAGGTTCCTATCTTATACGTACCATTGACTCCTACCACTGCATCATAGCCAGAGATGTTGATATTGGAAAAGGCTGTTCTGGAATCCAACGACATCAGAGTTGTAGAGCCAGAATAGAGGAGCATTGTAGAGGTAGTCAAGGCGTTGAGATAGGCTGGAGTAGGGTCGTTGCCATTGATAGTTGAGACGTTAAGAGCAAGAGTGGATACAAACGGTCCGAGGATTCCACCAGTCGTCTGGAGACCCCAAGGGTCTAAGTTGATGATGGTAGAGAAGACACCGTCTCTGATTGTCAAGTCTGTCGCATCAATAAAGAGTTCTTCTAAGTTTTGGCCAGGCCATACAGACATAATATAGTTCTCACCTGTTGCTCTTGCTCCCATTTCGATTCTGTTCACCACAGCTCCTGCCCCTAAGTTATGGCCTTGAACAGCGATAGCCACTCCTGCGGTGGTGGTATTTCCAGCCTGGTCATAATCGATGAAGATAGGGTAGTTGAAGTTTGTATTACTTCCTACAGACGTAGCAGTGCTGAACGCAAAAGAGGAGGTAAACAGAGTGCTAAACTGGTCTGTAACAGTGCCTCCTCCTCCTGGGACAGCCCCATTAATGGTACTGCAGAGGAGATTCTGCGTGGAGATGGTGGGAGCAGTGACGATATTGGTAAATCCAGTGGCTGCTGCGCCACCTGGGGCAGTAAAACCTCCAATAGACGATACCCCAGCGAGTCCTGTCTGGTAGTTGAACCCACCTGAATCATAGACATACATAGCCTCAAAGAGTGTTGTGCCATTTTCATCAATCATATCCAGACCAAAGTTTGCTCCTGGGAACTGTCCATACAGACGAGCTGCTCCATATTGGTCTGCTCCTGGTGTAATCCAGATTTCTCCCACACCCAGAGGCATCATATTGTTAGACGCCAGACCAGGTGTGTCTACTGCAGCGAGCATATTGTTATTTGCCACATCTCGTCTCATCAGACGGGTATAGGCGAGACCAGAGCCATCGTCAAAGTTGATTCCTCCAGTGGCCAGAGGAAGCTCTACTGTTCCATTGACAAAGACGCTTCCTGAGAGATCCAACCCAGTTGTGGGGTCTGGCACGATGCCTTTGGCTAAGAGCCATGAGGTGCTGACAGCTCCCGCCCCATCATAGGATCGGATCTTTGTATCAAACGCACCTCCTCCGCCAATCCGAACATAGTTATTTCCTCCTGGATTAAACACAATATCAATATCCTCTGCTTCAATCGCCAAGGCCTCTCCAGGACTGACAATCGAACGGACAGAGCTCAAAAACCGACTGCCTCCTGCAAAACTCGCTGCCTCTCCCACAAACTGGATGCCTCCTTCCACAAAGACTGTAGAGCCCGCAAGCGCACTTCCAGTTGTTCCAGATATCGTGCTGACTTTGAAGGAGCTTGTCTGAAGGGTTTGGAAGGAACTGATCGTAGCACCACCTCCTCCTCCTGGAGCTGCTCCGTTGATAGACGAAACCCAAAGGTCTGTTGTACTTACATTGAACGAGTTGATAGAAGAGAAGTTGATGATGCGACTCTGAAGAGGCATAGGAGCGTTGGTAATGCCTGTGATGTCGTCGGCGACCTTGATGTTATTGGCACGGAGGTCTCCAATCGTGGTGGACAGGATTAATCCAGAGCCCATTAAGAAGGTGCTGACTTGAGAGAAGTTCACAACACCTATGGTGGTGATGGACGATTGAGAGGTGATGGTAGAGCAGACAATATTCTGAGGAGTCACAACATCTGTAAAGGGGAGTCCATTAATGGTAGACAGATTGATGTTCGTTGTAGACAGAAGGGGAGCGATTACAGAGCCAGTGCTGATACTTCCAGCCTCCAGAGTGGTAAAGAGACCAGCAGAGGCTCCCATGGCTCCTGCAGCGACTGTCCCAAAGGTTCCAGTATTGAAGTTTGCGTTCTGACCAACTGTAGAGACTGTGGAGACATATCGTGCGTTCAAAATCTGAGCTCCAGCATCCATATAGATATTCTTGACGTTGGAGAGCTGAACATAGACTTGAGCCAAGTTCGGAATAATATATCTCCCTGTAATCTGAAGGTCTGGAGGTGTTGTCAAGCCGTTCCAATACGGATAGATATTCGGTACATAAAAGTCAGCGCCAGATACAACACCTGCTGTTCCATACAAGAAGGTGGTGAGAGGGACGTTGGGAAAGATAGACGGGATTCCTGCGCAGATATTCACACCACCAGTTCCATAAATAAAATTGTACCCTGCTAAGGAACCGATCGAGGGAACTGCTCCTGCGTACGAGTTCACACCAGACGCAGATAACTTGATGGCAGAGGTGGCATTACAAAGAGTTCCAAGAGGCGTGTTCGCGGTGATAGACACAAGGCCACCAGTGCCGACTCCTGCGACAGTTCCACCATTGGCGGTCATCGTAATCTGTCCATACAGACCCTGAAAGCCTGGATTTGCGGTCATATTGATCTGTCCTTGGAAGCCGTTCTGAGCAGTCAAGTCTATCTTAGAAGTGGTTGTAATATCGATTCCATTGTCTGCGACGGTAGAGATTTGCTCTGCTAAGAGTCTGATATTACTATTTGCGGTCAGTGTAAGATTTCCAATCGAACTAATGGGAAATCCTGATGTCTGTAGAGTATTGACGGCTGGGTAGTTCGCCCATTGGCTTACATTGCTTGTGGCTCCATACTGAACAGGAAGACCATTGTACAGAAGATTGTTTCCAGTCTGTGAAACCAGTGTAGCACCATCTTGATACTGAAGAGTTGATACTTCACGTAGACTAAAGTTGTTAAAGGAGACATCTTGAACTGCTGGGAACGAGGACCAATCTTGACCACCTCCAGACAAATCAGTGAGTTCTGTTCCTGCAAAATAGAGTTTATTTCCAATATTGCTCAAGACGTTTCCAGGTTGAAAGGTGATCGAGGAAGCCAAGGTAGGAAACTGACTCCAGTTCTTTGCGAAGTCTCCAGAAATATCCAAGGCTTGAATGGACGAGACCACAAGAGAGGATATATTGGCTTCTGTGATGGATGCTTGATTGGCCGAGAAGTTTCCAGAGGATAGCGTGCTGAAGAATCCTCGTTGCGCAAAGATATCAGTATCGACGATTGTAGAGACTTGAACGATATTGATTGTGGAGGTAAGATAGACAAGGTTGTCAAAGCGGATTGGATCGCCATCCACTTGAATGCCAGATGCATCCACAGAGAAGCGAACATAGCCAACACCTCCTGATAAGTCGGATGCGAAGGTCATGGTGGAAAAGAAGGCTGTGTTGCCTCGTATCGTGCTGACATACATTCCAGAGACATCAAGATTTTTAACAGCCAGAGTGCTGACGTTGAGGGTTGAGGCGGTAAGGTTATCTGTCATGAGAGTACTTATAAATCCTGCGTTGGCGAAGAGTGTATCGCAGATGATATCCGTAGCGATGATCGTCTCGGGGATTGTAGAGAGAAAGAAGCTTCTCTCCTTATTGATATTGGTCTGATTATTCAGGGACATCTTTCTAGTGTATCTACCGATAAAAAGAAAGACGATTAGATTGCCTTGTTATGTGAGGTTCTTGAACTGATGAGAAGAACCTCCACTGGCGACAGAAACAGCGACTGTAATAGCACCCGTTGCAGTGTTCTGTTGATAGGCAATAACCTCTACGAGTCCAGGAGTAGCAGTACCCATATCAGAGATTTGGTTCAGTGAGATTTGGACATTGAAGGGGATGCCTCCTACAGGAACGAAGATGGTGTTTCCATATGAGAAAGAGCCGTTTCCACCCAAACGAACACCAAAGTCTAAGAAAGCAGGAACAGCAAGAGCGCTGGTGACAGAGAGTTGAACGTTCACATCAGTGAGATAGTATTGATTGGCCAGCAGACCAGTTATCCCAGTGATACTTAAGACAGATACAGGAGTAGCAGCTGCGACTGCCACGCCACCAGGGGCTTGGGCAACAGGAGCAACAGTGATGAGGTTCTGAGGATACGGAACAGTGTTGACAGAAGAGAGATTGCCGATAGCCATCGCAGCATCTGAGCGCTTGATTGTCATAGGATTTCCAAGAAACGACCCGTTATCAGCATAACTAAAGATAGCTAAATCGCTACCTGCGTTGCCTCCAGGAGTTGCTCCAAACTTTCCAATCGACCATCTGGGAAGAATAGCCGACGCTGAAAGGTCAGAGACGTTCAACGCTCCAGTACCAGCGGGAGAGGGATAATCAAACGCTGTCAGGGCTGCAGCTTGGACACCTCCAGTCAAGAAGGTTCCAGTTGGCCCAAGCACAGCAGTTGCTCCTGCGCGTCCGATGGTAGACATCCATTGATTTGTAGCTGCAGAGGTCGTGGAGATAAGGGCAGAGTTTACACCACGAGATAACATTTCATACCCTCCCAGACTTCCGTTGCCTCCGTAGGCCTCAATACATGCCACCCCTGAGCCTGGCACTCTGTCAGACGTCAAGTTGATGCCTGTGATAGTTGTGGCCAGAGTTGACGGAGTAAAATACGTAGAACCATAGACACCCATTCCTTCCTCTGCGAAGATATAGTCAGTGGCTTGGTAGGAAGGGGCTGAGTTGACGATAACTCCATTGCCTCCACCTCCTGAGATGGTGACGGCCATCGTGCTCAGATTAGGGGATCCACCTGTGCTTCCAAACTGAAGACCAAGAGTTTGTTCTCCATTTTCAGAAGTGGCAAAGAAATAACGACTCCCATTACGATTCGTTTGTAGGTTATTGGCGGACATCTGCTAAGCACTAGGAAAATAAAATCATCTTTGGCTTCCGTAGAACTATTTGCCCAAGTCAATCTTACAACGTTGAATGGTTCCATTCAAATTGTCGATTAAGATGAAGTGATGGTCCTCACACATTTGAGTCATTGCTCTGATTTTTTCTTCATAGTTAGCGCCCTGAGGAAAGACACCACGGAGATAGGCCTTGATATTGGCTTCGGTCTGGGCAGTTGTATTGGATTTGAAGAGCATAACGAAATTGAAGTTGCTTCTCTGAGTAGGAGTCAATAACGAGGGGCTCTGGACACAGCAAATGGAACTCAGATTGCTATTACGATAGATGGTGGTGAGCTTCAAGAGTTCTTTCTCAAACTTCACAGACGGCATATCGTCCAAGATAACCATAAAATCATAGTGATTCTTGGTGTCTTTATTAATCTTATACATATCCTTGATGAGCTCAGGCACCCACGCAGAGGAGAGAGGAAGGTTCTTATGTTTCATATCGGCATAGGCGGGTGATCGTGCAGACTCTGAAAACACAACTCCGATATGGTCTTTGAAATATTTTTTGAGAATATATTTGAGGGCAGTGGTCTTTCCACAGCGAGTGGAGCCTATCATGAGGACAGACGCTCCTCCTGTCGCTACATCGGGGAGCTTGAGTTCAAACGGAGCATCTACGATAGTATTTGGTTGTAAAGCAGTCGGCATCTTGTTAGAGGGAATATATTTTCTCTAAATAGATGGGTGATATACTTACAGACCTTGCGAAGCGTGGCTACAAGATACTTCTTGATACAAAGGCACCAAGGCAAACGACAGTCAAGACAAAAGCCCTACCTGCCCCTACAGTGAAAGAGTCCGATGATATTCATTCAGTGGCAGTCCGACGCTTTGTGAAAGAGAAGCCTGCAAAAAAACACCTTCTTGAGTTCTTTCAGCAGGTGATCGAGATGGAAGAGAAGAAGTTATAACTTGGGACCTACTTTGGTCATAAACTTACCAGCATACGGAACCTGGCCAGCGTGGGCTCCAGGAGTCTTTGTGGCATTCTTGCCCATAATCGATTTCTCAGTTTTGATCATTCCTTTCTCGAGACCGGACGGAACGGGTCCAGACGCAGAGTGGCTGATTAATCCTCCGAGAGACGGTGTCGCCATATTGCGTGTGGTACGACCGATAAGACCAAAGAGAGTATCAGAGACACCATTTTTCATAGCGAACTGCCCTTCAGAAAACGGCATGCTAGTTCCTTTCATTATACTGAGAGCAACTATTTTTTAGCCAGAAGCAAAGCAAGCACATCTTCATAACTACGGGTGTCAGTCGAGGCATTTCCGAATCCAAGACCGATGAGCTTGCTCTTAGGAACAGGCTTGGCCTTGGGTTCCATTTCGCGCATCGCCTTGAGGATCTCGCTCTTCATCTTATCGAGATCGGAGAGGGGTTGTGCAACAACAACCTTGGGTTTGGGCACGGTCATCCAAGCTCCATTCGGAATCCAAGAAACGGGATTCTGAAGTGTCTGGGGTCTCGTAGGGTGAGCTTCGGGGCGTTGTGCAGAAAGCTCATGGCCTTTACGGCATCCAGAAGAGGTGGCGTTTACAAACTTCTGCTTCATTTGGTTCTATACTAGGGGAATATATTTGTTTCTGGCGTCTACGGCTTCATCAAGCGTTTCGAAGGTTTGGGTAATGTAAATACCCTTTCTCCGAATCCGAAGTCTATACTTGTTTTCGTCAGTTAAGAAGATACAGTTTTTGCCTGTGAGTGTGGCTCTAGGCTCTCTGTTGATAGAATTTACAGACTTACTAACCCACCGTAGATTCTCAAGTCGATTATCAAACTTATCCCGATTGATATGGTCTACCTCAGGGAGATTCTCTGGATTTGGCAGAAAAGCTTTTGCGACGAGTCTATGAACATTGGCAGACTGATTATCCATACTGACTCGTAGATAGTCTCCGCAAAGATTTTGACTTAACTCTTGAATCTGCTTTGTTTTATTATAGTTCAAGCTTCTGACCTTTCCGAGCGTTGAAACTTCATACGAGTTTCTGAATCCTTCGCATTTCTTCCAAACTTCGTCCGATTCCATTGAACTCAGAGTGTGCGAAGTGTTTGAGTCAAATTTTATTTGTTGGTGAGAAGTATAACATGGCAACTTCTGTGCAGGACATGGTTCGTACAGGCGCGATCACGGATATCTACTACTACGATGCTGACACTTCTCGTAAGCAGGCGTTCGCGACCACGCAAAATACGAAATATATCCAGCAGTTTGCCAATCTTACTGGCGGTTCCTCTGTATTCACCATCCCTCCGAACAACGGCATCCAGGACGTTGTCTTGACGATGGTGTCTCAGGCTGTCTCTGGCGTGGATGCCTCCGGCCTTGCTCTTCCTCGTGGCTGGGGCTACGCTGCGATCAAGCAGGTGTCTTTCCGTTATGGTGGCTCTTCCCAGTACTTCTTGACGGGCGACCAGATTCTCCAGAACGCTCTCCGTCGTCAGCCCAACCGCTCTGCGTGCGACGACTTCCTCACTCTCGGTGGAAACTCAACGGTTGACCAGGAGCACAACGTCTCTCAGGTTGCCAACGTGGTGTTGACTCTCCCTCACAACATCCCTTCCGCTGTCAACAAGGCCAATCCTTTTCCGTCAGACCTCCTCACACAGCAAATTCAAATCACTGTAGAGCTGAATACCATCAGCTCCATCTATTCTGAGAGCAGAGCTGGTGCTACACCTCCTACATCCCTTGCCTCTGCCTCCTTCCAGGTTCAGCAGGTGACGCTCAACAACCAGAGTGATGCTCTTGCTCGCCGTGTGGATATGGCTGAGAACGCCTATGCCTTCCCTTGCGAGTTCGTCCAACAGGTTCAGCGCATTCCCCTTCAGTCCTCTGCGTCTCCTCAGTCTGTTGTTCTGACTGGCTTCCGCTCAGGAGAGGTGAAGTCAATCCAGTGCTGGCTGACTCGCTCGTCCGATCTCCCTGCAGCGGGTGCCTCTGTTCCTCGCATCTACAACCCCTTCGCCTGGTATCCTCTCACGGATGTCGAGCTCTCGTATGCGGGTGATATTTATGCTCGCTACAACAACAGTGTCTGGCAGCTCTTCAACTTGATCAACGGCAACAAGACTCCTCTTGTGGACGGCGTGTACCTCACCCAGGCTGGTGGTGCCTACACTGAGTCTGCCCTTCCCAGCTATTGGGTTGAGCTCCCTTTCGCGCAGACTCTCGAGGGCGAGGGCTCTATGAATACTCTTGTTCACGGCAAGCCCATCACCAACGGCATTTGTAATTTAGTATTGACCACGCCCTCTGCGCAGTCTGACTGGATCCTCAACGTCTCGTACGTCTACAACTCCACGCTCCTGTTCAGCTCTGGCACGTGCGACTATGTGTTTTAATAAGCCCCCACCCTTACTATAATCTATTTGTGATGTAAAACATCCGCTGTAGATTAGTTCTCTGAGAGTTGAAGAGACATCAACCACGATGATGAATCAGGGACAACGGTATAAATATCTGCAAGGCTTCCATATCCTTGGACAAGAGGCGCGACTGCATAAAACGCAGGGCTGAATCGAGCAAAGACTTCAAAGTCTAAGTTTCCAACAGGTATACTTGTGTCAAACTTGATTTGTTTAGGAGGATTGAAGACTTTTCGAGATGAAAACGGTGTATATCCTTGATAGATAGGAAACCCATACGCATCCAGATTATTCTGATCATCCCACGACATATACCATCGTTGAAGAACATCTTGAGTTAAGGGTACAGTAGACGTATCTTTTACATCCTGACAATACGTCAACTTAGAAGATACAAAATCAAGATATTTAACAGTACGAAGATCAGGAGACGGTAGATACTGAGTTTTTCTGTACAGAAGACTACCTGTATCCGCTAAATCATTCTGAAAGAGCTGTTCTGCTAAAGGAATAGCCATGAATGCTCTCCACTGTCTGGCTCCACTAACATCGATTCCAACCCCAGAGCAATCTTGTACCACGGAGAAAAGAGATGGTGTTGCGTAGGCTGCATTCAGAGCTAGGACTATACAATCAATTGCTTTCTTTGCGGTGTAGAAGCCGTTCGGTAGCGTTATAGTTTGGGCACCGTTTGGAGAAGCACCAGATACATCTACAATCAAAACATTGTTATTAAACTTTGAAGAAATATTGGGGATATCCCAGTTGACAACAAGCTCTGTAAGACCAACACGAGTAAAGAAACCGTTTACAATACTGTTTGAACGAGTAATCTGGTATCTCCAGGGTGAGGTCTCGAGAATATCTGAGGATTGGAATGCCCTGTCATCTGAATCAATCATAAGGTTAGCCGTAGAAGGCTGACGAAAGGTGGACGCTTTCTCGGATGGTGTGAAGTTCATATCTTATCAGAGGTTATATTTTCTTTTGAAGTATTCCACGTTTTGAGAAACAGACGTGTAGGGGCCCCAGAGGATGAACCACGATAAATACCCTGCACGAGTGGGATCATTGGTTTCCAAATCTTTTCGGTGTCTATCTCTGTACCGTTCACGAGCTTCTTTGTCTTTCGTAAGAGTGTAGTCGTCCATGCCTGCGCTTCCAAAGTGGGTAGTCTTCCTTCGACCGGAATCAAGCTCAAAGGTCGCCATATATTTTTTGTCGGGCTTTGAGCTTTTCTCAACACTGAGCAGTTTCATCTACCTTTGTTGTATATATTAGGAAATAAGGACATTTGAAGAATACGTCCACGAAGAGAGGTATCATTTCCTACAGTTCCTTTGGGAGGCGGTGCTTCTTTGACCTTGAACTGAGAGGAGATGGCGGCGTTTCGTTCTTGTTTTTCAGCGGTTTCAAGCAATGGGTTCGGCGGAGGAACGGGCACTACGTTGGGCTTCATCTACTGAGAGCATAGGATTGTTTTTTTCAAACCGTGGTGTCAGAGCATCAGCCGTATACACTTTTATTTTGAAGAGACCATTGGTTTCAAACGGACGGCTGATACTTTTATCTTCATCTTTGAAATGTTGATTGAAAAGGACAAGAATATCTTGAGTGGGTGTAGGGGTTGTTTCAGCAAGACGACTCATACTTGTTCGGAGGTCAGTCAAGATTTTATCAGGTTCCAGACGTTCTGTGCGAGGAAGGGAAAGTTCAACAGTGATTTCAGAGAAGAGTTTACTGTAGGAAAGATATGCCAGTCTGTGAGCTTCTGCCTTGCGACTGAATGAAAAATAGGAGGAGATTGTATTCAAGATGCCAACGCCGATTGAGACTAACCCAATCAGAATCGATCCAAGCTGTTGATAGTCTTGAGGGAAGAGAGAGGACGATCCAACAGAGGCAGTCCCTGCAAGTGTGGAGAGGATAATCACAGGGATGGCAATAATATTATTCTTATAGGAGTATTTCTGTTCTGAACGCATGTGAATCCAGGCAAGACCTCTAGCACGTTCAGCTTCAGCAGCGATAAGAGATTCAAGGGGGGCAGACCAGTGAATAACTCTATCTTCGTTCATCTACTTAGCCTCGACAGATTCTAGAAGTCGTTTCTGAGCCTCTGCCTTTTTAAGAGGGATAGGCTGATTACTATAGTGTTTGCCTGTATCGGAGTTGACCACGATAGCCTTGCCTTTGTAGCTCATGTTCTTGACTCCTTGATTGCCAGAACCGAGTTCAAGATGATAAGGCATTCTACTTAGCTTGATTCTTTTTAAAGGCAGCGAGTTGTACCCACTTTGTATTATTTGCCGTAAGAGTAGGATCAAACTCGTGGAAACTCTTCCGAAGAATATTATTTGGGCGAGACAGATAGGGATGGCCAAACAGTACGTAGAAGATAGCAGAATAATACATGCGAGCCATAGCTCTACGTTTCACGTCATCATCTTCCATTAAGATCAAGATCTTGATACTATCAATAACATCTTCAGGGTTTGAAACAATCTTTGCGATCGTATCGACCCCAGAGATCTCTGCGATATGGTTAAGATGTCTGTTGTAGATTTTGGCAGTATTTAATGCGACAGGCTTGGCAGTAGCGGGGATTTCAAAGACCATTCTATTTATACCTTATGTTATTTTTACCGGACAGTCAAATTTATCAGGCGGTTCAAGTTGGGAAAAAAGAATCTTAGCATAGTTTAGATGCCAGAATACGCTTACCAAGAAGTTATAGATTTATCGTATAAACAAGCCTTTGCTCTACTTGAAGCCTATCAAGCGTTGCCGAATCCCGATCCGAACTTCATACTGGCTCTGAAGAACTTGCTTTTTTATCTGGAAGATTATGCATACTGGAAGAAATGAAAAAAGTCTGTAGAATAAATGTCTAGACATTGTGTAGAGAGTCGGTAGAAGGTTAGAGGGTCGGTCTCGGTTTGGTCTCGGTTTGCGGATCGGCGGATCGGTACTTTCTCAGACTTCTGAAACTGAAGTTTGCCGATTTGAAATTTATTTTCGGTTGTTTGCCTCTTCATGAAACTTTATAAGAGGTGCAACTTTATTTTAGTATCGTAATGATTTTATATATTTTATTTTATTTGTGAGCTTATTAATAT
>ERZ1022756.350-NODE-350-length-14207-cov-4.740390_pt1 | contig 14207 bp, 16 predicted proteins | sample MGYA00520902_ERZ1022756 | MGnify/ENA primary metagenome ERZ1022756 (study PRJEB33162, sample SAMN09537601) | freshwater metagenome | isolation source: freshwater | place: Canada:Alberta | collected 2017-07 | study: EMG produced TPA metagenomics assembly of the...
GGCAAGCAAGGTGAGAGTCTCTCATCTGCCAAGAATCCTGAAACCAGTGAGCTTCATTTGGGAATACCCGGTGCGCATTGCAACACACCTGGCCGGAATGAGGGTTAGCAGGTCACTCAAGACCTAAAACGCTAGATGCGAACTTGCCAGCCGTGAAGGAGCGTGAGCCTTTTTTCTAATTCATAGTTTCGCAAAAATTGCGGGATAGATTTGCGGCAGACAGACTTAGTGGTGACTCGGACGTAAATCAGCGAATTAGTCAAAGTAGCGTGAAAGCACTTCAGCTACGGGCCCTTGATCTTTTATCTTTCCGTGCTCTAGCCATATAATGCGGTTGCAGACCGACTCAAGAAGTTTTCTCGAGTGAGATGCAAGGACCAAAATTTGGGTGGATTCTAAAAGCTCTGCCAGCCGGATTTCCGCTTTTGCCTGAAATGCCGCATCCCCAACGGAAAGCCACTCATCCATAATCAGTATTTCAGGTCTAACAATTGTTGAAACTGCGAAGGCCAATCTAAGCTGCATACCGGATGAATACGTTCTGACTGGCATCTGAAGGAAATCCCCGAGTTCCGAAAATTCAGTGATGTCTTGAATCTTTGAGGCAACCTGTTTCTTGTTCAATCCAAGAAGGGCACCTCGAACGTAAATGTTCTCGAGCCCGGTCGCTTCAGGGTTGATTCCTAGATTGATGTCAATGAGCGAGTTGACCTTCCCAGATATCCGCGCGTCACCGCTGGTGGGATGGTAAACACCGCCTATTATCCTGAGCAGTGTTGACTTTCCTGCCCCATTATGGCCAATGATTCCGAGGCGATCTCCTGGTCTAAGGGTTAGCGAAACATCTTGGAGCGCGGTCACAATCACCTTTCCCTTCGGATCGGCGTCAAGCACACCCCCCGTGGCAACTTCAAGTAAACGACTTGTTAAAGAACGGCCGTTGGCATTGAAGATAGGTATTGCCACTTCCACGTGGTTGAGTACGACTTCAATTTTTTTTTCTAAAGCCAATATGCAACCTTCCCTTTGACTCTGCGCAGCAGTGCCAAGGCAACAACCAGGCCAAATGCAGCAAGTGAAGATGTAATTGCCCAATTCTCGAAAGTAGGGAATTCGCCTAGCAATGGCAATCGAGCGACTTGCAAAATATGGTAGAAGGGGTTGAGTCCCAACAATAGATGGCTCAAGCTTCCGTTGCCAAGGTTTTCGGGATACCAAAATACTGGGGTGACATACACCAGCATCATGAGTAAGGAAGAAATAACCTGAGGAACATCTCGAAATCTTGCGCTAACCACTGCCAGAAGAATCATGATCCAGAAAAGGTTTGCTATTAGTAGCAGGATTCCAGGTATAAAAAGAAAAACAGATGCAGTTACTTCTTTGCCGGAAAAAAGGAAGACGATTGGGAGAATTATTATGTTGTGCCCGAAAGTCAAGGTGTTTTTCCAGAGGGTCCTAAGGGGATACACAGCCATGTTGAGCGACAACTGCTTGATAATCCCATCTGAGACAATAAAGCTTAAGCAACCTTCGTTGAGTGATGTCGCCATAAAAGACCATAAAATGATACTCGTAGCTACAAACGGTAAATATTCATTTAATGGATTTCTGAAAATCAAACCGAAGACTAATGTGATTGTCCCAATTTGCAAGGCCATCGCTGCGGTTATCCAGAATGGTCCAAAAACCGACCTCCTGTATGCCTGTTTGACATCTTGGGATCCAAGTAGGTTTGCTAGAAGCAGTGTTTGTTTCACACACATAAGAATAGGGGGGTAGGGGACTCTTGAGATTATTTCGGATACTTAAATTGTTGTTCTCCTACTTTCGTTCGGGTGAGATTATTTCGGTTAAGCAGCAACCTCATCCCGTTAGCCCATACCAGCTGGGTTCAAATCCGAACTTGGTTTCAATAATCATTCCGACTCGAGACCAAGTTGTCCTATTGCGCCAGTGCCTAGATTCCATCCATATGTTAAGTACCCACTCCAACTATGAAATCATCGTGGTGGATAACGGGTCCAGACTCCAGGAAACCGCCGAATTCCTTGCACAAGTTGAGGTAAACGACGTTCGCGTGCTTAGGGAGGATTATGCATTTAACTTCTCTACGTTGATTAATGCTGGAGTATCTGCCTCAAGGGGAGACACCATTGTGGTTCTTAACAATGACACGGCTGTTATTAGTGGCGATTGGCTTGAAAGGCTTAGCTCTCATTTGAACGATCTGGAGATTGGTGTTGTCGGGGCTTTACTGCTCGATGGAAACGGATTAGTGCAGCATGCTGGAATCGCATATGGCATCAGGGGACTGGCTACGCACGCTTTTAGGGGGGAGCAGATAGATACAATCCAGAATTTTTTTGGGTCGGCGTCGAGTCAGATGGTTAGCGCCGTCACGTTCGCGTGTGCCGCCTTTCGTCGGAGCCTTCATTCCGATTTGGGGGGTCTTGATGAGTCTTTGCCTATCGGACTAAATGACGTGGATTTCTGCCTTAGGGCGGAGAAGTTAGGTAAGAAAAACGTGGTCGACTTCCACACGGTGCTACGACATCTTGAGTCCAGAAGTCGACCGCATCCGACGAAATCACTCAAGGGCGTCTTTGAGTCGATTGCTGCAGTTCTTACATTCATTCGAATCCACAAAGATTACCCGAGTACAGATCCGTTTTTTAGAGCCTGAAGCGCATTCTTGCGATAAAGCGCGCCAACCTCAAGCGAAAAGACCCAAAAATCACAATTGCTAGTCCGGCACCAAGCGCTGACAATCCGCAAAGAAGGCGAGTGAGGGCGGGTCTTACTAGACTTGCACTATGACCGAGGTTTGGATGCGTAACAAAAACATCTAGTTCTTTGGCAAAAGAGGTCAAGTTGCTTTCATAGTTATCGTTCAATTGATTGGTACTCTTGACTTTCTTCCCAGCCCTAAAGTCTCTTTCGAGCGAAGACAATATCAGGGCAGCGTGGTCGGTATTAGGTTCTGCCCATCTGGATTTGATCCTGTAGCTTGAATACTGCCGGTTAAATTCCTGGAGATCAAAATTCACTAGCTTCATATTCGGGTGGTTAGAATACTCCAGATTCCCGGAGTACCCTGTCGCAACCACGCATAGCCCCATGGCTAGGGCGTCGAACATATTGAATCCAAATCCTTCAGCTCGGTGCAGACTTAGAAGAACTTGGTTGCTTGCGATGAGGTAATCCACTTCATCTCTTTGCAAATTCGAGTCCAGAAAAACAATTGACTCATCTTCTTGGGCAAGTCTCTTTAGTTGTTCTAGTTCGAACTTGTACTTATGCCCGTTGACTGACTTTATAGTCAACTTGGCATTTGGCGTATTGCGCCCAAATGCCTTTAGAAAGCTTTGAATAGCACCGGCTGGATTTTTCCTGTTCTGGTCACTGAAAAAATCGAAGACACAAATGAAACCTAGTGGTTTATCTGAGGTTTGATTCTTATTCTGCCAGTTCATTTGATTGCCTGACTGGTCTACCAGGGGGGGCATAGGGACCTTGACCACCGGAATGTCTGGGAATCTTTTCTCGAATGACGCTTTCGCGAAATCACTGTTTGTCCAGATCTGATCAACTACACCGCCTATTCGTTTCCAGGCTCGGGGTGTAGTTTCAAATTCCCATGACCAGAAGGCGACAATAGGTTTAGGACGACTGAACAATAGACCGTGCCTAAGCAGTGTAACTCCCAAAAGATCGGGGTTGACAACAACTACAATCAGATCACATTCCTGCGGATGGATTTTTTTTTTGATTGGCTAGAAATTTGCTTCGCTGAAAGGCTTGCAGGAGCCGAAACAAAATGTGGTTGGTGCCCTAGATCCTGCAGAGCCCGTCCTAAACGCCGAGCTGCCTCACCTACTCCCGAGATTCGATCGGAGTGGCCGATTATCGCAATCTCGGCCACTTAGTCGGCCAGCTTCAGATAAAGACTTGTCTGGGACTCAAGTGTGTAAACCTTGCTAGTCCTTTTTTGGGGTTGTAGCCTAAGAGCTCTAGTTAGCTGTGACGACAACTCAAGGGAATTCTCTACATCAAAACGCAACGAGGAGTACTCTGGCACTAGTCTTTCAAGTTCGTCGAACGCTCTACTGTGCGACGCGATGATTCTTTTGCCGTTCTCAAAGCATAGTGAGGCTATTCCCGAGCCGTCTTGACCGACTTCGTGATAAGGAAGAATGCAGCAATCAATGGCCGCAATGAGGGATGTAAAGCTGTCGTCATCCAATTCCCCAACGAAATGGACTCGTTCATGGAGCTCTGGAGCACTTGCAACAAATTTCTGAAGCGTTCTTAGGTATTTTACCGCGTCTTTGTTTCCAAGAGACTGAGGGTGAATACGTCCCGCGACGATTAGGTTGACGCTCATTTCCTGGTGACGCAGTGCCATTAGGGTTTCGAGATGTCCCTTATATGGAGAGATGAATCCAAAAAGTCCAACGTATTCCTTTCGGGGGTCCAAACCGAGATTTTGAAGAACCGTATCCCTGTTTTCTGCGGTTTGGTTTCCTGGAGACATAACTATTGGGTGTACCTCTACCTTTCTTACATCGTAGATTGAGGTTAAAATCATTTGTGATCTGAGGGTGTGTACTATAACGGGAGTTTTTCTTCTCTTTATAAAAGCTAAGATCTTCCTGTTCATTCGCACATCAAAATTTACGCGATGAAAAGTGAGCTCAGACTTAAGGGCTTTTATTAGTCTCCCGCGGATGGCGAAGCGAATTGCGGCTTTTCGCGGCGAGAAGTTAGTCATGACTCGGGGAGAGTGAAAGGTCACAAATGTGTTGGGGTTTGCGGAGAGAAGGATATTGAGGCGTCTAAGGATATGTGTGGGTAGTAAGCCAAGAAGCCCCGCTTCGAATTGAATGTTCACAGCGTCAAAGTCTCTGACTTGACTGGCAATTTCTCGAATGTGTTGATCAGCCGCCGCTACTTCGCGACGACCCATATTCTGCGTAAGCAGCAATTCGAGCGTGACGGGAAAGGCCTGCCAGCCTTCACTCGTCAGGTTAATATGCCGGATCAAAACATCTGAAAACGAAGCGTTGCCGCAGGAGGTGTCGTATGAGCTGACGATTGCTATTCGTTTTTTAGTCAAATCAAACCCCACGTTTGGTCTTACGCTCAACTTGCGCTTTCTCCCACAATCTTAGTCTAACGGATAGCCCAAGTCTCAATGGAGTCCAGAGCCGCTCCGATGTTGGGAAAACTGGACGTTGCAAACCTAGATGTTTCCTTTGACAAATAAATACGTTTTGAGAACCCCGCTACTTGCCCAGCCTCTTGGTCTGATTCTTGATCGCCGAGAATTAAGGCCCGCTCTGCTGTAAATCCCCAATCCCATAAAGCACGCCTTAGCATTCCCGGCCCGGGTTTTCGGCAACCACAGAGCAACAACTCATCGCCATTTTTCATGGCTGGCGGATTGTAAGAATGCGGGCAGTAGTACACCCGACTAATGTGAACACCCTTTTGCAAAAAGCACCCTGTCATCCAGTTAGTCAACTCCAGAAAGTCGTTTTCTGAGTAAAGTCCCTTCGCTATACCTGCCTGATTGGTAGCCACCACAATCACTGCACCTCGTCTCTGAAGCTCTAAACACAAGTCAAAGATTTCTGGCTGGAATTGAAAGTCTTGCTGCTTGCCAACGTGCCCAAAGTCCTTGTTGATTACTCCATCTCTGTCGAGCACCGCCAAGAAAGAATTGTTCAACGATTGTCTCTGATTGCCCGGTAAGAATCTGGGGTTCCAATGTCTATGAAAGGTTGCTCGGTGACGAGGCCTGCAAGCGAGCCATCTTGTGCGAGTTTTTCAAAAACGCCCTCTTCTATGGAGAAAGGTGGTCTCAGCATCGGCACCCTAGCTAATGCGTCTTTTTTAATCAGGGTTACGCCCGAATAGGAAAGACCTTGCAGTGACTGTGTCCGAGAGTTGAAAGTTCTCAAGTACCCTTCGGAGTCCAACTGCACCTTGGAGGCGCGGCCATCTTCTTTGGCGATTGAAACGAGGGAGACCCCAACACACTTTTCACCAAGTGTGTCCAGCATCTTGTCTATGGGGTAATCCAAAAGGGTGTCACCGTTTAGCACAAGAATCAAGGGTTCACTAGTTGTTTGCGCGCACCGAACAAAAGCGCCGCCAGTTCCCAGAGGAGATTCTTCGCTCTCAATTGAAACATTTAGATTTCCGTATCCGTTTTGGTACTGACTTACAAATTGGAAAGCTAGATGACCCACGCTTAATGTCACCTTCCTTATCCCAGAAAACTCTAGATTCCCTAGAACGTGATCGAGAAAAGGCGCTCCATTTACTGGCGCCAATGGCTTAGGAATTAAGTCTCCAATTGCGGGACGCAGTCTGGTGCCCAGGCCTCCAGCGAGAACTATAGCTCGGATGTCAAGATGTTGATTTACCAAACATTCTCTCCTCAACTATTCCGCTTATCGCATGCCCTAGAACTAAGTGGACTTCCTGGATTTTTGGAGTTGATGAGCTCGGAACGGACACGACAAGGTCTGAAACCGATTCCGCCGTTGTCGCGTTCTCCCCTGTGAAGAAAATGACTTTGATTCCCGTCTCTTTAGCCACTTTGGCGGCTTCAATAATGTTCTTTGAACTTCCGGAGGTCGAATACAGCCAGAGAATATCTCCAGGATTACCTATTGAAGAGACTTGTCTACTAAAGACATAATCAAAAGACGAGTCGTTTGAAATTGACGTTAGGACAGATGAGTCGGTTGTGAGGGCAATTGCTGCCAAGGGAGCTCTAGGGAAAGAAAAATAATTTACAAATTCTGCTGCTATGTGTTGTGCGTCAGCCGCTGACCCGCCGTTTCCCGCCAATAGAATTTTGCCGTTTCTCGACAAACACGACACTATTTCAAGGCAGATTTTTGACACAACGGTCGGGACGTCGCTAAGGATTGTTTGCTGCATAAGCTCTGACGCGGCACTAAGCTCACCAACAATTGAATCGCTAATCTCTTTCATCCCAAGCCTCAACTCCATTTTCCACAAATTCTACCGTATCGGTAAATCCGCCGAATTTTTGAAGAGCTTCCAGAACCGATGGTCTCTTGGAGATGGGGACGACAAAAAGAATGAAACCCCCGCCCCCTGCACCAGAGACTTTTCCAGCTAGCGCCCCAGACTGTGACGCCGCCTCAAGCAACGAGTCAATTTCCGGCGTGGAAACCTTGTTTGACGTCTTCTTCTTGTTTTCCCATCCTTGTCGGATTGACTCGGCTACCCCATCTAAGTCGGCCTTTAACAGATGTCGCTTCATGGCCTCTGCTTCATCCCTGATTGCCATCATCGCCTCGAACTGTCCACCCAGATCTGAATCAACAGCATTGGATTGTTCTTGGATAATCGTTGAAGAAACCCTCGATTTTCCCATGAAATGCAAGAGCATATTTGACTCGAGTTTGAGCACGAAGTCTCTTGGAATGCGCAAGGGGTTTATTAGGTCACTATCGCTTTCGAATTCCATAAAGTTAAAGCCACCAAAAGTTGCCGTGTATTGGTCCTGCCTTCCTCCTCTAAACTGGCACATCTCCCTTTCAATCGTGTGAGCACTTCGAGCAATCTCGTAGCTGTCCAGAGACAAAGAGAAGTGTTTGGCAAGTGCCTTGACCATCGAGACAACTAAAGTCGAGGAGGTTCCTAGCCCAGATCCGACTGGCGCGCCTGTAAACGTCGCTATCTCGATGGGGGGATACTCACCGTTTAGGTGGGTGTCGCAGAAAAACTGGTATGAATTTAAGTGAAGTGGCAATACACCATTCGGGGACTTTGTTTGCTTTGAAAATGATGACTGGACATTCTGATCAATCGACCTGAGAGTTGTTTTACCAGTGCCTGACTTTACGGATGCGTAGGCATACTTCGCTATCGTTGCGTTGAGTACCCTGCCTCCGTATGTTCCGCAGAAAGGATCCACGTCTGATCCACCACCTGCTAGACCAATTCTCAGTGGGGCGCGAGCCCAGCTTGTTTTCAAGAATCTTCCCGTTTCTCTACTCGTGTATTGTGTCGTTACCTAGCGTTGAAGAGGGATTCGTCCCATTTTGATCTGGTCACGCCAGTGATTCAAAAGATCTCCTAGCATAGCGTTCACTGAAATCTCTGGTCGCCAATCAATAAATGACTTGAGCTTAGAATTATCAAACATTTGATAATCGGCATCAATTGGTCTCAAACGATTAGGGTCAACCGTTACGGAAATTCCCGTGGTGGAACTCATGCTCACAAGTCGATCAATAATTTCCTGGAGTTGGAAGGCTTCCTGGCCTGCAATGTTAAAGACCTCTCCTGGAGGAACTTCGCCTCGGCTACTAGCCAACATCAAAAGATAGTATGCACGAACGGCGTCTCTTGCATCTTGGTATGTTCTGATGCTTTCCAAATTCCCAACCTTGATTGATTTTTCCTGCAATCCCGCTTCAATCAGAGCAATCTGTTTGGCAACCGTACTCTCAAAAAAAACATCGCTTCGTCTAGGGCCGGAATGTGAACCCATTCTGGTGATGAATGTTTTGAGGGAGTATGCCTCCGCATAGAATCTCCCTAAAAAGTCAGTGCCGATTTTACTTATGCTGTAGGGGCTAGACCCATGAAAAGGAGTACTCTCATTCAGCTGTGCCCCAGATGCCTGCCTGCCGTACACCTCGCTAGAGCTGCAAACGTGAATAATCGGATCGTAATCGGAATCTGCAACATCCTTCACTAGCCTCACGGCCTCAAGCAGGTTAGCTGTTCCTATGACGTTGGTTTGTAAAGTTTCAATGGGGGAGTCAAATGAGGTTTTTGGGAACGATTGCGCTGCAAGGTGAGAAATGAATTCAGGTCGAACTTCCTCGATAATCCTCTGCAACGAGGTGAGGTCGTTAAGGTCCCCATAAGCCAACTGAATTCGATCCCCGCTATTTATTCGAGTTGTTAAATGGTACAGATTGTCCAATGAGTCTTGCCACCTAATCAAGCCAACAACAGACAACTCCGTTTTTTCCAATGCGTAGTCCGCTAGTTGCGAACCAACCTGGCCCGAGATGCCTGTGATTAATAAGGTCTGCATCTTTTACCTCACCTATCTTCGAACGTTTGGGAAGTTTTCCGCGTACCAGTCATACGTTTGGCGGATGCCGTCTTCGAAGCTTGTCTCCGGCAGAAACCCCAACTGCGCTAGTCCCCCTAAATCGTAAACCCGTTTCAGCTGCCCGTCGGGTTTCGAATCGTCCCAGATCACGTCAACGCCCGTGTGGTTAGCAAGAACCTGCACAAGATCCCGGATTGATCGCCTCTCTCCACTACCCAGATTCATCACTCCTTGGGTCTGCTCCATCATCAGCACTAGCGCTCTAGCAGCGTCTTTTGAGTGGGTGAAGTCCCTAACTGCTGCGCCAGTGCCCCAGACACTAACTGGCGTGCCTTTATTCTTTGCCTCATAAAATTTTGCAACCAAAGAGGGGGTTACGTGTCCATTAAGGGGGTCGAAGTTATCAAATTGACCGTAAATGTTGCCGCTTACCGCGTACGCAAAATTGGTTCCGTACTGCTCACGAGAGGCAACTAGGTGCGCCAGCATTAGTCTTTTCGAATGTCCATAGGAGTCCTCCGATGGATGGGGGGGTCCGTCCCAGACTTGAGTCTCAAGGAGTGGCTCACCTGATGGAAACTCTGGATAAACACATCCAGAACCCATAGCAACAATTTTCTCAACTTTCGCGGCTCTGGCCGCTTCAATAACATTTGTGTTTATACGAACATTTTCAACAAGAACATCTGACTTAAACTTTCCGTTTCCCCCTAATCCAAAAACTCGAGCTGCTAAATGAAAAATGAGTTTGGGCTTGGTTCTGGCAAAAGTTTTCAAAACAGATTCAGGATCAAGCAAATCGCAGTCTCTGCGCGAAAGAGAGATAACGGACTCATATCCCTGATGTCTCAATTCTTCAACTAAAGCGCGACCTACGAGTCCCGAACCGCCGGTTACCAAGACAGGGGCTTTCTTAGAGAAAAAAGACACCGCAACCACCAATTACCCTTTAGTTCTCAGATTTGGGATCGTTCTCCCCCGTTACCCCTAATCCTAGTTATAGTTTGTCAAAAGGCCTCACACAGTTGCATATTTCATTCGGTGCAGTCTCTATGATTTTTTGCAGCAAAAGCATGAAGAGATATACGTGATGGTGCCTTTGCCGTTCTCTTGTACCCATGGGGCTTAGGTCTAATCTATGCGGACTCGGGCTTAGGATTACAGAAGACAATAGGTAGAATGTGAGATAGTCCTAGTTTAGGGGCTGAGGTTTTGCCTTTGTTCTTTGATTGGATTCTTTATGTTGAGGGGTAAGTCTTTGGGTGTAAGAACTGACCTTAATAATTTCTTTGCAGGCAGCTTCGATATGGCTGACCGCATAGAGAGCGTTCATGGTGCCATCAACATGGCAGGGAAGATTCTTGAAATATCGCCAAACTGGGCCCCTCTTGTGGTGGCAGAAGACCTATTGCCCTCAGGTCAGATTCATTACTGCGACAGAATGCCCTATCCATGGATTCGTGATCGCGAAAAGAGTAACCTCGATCGGATTAAGGCCGGTTTAACGGTGATGCAAACGGACTTTACCTGGACTCCTGGCAAGAAGCTTACTGAATGCACGAATCAAACTTATGACTTTGTTGTCTCTAGTCACGTCGTGGAACATGTTCCGGATCTGTTAGGTCACATGATTGAGATTTCGGATGTATTGACGGAGAAGGGAAAGTACGTAATCGTACTTCCAAACGCTGACGGAACTGGAGAGTTCTTCAGACGCAAATCAAACGATGCTGATGTGGTGGAGCACTTTTTCCGCGGTGGTTGGTCTACATCGCCCGGGCAAAACTGGGACTACCTCATGAACATTTTCAAATATAAAGAGACTACTATCCGAGATAGAAGCTTCTCGGAGTTCGAAAGGCACCATACCGACGCTGAAGCAATTCAGGATGCCTTCCGGTGCTTGACCGAGTATGTAGATGTTCATTGCTGGGTTTTTTCGCCAAGGACTTTTTTAGAACTAGTGGAGCGACTCCATCAGCTTAGGCTTTTTCCGTTTCGAGTTGTTGGCTTGTACGAATCAAACAAGCGCACATTGGATGGAGACTGTTTTGAGTTTGTGGTTGAGCTACAAAAAGTTCCCTTCGAGATTCCAATTGAGTGGGGCAGGTATGTTGCTGCGAGGCGGTCTTCCAAATGGTTCAGGCGGAAGAAAGAAAGCTTTAATCTAGGACTAGTTCAGATTTGGAAGAGAGCTTTGTCCCTCATCAAGGGCTAATTGGTGCGCTTGGAGGGACTCGAACCCCCAACCTTCTGATCCGTAGTCAATCCAGTCAAGTATTTGTTGCTATCACCTCAATACTAGTCAGATGGTCGGACACATAAAAGCCGTGTGTGGCCTAACGGTCTTTAGACCACAACCTCGAAGGCTTGTTCTCCAAACCACCGAGCAATTCCCATAGAATCTAGGGCCGGGGATGCTTCTGTCTTTAGGGGGAATTGTGATAGAAAAATTTAAAACACTAGCTTTTGGCCTTCTGATTGGGGGCTTTTTGACTGTGGCTCTTGCAGGCGTGAGCCTCGCAGCTGTAGAGCAGGACAGAAGGGTGAATGGTCTGGCATCTGTTGCATACCTAGACAATTGCAAGCTTGAATCATTGGGGAACCTTCTTGGGGTTGAACTTAGAAGAAGCCCCTTTGGTGCGACAAGGGACTGCAATGCCGCAGATCCACTTGATGTTCAAGAGAACGTGAGCGCAGTTGCCCTCACACTTGGAGGTATCTCGGTTGTTTCTGGTGGACTTCTTTTATTTGTAACCCTTAGACGACCAGAGTTGCTTTCTGAAGGAAGTGTGAAAGACATAATTTCGAAATTCGGAATCAAGAAAAACAGCCTGGAACATAGAATCCGTGCCCTGGACCAACTGCGGCGAGACGGATTGATTTCAGAATCGGAATTCAAAACCCAAAAGCAAAAGCTTCTAGACGAACCCCGCCCATAAGTAATTTTCTGTTTTTGATAATAGGAGGAAAAGCGCTGAAAAAAGCGAGACTGACGGTGTTCTCGGTTTCAATGGTTCTTTTGATTTCGGGATGTTCTTCGTCCACTTCAAGTCAGGTAGAAGAGGCAGAGCAAGAGGTATTCCTTCCGAAAACATCTCTGGTAGAAGGGTTGGGGATTCAGCCAGAACCTTTCACTGATAACGAGAAGACCTTGAGAAAATCCTTTGAGATGTTTAAGGTTTATGAGTATGCTTCAGGCTCAGATGTTGACTACACACTCGGCTGGAAGGACGAGAGCATTAAGCGTCTAGGTATTTTGTCAGACGAAGCAAAGGCTTCGAACAGGGAGCGAGATCAAGTCAACCTTGTATTTAATGCACTTGACATAAAAGTTTATATGGATGGTGGGGTTGAACTTGGGTCATTTATGACTCTCAACTCCAAAGGATCCGAGGTAATTGCATTCTGTAATGGACTCCTGGTAGAGGTTAGCAACGAGGCCTTCAAATTGCCGAAGATGTATGACGATTGCAGCAACAACTTGACGGACGAGTACGACTTTGACTCCCACTATGAGCTGTTTGGAGACAAGACCTACGATCAGGAATACGATGACTCAAAAATTTACAGAATGTATCAGTTGATGGCACAGAACTCATTCAAAATTAGGCTGGTTGACACAACAGGTAAAGAGCACGTGTTTTCATTTGATATTGAGAGGGATTACCCAAGTCCGCAAGATCTATTCAGAATCGCCTTTGAAGCAGAAAAAGCGGTAAAACTTGGACTGGGATACTAGTTTTTTGGTTCTGAGGCTCTGTTATGGCCTTATCCAAAATGAATTAACTGACTCTGTCTCAAAATATGCATTCGCCAAACATGGTTGAGTCCTGAAGGTAAAATGAGCTTCAAGTGCAGAATTGCCAAGGCGAAGTGAGCCATTCACGTATTCATTTTTGGTTCGCCTGAATCAAGGTTTGCAGATCCCTTTAGACTTTCATTTTCAATTCTGAGCTTTTCCGCATTTCGCACAAAAAGGCGAGCCCTTTTCAATTCTGGCATCACAGCTGGAGCAGGTAGCGGGAGCTGGCTTCTCTGGGCGTGACAGTCTTATCCAGTTGGTAACTCCAACTGCTAGAGCAATGAATCCAGCGACCATAATAAAGAAGGAAAGTGATGATGTCGCTTCTTGCAAGCAGGCCTGCTCCCTCAGCTCCCTATTCAATCGATCAAAAGCCCCTATAAGCCCTGTTGACCAGGAGAAGCCTTGATTGCAGTCCGCCCTCTCACCCGCCTGGAGTATTGCTCCAAGTATGGCAACGGCACCTCCAGATAAAGCTACTATTTTGCTAGTTTTTAGTTTCAATTTATACCCCCTCTAATTTAAGTTTTCTTACCAGTTGAGATTGAAGTAGTCGCAGGAAGAGCCAATTTCTTGGGCCCCAGAGAAACCCAAGGCTTTCGAAAGATTGTTGGCTTCTTCAAGGGTTTTTTCATAGGAATCCATCTCTACGTTAGGGGAAATCATAAAGCCCCCGATGAACCAACCGCCCTGACGATCATTACAACTTTGTAGGTAATAAAGTTCAGCCTCTTCTTGGGAGCTGAATACTTTGAACCCATCACCCAGTATATTTGAGTCAGACTCATTACAAGTCAGTCCGTCTGGGTCATAGTCAGATTTCATAGCTATGTTCCCATTTGATAAATAGACAGTTGGGTCTTCACAGGCATATCCACCCTCTTTAAATTTTTCAATTACTTGCGTGACGTGTTGAGGAAACTGATTTGTGTAACCCTCAGTTGGTGCACACGCCGTCAAGACAGCAACAGTTATCGTCAGTTGGGCAATTATCTGGAATTTAGACTTCATTACTCCCCCATAGTAGAAATGCGTGTTGGCTCTTCTATCGAAGGTTCCCCAACCCAACTTAGACCTTAGCAGGTAGACGATTTAGGGGCTGCTGATTCACTATCAGTAGGTCTTTTCCCCTGAATCCCATCCAGGAGTGTGGTTTGTTTGGTAGTCAATAACACCGTGTTAGAAGGACCAGATTCCGCAGTTGCATTTGGTGTCTTGGAAGGCTGTGGTTTGTGCCCAATTGCTAACTAACATCTATAACTTCCAATCAGTAGGTTTACTACT
>ERZ1022756.351-NODE-351-length-14199-cov-12.059672_pt1 | contig 14199 bp, 13 predicted proteins | sample MGYA00520902_ERZ1022756 | MGnify/ENA primary metagenome ERZ1022756 (study PRJEB33162, sample SAMN09537601) | freshwater metagenome | isolation source: freshwater | place: Canada:Alberta | collected 2017-07 | study: EMG produced TPA metagenomics assembly of the...
CTGGAAAAGCCTTCCGGCGAGAGGACCAAGTGGCAAAAGCCCCAGCAGCTCCAAAAAAACTTGCCCGCACAGCGGGTTCAAAGAGCGAGCCTAAAACTAAGAAGGCCGCTGCTGCCGTCAAAACCGCTAAGCCAGCTGCAAAAACTGCAAAGCCAGCAAAAGCCCCAGCAGCAAAGTCTGTCGCAAAGTCAACTAAGCCGGCAGTAAAAGCTGCAGCAAAATCTGCGAAAGCGACACCGGCGTCTAAGTCGCTAAAGGCTAGTGCTGTTTCAAAAAACACCAAGACTTCGAAGGGTTCAACCGGACCCGCTTCCAAGGTTTCCAAAAACGAGCCAAAGGGCAAACTAGGCAAAGCCGGTCATAAAGGCGCAGCTGTTGATGATGACGAACTTGATGATGACGACGACATTGAACTGGAGTCTGTCGAAGACATCGTTGCCGATGTTGCCGAAGCGGTAGATATCACAGCTGTCGAGACGGAATTACCTGCCGCTGATGAAGTTGAAGAAGTTGTTGTTCCAGGTGGAGGATTTGTTCTTTCCCATACTGAAGAAGATGACATTCCGACTCAGAGCACCACAATCACCGGTGCAACCGCCGACCCGGTTAAGGATTACCTGAAGCAGATCGGTAAAGTTGCCCTTCTTAACGCAGAGCTCGAAGTAGAACTTGCTAAGCGCATCGAAGCGGGTTTGTTTGCGGAAGAAAAACTAGCTGGGAAAAGAAAGCTTGCGCGCGAGATGGAGCGCGACCTTAAGTGGGTAGTAAAAGATGGTCAGAAGGCCAAGTCTCACTTGCTCGAAGCGAACCTTCGTTTGGTGGTTTCTCTTGCAAAGCGCTACACCGGACGAGGCATGCAGTTTCTAGACCTTATCCAAGAAGGAAACCTCGGACTTATTCGTGCAGTTGAGAAATTCGACTACACAAAAGGATATAAGTTCTCCACTTATGCAACCTGGTGGATTCGTCAGGCAATTACTCGCGCAATGGCTGATCAGGCCAGAACTATTCGTATTCCTGTCCACATGGTTGAAGTCATCAACAAACTTGCTCGCGTTCAGCGCCAGCTACTTCAAGACCTTGGTCGCGAACCAACCCCTGAGGAACTTGCCAGAGAACTAGATATGACACCTGAAAAGGTTGTTGAAGTTCAGAAGTACGGCCGTGAGCCAATTTCGCTTTCCACACCTCTGGGCGAAGATGGTGACAGCGAATTCGGAGACCTAATCGAAGACACCGAAGCCGTTGTTCCAGCTGATGCGGTTGGTTTCACCATGCTGCAGCGAGAACTTGAGAGAATCTTGCAGTCACTTCACCCACGCGAAGCCGGCGTGATCAAATCACGCTTTGGACTGGGCGATGGCGTTCAGAAGACACTGGATCAGATCGGTGAAGAATTTGGCGTGACCCGCGAACGAATCAGGCAAATAGAGTCCAAGACCATGTCGAAGCTAAGGCATCCGTCACGTTCTCAAATGCTGCGTGACTACTTAGACCAGTAGATACCCGTGAGGCTTTTTCTTGCAGTTCTAATCGGCAAACTAATTCGAATTGTTGCCAAGCTGCGAGGCGGAGGTTCCGCAATTCCTGGTCGTATTGCGATGTTGATTGAGCCAAAACTCCTTAGTAAAACTCTAGGTTCACTAAAACATGGAGTTATTTTCGTCTCCGGCTCCAACGGTAAGAGCACAACAACTGCTTTGGTAGCCGGAACCCTGGCATCTCAAGGTTTGAAAGTTTTTAGTAATCCATCGGGTGGAAACATGCCGCAGGGTATTGGCTCTGCCGTGATCGGTCAGGCAGCACTTTCGGGTGCATTAGATGCTGATGTTTCCGTTCTTGAAGTTGACGAGGCCTACGGAGAAGTGCTTGCCCCATTTATTGCACCTAGCTGGGTAGTCCTGACAAACATTCAGATTGACCAACTTAATCGCTTCTTCGAACCAGATCGGGTTTTTGGAATGCTTCATGCCGCTGCCAGTAGTGCAACAAAGGGAGTCATAATCAACGGTTCGGATGCGAATCTTGTTGACATTGGTTTGATGCTTACAAACACCCAAGTTGCGCAGGTGACTGTTTCCGAAAAGGCTTTGTCGAAATGGCCAGAAGGAGCATTGGCTGCTCCCAGGTTTGGAAAGGGCGATGTTGTTAACGACATCCCAGTTTCAGTCTCAGTGGTTGATGAGGCTGATGGAATCGCAACCCTGTCTCTTAATGGGAAGGGTTCCGAACTTCAGCTTCCAGGCAAGGGCCTTCATTTTGCTATTGATACAGCTCTGGCTTTTTCAGTTGCTGAGCGAATTCTTGGAAGTTCATTTGATATGGAAGCCGCCTCACGAGCGATCTCAAGCCAGCAAACCGTCTATGGGCGAGGTGAGGTTGCCAAGTACCAGGGCGTTGAAATCCAGATTCTTATGATGAAAAACCCTTCAAGCATGAGAGCGACTCTGGTCGCTATGGACATACCTGAGACCGCCATTTGGATTGCGATGGATGAGGGTACTCCTGACCCTTCTTGGATTTACGACATTGACTTGTCGCGAATTGGCTCAGTGAAGTTGATCTCAGGCTCCAGAGCCTGGCATTGGGCCACCCGGTTGAGCTACTTCGGCATGGCACCTGAGAATGTTGAACCAGATAGCAAGCAGGCGCTAGCAGAATACGTTTCTTTTCTGAAGGCCAATGGCAAGCGTGGAACACTTCTAACTAACTACGAACAAATGATGGCCATTAGAAAGCTGATGGGTTTTCTAGACCTGGAGAGTGGCAAATGACCGTTCGCTTTCTCCACCTTTTTCCTTCTCAGCTAGGGCTAAACGGCGAGACTGGAAATCTTGATTGCCTAGTTCAAAGGCTGAAGTGGGCTCGAATTGATTCAAGCGTGACAGTGTTTGATGGCACAGGTTCCATGGGGTCCGATTTCGACGCTGTCTTTATCGGCTCCGGCACTCTTGCAGGCGCTCTCGAGGCGTTGGAACTTATCGAGCGTCAGGTAGCCACTCTTCGTAAGCTCGCATCCCAAGGAGTGCCATTTCTAGCATTGGGATTAGGTTGGGAGATCTTGGGCGAGAGTATCGAGCTGATGGATGGACGAACTGTTGCTGGCGCAGGAGTCTTCCCTTCACGAAGTGTGAGAATTGTCGATCGCGCGTCGGCAGAAAGCTACGGCTTCGATAAAAACGGCGAGCTAACAGCAGGCTACGCAAACCACTCCGCCGAGATGGAACTCTTGAACGACGCAGAAGCATTAATTTCACTCAAGGCCGGTTTTGGAAACAGCTCCAAGCTACCTGCCAAGCAAAGATCCGATGAAGGCATTCTGGTTGGAAACTTAATGGGTGCTCGACTAAATGGGCCGCTGCTACCGCTGAATCCGCACCTTGCTGACAAGTTTTTGACATTGGTGGCAGCTAATTCGCGTTTTAATTATGAGCAGATTAGCGAAGAAGCCAAAACTGCAGATCGCTACGCCTCAAGGGCGAGAGTGGAATTGAAGGGCAGACTAGCGAGCTAGTAGCTTGTCAGTTTCGTCAAGCCAAGCTTTAGCGATTGGCTCAAGTTTTTCCTTGTTAGCTTTGCCGTGGTGGGCACAAAACAACAGTTCTCCGGTAGCAAGCGAGACCTTTATGTAGGCCTGAGCACCACAAACGTCGCAGCGGTCAGCCGCGTTCAGGGTCGAGCCTAGGTTCGGAGCTGTTGCTTCAACTGGTTGCATGTGTGTTTCCCTTCTGAACTAATCTCAACACACTCAACTGGCTATTTAGTCCATTTGAGGGCCCTTTTCGCTAAAAGCGAAGTATTTTCAACGTCTTGGGTGTTGGTTTCAAGGGCTACCCGTGGGTGCGCTTAAGATTCTCAAGTGGCAAGCGAAGACTACTCAGCTAGACACCTCTCGGTCCTTGAAGGCCTAGAGGCTGTCCGTAAACGTCCAGGAATGTACATCGGATCAACCGATGGTCGCGGACTTATGCATTGCCTTTGGGAAATCATCGACAACAGCGTTGACGAAGCCCTTGCTGGGCACGGCAAGAAGGTCTCCATTGAACTTCAAAAAGACGGCAGCGTAACGGTCGAAGACGATGGCCGAGGTGTGCCGGTGGACATCGAACCAAAGACGGGACTTTCAGGTGTCGAGGTTGTCTTTACCAAGTTGCACGCTGGTGGAAAGTTCGGATCTGGTTCGTATGCAGCCTCCGGCGGTCTGCACGGAGTAGGAGCTTCGGTGGTAAACGCTCTTTCCGAGCGTCTCGATGTTGAGGTTGATAGAAACGGCCAAACCTACGCCATGTCCTTTAGACGCGGTGAGCCAGGCACATTCGATGACAAAAAAGGAATTGGCCCGACGAATGCCTTCAAGCCTTTTGTAAAAAAGAGCGAACTCCAGATTCTAGGCAAGGTCGGGAAAAACAAAACTGGAACCAGGGTTCGGTATTGGCCAGACCCACAGATTTTTGTAAAAGAAACAGCGTTCGATCTAAAGGAAATTGAAGACCGAGCTCGTCAAACTGCATTCTTAGTTCCTGGGCTTCTAATCACCCTAAATGACAAGCGTACGGCTAAGGGCATAAAGCAAGAGTTCAAGTTCGAGGGTGGAATCTCAGAGTTTGTTAACTTCCTTGCCCCAGACACTGCCGTCACTTCGGTCTGGCGTCTTCGTGGGGATGCTGAATTCACCGAAACCGTGCCTGTGCTGGATAAAAAAGGAAACATGGTTTCCACTGAGGTCACCCGAAGTTGCGAGGTGGACATTGCATTGCGGTGGGGAACAGGTTACGAGACGAACTTCCGCTCCTTTGTAAACGTGATCGCTACCCCGAAGGGTGGAACGCATGTTTCTGGTTTTGAGCAAGGCGCAGTAAAGGCCATTCGAGCCGAGATCGATGCCAACGCTAGAAAGCTAAAGCTTGGAAGCGACAAAGTAGAAAAGGAAGACATCCTTGCCGGACTCACAGCGGTAGTTGCTGTGCGTTTGGCTGAGCCTCAGTTCGAAGGACAGACCAAGGAAATCCTTGGAACCCCGGCTGTGAAGAACATCGTTTCTGCAATCGTTGCAAAGCGCTTGAATGAGCGTCTGAAATCAACTAAGCGAGACGACAAGACTCAATCAGCCTTGGTTCTTGAAAAGATTGTTGCCGAAACTAAAGCCCGCGTATCGGCTAGAACTCACAAGGAGACCCAGCGTCGCAAGAACGCACTAGAAAGCTCATCATTGCCGAGCAAGCTTGTCGACTGCCGAACATCAGAGACGGAAGTTTCGGAACTTTTCATCGTTGAGGGTGACTCCGCTCTAGGAACTGCCAAGCTTGCTAGGAACAGCGAGTATCAGGCACTGCTTCCAATCCGCGGAAAGATCTTGAACGTTCAAAAAGCTTCGGTCGCTGACATGCTTTCCAATGCTGAGTGTGCCTCTATCATTCAGGTTCTTGGTGCAGGATCCGGACGCAGCTTTGACCTAGATGCATCAAGGTACGGCAAAGTGATTCTGATGAGCGATGCGGACGTCGACGGCGCCCACATTAGAACCTTGCTGCTAACACTTTTCTTCCGCTACATGCGGCCACTAGTTGAAGCTGGAAGAGTTTTTGCTGCTGTTCCTCCACTTCATCGAGTCACAATGATAAACGCTGGGTCCAAATCCAACGAGCACATCTATACCTATTCACAAGCGGAGCTTGAGAAGCTTCTAGCAAAGCTCAAGACAGCTAAGAAGAGCTACCAGGAACCTATCCAGCGCTACAAGGGTCTAGGGGAGATGGATGCGGAGCAGCTAGCCGAAACCACCATGGATCGATCCAAACGTGCACTAAGGCGCGTGACCGTGAAGGACGCAGAGGCTGCTGAAAAGATGTTTGAGCTTCTAATGGGCAATGAAGTTGGACCGAGAAGAGATTTCATCATCGACTCAGCAGATTCGCTTGAGCGCGAAAGAATCGACGCCTAGGTTCTTCCTACATAGCTGATTGCCGGAGCAGGGTCTCCAGATGCATCGCGCTTTTGCAACTCATATTCAACTCCGATGGCTTTGCCTTTGCCATCTACTAGCTGGAAGCCTTCTGGGCCTACGTATCCAAGAACAATTTGGTTCTGGCCTCGAATGAACTTCTGACAGCGCACCCCGCCGGTTGCTCGTCCCTTCTTAGGGAACTCAGCCAGCTTGGAAACCTTCATTCCTCCGCCGTCAGTTCCCGGCAGTGATGCTGAACTATTAGCAACAGTTAGAACTATGTTTTTCTCCTTGGGCTTTAGGACGCCGAAGTAAACAACTTCTGATTCAGTCTTGATGCCTGCCATGCCCGCACCATTCACGCCTTGTGGTCTAACTGCCTTGGCATCAAAGCGAAGGAACTGGGCATCCTGAGTAATGAATACAACCTCATCGGTTTCGCTTGAAGCTGCTGCTCCAACTACCTTGTCTGAACCTTTGAGGTTGATGCACGAAAAGTCCGCCTTAGCAGGGTAGTCAGGCGTGATGCGCTTAACGATTCCATCCCTGGTGCCCAAGGCAATCACGGTCTTCTCGTCTACCGGGAAAACGGAGAGGACTCGTTCTTTCTTGCCTAGCCCAAGAAACTCTGCTGCTGGAGTTCCAGAATTGTGAACGCTGTAGTCACCAACCGGAATGTCTCCAACATGAGTTCTAAGCATTCGACCAGCGTCAGTCACGAAAACAACATCACTTCGAGTTGTGGATGGGAACCAGTTTCGGTAGCCATTTTTCCTAGCGGCAGGCTCTTTGGCATCTTCAGACCTAAAGACTCGACCGGATGCGGTGAGGGTAATTGCTGAAGGGGAGTCAGTTAGTTCTGCGTTTACCAGCTTCTTGGTGGCTGCTGACTCGGTGACAATTTCACCTTCAGCTTGTAGTGAAGTGCGACGATCGTCACCGTAATTCTTTGCTACTGCCTCAAGTTCTGAGGCCACTAGGTCTTTGAGCACCTTGTCGCTCTTGAGGATCTTCTCCAACTCAGCGATTTCAAGTAGCAGTTGCTTCTTCTCGGTTTCAAGCTCAAGCTTGGAAAACTTTGTAAGGCGACGAAGGCGCAACTCAAGAATGTACTCAGCCTGAATGTCGCTGAGCTTGAACTTCTTCATCAGCTTGGTCTTTGCCTCTTGAACTTCTTCTGAGGCCCTGATGATCTTGATTACCTCGTCGATACCGACAATGGCAAGCAGCATTCCCTCTACCAGGTGTAATCTTGCCTGGCGCTTGCCCAAGCGATTCTCACTTCTTCGTGTGATTACAACGACTCGATGTGCCAGATAGACACCAAGCAGGTCGCGAAGACCGAGAGTCTGCGGCTGGCCTTCGACTAGAGCTACGTTGTTGATGCCGAAGCTATCTTCCATTGGTGTGTAGCGATAAAGCAGATCCAGAACCACCTGAGGGTCAAAACCGGTTTTGAGCTCAATGATCAACTTCAGGCCATTGCTTCTATCGGTTAGGTCAATAACATCGGAAATACCCTGTAGCTTCTTGGCGTTTACGCCTTCTTTAATCTTGTCGATAACTTTTTCTGGGCCCACTAGGTATGGAAGCTCCGTCACCACTAAGCCAAGCTTTCTTGGGGCAACTGATTCAACGCTCACGCGCGCCCTGGTCTTAAAGCTGCCACGCCCTGTTTCGTAGGCTTCCTTGATTCCCTCGCCAACCATGATGATTCCGCCGTTTGGAAAATCTGGGGCTGGAACAATTGCCATTAGGTCTTCGAGGGTTGCCTTAGGGTGTCTTAGCAGGTAGATCGCCGCTTTGACCACCTCTCGCATGTTGTGAGGCGGCATGTTGGTTGCCATACCAACGGCAATTCCAGAAGCTCCATTTACTAGAAGGTTTGGAAATGCCGCTGGTAGTACCTCAGGCTCTGATAGCTGGGCGTCATAGTTTGGTTTGAAGTCGACCACATTCTCGTTTAGGCCTTCATTCATTACCATGGCGGCTGAAGAAAGCCTTACCTCGGTATACCTGGCAGCTGCAGGTCCATCATCTAGCGATCCAAAGTTTCCATGACCGTCGATTAGTGGCACACGCAGCGAAAACGGTTGCGCCATTCGAACTAAAGCGTCATAGATCGCGCTGTCACCGTGTGGGTGAAGCTTTCCCATTACTTCGCCAGTTACTCGAGCAGATTTCACGTGACCGCGCTCCGGACGAAGCCCCATCTCGCCCATTTGATAAACGATGCGACGGTGAACTGGCTTTAGGCCGTCCCTGGCATCTGGGAGCGCGCGAGAGTAAATAACAGAGTAGGAGTACTCCAGAAAAGAGTCCTGCATCTCCTTAGATAGGTCGATGTCAAAGATTCTCTCCGGAACTTTATCGATTTGTTCTTTGGCCATGATCTTCCTGCTGCTGTGGCAAACTTAGCTTTGATGCTACCTTCTGTACCAAAATCATTTGGGAGGCTTTCCGAGGCTTATCTCAGTGCATTTCTAGCGCTCGATGGCATAACGAATCCACTCTCACTAAAGCCTAAGCAAAGCTACGCGGTTATCTTGGTTGACGGGTTGGGTGTTGCAAATATAAAAGCCGCTGGGGGGCATGCTGGCTTTCTGAATCAGAAATTAGCAAGTTCTAAATCGCTGTTCTCGGGTTTTCCCACAACCACCGCTACCAGCCTTGCAAGTCTTGCCACCGGCAAGCAAAGCGGCGAGCACGCCTTTATCGGCTATCGGGTTTTTGATCGCCGAATCTCTAAGGCGATAAACCTCCTGAATGATTTAGGCAATGAGCTTCCCCCAAGGACCTACCAGGATGTTGAAACCATCAGCGAACAGGGTGCGGCTTTAGGTAAGCGAATGGTAACTGTGGGCCCTGCTGAGTATGAGTCAAGCGGATTCACACAAGCAACAATGTCTGCTTCAAAGTATTTGGCGGCAAAGAGCTTCGAAGAGCGGTTTGCTATTGCAAGATCCGAACTTGCGAAGCCCGGAGCTCTAATCTATTTGTACATTCCGGAACTTGATCAACTAGCCCATCGATTTGGAAGCAGTTCTCACAAGTGGTTGAACACAATCGAAGAGCTAGATTCAATCATCAGCGGCTTTGCTAAGTCCCTACCCAAATCGGCCGGGGCAATATTGACCGCTGATCATGGTGTCATTGATGTTCCCAAAACTTCTCATGTGTACTTGGATGAATTCGAATCAATGCAGGATCTTTTGATGATCGGGGGAGACCCGAGGGTTGGTTTTGCATACTTTGATTCGGGCGTCGATTTGAAGTTAAAGCGATCTAGTATCGAGACCGAACTTGGCTCCTTGGTTGTTGTTGCCACCGTTCAAGAGCTAGTTGACGCAGGTTGGTATCAGCCACTTAGTGCAGCCGCCAAGAATCTCGCACCTGATTTGATTTTGCTGCCAAAAGCAGACCGGGTTATTTACCATCGTGAATTTGCTAAGCCTAAGTCACTTGAGATGATCGGCCAGCACGGAGGTATGAGCAAAGCAGAATGGGAAGTCCCACTGCTGGTTTTGTAATCTAAAGAAATTAGTCCTCGGTTTTTGTACCGAAAACTATCTGGTCCCAACTTGGAATAGAAGCACGGCCGCGCTTTGGTGAAACGGAGTCATCCGTAGCTACCGGAGCGGGTGTGGGCTCAGGCTCATTGAAATCTGGCTCCGGTTCCTGTTCTTCGTAAATTTGCTCAGGAACTAGCTCAACAATCCGCAGTCCTTCCGTGGATGGGTGCGGATCGAGTTGCTCAACGCTTTCGCGTTCGTTTCTTTTCTTTCTGAGTGCATCTAGTAAATCTGCGGTTTCGGAAAGAGCGGGTTGCTCTGGCTCGGACGCCTGGGTATTCAAAGGCGGTGCATGAGTTGGAATTGACCGAACTAGATCAACTGTTTCACCCAGGCTTTCGGTGACTGAGGCCGAGGCTGTTGCAACCGGCCGGAGTTTTGGAGCTTGCGCTGCAATCCGATCCTGGGAAGAGAGAGTGATTGCTACATCGTTCTCGGGGGACAGGGCCAATCGTTTTGGATCATAACTCCAGGTGGCTTTCTTGGTTTCACCGTTGAGCTCAAATTCACAATAGATAAAGAATCCGTGGTCTGGGGCTTTTAGTGCCGACCAGCGTTCGATGCCGGCTCCACTGGCTGCCAACCTTGACTTGATGATTTCTCCAAATTCACGAGCCGTTGGCTCGTTGAATCTATCGCCTGCAATTTCTAGACGCACCATCAAAGCGTTAAGGACTGCATGGTTCAGCTCATCGAGTACCGGCTGGGCAAATTTGCGAACGTACTCCTCTGGGGCGCCACTAGCCGTGACTATGTCCTGAATGCTTCGCCCGACTCTAATCTCTTCTTGAATCTCACGAGGGCTAAGGTTCGGGGCATCAAGCTGTGTGGAGTTCTCGCCTCGACTTGCTCGTCGGACCGGATCGTCTAGGAGTAGCCTGTAGCGCACACCCTCGGCTGTTTCAAGCAATAGGAAGTCACCGTCTGTCCCGATGAACTTTATGTCTTGCATGGCTTGTCTTCTCCTACCAGAAGTGTGCCAGCAAGGTCTCGTTGAGACCAGCAAATACACGGAAGTTTCTAAGGAAATTGTCGCTGTGTCGGTTTGCTATTGGCGCACTTTTGTTGGACACTACTAGCGCTCACCGAAGAACTGAAGGGTCCAAAGATGGCAACCGATTACGACGCACCTAGAAAAGCCGATGATGACACTGAGTCAATCGAGGCCATCAAGGAGCGTGTGCCCGCAACTACAGGCTCTTCGGACACCGAGGTTGACGACTCCGGAGACTCCTTCTCGATTCCAGATGTGGTCTCCGAGGATCTAGAGGTAGTTGTCTTGCCGCCGCAGGATGATGAGTTCACCTGTTCAAGCTGTTTCATTGTGAAGCACCGCTCTTTGGTTGCTAGAAAGACGAAGAACGGCCCAATCTGTTCGGAGTGCGACGCTTAGTGCGTAGCCCTTAGCACAGTTGCAAGTTGACTAGGCTTCCTGGTGGAGAAAATCCAATAGGGTGCGGGGTCGTTTGAATCTTTGATCGCAATCTTTATAGCTGTGTTGACCGTGCCCTGAAAAACCTTGTAGGCAGCTGGTTCAAGTTTGGGTCCGCGTTCCTGGAAAATCTCATCTTTTGCAATCTCATCAATTCTTCCAAGAAGCGTTCTTGGAATGCTTGCTCGACCAACTGTGAGGTGAGTTTTGCTCACTTTGATTACCGGAGCGAGGAAGAAAAGTGCACCCCAGATTGCTAGAACGAGCGCTAGACCAAGAACGACGCCGATTCTAAAGTCAAAGGGTTCGGAAACCAGAGTCACAGCTGGCAATAGGGCTATAATCGCTATGAATGTTCCAAGATTTGGTCGAACGCGCTCCTGATACAGAATCGGTTCTGTTGGTTTTTGGTTGGGCACAGTTTCTAGATTACGCTGTCTACGATGAGTGAAGTTCGAGTACTTATAACTGCGCCTGAGGGTTTTGAGCCCATCTACGCCAAACCTGGAGATGCTGGGGCTGACCTAAGGTCTTCTGTAGCTGTCATTATCCCGGCACGTTCGAGGCTGTTAGTCCCAACGGGGGTTTCGATTGCTCTTCCAGATGGCTACGTGGGATTAGTCCATCCGCGATCCGGTCTTGCTGTGAAGCACGGAATTACCGTATTGAATACCCCTGGAACCATCGATGCTGGATACCGCGGCGAGATCATGGTGATTTTGTACAACAGCTCGGAGATTGATTTCGAGATTTCCATTGGTGATCGAATTGCCCAGCTAGTGATTCAAGAAGTTGAGAAGGCATTGTTCATCGCCGTTGAAAAGCTACCTGATAGCGAGCGCGGTGAAACCGGTTTCGGTTCGAGTGGTCGAGCCTAAATGCTCGAGTACGGAAAATCCAAGTCTGCGCCCGTTGATCGAGTCTCTGCTGGCCCATTTGATTCCAGCGAAGTTATTCACCTAAGAGCTTCTGTAGATTTCGGAGCTTTGCAAGTTCCAATTCGCGAAGACGTCACTCTTAAGCTCGAAGTTGAAGAAGCATCAAGTCGAATTGTCGCTCTAACGATTGATCACCAGGGTTCGTCACTGCAGCTGCAGGCTTTTAGTGCGCCAGCCAGCGAAGGCATCTGGCACGAGATAAGAGCCAGTCTTGAACAATCGATTCAAGCCCAGAACGGCAAAACTGAAACTGTAGTTGGGCCTTTGGGTCCTGAGCTAAACGCTCAGATACCAACTCGAGACGGCAGTTTCAGGCTTGCAAAATTCATTGGGGTAGATGGGCCTAAGTGGTTTCTTCGAGGAGTTATATCTGGCCTAGCCTTGGCAGATACTCTTGCCATGACCCACATGATTGACATTTTTCGATCTGTCGTCGTCGTGCGTGGCGTGAACCCCATGCCTCCAAAGGAATTGCTTCAGTTGACAGCACCCCCCGCAGCCAAGAAGGTAGTTTCCTAATGGCCAATGAGGAGCTTCGCGACTCAGCAGCAAAGAGACTTGGCGTGAGTGCAGAAAATGGCAACCTACAGTTTGACCGAAAGTCCCTACTTGCCGGAATGGGTGGCTGGCTTGGCGTAGTTGAGACCGTGCTGCCCAGTGTTTTGTTTGGCTCGAGTTTTGCTCTAACTGGCGAAGCATTGATATCGGTGACCCTTGCCGGAGGAACCTCAGCGATGTTCATTCTCTATCGGCTTATCACTCGGAAATCAGCATCTAGTGCTTTGATTGGAGCGCTAGCTGTTGGGTTCGCTGCTTGGCTTGCTCTTCGAGAAGGCGGTCAAGCAGTTGACTACTTCATTCCGGGGTTTATCACTAACGCAGTTTATGGAACAGTTCTATTGATCTCAATCTTGGTCCGCTGGCCAATCATCGGGGTGTTAGTTGAAGTTCTTCGCGGGCACGATATGAGCTGGCGCAAGAGCCGAAGGGTTTTGGCAATCTACTCTGCTGTAACGGCTTTCTGGGTAGGGTTCTTCAGCTTGAGGCTTGCAATTCAATTACCTCTCTACTTTGCAGGGAATACTGAGTTGTTGGCAACAGCAAGAGTGGCCATGGGCCCGCCTCTTTATGCGCTGGTTATTGTCTCTACCTGGTTGATGCTGCGGGCAACAGTCTTAAAGCCCCGCTAGGGATGGTATTTTTAGAGCTATCGGCTCTTCGAGTCTAGGTAAACATAGGGAGTAGAAGATGTCCAAGGTGGATAGTTATAAGGTCTCGCGCGAGCTTGAGGTTTCGGGTAAAAAGTACCGAATCTTTGATATTTCGAAGCTTGATGCCAAGACCTTGCCTTACAGCCTGAAGATTCTGCTCGAGAACCTTTTACGCACTGAAGACGGCGCCAACGTCACTGCCTCCCATATCAAGTCAATCATTGAGTGGGACCCAAAAGCTGAGCCAGACACGGAAATCCAATTCACCCCAGCACGAGTGATTATGCAGGACTTCACCGGTGTGCCATGTGTAGTTGACCTTGCGACGATGCGTGAAGCGATGGTGGAGCTTGGGGGAGATCCAAAGAAAATCAACCCGCTGGCTCCTGCAGAACTCGTAATTGACCACTCTGTCGTTATCGATGTTGCAGGCTCTCCTGACGCATTTGAGCGCAACGTGGAGTACGAGTATCAAAGAAACGCCGAGCGTTACCAGTTCCTTCGCTGGGGTCAGATGGCGTTCGATGACTTCAAAGTTGTACCTCCCGGCACAGGAATTGTCCACCAGGTGAACATTGAGTACCTTGCTCGCACTGTTATGACTCGAGAAGTTGATGGAGTCCTGCAGGCTTATCCAGATTCCTGCGTGGGTACAGATTCACACACGACCATGGTCAACGGCCTTGGCGTACTCGGTTGGGGTGTTGGAGGTATCGAAGCAGAGGCTGCAATGTTGGGCCAACCAGTATCGATGCTCATTCCAAAGGTAGTTGGATTCAAGCTCACCGGCCAGATTCCTATGGGAGCAACTGCGACAGATGTGGTTCTAACAATCACCCAGCAACTTCGCAAGCACGGTGTTGTTGGAAAATTCGTGGAATTCTACGGTGCCGGTGTTGCTTCAGTGCCTCTAGCTAATCGCGCCACAATTGGAAACATGAGCCCAGAATTTGGCTCTACAGTTGCTATTTTCCCAATTGATTCAGTCACTCTTGATTACCTGCGCTTTACCGGAAGATCCGAAGAAGAGATCGCTCTTGTCGAGGTTTACAGCAAAGCGCAGGGACTATGGCACGATCCATCAATTGAGCCTCGCTATAGC
>ERZ1022756.353-NODE-353-length-14195-cov-24.167327_pt1 | contig 14195 bp, 13 predicted proteins | sample MGYA00520902_ERZ1022756 | MGnify/ENA primary metagenome ERZ1022756 (study PRJEB33162, sample SAMN09537601) | freshwater metagenome | isolation source: freshwater | place: Canada:Alberta | collected 2017-07 | study: EMG produced TPA metagenomics assembly of the...
TCGCTTTACGCCTCGGGCCTTGCTCTAAAGCAGGTGGCATATGAGCTCAACATCACTGTTCACACGGCTAAAGAGCACATTGATCGGGTACGGAGCAAGTTTGCGAATGTGGGAAGACCTGCGGTGAATAAGACTGAATTGTTAATGAGAGCAATAGAGGATGGGCTAATCGACGAGGGGACCTTGTAGGTGCCTTTTTCTAGGCCAGCTCCACAAAAGAGCTATTCGATTTCTCGAGTAAATCTCATGCTCGGACGGATTTACTCGGTTGCGTTAACTGCCATTACCTCCGAGGCAATTGTGAATGGTTTTGGTCAACTTTCTTTCCTAAATCCAATTATTTTCTTTGTCTCAGCAGGCCTTCTCGCAGCAGCAGTTATTGGCGTTGTAGTTACTACTTGGTTTTTTCCTTCGAGCTCAAGTTTTTGGCTCAGGGCAACTGCAATTGTTGCCTTGGCCTTATTTGTCACCTGGCCACTGCATTTTGATTTGACCCAGGCAACCCCGGTGAGTTTTCAGCCTTGGATTTGGTGGCCACTTGGAATCGCGGCTATTGCAGCTGGTACGACTTTTAGGTTCGGGATTGGCGCAATCTATTTATTGTTTCTGACCATTTGCTGGCCGATCTTGAAAGTGTCCGGCTACGGAGGTTCAGGACAGTTATTGCTCGGAGTGCAAGAAGCGCTTCACCTTTTTGTATTCAGCGCAGTGTTGATTGCGATGGTGCTTGCTCTTCGCTGGGAGGCCGGCAAAACTGACGCAGCAAATCAGGAAGCAATTGCTTCGGCGGTTGAAAGCGCTCGGGTGGATGCAGCGGAAATTGAGAGATCAAGACTCGATGCATTGGTTCATGACAGCGTTCTAACAACTCTTCTAGTTGCCGCCAATGCCGACACTGAACAGCAACGTACTTTGGCAGCCAAGTCTGCTGTGGATGCTATCGCGAGGCTAACAACAGCTCGCTCAGAGGAATTAGATTCCACCCAGCTCACGCTCGCAAGTTTTTTTCACGCCTTAGAACTTCGCATCAAGGAAAGCTCCCCAGAATTTCAAGTGACCCTTACTCGCCTAAGTGATTTGCCAATTCCTTCCCAAACCGCCGAGGCTTTGACTGAAGCCACATTGCAGGCGGTCGATAATTCTCTAAAACACGCCTCTTATGCAACAGAGCGAGTGATCCGACTTAAGGGCCAAGAATCTGGTTTGAAGATTGTTGTTAGCGACAACGGTAAAGGATTCCGCCCGTCCCAAGTGCCTAAAGACCGAATCGGAATAGCATCGTCGATTGTTGCTCGGGTAACAAACGTTGGTGGACGAGTATTCATAAACTCCAGCCCTGGATCGGGAACCGACGTAGTTGTTGAGTGGGGTAAAGATGATTAGGCTTCCACTCTGGTTCCTTCGTGTTATCACGACATTATTTGTTCTTAGTCCTGCCGTGATTGGAACCCTTGAGCTTTTTAGAGCCGGCTTTGAGCTCTCGTCAGCGGTTGCTTTAGCCACTTATTTGTTGGTTGGATTGGCAGCAGTTTTCTACTATCGAGAGCTAAAGATGCCGGTGACTTTGGCAATCGCTGTCACCATAACATCTTTGATGATTCCTCTTCTTGTGAGTGTGAATCTTGAACCATCTGCACTTGGAACACCGGCAACTTGGTACGTGACTGCTGTTGCGACGATTTTGGCTATCGCTGCGGTAAGGCAGCAAAGGCTTTGGGCGTGGATTGGTGTTGCGGTTCTAACAGTTGAGCTTGTGTCCTGGGGAGGGGTAGAAGCACTCTTTGTATCAGGTCTTGCAGGTGCCATCGGCTTAGTTGCCGCAGCTCACGCAATTTCAGTTGGCTTGGAGCGAGCTGATAAGCAAAGAGTTGAGTTTCTCGAAAAAGCAAAGGCCACCCAAGCAGCCTCAGCTGCTGATTCAGCAATTCGGCAGGAGCGCTCAAGAAGAATCGCGGCAACTTTAGAGGGAGCACTGCCCATGCTTGAGAAAATTGCCTCGGGAAACTTTTCAAGCGATGATCGGCGTGAGGCAACCATCCTAGAAGCCGAGCTGCGTGATGAGATTCGCGGGCGGATGCTGATCAATCCAAAACTCAAAACCTCAGTGAGATCAGCGCGGTCGCGCGGGGTAGAGGTGGTGGTCTTGGACGAAGGGGGACTTGTTCTACTCACTGAACAAGAAAGAGATTCTTTGCGCACTCGACTTGCCAATGAGTTAGACAAAATCGATTCAGGAAGAGTCACAATTCGCTCACCACAGCAAGCAGGGGTTAGGGCAACCTTTGTTGCTAGCCAAAAAGGCACTGCTAAACCGGATGTTTTCTTAAAGCTTTAAAGTCGAAGGCCCGGGCCTAAATAAGACCCGGGTCTATCCCCCATGATCCAATCTTTGCTTTCCCCTGCAGCTCTAAAGCGATTGGCTCACTTCAAAAGTAGCCACTTTGCCTAAGCTGGAACGCTTTGATGGGAAAATCGGCCGTCCCCACTTCGGGGGACCGAACATTACTCAGAAATTACATTTCCTAGACAATTCAAGCCCAGTCGAGTCAAGTTCAAAGACTTTTCTTTAGAGTCCTTGCTTGTACTTAGAGCCCCATTGGCCACTGCCGACAACTATGCCGGCTCTAAGAATGCTGTCGTTTTTTGCCCAGGTTGAACGCTGGGAAAGTTTGCGAGTTGACTGTTGCTTGCTTGCTTCCAGCAACACCGCCACAACAGCAGCAAGTTCCTCGGGTGTTGGATCGCCTGAAACCACCTCTATGGCCTCGGCAAATTCAGAATCGTCTGGTCTAGTCATTACAGCGGAATGTTTCCATGCTTTTTCGGAGGTTGGTTAGCTCGCTTGGTGCGTAAGGCGCGAAGAGCCTTGATCACTGAAACTCGAGTAAGTGCTGGCTCGATAATGCCATCGAGTTCACCACGCTCCGCAGCTAAGAAAGGAGAGGCAACGTTATAGGTGTATTCAGCAGCTAGTTGAGCTCTAACTTCGGCGATGTTTTTTCCAGCAGCTTCTGCTTCTTTTATCTTGTCTCGGAACAAAATGTTGACCGCTCCTTGACCACCCATAACGGCAATCTCCGCGGTTGGCCAAGCCAGGTTGATATCCGCTCCAAGTTGCTTTGAGCCCATAACGATGTATGCGCCGCCGTAGGCCTTGCGAGTGATAACAGTCACCAGTGGAACGGTGGCTTCAGCGTAAGCGTAGAGCAGCTTCGCTCCGCGACGAATAACTCCAGCCCATTCCTGATCGGTTCCAGGTAGGTAACCCGGCACATCCACCAGGGTAAGAATTGGAATCGAGAACGCATCGCAAAATCTAACGAACCGGGCAGCTTTTTCTCCGGCATCAATGTTTAGTGTTCCAGCCATCTGAGATGGCTGGTTAGCAACAATGCCAACGCTTCGCCCGTCAATGCGAGCAAAGCCAATCAAGATATTCGGGGCGAATAAGGGCTGAACTTCTAGGAAGTGTGCGTCGTCAACTATGTGCTCGATGACGGTGTGCATATCATATGGCTGGTTTGGAGAATCTGGAACCAAGGCATTTAGCTTGCGATCTGCTTCAGTGACTTCCAGCTCTGAGCTTGAGTCGTAGACGATGCTTTCTGAAAGATTGTTTTCTGGAAGGAAGCTCAACAGGGTTCTTGCGTAATCCAGAGCATCTTCTTCATCACTTGCTAGGTAGTGAGCAACACCCGAGGTTTGGTTGTGAGCCCTTGCTCCACCTAGTTCTTCCATGCCAACGTCTTCACCGGTCACGGTCTTGATCACATCTGGTCCGGTCACGAACATGTTCGAGGTCTTATCGACCATAATCACAAAATCCGTTAGGGCGGGGGAGTAAACAGCACCTCCGGCGGCTGGGCCCATGATGATGGATATCTGCGGGATTACACCCGAGGCCATGGTGTTGCGCTTGAAGATCTCGCCGTATTTTCCAAGGGCGATTACACCTTCTTGAATACGCGCTCCTCCGGAATCCAAGATTCCAACCAGTGGAACACCGGTTGATATAGCCAGGTCCATAATCTTGATGATCTTGTTTCCGGCAGCTTCACCCAAGGAACCACCAAAGATTGTGAAGTCTTGAGAGAACAGGGCAACTTGGCGTCCATGAATGGTTCCAAAACCTGTGACAACTGAGTCACCGTAAGGACGGTTAGCCTCCATGCCAAAGGCAGTTGAGCGGTGACGAACAAACTCGTCTACTTCAACAAAGGAGCCTGGGTCCAAGAGAAGTTCAATGCGCTCGCGGGCAGTTTTTTTACCCTTGGCGTGCTGTTTCTCAATGGCCGCATCGCCACTAGCGTGAACAGCTTGGTAGTAGCGATCGCGCAGGTCTTCGATCTTGCCAGCAGTAGTAGATAGGTCGGCTTTTGGCTTGTCAGTCAAGATCTCTCCATTTACTCTTTGGCGCTAAAGGACCAACTTTAGCGAAGGCCTAACCCGATGCTATTGCAGGTATTGACACAGCATCGAAGCCATTTGATGAGGATTCCTACAAAATAGCCCTGGCCTAGGCTTGAGGGATGGATTACCTCAAATCTTCGCAGGAAGCAGCTGGTTTTGAATACCTCAAGCAAACCGGCTCCACAAACCGCGACTTACTTGCCAAAGCCGAAGCTTTACCCGAGTTCTATGTTTTGACTACCGATTTTCAAACCGCGGGCAAAGGTCGCATGGAGCGAAGTTGGGAAGCAAGCCCTGGCTCTTCGGTGATGGCCTCGGTATTACTTCGACCAAGCTTTGCTGAAAGCTCAGGAATTGGTTGGCTAACGCTGATGACCGCGCTCGCAATAAGCCAAGCAATTGCCAAGCTTGGGCAAGACCCCAAGATCAAGTGGCCCAACGATGTCTTGATTGGAGATAAGAAGGTAAGTGGAATTCTTGCCGAAGCTTCAGCTGATCTTTCCTGCGTGGTAGTTGGCTTTGGCATTAACGTCAATCAGACCAAGGCGCAGTTGCCGGTTGAAACCGCCACCTCTTTATTGGTCGAAACCGGCAGCCCTACTGACCGCGATCAACTTCTGGCAGATGTAATCCAAAACCTAAAGCAGCTTTACTTGGAGCTAACTGAGGCAGGTGGAGATGCAACTATCAGCGGCCTTCGGGAGGCAATACTGAAAGTCTCGGCAACAGTCGGGCAGCAAGTATCGGTTGAGTTTCCGGATGGGAAAAAGGCATTCGGCAAAGCTAAGGATATCGATGCCGCTGGGCGCCTGGTTGTAGAAACTTCCACCGAGACACTAACTGTTTCCGCGGGCGATGTGCTTCACCTTCGTAAGGCTTAGCGGGAAGATTATCCAGTGACTACTTCTGAATACACAGTGCTTCGGCTAAAGCCCAAAGCCCGCAGACTATTTGTTCCCACCTTGGTTCTGGCAGCTGTGAGTTTCGCCTTGGCATTTATTGTGGAGCAGATCTCACCTATTGATTACAACTACGCGTTGATCGCCGGGGGAGTCATCGTGGTGCTGTTCTGGCTTTTTCCACTTCTTAGCTATCTGGCCTGTTATCTGGAGCTAACCAGCGCAAGGCTGATCTATCGGTTCGGATTTTTAGGGCTTAGAAAAAGACAGCTGCAACTTTCAGAGCTTTCCTCAATTGAGATTCAGAAGGAAAGCGCCCTGGGAGGGCAAGTAATCTCAATACTCTCGGTTGACGGAAGAGAGTTCCGAGTAGGCGGATACGCTAAGACCAAACACTTGGCAGCCGAAATTGAGGCCTGGGCCAAAGTTGCAATCTAGGTAAAGGGCACGTATCTAATTGAAGTATCGGGTTGGAGTAATCGGCGGCGGGCAACTGGCTCGCATGATGACCGTGCCGGCTATCAATCTCGGTATTGAACTAAAGGTGCTTGCTGAAACAGCAAACTCATCTGCCAATCTGGCCACCACAGTTGTCGGTGATTACACCAATCTTGAAACAGTTTTGGATTTTGCCAAAGGCGTTGATGTAATCACTTTTGATCACGAGCACGTTCCTTTGAAGATCCTTGAAGCCCTCGAGGCCAAAGGCATCTCGGTTCAACCCAATTCCAAGGCTTTGGCTCACGCCCAAAACAAACTTGTTATGCGACAAGCCCTGGAAGCAATCGGTGCACCAAACCCACGCTGGTTAGCAGTTTCGACCCCAAGTGAACTTGATGGCTTCATCGCCGAAAACGGACCGGAAGTAATTGTCAAAACCCCAATCGGTGGCTACGACGGCAAAGGTGTCCGGGTAGTTCGCTCCGCCTCAGATGTGAGCGACTGGTTCGAACCTTCTACTTTGTCTTCCCTTGGAGGAAAACTTCTAGCCGAGCAGAAAGTAGCTTTCGTGCGCGAAATGGCTCAGTTGTCGGCGCGCTCTCCAAGCGGTGAGTTTAAAGCCTGGCCAATTGTTGAAACTAGACAGAAAAACGGCGTCTGCTCAGAAGTACTAGCACCGGCTCCAAACACTTCAAGTGAGCTGGTTGCCAAAGCCATGGAAATTGCAAAACTAATATCAACTTCTCTTGGAGTCACTGGAAATCTTGCTGTTGAAATGTTTGAAACAGCCGATGGAAAACTTCTTGTGAATGAACTTGCAATGCGTCCACACAACTCAGGACACTTCAGCATCGAAGGATCAACTACCTCCCAGTTCGAGCAGCATCTTCGAGCTGTGTTGAATCTTCCTCTTGGAGACACTGAAGTTCCTGAGGCTGCGGTGATGGTCAATCTTCTTGGGGTATCTGACGAAGTCGATTTTGTGGAAAACTACCCGGAACTGATGCGCTCATTCAAATCAGCGAAGCTGCACTCCTACGGAAAGAGTCCTCGAATTGGGCGAAAGCTCGGGCACATCACTGTCATCGGGCAAACCCATGAATCCGCGCTAGCTACCGCCTTGCAAGCGCGGGCTGCAATTCTGGGGCTTCAGTAAAGCCCAATCTTCACTAAAATTGGGCAAGCGAGCTTGATCCAATTCGACAGGAGTCCATAATGGCCAATCCATTGGTCGGCGTTGTCATGGGCTCAGACTCAGACTGGTCCGTGATGTCGGACGCAGCGCAGTCCCTGAAAGAATTCGGGATTGAGTATGAAGTTGAGGTTCTTTCAGCTCACCGCACTCCAGAGAAAATGATCGAGTGGGGTAAAGCTGCCGCATCACGCGGAATAAAGGTAATCATCGCCGGAGCCGGCGGAGCTGCCCACCTACCAGGCATGCTTGCATCCGTCACAACACTTCCTGTTATCGGTGTTCCGGTATCACTTAGCAAACTCGATGGCATGGACTCGCTACTTTCTATTGTGCAGATGCCAGGTGGAATTCCAGTTGCCACCGTTTCAATCGGCGGAGCAAAAAATGCCGGAATTTTGGCTGCTCGAATTCTGGGAACCAACGACCCAGCTCTTGAGAAAAAACTAATTGAGTATGGCAAGTCACTGGCTTCTTTGGTTGCTGAGAAAAACGATCAGCTCAAGGCTGAAATTGCTAGAGGCGGAAAATGAATCTAGCTGACTATGCACTATCGCATGGTCTGACGCAGGTAGGCGTTCGTCCAAACTTTCGTGAGTATCTAAAGCAAGCCTGGGGTCGCAGAGACTTTGCATTCACGATGTCGCTCTACGCATCCGAATCTGCTAACGCCAGAACCAGACTCGGCCGCTGGTGGCTAGTGCTTCTGCCTTCGCTGCAGGCTTTTGCCTACGGGTTGGTTTTTGGTCTGATTCTTGGAGACCTAAGACCGGATAACTTCATTCCGTTTTTGATCACCGGAGTTTTTCTGTTTTCTTTTTTCTCTGGCTCATTTTCTTCCGGAGCAAAGGCAATCACATCAAACTCTGGGCTTCTAAAGACAGTTAGTTTTCCTAGAATCCTTCTTCCACTGTCGGCAGTAATCAGAGAGTTTATAAACTTCCTGCCACAGCTAGCGATACTTCCCGTTGTGATGTTGGCTTTCGGTCAGCAAATTACATGGGACTGGCTGTACTTGATCCCCATCACTTTCTTGATGTTCTTGTTTAGTACCGGTCTTGCCATGATTTCGGCCAGGCTCACAGTCCAGGTCAAAGACCTGGGCAAGCTGGTTCCGTTTATCACCCGCTTGATGTTTTACTCCAGCGGAATATTCTTTGAGATCGAGCGCATCTTTGCTAACTACCCAGAACTGTTGGCAGTTGCCATGCTGAATCCGGTTTATGACTTCATAAGCCTCGCTCGAGGAGCACTAATTAACGATATGCAGATGACGCCGTTTTTGTGGATTGCGGCATCGAGCTGGGCGGTAGTCACTTTCGTTGTTGGTGTGTTCTACTTCTGGAAAGCTGAGGCGCGTTATGGCCGCGACTGATGCATCTAAGGGGAAGCCAGTAGTAGTAGTTGACGATGTTCACGTTATCTACAAAGTTTTTGGCACCGGCAAGAAAGCCAGGGGAGTTCAGGGATCACTCGCTAAGAAAACTCGTATGCGGGAAGTCCACGCCGTCAAAGGCGTTTCATTTGTGGTTTACGAGGGCGAGACCATTGGAATTGTTGGATCAAACGGCTCCGGTAAATCATCTTTGATGAGAGCAATCGCTGGACTATTTCCTTCCACTAAGGGCGCTGTCTACACATTCGCGAAGCCTACGATGCTGGGAGTTGGAGCAGCGCTACTGCCTAACTTGAGCGGAGAAAAGAACATCATGCTCGGCGGGCTGGCATTGGGATTTGGCAAGAAAGAAATAGAGGCAGCTAGCCAGTCGATTATCAACTTTTCTGGCCTAAAGGATTTTATTGACCTACCGATGCGCACTTATTCGCAAGGTATGTCGGCGCGTCTTCGTTTTTCTATCGCAGCAGCTAAGAAGCATGACATCTTGATTATCGATGAGGCTCTAGCAGTTGGCGATCGTCAGTTCAGAATGAAAGCTGAAGAAAAGATTCGTCAGATGCGTAAAGAAGCGGGAACAGTTTTTCTGGTCAGCCACAACATGAAATCAATTGAAGACACTTGCAACCGCGTTATCTGGCTGGAGAAGGGCGAACTACTCATGGATGGCGAACCGAAGGTTGTTTGTGACGCCTTCATCGCCGCCATGGATAAAGGCGACAGCGAATAGATGGCAAGCACCGTCAAAAGCGTGAGCGTGATGATGCCGGTTCGAAACGAGCAGGCTCATCTGGTTGCTGCGGTGGAAAGCGTGATGAGTCAGACCTATCCGGGAAAACTGGAGATCATTTTGGCTGTTGGCCCATCGGTTGATCAAACCGATCGAGTCGCGAAAGAGTTAGCTGCTAAGCACCCAAACATCAAAGTTATTGAGAACCCAAGGGGACTCACCACTGTCGGTTTGAATCTTGCTATCGCGCAATCCAGCAGTGATGTGATTATTCGAGTCGATGCTCACAGTGAATTGAGCCCAGGCTACATTTCTCGTGGAGTGGCCCTTTTGGAAGAAACCAGTGCCGTTCTAGTTGGCGGGGTAATGAGTGCAGTTGGAAAAACCCCGCTCCAAAAAGCGGTGGCTTTTGGCTACGGTTCCCGCTTCGGGCTTGGCGGAGGCAGTTATCACGTTGGGGGAAAAGCTGGGGAAGCGGAGTCCGCTTACCTAGGAATCTTTGACGCAACGGCCCTCAAAGCAGTTGGTGGCTATGACGAGAAAATCATTCGCGGTGAGGACTGGGATCTTTCTCAGAGGCTAAAGGCTGCTGGCGGCAAGGTTTGGTTTAGTCCAGAACTTGTTGTGAAGTATTGGCCACGTTCAAACATCAAGGCTTTGGCTTGGCAGTTTTATTCAACTGGAGTTTGGCGCGGGGAACTTACTCGTCGAGCACCGGCTAAGGCATCGATTAGATATTTCATCCCACCACTAGCCCTTCTTGTGTTGGTTGATCTGTTTATCCTTGCGATTGTGGGAGTACTTCCACAGCAAGCGCTGATCATTCCAATTGCGCTTTACCTTTTGGTATTGAGCTTTGCTTCGGGCACCGCAAAGTCGTTGGATGTAGCTGACCGGCTAGCAGTGTTTGTTGCCCTGCCTGTAATGCACCTGAGTTGGGCCAGCGGTTTTTGGATTGGGCTAGCTTTTGGTGCCAGAAAAATTGTTGACGCGGGAGATAAGAAGTGAAGTATTCACCAACTCGGATTCTCGGTGCTCTTCGCAGGCGCCAGCTCGACTGGTTCCGTGGTTTCGCTTATCGAATCTTTAGCAAAGCAAAACTATCCAACAGTATTCTCTTTGAATCTTTTCAGGGCAAAGTAATCGGCGATAACCCATACGCAATCTTCACGGAAGTTTTATCCCGAAACCCAAGCTTCGAATTGCTCTTTACTGTGAACTCAAAAACCAAAGCGCCGGAAGGTGCCAAAGCAGTCAAGCACGGTTCGATTGCGTGGCTCAAGGCACTAGCAACATCAAAAGTGTTGGTAAATAACACAAATTTCCCTGGCTATTTCCGCAAGCGCGACGGCCAGCGCTACATCCAGACTTGGCACGGAACACCACTGAAGCGTTTGGGAAGAGACATTGTGGATGTTGTTCCAACCGGGAGCTATCTGAGGATGATGGATCGAGAAGCCTCCTACTGGGACTTTCTTGTCTCACCAAGCAGCTACTGCACAGAAATTTTTCCATCAACTTTTGGATACAAGGGAACCATTTTGGAAACTGGGTATCCGCGCAACGACATTTTGGTAAGTCACGCATCAAAACGTGATCTGATTAGGCGTTCTTTAGGGATTACGGACAGCAGCCAGCAAGTTGTTCTGTATGCACCGACTTGGAGAGATTCGAAAAGAACTGCAACTGGTAATTGGAAGCCGGTGAATTTTCTTCAGGGCTCTCTGGGTGAAAACGTCACGGTTTTGTTTCGCGGGCACACCAATACCCACTCAGCTCACAACGCGAAGGTAATCGGTAGTGCAATTGATGTCACGAATTACAAGAATGTGGCGGAGTTGTACCTAGCGGCCGATGTCCTGGTAACGGATTACTCATCTTCTATGTTTGATTTTTCCGTGACTGGAAAGCCGATGATTTTTCTTGCTCCTGACTTTGATGACTATGTGGCAAAAAGAGGTTTCTATTTTGACTTCGAGCAACTTGCCCCAGGCCCAATTCTGAGAGATTCTTCATTCCTGAGAAAATCCTTAGAGAGCATTGATAGCCAGAAAGATCAATACGCACAGCGTTATTCGGCTTGGCAGCAGAAATTTAACAAACTAGAGGACGGTCTTGCTTCGAAGCGTGTGGTGGATGCAACACTCACCGCGTTTCACAGCGTCTTTTCAGAACATTAAACCTAGACTTTAGAGTGTCTAGGAGTTGAGCCATGAAGCGGACCCTTTTAATCGCCACAACATTGGTTGCCGTTGCAACCTTGGCTGGCTGCGCCCTGTTTTATCCAAACCTTGGAAGCAGCGAAACCCCAAGCGATCCGATGAACCCGAGCCCTACTGCTTCAGAAGCTTCCCCAACCCCTACCGAATCTGAAAGCCCAACAGCTGCACCGAAAGAGCTTGCTAAGCCGAGGTTGCTGTTCTATGAAATTGCTGGAAAAGACCTTCGAGTAATCGGTGAAGTGATCAACTTTGCTGAAGATGGCGGAGAGTGCATCATTACTTTTTACTCCGGCAATACTCCAATTGTCATGGAGCGAGTTCCAGCTGAGCACAACGTGAGCACTACTCAGTGCTTTCCTCTAACCACTGCACTTTCCAGACTGCCTAAGGGAACTATAGATGTAGTAATCGGCTACGAGTCGACCAAGTACGCAGGGGAGTCTGAAAAGTTTGAGGTGATTATTCCCTAATGTTCAAATCGCTTGGAAAGTTTTGGGCTGCCGCGACGGTTATGACACTGACCGTATTCGGACTAGTTGCCATACCTTCTGAGCAGGAGCCAGCTGCTGCGCTAAATGGCTCGATGTTTGATCCAGGACTGATCATTAGCGACAGTGTTTTCTATGACTTTGGAACCATGTCAGTTGCCGACATCCAGAGATTTTTGGATGGAAGAGTTGCCGCCTGTCGCGCAGCTGCCGATCGACCAGGATGTCTGAAAGATTATCGACTAAGCACCCCGGGAGCCACCGGTTCTCCTGGTAGATGCGAATCAGTTCCAGCTAAGTCCAACATCACTGCTGCAGAACTTATCTATGACATCGCACGCGCTTGTGGTATCAACCCTCGAGTGATTTTGGTCAAGCTTCAAAAAGAGCAGGGTTTGGTGACCTCAACGGATCCAAGCCCACGAGCGTATGACTTTGCTTTGGGTATGGACTGTCCCGATAGTCCAAGTGGCTGTAGCGCAGCTTCGGCAGGCTTTTTCTGGCAGCTGTATAAAGGTGTGGGTCAGCTGAACTGGTACAGCAACCCAGCTGGTTCCTTTACTTGGCTTAGACCTGGAACTGTTATCTCAAGGCCTTACTATCCAAACCGTCCAAGTTGTGGATCGCAGTCTTTCACACTGCGCAACAAAGCAACTGCAGCTCTTTACTACTACACACCGTATGTTCCTAACCAGGCAGCTCTCGATAATCTCTACTCAACTGGAGATAGCTGTAGCTCCTACGGAAACCGAAACTTCTGGAGATTCTTCTCCGATTGGTTTGGTTCTCCAATCGGAGGTGGCTTCTTGTTGAAGGCCGCCAAGGGAGATACCTTCTTTATCGTCGACGAGGTCAAGTACCGAGTACCGGATGCCGTGCTACTTTCCTCAATGGCACCGCTTGGCCCAATTGGTGAAATCTCCAAAGACTACCTCGACAGCTTTGTGACCATGGGGGATATGACCCCGCTAATTAGAAACGCCACCACAGACCGTTACTGGTTTGTTGATAACGGTAAACGAGTGAGGTTTGCTACCTGTGAGCAGGTTGCATCCTTCGGCCTGAATTGTGGCTCAGCTGTAACTGTGACAAGCACCCAGTTCACCGCGCTTGCTAGTGCCGGTGAAGTGACCAACGTGGTTGCTGGCGCAAGCAACGACCGCTACCTGGTCGAAGCCGGGTCGCTTCGTGAAATTCTGAACGATGCATCAGCTGCTGAGGCGAGCTTGCCACTTACTGCCTCATCACCGATTCGTCGAGAAGCTTTGAACTACCTACCAGTAGGTGTTCCGATTGCCAGCAACGGTTCACTAGTTGGTAATCGTGAGACCGGCGCTTTGGGAGTTGTTGCCGACGGCAGCTTCTTCGGAATTGATCCTGCAACTGCCGCAGATGTGAACTTTGGAACCTGGTTCAAGGGAGCTGGCTCCACCTTAAGCTCCCAGAGCATTCAAGCCCTAAGCCAAGGACCAGTAATTCAATCCATCGTTGCCAACGCTGCAGGCCAGCAGTTCCTGTTGACTCCTACCGGCAAGCGTTTGATTAAGGACACTGAGAACTGGATTGAGAAGCCAACGGTTCTTCCTCCATCAGTTCTGGATCTGATTCCAACCGTTGCTGAAGAACTTGTAACCCCTGCGGTGGTTCGCTCCACAGCCAACGCAACCCTGTTTCTGGTAAACGACGGTGAGCTTCGCCCAATTCAAACTTCCGACCGTAAAGCCGTTCGTGCCAGCCTTGATGAAAACGTCGTGCACCGAATTTCTCCTTCGGCCCTAAGTCAAATGCGTAAGGGCAGTCAGGTTATTCCCCCAGGCGCTTTGGTTCGCGTTGGCAGTTCAAGTTTCTTAGTCGATGGACTAAGCCGCCTCTACAAAATCCCAAGCACCGAGCAGGCTCGAGCACTTGGGCTTGGATCCGCTAGGACAGTAAAGAAATCTGCTGTCTCCTCTTATGAGAGAGCAGGAAGCCTATCGGGCATAAAGGTCACCTGTAGTGCACAACCACATCTGGTTGTTGCTGGAAAGCTAGTTCGTGTAAGCGATGCAACTTTCACACAGTACCCAACCACAGCTCGTGAACTAGATCCTGGCACCTGTGCCGCATTGTCAATCTCGGATTCAGCTGGATCAAGATTCATCCGGACAGCAAGCAACCAATACTTCCTTATTGAAGATGGCAAGAAGCGACCAATTGCAAACAAGGCTCGCTATGTTGCCCTAAAGGGTTCAGGTCCAAGTGCAATTCCAGTTGACTCAGTTTTTGCTAACCGCGTTCCAACCGGATCTAATGTTGGGGCTTCCACAACAGTTGTTGCTGACAGCGTTGCCGCGCCGGCACCTGCTCCGGTTGCAACCCCTGCCCCTACAAGACCAACTCCAACTCCAACAGTGACACCAAGGCCAACTCCGTCTCCA
>ERZ1022756.354-NODE-354-length-14189-cov-10.658271_pt1 | contig 14189 bp, 7 predicted proteins | sample MGYA00520902_ERZ1022756 | MGnify/ENA primary metagenome ERZ1022756 (study PRJEB33162, sample SAMN09537601) | freshwater metagenome | isolation source: freshwater | place: Canada:Alberta | collected 2017-07 | study: EMG produced TPA metagenomics assembly of the...
GACAACATGGCAGCTCCAGTTATTGAGCCAAGCCAGAGTGCAGAACCTACCCCTAGCTCTTCGGCATCAGCAAGCCCTACACCTTCGGCTTCCGAGCAAGAGCCTGAGGCAACAGCGTCTCCAAGCCCAAGCTCCACTTCGGCCAAGGGTGAGAAGCCAGAGTCCAGGGAAACCGTGATCTTGAACGATGACAAGGCCCTGGAGAAGATCTTTGAAGCTAACCGCAGCTCGACCGACCTGTTCCAGCGCGGCGAGAACTTCACAGTCTTCGCCGACGAGGGCATCACAGTGATGTTTGGGTTTGATCGGACCACAAACGACAACAAGTTCTCAGATCTTGACTTCACCTTTGAGGTGGAGGGTAGTTACTTCTATTCCAATCCAACTGAGACCTCAGAAGTCAGTTTCGTTGACTCCGAGGGCTTGGAGCATTTCGTTGTTTTTGCCAATCTAGCCAGCCTTTATGATCTGGAGGGCCAGTACTGGACAGATTCCCCGCTAGCTAAAGCAACCGTTCGTATTGAACTGGTCAAGGACCCGGTATCGGGCGAGGCAGTGGCGGTTTACTTGAGCGTTTTGCCCAAAAACTAGGCTTTCTGAGGCTTTGAGGGTGAAATTAGGGCCCTTTATTGGCTTAACGCCCTTCTTCCCAGTAAACAGGCGGCTCTTCCCAAAATATCTCGAACTTTTTTGGTTTAGCCAGACAATTTTCGTAATAGACCGGACAATTTCACGCTAACCTATATGAGTAGATTCTTTGGGCTGGCCTTCTTGGTTGGCCAGATTGAAGATTCCTGCTCCCCTTAGCCCACCGGGCCAGGGGAAACCAAGTAAAAGAAAGAGACTAATGTCTAATAAACTAACCCGCTCAGGGTTGGCTTTCGGTACTGCCGTTGCATTCGTACTAGCTAGCCTTGTTGCTACTGTGCCTGCAAACGCTGCAGTTCCGTCAGTCACCCTGAATCCGGCTTTGGGATCGACTTATGAGTCAATCAACCAGTCCGGTATCGCAATTGCCACTTCGCTTGACAGTGGAGTGGGCGCAGAGGACACCGAGGGCCTTAAGTGGCGCATTACTTCGGCAAACTCAAACTACACAACTGATGAAATCCTTGACCTCATTACAGATGGAGACTTGAATGTCTCTATCGTTGGTGGAGAAGATGAGTTCCAATTCGACTACAACGGCTCGAGCTACATAAGAGACGTTGTTGAAGACGAAGACAGCTGGTCCATTGACAAAGAGGTGGACCTTCAGGGTTCCGCTGTTGTCGTAAAGGCATGGGACAATTCTGAGGACGCCCCTTACTACGCCTACTACGAAGACACAACCTACCTACAGATGTACACTGTAGATGGCGTCGATCTAGACGACATCAAGCTCAGCGTGCGTGGTTGGGCTGACGAAGATGGCGACAATGAGATTAGTGCTGGCGAGGCTCGTTCCTCTGCAGTTTCCGTAACTCTCTACGATGTGCGCACAATTTCTGCGACTACCACCATTGAAGAAGCGGAAGTTACTTCCCCAGCTTCTCCACTTGTAGCGAAGACCGTTCTAAACAAGCCAAACATCAACACCTGGTTTGTTTCAAAGTTGTACTCGCTAAACGGATCTGTTGCTGGTGCTCACTACGCTAACAATTCCTACGCACTCGAGGATGCCTGGAACCTAAGTGGGTTCAACGTAGCCCCGATTGGATGGAACGAAGACTACGATGAGGAAAACTCGGAAGATGACAACATTTGGAACTTCCCGCTTTACTCTGAGAGCACTGAAGACGTATTCCTGGACGACACCTCAGTTAACTACTCAACTCGCGCTTGGTTTACTAACGACGCAAGTGAGGACGATGCTGCAGACTTCGTAAATTGGCTAGGTGCACGTTCTTCAACTACATCAGTTGTTGCCGGTACTAACGCAAACGTAGTTGACATCTACGGTTTTGTGACTGACGGAGACAACCTTGTAGATAACGAAGACGGTACTCTGGACGTTCGCGACGGCACCAAGTCCGGTGTGGTCTCGGCCCAGATTACTGACTCAGAAGACGTAGACATGACTGCCTCAAACGTCCGAGTTCGCGCTACCTTCTCATACACCTCCTTGGAGGAAGACGGAGAGCTAACCGTGACCGGAGCTACCGGAGCAGCTGCTCCTGGCGAGGACTTAGTTGCCTTTGCCCGGACAGACGCTAAGGGTCAGGTTTCGTTCACATTCAACAACTCAAACGCTGACGCTGAAGATAACGACCAGATGGTGGTCTCTTTCGAAGTGCTCAAGTCAAACGCAGTTTGGGAGTCAGCACCAACCATGACTTTCAACTGGGAAGTCGCTGAGTTAGACAGCTTCACCGTATCTGACGACGCGCTTTCAGGCAGCTCTATCTCGCTAACTTACGAAGCTGTTGACCAGTTTGGTAAGGGCGTAAGTGCTGTTGGAACTGACGAAGATGACGTTCTGCAGGTGACCTTAACTGGTCTTGAAGACGACGACTTCACCCTAGACAAGACTGCTCTAGTCCCAACGACTAAGCCATTGTCGAACGGTGTAGCAACCTTTACCTTCAGCAACTACGCAGCTGTTGACAGCTTCGTTGGCGTTGTTGGTATTCTTCACACCGCAGGCGATGACTTCGATGACTTCGACAACTTGGGTATCGATGCCTTCTACGAGATTACTTACGTTTACAAGAACGATGCAACCTCGATGGTCGACAGCGTTGAGAACGAGTACTCGACCGTAGTTACCTACGCCAACTTCTATAACGGAAACGCATCTGAAGATGAAGATCTGAATGAAAACATCGAAGACTATGGTGTTTGGAACGTGGACTTCAACGACGAGGATGAGTGGACCTGGATTGAAGGATCTGTTCTAACTGCTAACGACAACGGAGCTGCCTTCCAGGCAGTAACAGTTAGTGGAACCGGTCTCTACTTCCAATGGGATCGTGAAGACTACGTCTTCGCTACTGGTTCTATCACCATCGAAACCGATGCTGATGGTCAGTTCGGATTCTACGTCTACTCACACAAGCACAACACTGCTGGACAGTCGATCACCATCACTTCGGGAGGAAAGTCTTTCACCACTAAGTTGAAGACATTCATGAACCCTGAGATTGATTTTGATGAGCGATGGAACGGATCTGCATGGGTTGACGCCGCGAAGGTGACTACCAACTGGGTGAAGCTAACCGGAAACAACAAGGATGGCGTGTCAGCTCCTTCTAGGAATGCCAACTACATCGTGACAGCTACTGCCAAAGATGTATGGGGCAACGCCCTAGTCGGTGCAGAAGTTCGCGTGGATACAGAGAACATTTCAGGATCTCTATTCAATGCAAACTACAATGACGTCGAATCTGGTGGCATGGATGGAACCGCCGACGCTAATGCGGATGGAAAAATCCGTTTCAGTGCTAAGGCAAACATCGCTGACTATGCAAACCGCAACGAAGGATTCGAGCTGTACGTTTGGCTTCATGAGTATGACTACGACGCGGGTACTGGCAATGAAGACTTCGACTTCTTTACGGACGTCGAAGGCTTCGGAGGAGTATTTGAGTCCACCGGTGTATTCGGCCCACAGGCACACGCTTTCGCAGGCGCTAAGAAGGGTGTAGTTCGTGTACACGCTTTCAACGCCAAGGGCAAGACCGTAAGCGTATTCGTTGGTGGCAAGCTGGTAAAGACCGCAACCTCGGACAAGGCTCGTTTCTTGACCAAGGTTAAGGGCGTAAAGGCTGGCGACAAGCGAGTAACCGTAAAGGTTGGCGCAAAGCGCATGCTAAGCACCTTCGTTTCTGTAAAGTAACGAACCTTCTAAACCAGCATTAGCTGGCTAAGACAAGAACCCCCAGGAGTAATCCTGGGGGTTCTTGCATTCCTCAAACTTTAGATGGGCCACACTGACGCGTTGAAAGTTATTGGGTTAGGCTTGTCCGAGACCAAAATCATATAGGGGTAGCAGCAATGGCATCAAAGAAGAACAAAGCAGTCAAGAACCTCGTCGATCAATCTGCACACGTACTGAAGTCCCGCCAAGCGGTTTTCGGCTTCGTCTGGGGTCTTGCTCATTTTGTTGACGAGTTCAGACAGCCGGTCAGACCCTTTGAAGATCCGATTCAGGGCCTGTTGCACATTCTTGTGTTTGCCTTAGCCGCATCTTTAATGATTCGCCCTTCCAGCACTAAGCGGCTGGCTCTGTTGGCTGGAGTCAACATCATCGTTGCAGCAACTCAAATGCCTCAAATGCCAAACCACAACATGATTCTGTTCATGTGTGACATTGCCATCTTGGCATCTATTGCCTATGCGGACTTTTCAAGAAAGCGCGATCTTGCTACTTGGTGGAATGGAGTAGAGCCTTTCTTAAGAACTGCGCTACTCATTACCTACGGCTCTGCTACTTTTGCGAAGTTTAACTCTGCTTGGTTCAATCCTGCTGTGAGCTGTGCAACAACCATGCCAGCGGAAGAATTTGCATTCTTACCTTTTGATATCCCTTGGACAACACTTTGGATAATGCCTTTTGTGATTCTTGGTGCAGAGGTAATCATCTCTTTGGCACCGCTGAATAGGAAACTAAGACCCTATGCTCTTCCGTTTGCCTTTGTATTCCACACGATGCTCTCACTTACCCCAGTTTCCAACGGACTTGGATTCACATTCATCCTTTTGTCCCTTCTGACCCTTTACTTACCCGAGGATGCTTCCACGGATCTTTACAACCGTGGAGTGAAGTTCCAGTCAACAATTGCCAAAAATGGAACATTGCCACTGTTTGCTTACGGCTTTGTGAGCATTTCAGCTTCTTTGGCAATTCTTTCCTGGTTTGCTGTCTGGCCAGAGGCTTTCGGGTTCATCAGGTATGTACCTGCGCTTTTCTTGTTGATTGCATTTGGCTCAGTTATTTCGATTTTCTCTTTGAAGTACCGAAACTCAGAGCAGGTAAGGCCAGCTGTTGGTGCAAAGACCTGGCTTCAGATTCTTCTGCTAATTGTTGTTGGCTTAAACTCTTTGGCGCCTTACCTTGGAGTCAAGACCAACGCCACAATGACCATGTTCTCAAACCTCAAGATAGAAGGTGGCGTCACCAACCACTTGATTATGCCTAGGCTTCCTTTTGAGACGCCGGCCGACGATCTTGTCGCCGTGATTTCGAGCTCTAACCCAAATGTTCGTAATTTCAGGGAAACTGGCCTTCTTTACACTTGGCATGAGTTAAGAAGAAAAATGAGCGAGACACCTGGAGCTTCGATTTCTTATGAGCGCCACGGCGAAGTTTTTGAGTACCAGAAGGCTCACGAGAACCCAGAGCTTGTTTCTATAAACCCCGTGCTACACAAACTGACGGGCTTTAGAAACGCCTCGGTGACTGATGAGTGTTTGTGGTAGTAAACCCAAGCATTACAAGCTACAACTGGCTGCGGGATACCGACAGCCTGTATGAATTACCAAGGTAAAGGAAAACAGGAATCATGGAAAAGAAACTAGCTCAAACTCTAAAACTTAGCTCCTTAGCAGTAGCAGCGTCCTTGATTCTAAGCTCCTGCGCACCGGTAATTTTTCCAATGGCTGATCCACTTGGGTCATGTGGTGAAGATAATAATGTTTCTATAACTGTGTCGAATAATAGGCCAAGTATTGATTGGATTGCTAGTCACAATGATGACGATAATAATCCTGACACCCCATCCACAAATGATGATACTGACCCCACTACCTCTGACTTACCGGACTTTAGTCTCACCGGTGAAGACATTACGCTGTCTATAACTGGAACTGAAAATCTGGATGTTAGATATCGCGTTGGGCTATTTGATGAAAATGGACTACCAGCTGTTGAAGACGAAATGCTCCTTGAGCCTTATGAAAGAACTGTTCCAGCCCCCCCGGCATTCCTAGACAATCTCTATGGTTACGATTCCGGGGCAATTTCCCCACTCGTAGATTTTGAAGGTGCTAATAGCATAACTGCGGCCTTTAGTGAGATTGCTTTGCCGGGATATACAGTTGGTGAAATCGGTAACCAAGAGGATGCGGCCGCATTGTTCGGTTTCCTCTCGTGGCCGGGCGCATTTTTGGTAACTTGCAACAGCGGTGGCCCAGATGATGGCGAGATAGTAGCAGCTGTACAAATGTTTCCTAACTTGCTGGAGTTTGAAGGCAACCCGGAGATTGAGTTAACGCAGAGTTTAGATGACCCAGAATTGTATAACTCCGAGCTATTCCTTGGCGAAGAATTTGCTGGTGACGGCGTCTTCTTGTTGGGCAAGGACACCGCTGGCTCCGAGGTACTCAGTACTGACAGAGCAAAGAATAGGTGGCTGCAGTTTTACTCTCGAATCGATGCCGACGTTGTGGAAACGTTGGTTTACGGCGAGCCCCTTTTCGTTGACGATGCTGGGTTCATTAACTTGGATGGCGAAACCGTAAACTTCCTGCCCGATACCAGCTATAACCTCATACTCTTTATAATTGACAACGCGACGGTTGGCTCAGAAGAAGATGTAATTCAAGGTCTGTACGAATCCCCAATTAGAACAGCAATTTTTGACCTGAACATCAACGCCGCAGGCGTAGGTGAATTTGAAGCATTCGCAGTCGACGAACCAAGGCGACCTGGACGCTCTTCTACGCCAATTCTTACCGACATCAGGGATTCAGTTGAGGTTTCGACCAAAGGAAATAGAGAGCTGAAGATAACCGGCAGCAGACTCAACAGAGTTCTCCAGGCGAAGCTCGGAACTAAAGCGGCCAAGATTGTTTCCGCTGAAGATTCTATTCTTACGCTAAAGCTACCAAGCTTGGCGAATGGTACATATGACCTAACGCTCAGCTATGAAAACGGTGAGATTGTGAGGCCAAACTTCTTGAAGTACGTAAAGTCAACCAAACTAAAGCAGATCTCAATCCCTGTTAGTCAGAAGAAGGCTGCTTGGTCACTTCGCATGGCAAGTCTCCTAAGTGCTAACCTGGGGACCGTCCAGGTCGACTGTGTGGCCAGAATCCCAGCAGGGACCAAGGCCGCTCCGGTCAAAAAGAAAGCTTCAGCCATTTGTGGTTCGGTTGAAAACACTGCAGTAAAGACCAGAGTGGTTGTCAAGAAAGTCCCAGCTGTTAGCGGTTCATCTGTTGCAATCAAACTCTGGGATTAGCCTCAGAGTTAGCTGTGTGTTAAGGTCGTTCGCTCGAGACTGGGTGTAGTTTAGGAATGAAAGAGGCCTCAGCAAAAGCAATTGCCTCTTGATATCTAGGAGGACACCAGATGAACACTCGAGTATCGGCCTTTTCAGTCGAGTCCGTAAAGTCAACTTTTGCATGGATAGCAGCTCTATCGCTTGTGTTTTCGGCATTGGTGGTAATCAGCCCAGCCGAGAAGGCTTTTGCGGTTGATTCATTGACGGCGAACATTACACAGGTTTCACCTGCGGCTGGACCCGCAGGTATTGAAGTGACCATCACCGGCACGGGTTTTCCCGCCGACGATACCGATGTTGAAGTTCGCTTTAGAAGTGCCGATGCCGACATTGTTTCATCCTCATCAACCGAAATAGTTGTTGAGGTTCCAACTGGGTCTTCTGGACTGGCAGATATCACAGTCGAAACTGCCGACTACGAAGTGACACTCGACGACGCTTTCCTATACAGATCAGCAATCAGTCGACCTGTTGTAGCGTCAGTGACCCCCGACATAGCCTCCTTGTCTGGAAACACCGAAGTGACCATTTTTGGATCAAACTTTGTCGGGGTGACCAGGGTTAGATTTGGCGGCCAGGATGCCGTCAGCTACCGAGTTGAAAGTGCTAGCAAGATTGTTGCGGTTGTACCAGCATCAACTACTTCAGGGAACTCTCAAGTACTTGTCACTAATGGAACCGGAACTTCAACTTCAGCACTGAACCTTTTCTACGCACAAGCATGTTCAATTTCTGCCTTCGACAATGTGACTTTTGCTTACCGTTCATCCAAGCTGACCAAAGCTACCCGAAAGGTGATTAGAGACGCCGTCAAGGAAATGGTCTTGGCTGAGTGTGGGTCTGTGACCCTACTTCGGTACAACGCAAAGGCCACCGCTTCAACCACCGCAGCACACAGGTCTTACATCAATCTTCAAAGAGCCCGAGCTACAGCAGTTGGAAACCTCGTCGCTGACCGACTTAGCCTTCTGGGCTCGACTGCAACCGTGAGATACGCAAAGTTTGCTTCCCAAAAATCTCAAGCCACCGTTAGTGATTGGGACTCGAGAAAGAGTTATCGAAAGGTGACTATCGCATCTCGCGCCTCGACAGTCCCTGCAATTACCGCCAGCTACCCCGCAGTTGGAACCACTTCAGGTGGGACTTCTGTGACCCTAAAGGGAGTAAACCTCTCCGATGTGACCGCAGTTCGATTTGGATCAACCACAGCAAGCTTTACGGTAGTCGACGATGACCAGATAACCGTCACTTCACCACAGGGAACCGCTGGGGTCTCGAGCATCACGATCGTTGCACCTACCGGGACAATCACAAAGCCAAGTGCATTCAGGTATGCAGCAACTCCCACCATATCGAGCGTTAGCTCAGATACCGGCAGCGCAGTTGGAGGTGCAACCATTACGATCTCCGGAACTAACTTCTACGGACTTACAAATGTCGATGATGTTCGATTCGGAACCGTTAATGCCAGTTACTTCACTGTCGTTTCAAACACCCGCATTACTGCTGTTGTTCCTGCAAACAGCGTTGGCACCAAGACGCTAACAATTGCTGCCGCAGGTGGAAGTGACAGCGAAGACTTTACTTACAGATCCGCACCAGAAATTAGCGAAATCAGATTCGGTGATGGGGACATCGTCCTGATCGAGGGCGATAACTTTACAGGTACTGTTTCTGTTCGGTTCGGCACCCGTACCGCGGGAGTCGAGGACGTTAGCAGTGATTTCGACGAAATTGAAACGGAAGCTCCAGATACTGGTAGCGACACTGTTTCGGTATCAGTCACAGCAAGTGGCGGTGTCGCTATCTTGAAAGAATCATTTAGTCTAGGGGGCGCCATCACGGTTGCAACAGGAGAAAGCCGCGATCTTGAAGTGGAAGATCCAGCTGTTGCAGGGTCATTCGACCTCGATACGGTTTTTGATCTGAATGCATCTTTTAGGAACGACACCGTTAAATGGGAAATATCTGAGGGATCTGGAACATTCGACGCTATGACGGCAAGTCAATTTGAAAGTGAGACCGGTCTTGATTTCGATCCAGCGACTGGCGTCATTTCTTGGACCAGCGTGGATGACCCCTATGCCAAAGCCACTTTCAAGGTGAGAGCTATTCAGGAGAATCCCTTGGTAGTTGGAGTAAGCACAATCACGATTGAGATTCCAGCTAGCTAATTACGCAAGCCATGAAAATAGGCCACCGATTGGTGGCCTATTTTCATCGTCTTAGATTATTTCTTTGGCAACGCACAAGTAGGCGTGCCACCTGGCAACCGATAGCGATTCTTTGCAACCCACCTGTAAACAACACCAGCGACTGAACGAAGAACTGGAAGTCCAACTATTGAAGCAAGGACTTTCCATAATCCACCTGCAAGTTTAAAGGTTTCAACAAATGCTAGGTGGCCACCTTTGATGGCGCCATCTGCCTTGATGAACTTTGCTTCTTCGCGGCACTGCTCAGGGGTAAGAGAGTAATTGGTGAGGTCTAGGAATTGGTAAGGCTCCATAGGAGGTCTTTTCTTAAGGAGCTTCTGCATACCCCTAACAGAAGATGAGCAGAAAGCGCAGTCACCGTCATAGATCAGGATGGGTCTAACCACTGCTGCTTGTGGGGTTGTCATAATCCAATTTTAGCTTGGGCCCGATACCCACCATCTAGTAAAAGGGACCTTTTCAGCAATCTCTGAGGAAACCTTCGCTCTGGGTACCTTTACGCTTCAAAGGCATCAAACCATAGATCCATTCATCTTGGCCTTGAATCCTCGTGCTTTATAGACTGGGTGGCAGGACTCATAGTCCGATCTAAGTCCGTGGGGGTAGCTGAATGAATCACTCAAAACCACTTGCTGTCTTTACCAGCATTCTTTTGGTCGGAAGCACCGCAATTGGGGCTGGGGCCTCAAACATCAGCTGGAACGAAGAAGATGGCGTTCTGGCTTGGGAGACTGCCCTCAGTTTGGACCCAGGCATTCTTCGCGAGTACAGACCGCAACCCTTGTACACCGATGACGACCCAGCCACAGACACCAAGTATGGGTCAATGTTTTACCTAGGTGGCCAAGAAGTTTTTGCAGGCCAAGGATCCTGGGCTGCAAGGATTCCAGATGAAGGTGGCGACTCTGAAGTCTGCGATTGGTCATCGGAGAACTGGGCAGACATCAATCAAGCAGACTGTTTTGAAGAGCTTTATTCTGAGGATGATTCGCAGCCTGCTCAGACAATCAGAATTTCGGCGAATCTCCCGGTATGTGAACTACTCCCAGATGGAGCAGAGGCCCAGCCCTGTATTGAATCAGTTTTAGACCTTGGAGAATTAACCCCTGAAAGCCTTAGTCCGACACGGTATGTCGACAGTTCGCTCGGAAATTATTACAAACTGCACATACAAGAGCAAGAAGGCTTGACTGACGAATCTAGCCTCGCAGAACCACCCTCGTTTGCTGGTCGTGCTGTCACTAAGTATGTCGATGATCCAACTTGGGTTGCTAACCCATCTCGAGGTATCCCAACTGGAGCCGCTGCAAGTCTCTGGCAGTCCTCAGCGGATACTCCAAATGAGGGAATGTTTGTCCGTGCGACCTTATCTGCTCTGGCTTATCCCGATGGGTCAATTATTTTCCAGGGAATAGATACCCAGGTTGTTAAGTATCTTGAGGTCGAAACCAACATCACTGAGTATCTGATTGGATGGAACCCAGGTCTTAATGGCGTCTTCTACCCACCAGCTGTTGCAACTGTGAAGGCTGTCCAAGAAGTATGTGACGAGGCAGACCCGGACTGCATTTCACCAAGCTTGGAATCTTCATACAATGATTTCCCGTTTTTTGGTAGCAGCCCAATGGCCTCATTCAATAACCCAGGTTCTCAAAAACTTGGCAGCTGTGCGTACGAAGAATTGCTTCAGACTGATTCGACTCTGGTAACACGCTGTGGACTTGCACTTACTTTTGAACCCACCGATCGATTCTCTGTGAATCTAAAGGTGCCTGACGCAATCGGCGGCTGGTTCCACGGAAGACTCGGCAACGCCAACATGGTCCTAGAGGCCACTGATGAGCAATTCGGGTCTTATGGTTTGAGCAGACTGACAGTTTCTGGAGAACCTGTAGATGTTCCAATTACTGGAGTGCAGTTTGAGGTTTGTGGAACATCTGAAAGTGTTTATAGCCAGTACTACCAAGATGAGTACTGCGATGGTTTTGATTCAGGTTTGGTGGGGCTCACACAGTGGTCACCTGATTCCACAACAGCAGTCGCGGACTTCACAGCTTTTGAACCACTCATGTTTCCCGACAAAAGCGACGTAAGTAGGGCTAAAGGTTCAGTTAATCTGTGGTCGTTTGGGACAATGTTTCCCTCTATTCAAGGCGAGCTCCAGGGGTGCCTATTCGATGCCACAGGCATTCAAGGAATGATTGCGACCAATGCTATGGTCTATCAGGCAGGATTACCAATTCTCAATGGATCATCTTTTGATTACCAAGTGGCTTCAACTAGTGAAGACGTTATGGGCCTTCCGGTTGTAGGCGATTACACGCTTGTGATGCGCTCGGATATCGCCAGTTGCATTTACGATTTGGGCGGCACCGCTCTAACCTCTGAGAACACTAGTTTCACGGTTAAAGATGGCGAAACAGCTCGAGTCCCGACGGACTTCTCTGCATCGTTTGAAAATGTTCAAGGTTGGATGACGTTCAAGGTCAGCAACTTTGGTTTTTCATCACCAACAATTGGTATCGCAATCGATCAGCAAGGGAATAACTCAGAAAGACCAAGCTCTTCTGTCACAGTCACAAAACCTGAGCCAACTTTGAAGCCGACCCTCAGCGGGGTTCCTAAGGTTGGAAAAGTGCTTAGCACCTCGCAGGGCACTTGGAACACTCAGGCGAATGTGACTTATTCCTACCAGTGGTACCGCTGTGCAAATGGGTTTGCTGCAACAAAGAAGCTTTCAGCCAAATCGGATTGCAAGGCAATTAGCGGGGCTACATCAAATACCTACACACCAAAGAAGAAGGACAGTAAGTTTTTGCTTTCGGCTGAAGTGACAGCGGCTAACTCAGCCGGCTCCAGCAGGGCTTACAGTGCTGCTGCTCCGTTTGGAGTAAAGAGACTGCTCGATTACACCCGAGCACCGAGGGTTCAAGAACCAGTTGCGGTGAAGAGCCTTGCAACTGCAAGGATTGGGCGCTGGAACCTCAAGAACACCCAAGTTCAAATTAGCTGGCTAAGGTGCGAAAGGGCATCGGCGGCTTCCGAGTTAGGCCGACCTGAGAGTTGTAAGTCAACCGGAACCGTGGGTCGAAAGTACTTAGTTGCCAAGGCTGATTTGGGTAAGCACCTGGTGGCAAGAATCGCAGTTACCAAGGGCAAGCAGGTAGTTGTTTACTTCACGTCTTCCATTGCCCCTAAAGCTCGCTAGAGGCATCAGCTGGGTTCCAGTTGCTTGTTGTGAAGGCTTTTTGCTCGGCATTTATTGCGAAGCGGTTGGCGGTAACCTAGAGCCATGCTCATGTCAGATCGCGATATCCGCGCCAGTATCGAAGCCGGCCAGATTGGCCTGGAGCCTCTGGAGATGGGTTTGCTGCAGCCAAGCTCTTTTGATGTTCGACTAGATCGCTTCTTTAGGCTCTTCGATAATCACAAGTACCCGTTCATTGATCCTGCCGAACAGCAAGATGATCTAACAAGGTTGATTGAAGTTGCACCTGATGAGGCATTCATTCTGCACCCTGGCGAATTTGTACTTGGATCTACATTCGAGTTTGTGACATTGCCTAACGACATCGCGGCAAGGTTAGAAGGAAAGTCTTCCCTAGGAAGACTTGGCCTTTTGACTCACTCGACAGCAGGTTTTGTTGATCCAGGTTTCAAAGGTCACGTGACCCTTGAGCTATCCAACACCGCAACGCTTCCGATTAAGCTCTGGCCTGGAATGAAGATTGGTCAGCTGTGCTTTTTCAAACTCACTTCAGCTTCTGAGTTTCCTTATGGATCAGATAAGTACTCGTCGAGATACCAGGGGCAGCGAGGACCTACCGCATCTCGTTCACATAAGAACTTCTACCGAACTGATGTCGGCAACGAACCACTAGAGAGCTAATTAGTCCTTAGCTTGAGTATTTGACCTGTGGGTTTGGATTTACTCTAAGCAACAAAATCAATCCAACAATCAAAATCACCATCAGTCCCAGCACACCGTAGATTGTGGTGTTCTCTTTTCCTGTTAGAACTGCACCGATAGTGATTGCTGTTGCCCAGAAGAAACCGGATAGGAAGCTAATTGCACGACCGGTGGTTTGGTAAAGACCAAACACTTCACCTTCGCGACCTTCAGGAGCAAACCTAGAGACAAAGGTTCTAGAAGAGGCTTGAGCTGGGCCTACGAATAGGCAAAGTGCCAGTCCACCAATCCAGTAGGTGATTTGGCCGGCATCGGCAAAGAAGAACACCGAGAACCCAGCAATAATCAAACCAGTCAACGATGCTGCAATAACGTTTCGAGAGCCCACGATGTCGTCGATACGACCACCGATAACGGCACCGATACCAGAAACAACGTTTGCTGCCATTCCGAAGATGATGATTTCAGTTTGGCTAAAGCCAAAGGCAAGGGAACCAAGTACTGCACCAAAGGAAAACACTCCCGAAAGGCCGTCGCGGTAAACAGCAGAGGAGATCAGAAACTTTAGAGTTTCTGGTGCTTGTTTATACAGACTCTTTAGCTGGCCCCAGATAGCTCCGTAGGACTGCAGGATGGATTCCTTGCGTGCGTTCTTTGGCTTCGCAATTTCAGGCACGCGAATCAATAGCGGGATTGAGAAAACTAGGGTCCAGATTGCACAAAACAAGAAAACTGTTCTAACTTCAAGGCCATCGGTTGCGGGAACGCCAAAGACTGTTCCTGGAAGTACAAATCCAAACAGCGCAACTGCTAGAAGCAATATTCCACCGGCGTAGCCAAGGCCCCAGGCATATCCTG
>ERZ1022756.355-NODE-355-length-14167-cov-8.598569_pt1 | contig 14167 bp, 13 predicted proteins | sample MGYA00520902_ERZ1022756 | MGnify/ENA primary metagenome ERZ1022756 (study PRJEB33162, sample SAMN09537601) | freshwater metagenome | isolation source: freshwater | place: Canada:Alberta | collected 2017-07 | study: EMG produced TPA metagenomics assembly of the...
GAGATACAAGGTGACTTCACCCGTATACGCATCAACAACAGCCTTCACACTGTTACGGACATAGTTAAAAGAGTGATTGAGTCCACTGCCTGCACTTAGTTGAGAGACGTTCGCAGTTTCTGCATATGGGTACCGATTGGTCGTCGTAAACGCGTCAATCACCCACTTCACTTTTCCTTCAGTGACAACTGGATACGGATCCGAGTCAAAGCGAAGGAATGGTGCAATCTTCTCGACGCGTGAACGAACATCGCGCTGAAGGAGAATCTGCGAATCATTTGTGATCAGGCTTGAGCCAAACAAGTTGAATTCGCCGAAGTTGATCGCAAGCGCAATCTTGCGAATCATGCTGTCGAAGCGAATGCCGTTCTCCCCTGCATATGCCTGGACTTTGGTGTCGGGACACGCCTGTTCCTTCTGAGAAGTGTTGACGATTGAGTAACCGTCGAGCCCATCACCAAAATAAATCTGTGGCTGAGTGACCTCTAGTTCAACATACGACGGACGGCCATCATCTGTTGCAATGCTGGCAGGTGCTGCAATGACTCCACATCCGTGTGTGTACAACAAATGTCGTGACACCCATGTGCGGTTCGGAATACCTTCAGCCTTCAACTCACGTGTTGCAACAAGGACTTGCTGTACACGCCCGTCAATTGAATAACGGTCGACGTCAAGATCTGTCACTCCGTAGAAAGAAGCAAGACCTTTGTCAAGAGCAAAACGGTCCCTCATTTGAACCGGGTCAAGCTGACGAACATCGCGTAATGCAGCATCGTTTGCTGTCACATCATCGGCAGAAATATCACCAAAGGTATTTTCAACACGTTCCACATTGTCAATACCCATTGCTGCCTTTGTGGCTTCAATGTTTCGCTGGATGTATGGAATTTCACGCGTGCTCACGTTTGGCTGAACAATGAACCGCTGAACGATTGCTGGGTACACAGTGCCGGCGACCAATGCCACCACAACCCACAAGCCCACTGCCATCACGGGGAGACGCCAGCCGCGCTGACGCACGTTCCATAGCAACAACACAGCAACTGCAAGGGAAACCAGAATCATCAAGTTCAGTGCAGGAAGTTGAGCGTTGACATCGGTGTACAACGCACCGCGAACAACTCCACGCTCTGATGAAGTGAGGTCATACTTCGACAACCAGTAGTTCACCGCACGAAGAAGAGCTGCACCTGCAAATAGCACCGAGAGGTGCACTTTCGCCTGGGGAGAAACACGTTGTACGCGGTCCTGTGGACGAATGCTGCCGTTAACGAAATGGAAAGCCGTAACGATGATGATTGCCAGCACCAACATGCCAAATGTCCATGCCACTACAAACTGCGCAAATGGAAGTCGGAAAACGTAGAAGCCCACATCTTCTTTGAATTGCGGATCAGTAATCGAGAATGCCTGACGGTTGCGGAACATCAACCAGTTCTGCCATTCAACAGATGCCGGAAGACCCAACATCAAACCAACAACAGCTGCGAGTGCGATGCGCAGCTTGCCACGGTTCTTTTCAGTCGCTTCACGAATGCGCATCACTGTCTGATCTTCAGGAGTGTTCGGCAACGTCAGTGGCGCGACTTTGTCGGCAATCATCAGGTTGATGAGGAGAAACACAAATCCGCCGACAGCAAAGAGGGCTGCAAGTTCAATCTTGCTCGTCAGGATTCCCCAGTACACCTCGCTGTGACCAACGCTGTCGAACCACAAAAGATTTACGTAGAAAGAAGAGAGGCTCCGTGCGGAAAATGCCAGCAGTAAGACAGCACCGATAACAACCGAGACAATGATTCGTCCCCGTGAAGGCTTTCCAAAATTTGGAAGTTGAAAGGTTGGCCCTCCCGGGCCACGGGGAGGAAGGTCAGAACTGTTACGCACGCATCAGGACGCTAGTCCTGAACGGGGCAAACAAGGCATCGGCATCCTGAGTGAGCCGGTGGCATTGCGTGCCCTGTGGGGAACTCTTCGCCCTTGGTCACAGCGCCGGCGAGAGAATTGTCCTCGCACTCGCTGCAGCATTCAGCCTCTGGGTCAACCATCCAGCTCACACGGGTTTGCGGTTCAAGAGCCAAGAACCCGCCCTTGCTATATGACGTGCATGCGAGATCATCCACATGCTGGTCAATGAGGTCTGTCTTCCACTTGCGGTACACATCACGCATCAGGCTGGCCAGAATTTCGCGATCGCCTTCGGCCTCGCCGATAGCAATACGGGTGTCCTCGCGGAAACCTGCAACCAAACCTGCGGTGATGGAGTCCTTCACATGGCTGGCAACTGCCTTCTGAGTCACACGACGGCTGGAGCCGCCGGCTGTCTTGACCGACTTGGCACCAGAGCCTGCTGCTGACATTGTGTCCTCAGCGATTGACTCTGCGTAGCGGACTGCATGTTCGTCGACTGTTCCCAAGATGGCATCCATCTCAAGTGAGCTGCGCTTGCCTCGGAGATGTTCGAGCACATTGTTCTGCTCATCAGCTAGTACTCGCTTTAACTTGCGAGCCATGGTGACAACGAGACCAGACAGCGCCTCATCACGCTCTGCGAATCGGGCTGGATCGGCCGCAATGATTTCTTGCTTCGGCTTTGACTTCTTCTTCGGCGCTGCTTCTTTGACCGCGACCTCTTCAGTAACGACCTCAGTCGTGACGACCTTCTTTTCAGGTGAAGGTTCTGCTGCTTCAACCTTGGCGGCAACATCGGCGGTTGTACCCGCGCGCAGCTTTGCAAAAATGTCGTCAACACCTGACGCACCCTTTGGAGCTTTCTCTTCGACAGCTACAACTACTTCGGGGACTTCAACAACTTCCGCAACTTCTGGAACATCGGGGACTTCGACACCTCGACGTCCACGTCCAAACAGAGAGACAACATTTGTCTGATTGTCATCTGCAGGTGTTTCTTCAACAACTTCTGCAGTCTCAATCGCAACTTCATCAAAACGGGACAAACCATGCACTGGGTGTTCAGCAGAGATCACTGCAGTTTCGATGATCTCTTCGACAGCTTCAGAGATGACGTCCGCAACATCAATGACATCTTCAACAACGATTTCTGGTTCTGTGACTTCAGGTTCTGAAATCTCTACAACAACATCAGTGATTGTTGTTGCTTCAACAACTTCTGCAGTCTCATGATCAAAAATCACTGTCGTTGCTACTGCAACTTCAACTGTTTCTGCAACATCTGCTGTTTCATGATCAAACACTTTTACAGGCGAATGGTCAGGGTTGACGATGGGGATTGGTCCTGTTGTTGGTGTCAAATCAACAATGAATTCAGGCTCATCGTGCGCTTCTGTCAAACCATTGATGACATCTTCGCTCGCAAGGCGCGCACGCTCGAAAGCATTCAACAAACGATCGCGACCGTGAAGCAGTTGTTCAATTTGTCCGCGAGCCGCGTCACGACGGCGTGACAATTCCGAAAGAACTTTCTCGCGATACGCACGAGCTTCGTTGACCATGTCACGGCCCTGTTGCTTCGCCATTTCAATTTCAGCTTCAGCATCGTGAGCTGCATCTTCATTAATGCGCGCTGCTTCGATCATGGCTGATTCACGAATGCGTGCTGCATCTTCGGCTGCATCTTTGACGAGACGAGTTGCGGACTCTTCGGCACGATCACGAATTTGTGTACTTGCATCACGAGCAGTGGAAAGCACTCGTGCGGCTTCTTCGCCAAGAAGTGTGGTGACGGTCTCTTCATCAAGGCGTCCGGGAGCCGACATTCCACGCGTTTGCATCGTGCGCAGTTCGTTTTCAAGAAAACGCTCACGCTCTTGCAAGCGGGCAAGTTCAGCGGCCACCATTCGGAGAAAATCGCGCACTTCGCCCTGGTCAAAGCCGCGGCGATTCGTCGGAAACGCGGCCGAGCCCACCGCAGCAGGTGAAGACGGGTCGGGACGAGAGAAAGAAATAGCCATGACACCTCCACAGTACGGTGCCGTAGGGGGTCAAAAGTGGGATTATCCACAGGCCGAGGTCTGTGGCAAGCCTTGTGCTGAAAGGGAGAACTACTTTTTCAGGGTCTTGGGAAGGGTCGAGCCACCATTGCCTCGAAGCTCCTTTAGTGCCTCATCCAACGTCGCCACCTGGACAATGCGCACTCCGGAACCTGCTGCAGCACGGGCTGCTTTCATTTCGTCAGGAGACTGACCAGCCGGGACAAGAAACAGGGTGACCCCAGCATCCCTCGCGGCAACTGCTTTTTGCTCCAGAGCCCCAATGGCTCCCACATTTTGTTTCTCATCCATTGTCCCCGTTGCAGCGACTCGACCCTTACCCATGAGATTGCCCTCGGTGAGTTCATCGAGTAACGCCAAAGTAAATGCAAGCCCTGCCGATGGCCCCCCGATATCGGCAGTGCTGATGTTCACGTCGAAGGGCAGCGATGTCACACGGGTATCAGCCGGGATGAACCCGACAATTGCTCGCTCATCATCAGGACTGGCCATCAAGGTGACAGTGACCTTTTTGGGCTTCTTCTCGGTTTCTTCATTGGGCGCGACATACGGCAACACCGTAAGAACAACAGACTCTCCTACTTTCCGATCTTTCATCTGAGCCGCAAGGAGTGACAATGTCTGCGTTGCCACACCATCGATATGAGTGATCTGCTCGCCTACTTGAAGATTGACGCACGCGGAGTTCTTCGCGGGAGCATCTTGACAAATGACTTGTTCAATCAAGATCGGGCCTTCCTTCAACGAAGCCTCAAGACCCACTTTGCTCATCGCCACATACTCAGCAATTTGCTTTGCACCTGTCATTGCTTGAAAACCAAGTCGTCGTGACGAAGTTGGGGTTTGCTCACCGAAATGTTCGGTATACGTATCCACTCGTACATATGGGTCAAGCCAACCAAGTATGGAATCCAAGATGGAAAGCTGTCCACCAAAAGCAGTGACGAATCGAATGCCATTGTCGGCGACATAGCGCTGTGGAACAGCATCGCCTTCCTCTGTCGGCATAAACCCGATGCGCGATGAAACTGTCATCGCCTCACCAGGAGCAATCTCCCACCGCTGAATGCGCACACTTGCCATAACGACAACGGTGAGAAGAATGAGCCACGAAACAGTGATGAGGGGCAATGCGACCCGAAGAGTGCGGATATCTGCGGGCAGCGATGGTGGCGGGAGGGGTACGCTTACCTCGTTCATGAGTTCTTCATTCATTTCTCAGTCACTCCTGTCGATCTCCACAACTGGCACAGGCGTGCGTGCCGTTTGGGTTTTGGCATTGGCACTTCTTGCATTGTGGATTGTTGACCGTATGAAGCCTGCCACGCCCCGACGCCCAATTCCTGTGCGGGTAGACAACAAATTGACCCCGCTGTACCGCGAACCAGACCAACACCAGCGACGCAAGGCAATTTTCAATCTCTCCGCCGGTGCAATCGTCATAGGTGCACTCATTGCATGCATCGTTGGCTTCATGCTCACCATCGCTCTTGAGCTGGTGAGTGGACTACTTCAGGCCTAGAAGTGTCCGTCGACGAGAGATTCGCCGTCATCCAATCCGGTTTCAACGGAGACGTTACGACTGCCGAAACCGGCTTGACATCCCCACATTCAGACGTGCGCGCCAGTGCAATTCGCTCTCTTCATCGTCTCGATGCATTGACAACTGAACATTTGCTTCTCGCCATTGCAGATTCCGCACCAGAAGTTCGTCGAACGGCAGCAGAGTTTGCTGCACCATTTCACGATGTCTCCATCAAGCATCTCATTGACGATGCAGATGTGTTCGTTGCAGAGATGGCTGCGTGGAGTTTGGGTGAGCGCACGCCTGTCACAGACGATGAACTGCAACAGTTGATTGACCGCACCACCACGCATGATGAACCTGTTGTTCGCGAGGCGTGCGCTGCTGCGCTGGGTTCTATCGGTGACGAACGTGGACTGCCCGCAATTCTGATCGCATGCGCAGACAAACCTGCTGTTCGTCGTCGCGCAATTCTTGCATTGGCTCCATTTGAAGGCGAAGAAGTTGACGCCGCATTGGCACACGCTCTAGAAGATCGCGATTGGCAAGTGCGCCAGAACGCTGAGATTCTTGTGCATCCTCGCGACTAGCGAGACATCTTTTTCAGTGCAGCGATTCTTTTTGACTCGCATCGATCGTGCACAAAACATTCATCGAGATGATCATTAATCATCCCCATTGATTGCATAAATGAATACACGGTCGTTGGTCCAACGAATTTCCAACCGCGTTTCTTTAAGTCTTTCGAGAGCGCAATTGCCGAAGGCGAAGTAGTCGACAAGCCCGAGGGGTGTTGACCATCTCCATCACGACCCTTCGGAGTCGTAGGCGCAAATGACCAGAAATGTTGTGCGAGCGAGCCTGTTTCTTCAATTAGTTCCACAGCGCGTGCGGCATTGTTGATTGTGGCTTCAATTTTTCCGCGATGTCGAACAATTCCTGCGTCAAGCATCAGACGCTCAACATCATGCTCATCAAATTGGGCAACTTTTGCAACGTCAAAGTTGCTGAACGCTTCACGAAAATTTTCACGCTTTCGCAAAATCGTCAACCAGCTCAATCCTGCTTGAAATCCTTCAAGACAAATCTTCTCGTAGAGACGCTGGTCATCGGTAACCGCCACTCCCCACTCAGAGTCGTGGTACTTCTGATACGGAACATCTTCTCCGGGCCACCAGCATCGAAAATCACCTTTCGATGTGGGTCGCAACCATTCCATAGAACCAACCATCTCGTTACCTCGAAAACTGATTCGAGTAGGTAACTGTGCCGACTTGAATGGAGTACGTGCTGTAGAACTCCTCCACTCCACGCGCACGGGCTGCGACGTGTTCCGGATGATCTCGCCAACCGTTATGCGATTCCTGATTCGCAAAAGTCACCACAGTGACTCGCTCACCATCAGGCGCGGCAAAAGTCTTGGAATCCACAAACCCAGGCATCGTCTGTGCAAGTTGCGCGATATGTGGGGCAAGAGCGCTGTATTCAGCATTGGCGCTATCTACAAGACGATTACGGAAAATGGTGATGACTTCTGGACCATCGGTTGACATAAGTCCAGTGTTTCATGGAAACCACATCTGCCTCCAAGTTATTTGTATGAAGCAAATAGCAGTACGGTGAACCCAATGGCAAAAGAATCCTCAGTCCCCGGCTTTACTCAAGCAAGGCTCATCATGGTCTTGGGTGCTTTGGCAACTGCAACCATGCTCGCCAACTTGGAAACGTCCATCATCGCGACGGCTCTCCCCAAGATTGTTGGCGACTTCAACTCATTTGAAAGTTTTGCCTGGGTCGGCACGTCGTACATCGTCACGTCAGCGATCTCTACTCCTCTTCTCGGAAAACTCTCCGACATCTACGGACGTCGGCGCATTTTTCAGATCACGATGTTCATCTTCCTTATTGGTTCATTCCTCTGCGGTGCTGCCGGATCAATGGGCCAACTCATTGCCGCACGTGCATTCCAAGGTCTTGGTGGTGGCGGCATTCAAGCACTCTCGTTCGCGGTAATCGGCGACATCATTCCACCGCGTGATCGCGGTCGTTACATGGGTTACTTCACTCTTGCCTTTGTGGGTTCAGCGATTCTCGGACCACTCGTTGGTGGGTTCATCATTGATCACTATGAATGGAAGTGGATCTTCTGGTTCAACGTGCCGTTCATCCTCATTGTTGGAACAGTGACACACTTTGCGCTCAAACTGCCTTTCAAACGTAAAGAAGCAAAGCTTGACTACGCAGGCGCCGCACTGTTGTCTTTCACTATTGCCACCTTGATGATTGGCCTCGAGGAAGGTCGTAAGGGCTGGACCGATACGAATGTGCTTGTTCTGTTCGCAGCTGCCGTACTCGGCCTCATCGCATTCATTCAAGTAGAGAAGCGTGCATCAGAGCCAATGATTCCTTTGCACTTGTTCTCCAACAAAGTTGTCTTCCGTGCAGCAATGTTGGGGATGATTGCCGGAACAATTGTGTACGGGTCTGGTTCATTTCTTGCGCTCTATTTCCAGGACGCACTCTTTGTCTCTCCTACCGAATCCGGACTTCGCTCACTTCCACAGATGATCGGAGTTACCGCAGCAACCTTCGGTGTTGGTCGACTCATCTCTAAAACTGGTCGCTACAAACCCTTTCCCATCATCGGCTCAACTCTTGCAACGGTGGGCCTCATCGCCATGGCCCAGATTGATGGCAATACGAGTTATCTCTTCTTGGTGATTCCCATGATTCTCATGGGCTTTGGTGCCGCATCAATTTTCACGTCAACATCTATTGCAAGCCAGAACGGTGTGGAGTATCAAGATCTCGGAGTAGCGACTGCCACTGTGATGTTCTTCCGATCACTCGGCGGATCATTTGGCCTTGCAGTATTCGGCACACTTCTTAACTCGACCATTCGTAGCGAGATCCCAGCAAGAGTTCCCAACATTGCTCCTGAAGATGCGTCCACACTGATTCGCTCCCCAGAAATGATTCAGCGACTTCCAGAGATTCCGCGACAAGCGGTGATCGACAGTATTGCTCTCGGTACAAGCAGAATTTTCTGGTGCTGTGCAGCGTTAATGGCAATTGCAATAGTCCTTGCTTGGCTATTGCCAGAGCTTCCACTGAAGCAGCGTGCTGGGCTTTCTGATGCCCTCGAGGACAAAGCCCCTGCGCACTAACTGAGCAGACCTCTACTTCGGTGTTGCGACAAGCACCGGAATAACGCGCGATGTGTTGGCGCGGTAGTCGTTGTACTGCGGGAAAACTTCAGCTGAGCGGTCCCACCAGATTGTTCTCTCATCACCCGTTACTTCGCGAACAGTAAAGCGATGTGCCTCGGGACCATCCTGTACCAAGACTTCAGTGGGGTGTGCGAGAAGGTTTGAATACCAATCAGGGTTCTGATCAGAACCACCACGAGATGCGATGAGTGCATACTCGCCTTCGTGCTCAACACGCATCAAAGCAATCTTTCGTACATTGCCTGACTTTGCACCGCGCATCGTCACGATGATGACGGGGATGCCGGTGTCTCGAAGTGTGTTGCCCTCAGTGCCACCAGAATTCTCATAGGCATCAACTTGATCGCGCACCCATGCACTGGTGCTGGGAACGTATGTGCCTTCAAGATGAGCCATGGTGAGAGTGTAGATGTCGCTTAACGATTCTCAGTTTCTACCGAGAGAACTCTGCCTAGTTTGCGGAAGCTGGAACGAAAAGCCTCAAGAACTTCTGGATTATCGATCAGTTCCTCTGGCAGACCTTCTTGTGTCACCGTGATGAGAGTTCCTTCACCTTCGGGTACAAATGTTTGCGTTGATCGAAAAGAGCCATCCATAAACTCAGGTTCAGTGAAAACCATCTTGTGTGGCTTTTCTAATTCCATGATGATGCCCTTATTGGCATTGACGACACCAGTGTCCTCAAACACCATGTCGAATTCAAACCGACCACCCACACGGAATTCAATCACCACAGATTCAAGTGGGATGTTCAGACCTTCGGGCGAAAAGAACTGATGAAAAAGTTCTGGTGTTGAATACGCGTTCCACAATTCTTCGGGTGTTGTCTTCACCCAATGCTTGATTACTAGTGCTTCACTCATGTTCATTTCCTCTTGAGAATTGCTACAAAGTGAAGCGGTACACATTGGTGTCGCGCTGCACAAAGCCAAGGCGTTGATACAAACGATTCGCTGCCTCGCGTGATGGTCGAGATGTGAGATCAACTGTCACTGCGCCGCACGACCGAGCCTCAGCCAGTGCAGCTTGATTCAGTGCTTCGCCGACACCATGTCCGCGGGCTGAACTATCGACGACAACATCTTCAATCCAGGCACGCACCCCCGTGGGGATGCGAAATGTCGCAAGCGTTAATGAGCCAACAATCTTGCCGTCAACACGAGCCACAAAAAGCGTTGAAGAATCCGATGACACAATTTTTTCCAATTCACTCGAGGACGGAGGTGGATTAGAAGATGAGAGTTGTGGAATCAACAATTCAAAAGCGGTAATGAGTTCCGGCGTGACTTCGGTGGCCCGTTCAACAACAACTGACATAGTCCCCACCTTGCCACAAGATGAACAAAATCCACACTTATCAACAGGAAAATTAGGGAATTTCATGTCCGAAAAGGGCGGTAGATTTCAAGGTAATGACGGCTTCAGATCACGTCCGCTGGCTATCGAGTCCAAAACTCCATAACCCCACGGTTATCGCAGCTTTTAGTGGCTGGAATGATGCAGCCGATGCCGCAAGCACCGCAGTCCGCACATTGATTGATGCATGGCATGCAGAACCTCTCGCAGAAATTGACCCTGAAGAGTTCACTGACTTCGCAACGATTCGCCCATCTGTGCGTCTCGACAATGGCATCACTCGTTCCATCGTGTGGCCAAAAGTCAGCTTGTGGCATGCCAGCACTCCCGGCGCCGACGTCATTCTTATTCTTGGACCAGAACCAAGTTTGAAATGGCGCCTCTTCACAGAGCAGATCATCGGTGTCGCCGCACGGTATGACGCGGCCATGATTCTCTCGCTTGGTGCACTCATTGCAGAGGTCTCTCATCGCGGTGATGTGCAAGTGATGGGAACCGCAAATGATGATGCAATCATTGAGCGATTTGATCTGCGCAGATCCCGCTATGAAGGCCCCACAGGGATCATCAGCGTTTTACATGACGGATGTGCTCAGTCGTCAATTCCATCTGCTTCTCTCTGGGCAGCAGTTCCCGCAATTGCATCGCAGATTCCTTCACCCAAAGCGGCAAACGCTCTCATCGCTCGCGCTGGTGAAATCATCGGAACGCCTGCACCTCTCGGTGCACTTCATAATCGCATTGTTGATTACGACAATCGTGTTGAAGCAATGATCGACGACGATGACGAGCTTCGTGAATACGTTGAGCGCATCGAGACTCTTGGCGAAGATGCCTTTGGGCTTGATAATCCAAATCAACTTGAGTTTGACTTCAGCGATACTGATGAAGACGACCACAACGAAGAGAACATCGACACTTTGGTTGATGAGGTTGAGCAGTTCTTGCGCGACCAAGACGGTCAGTAGCCGTTACATTCCTTCTTCGCCGCGCCACAGTTGCTCACGTGGCGCATCAAATGTTGCTGGCTTTGTTACTCCGTTGATGGCGGCAAACGCCATGTCACCCCACCATTGAGCCCCCGCAGTCGGTGTTGGCAACTCGTCTGGTCCGAACCAGCCGACGTCTGCTGTTTCCAATGGATGACCATTGAGTTCACCACCAGTTGCTTTCAAATGAAACAGCAACATGTACATGCCAAAACGCGAGAAGCCCATTCTCATGCCATCAACCACACCGAGTAACTGCAAAGGCACTGCGTGAATGCCGGTCTCTTCTTCGACTTCTTTGACAGCAACTTCGGAAGGTGAATACCCAACATCTGCCCAGCCGGTGGGATACAGCCATACACCACTGTCTTTGCGTTGAACGAGAAGAATCTTTCCTTCGTCATTTCCAACAATTGCGCCAACGGCAACTTTCGGAGTGACATAACCCGGAACGCCTTCACCAATTGATTCCATCCACTCTTGAACAAAGTGATCTTGTTCTCGACGCACCTCAAGAGCTTCATCAGCTGAAGACTTGATGTCTGCAGCAACTTTGAGTACTTCTTCGTACCGTTCGCGTTCATACAGGCTCTGTGTAAAGCCCATGCCGGTACGGGCAATGGCGGCCAAAGTCTCACTCCAACGAATGAGGTCACGGGTGAAGTCTTGAGGGTTGGCGTCGCTCACGTCTCAAACCTTAGCCCTGCGGAGCAGAACCTCATTTCGCCATCTATTCGTCGAGTTACACAAGGACATGAAGAATGGCGCGAGAGATCTCATCCTTGTAGGACTCATCGGTGATACGTCCTCCACCTGATTCGCGTACATAGAAAGAGTCAACAACTTCATTGCCCAGGGTCAAGACACGTGCATGACGAATATCGAGACCTAAATCTGCAATTGCTTTTGTGATGCGGTGCAGAACTCCCAGCATGTCGGGTGCGCGGACTTCGAGAAAGGTTGCATTTGACGAAGCAGAGTCATCAAAACGAACTGTTGGAGCAGCTGGTGCTAACGCTGACGTTGCCCGTCGCGGGCGTGCATTCGCCGCGCGGTCGGCCAAACGCGATTCAAGGGCAAGACGACCAGACAATGCACGTTCAAGATTCTCAATGATTGGCGCCCAGTTGATTTCTCCGAGAGGACTAATCACTCGGAACTCCGATGCAGCCATGCCTTGTTCGTTTGAATGCGCTTCAGCACCAAGAACATCCAACCCACTGAGCGCCAAGACACCTGCGACTTTGCTGAATGTTCCTGGACGGTCAGGGCTTACAACTGCGACACGATCAGGCAGCGTACGAATTGCTACTTCTCCCGTTGCCATCATTTCAAGAACACCAGCATCTGGGAACAGTCGCCACATCACTTCTTGCACATTGCCACCACCCAATACATGACGAGTCCTGTCCACGAGAAGAGCAATTAGTTCAGCTTTCCAATCACTCCACGCTGACGGGCCTGTTGCCTTTGAATCAGCTTCTGTCAACGCATGGAGAAGATCAAGAACGACTGTGCTCCCTAAACGATCTGCCACCATCGTGATCGTCGCATCATCTGAAAGATCTCTTCGTGTTGCAGTATCGGCAAGCAGTAGATGGTGTTCAATCAACGAACACACGATTCCTTTATCTGCATCAGTCAAACCCATCCGAGTTCCGATGTACTCAAACATCTCGACGCCAACTTCAGTGTGATCGCCGGGATATCCCTTTCCAATGTCATGGAATAGGGCACCAATCACCAACAAGTCAGGTCGTGTCACACGTTCAACAAGACCAGCCGCATTCGCCACCGTTTGCCAGAGATGACGATCAACGGTGTACCGATGGAAGGCATTGCGTTGAGGCTTACTGCGAACTGGCGTCCATTCAGGAAGGACTCGCACCAACAAGTTCCGCTGGTCGAGTGATTCAAGTACAGGAATCGCAGCCTCACCCTCAAGAAGTAATGCCACTAAATCATCGCTTGCGCCTGCGGGCCACGGGTCTGGCCATTGCGGGGACTCCTGCCCCAACCGATCAAGTGATGGCCGAGCAATGCGAGCACCCAATCGCGCCGCAGCTGTTGCAACACGCAATAGCAATGTGGGGTCCTCTGAGACATTCACATTGTCAACAAGATGTATTTCTCCGTTGAGAAGTTCGACACCAGGCGCAATCGACTGAGGAATGCTGGAACGATTAGCAGGTGGGTCAAGACGCGACCATGCTTCGTCTGAAATCCATGCAACGCGCCGACCAACTTCTGCGATGGCGGCCATCAAGGCATCATCAGATTCAAATCCTGCGAGTGCAGCAACAGGTCTTTGATCTTCCAACCGCAAGATCTCATTCGGACGTCCAGTGTGACGATGAAGAGCAACTCGAACGTTCAAGAGGACGTCATTGCACCACTCAAGTTGAGATGCATCGCCTGGTAACAAATCAAGCCCAGCTTTAACAGCCCATTGCAATGCGTGAATATCTCGAAGGCCGCCAAGTCCTTCTTTCAGGTTTGGTTCGAGCAAGAACGCAACTTCGCCATCTTTGGCATATCGATCGAGAACACGCGTATGTAGTTCCACAAGCCACTCACGACCGCGCTTACGCCAACTCTCCCCCGCTTCAGTAATCACCTGATTTCCGAGAGTTTCATTTCCTGCAATCACTCGTGCTGTCACAAGCGATGTGGCAGTGTCGAGATCTGTTCCACACAATTGGATTGTTTCTTTCGGCGTGCGAACCGAATGCCCCAGTTTGATGCCAGCGTCCCACACTGGGTACCAAATTTGTGAAGCTATCTCGCTGATGTCTCTCACGTTCTTGTGCACTAGCAAGACATCGAGATCGCTTTGCGGTGCAAGTTCACGACGGCCGTATCCGCCTACCGCAATCAGAGCAATGTCATCACGTTTTTTTACATCGGCTGTCGCTGAATCAAATAACTGTGCGAGCCAGGAATCTGTTGCTGCAGACATTGCTTGGCACGCCGTGAGGCCCCGCAATGACACATCATTGGCGATGTCAAGACGAGTGACCATGACCTGAGCGTACGGTGTGCCCAAGGTGAGGAAGTCCGAAAAGCAAATGGTTCACATGCTTTTTACAATTCCCC
>ERZ1022756.356-NODE-356-length-14129-cov-6.743001_pt1 | contig 14129 bp, 13 predicted proteins | sample MGYA00520902_ERZ1022756 | MGnify/ENA primary metagenome ERZ1022756 (study PRJEB33162, sample SAMN09537601) | freshwater metagenome | isolation source: freshwater | place: Canada:Alberta | collected 2017-07 | study: EMG produced TPA metagenomics assembly of the...
CTTGGCAAGAGTACTCGTCAAAAAATAGTTTCGTGATGAGCAATCTGGAGAGCGAAGAACTGAAAACCCTTTTTGATTTATTGATATCTACCCGAGACTCGCTAGGTACGCTTTGGATTCTCGGTAATGGAGGAAACGCCTCTCTCGCATCGCATGCCGTGGCGGATTTTTCGAAAACGGCTCGGGGCCTAGGAGCTAAGCCACTAAAGACACTGTCATTATCTGAGATGGTAGCTCTTCAAAGCGCCTTTTCTAACGACGAGTCTTTTGAGTACGGGTTCGCTAGAACATTAGAAATGTACCTAGCTCCACATGACGCCATTTTAGTGGTGTCAGTGAGTGGTCAATCTCCAAATCTCCTTCGAGCGCTCGACGTTGCAATCTCGAAAGAATCAAAAGTTGCTGCGATTGTTGGAATTGCAGGCGAACCTTTGCGAGAGAGATGCGACGCATTTGTCGCAATTGATTCAAACGACTACCAAATTGTTGAGAATGTGCAGTTGGCAATAATGCACTGGATCACCAAGAATCTCTAGACTGAGCATCAGTTCGAGGTATCTAAGCACTCCAAGCCCCGAAAAAATCTCGCTCGGGCGCTATGCTTTAGCCATTCTTTATCTCTGACGACAGACCTAAGTCGTAGCTGGTATTGACTTCAGAAACTAAAGCAGTTATCAACTCTTCGTGCAGTTCTGCCACCGAAGCCTGAATAAGATGAAAGAGACAGGTATGAGTGCCGTAAATCAAATTCGATATCGAAATTTTTGGCCCAACTTTGACAAGAAAGACAACTTCATCGCCCGCGCATTGGCAAACGTGACATCTAACGAGAAAGTTGAGGTCTGGAGCGTTTTTCAGAGTGTACCAAAGCGGATTGTCTTAGCGATGGCTGACAGAGTTGGAGTAAGACACCTTAATCTTAGGGGGAACAAACTTAGGGGCATCGAACGCAAAGAACAAAGAAAAGTTTGGTACACAGGTGAGAACGTAAGGCCCCCATTCTCGGAGGAATTTGACGCGTTCATATCCTACGATCAGGATCCCATGGGCGGGAAGAACTGTTATTTCCCACTCTTTTACGTTGATCTACTGATTGAGCATCCTGAAGCAAGCACAAGACTTGGTATTGCGCACGGTGACGCATCAAGCCTTACCGCCCCCAGAGATAGCACTGTTGTGAAGCGGAAAGGAGTTTGTGCGTTTATCTCAAACCCCGAACCTACAAGACTCCGGGCAATTCATGAATTAGAGAAATGGATTGATGTTGACGTGTTTGGCCCCTATTCAGGAAAACGTGTAGATAACAAATTCAGTGTTGCTCAGGATTACAAGTACATGCTCTGTTTCGAAAATGACCTATTCCCTGGATACGTGACTGAAAAGCTACTCGATGCCTACCTCTGCAGAACTGTCCCATTGTACTGGGGCGATTTAGGTGTTGAGCCTCACATCAATCGATCATCCTTCGTAAATGCAGCTGATTTTGAATCTCTCGAGAAATTTGCAGCGTACGTGGGGGGCATGTCGGATGAGGAGTACTCAGCTATTTTCCAGCAATCTCTCTTACTCTCATTGCCCAAGGTGGACAACTTAATTCAGGCATTGACTGGGCTTAGGGCCTGATTTCACTTTTCGCAAATCCAAGCAAAGAACCATTTATAAAGGGGCCTTCTTGAGCATGTAAACATTCCACTCCATTCATGTTTCGAATGATTGAGGAAATCATCCAATCTGATGGGAGTCTGCGAAGGTCAGGCCGACTCAATATCTGCGCCAGTGCTTTCTGGGCGAAAATTCGATTTACAAGGTAAGCCGCCGTCGTATTGCTCCCCCCTTTAGGTAAGTGAAGTAGCTGGTCGTCACGTTTTGTGACTTTCCCTTCCAACCCAAGCTCTTTCAGCGTGAACGCTTTGGCAAGCGAGACGAACAAAGGAGAATCGTTGGTCGAATCTAGCAACCTGAGCAGTGACCCTCCGGTTAGGGTTGTCTCAACTGAAAGAGTGACATCATCTTCAAGAACTAGTAGATGGTCAGCCCCACCCTCCATAAAGTTGATTAGGCAACGAACGTGCTTATCTGTGAGAGCAAGTTCCGCAAAAGATCTAGTTGCGTGCTTACTTTTTGGGCCAGAAAGACACGAAAAGATTTCAAAAAAAATTCGAGTGAAAATCTTTGCCAGCGCAAGCGCACCTGTCCCTATAAAGAAGGCATGTCTTATTTCTGAGCCAAAAATGAGAAGCGTTCGCCGAACTCGCGCCTTCCTGCTAATTGGGCCTGCCGTTGCTTGCCACTCGAACACACGGACATCCCTAACTGCATCTGGCTCATCTTGGAAAAATCGCTTGGCTGCGTCTTTGGCCTTTAAAAGTCTCGCTTCGTTGCCGTTGTTTATCACTGCAACGATCACCCCACCTCTCAGGAGTTTCTGGGCATTATTCAATGCTCGCACCTCCTCGTCTCTTCAAAACCATTCTTAGAACTAATGACCTTATTCTTTCCGGCAAACTATTCATGACCCGAGTGGCAAATCTGTGAAGAGAGCTTTCTTTATGCATCGTCTCTCTCAGCCACTGGTCAAAACGATCATTTGGTTCGATCTTGGCTGGATGAACGTACGGCTTTACGATGTCTCCTGTGCTGAGTCTTGAGTATGGCGATTTGGCATCCCAAGTGTGTGTTGCTGCTGCCCCAAACCCTATGTTAGCTACGAGATTCTTTGCCGGCACCACCCAGAGGTAGTCCTTAATCATGCTCAGATATGCCAGCTGATAATCCCATGTGTCTATGCGCCTACTTGCAACCCCCTGGAACTTAGATCTCCAATAAGAGCTTGTTGAACTAGAAGGTGAAAACCCTTTGTACTTCGCCAAGAGTGATTTGCTTGGAGTGGGTATGTCAGAACGGTACTCTAGCCAAACTCTCCGCCATGTCGCCCAGCCCCAGATGACTGGATACCGAGAGAAGAAGTAGCTGTTTCCTTCCCCCGGGAGTTTTGTCCCAATGTTCGTGCCTCCAATTCCCCCTACGCGTTCATCCTCAGCGTAGTGATATAACAGATACGAAGTCAGGTCAAAAAAAGAGTCAACTGGCACACAGTCATCCTCAAGAATGATGGCTCTCTGTTCAATACTGAATACCCAGTCCAAACCAGAAACAACTCTCTGCCTCAAACCAAGATTTTCTGTCGGGTAGTCCGTAAAGATTTCGCAGTCCCAATCGACATCTCGAACAATCGATCGGCAAGTTTCTACCGCCTCGGCTTCCGCTGCGTTGCCCTCGCGCGCTGAATCACCCACGATGTATAAACGCTGCGGTTGGGCTCGCCTAATAGCTTCGAACACTTGTCGAGTCTCATTGGGTCGCCGGAAGATTATGAGAACAATCGGCACATCTAGGCCCATTTTTTATACCTATCAAGACTGTAGTTTTGAGAAGAAAAAGCATCATTTAGACGGAATTTTGTAAGTGACCTTGTTGTGGCAGCCACATTGTATTTCTCTGCCATTCAATCAGCCTGTGAGCGCATAAAACTTGAGGTAACTAGCTGCAACAGAAGAGGCAGAATGCTTATCCAAACATTTTCGTTTGGCCTGTGTACCCAACTGACCAGCTAGCACTGGATCCTGAGCCAACTTTATCAAAGCTGACTCGAGATCGATTTCGTTGTCACATAGAAATCCAGTGGTTCCACTTTGGATAGACTCCTGCATACCTCCTACCCTACGGGCCACACTCGGAACCCCTAATGCTGCTGCCTCGACTACGGTCATACCAAAAGACTCTGCTAGCGACATATTGATTAGGACATCAGAAGCCGATATGGCCCTAGCAACGCCCTCACTGTCTCTTGTCGGTAGGTGCAAAACCCCCGGCCGTGATTCAAATGCTGCGCCACCATTTCCGACCAGAATATAAGAAGATTCGATGCCTAGTTTTGTTGCGACACTAAAAAAAACGTCCATGCTTTCTTTTATCCTCTTTGCTTTGGAATCGAGCTGCTCTGCCACTGAAATACCAACGAAACTGGTCTGAGTCAAACCAAGTTCACGGCGGGCTTGTTGCCGGGTTACCTTGGTTAGGAATGCTTTGGCTACTGGATTAGGTATCACAGCTATTTCATGCCCTGAAAACAATGGGGATTGACGAACCTTAGTCTTCATCCACTCGCTAGGCACAATGACCTTTAAGCTATCCCGACTGGGGAGAAGCTCAGACTTTCGCTTAAGACTGGAAGCAACGAGAGGCCGAAAGATTGTTCTCGCCTGAGGGCAGTTGGCACACCCATTAGTAAAGCCTGAGCAATCATGGCTGTGGTGACAGAAACCTGTTAACGGTCTCATGTCATGCATCGTCCAATAAATTTTTCTCCCTGCCGACTCTAGATGTTTCAAATCTTCAGTCGTAGCCACTCCCTCAATCCAATGAAGATTAATGATGCTGTCCGGACGGACATTCACTCTCTGAAGGTTTGAAACTCTACTTCTGGTTAATGAAGATAAGGTGTGAGCCGACCTGTTTGAAAGTACGAAACTGTCAATTAGAGCAGCAAGTGAAACCCTCGGGCTATGGAATGGTTGCCTGGCCAGATCAGAATCATAAAGATGCGCGAATACCGCATCAACACCGGCTTCTCGCTGAGCACTTACGATGTCCCGGGCAACCCTCCCAGCACCACCGCCAGCCGAAAAAGAAACATGGTCTACCCGCATACCTAATAGATTACTTGGCTGGCTAGGCGCAACTAGAATTCAATTGTTGAAAGCCTCAGGAGTAGATTATGAAAAAAGCCTTGGTTTCTGGAATAACCGGTCAAGACGGCTCCTATCTAGCTGAACTGTTGTTAGCCAAAGGCTACGAAGTTCACGGTCTCATTCGTCGAGCTTCCACCTTCAACACGCAACGCATAAATCACCTGTATGTAGACCCCCACGACCTTAAGGCCAGACTCTTTCTTCATTACGGGGACTTAACTGATGGCTCTCGACTCTCAACTCTTCTCGCAGAAATCAAACCCGACGAGATATACAACCTTGCCGCTCAGAGTCATGTCAGAGTCTCGTTCGACGAGCCTGAGTACACCGGTGACACAACTGGACTTGGAACGATAAGGCTTCTAGAGGCCATCCGGCAGGCAGTGCCCGATGCTAAGTTTTATCAGGCATCCTCTTCGGAGATGTTTGGCGCAGCCAACCCCCCTCAAAATGAATCCACTGAGTTCTACCCACGGTCTCCATATGGAGTAGCCAAGCTTTACTCCTATTGGATAACCAAGAATTACCGTGAGGCATATGGGATTTTTGCAGCAAATGGAATTTTGTTCAATCATGAAAGTCCACGACGCGGCGAAACGTTTGTTACTCGAAAGATCACCCGGGCAGTTGCTCGCATTGCAAAGGGCCAGCAAAAAGAATTGTTTCTTGGGAACCTTGATGCACGTCGCGACTGGGGATATGCGCCTGAGTATGTTGTGGCCATGTGGAAAATGCTTCAAGTAGATGTAGCCGACGATTACGTCATCGGCACCGGAACTGATTTGAGCGTCAAAGACTTTGTCAGGCTTTCCTTCGAGCACGTTGGATTGGATTGGGAAAAATACGTGAGATTTGACGAGAGGTACCTCCGCCCAACTGAAGTAGACAGTCTTGTCGCAGATGCTTCAAAAGCCGAGAAGGACTTTGGCTGGAAGGCAAGCGTAGCCCCCGAGCAGTTGGCTGCCCTAATGGTAGATCACGATATCGCAACCCTTGAGGGGTATCTGCCTGATAAGCCGGTTGGCAAAGTCTGGGCCGAGGCAGTTAGTTGAACAATCGGGTTGGAATAGTTGTCCCAACCCTTGGGGAAAGACCTGACTATTTGGAACAGTGCCTTCGATCAATTCGGGCTGCAGGTCAAGCGCACATCCTTCTTGTTGCACCGACCTCACTAAACGCCAGCCCACTTCAATCAGCTGGCCTAATTGACTCGGTAGTCATTGATGAAGGTGGCGGCCTTCCCTCGGCAATCAATCAAGGAATAAGTTTGCTTCCCGCGTCAATTGAATATGTGAATTGGCTGGGGGATGATGACCTGCTATCTCCTGACTCCCTTAAGGAGTGCGTCAAAGTCCTTGACTCGAAGAATGATGTAGTTATGGCCTTTGGGGCCTGCGAATACATCGACACATCAGGAAGACTTGTCTGGAAAAACAATTCCGGAAAATGGACCGTTCCATTGCTGCGATTTGGACCGGATCTGATTCCTCAGCCGGGCGCCCTATTCCGAAGGTCCACATTTAATTCAGTTGGCCAGCTAAAGACCACCCTTGGTTGGGCTTTTGATTTTGACTTGTTTTTAAGCTTGTCAAAAGTCGGAAAGCTGCACTACCTAAACCAAACACTTGCCCAGTTTCGCTGGCACCCCGAATCACTTTCTGTTGAACATCGGAAGAATTCTGTGGCTGAGGCAAGTGCAGTCAGGGTCTCACACCTACCAACATTTCTGCGGGCCGTGTCTGTCATCTGGGAATGCCCAGTCAGGCAGGCTACCCTTGTAGCTGGTAAGCGCTTAACCGCTAAAGCTCAATCAAAGGCCAGAAGCTCGTGAAGATTTATGTTGCAGGTCACAGGGGATTAGTTGGATCAGCCATTGTTAGAGCCATTGAGGCTGACGGAAAACACTCCTGGATTGGACAGTCGAGATCTGCACTTGACCTTCTGGACCGAAAAGCAATTTTTGAGTATCTTGCCAATGAAAAGCCCGACGCAATCGTAATCGCAGCGGCCAAAGTTGGTGGCATTCACGCAAACTACACCCACCCGGTTCAGTTTCTAAGTGAAAACCTTCAGATAGAAACAAATCTGATGGATGCGGCACATGCCGCTGGAATCCCACGCCTATTGTTCCTCGGGTCTTCATGCGTCTATCCAAAACTCGCTCAGCAGCCAATAAAAGAAGAGTACTTACTAACCGGAGAGCTTGAGAAAACTAACGAAGCCTATGCTCTAGCCAAGATCTCCGGACTGAAACTTGTTCAGGCTTATCGCCATCAGTATGGACACAAGTGGATCTCTGCCATGCCTACAAACATGTATGGACCTAGAGACAACTTTGATTTAGAGAACTCCCATGTTCTCCCAGCGCTTATCCGTAAGTTTCATGATGCCAAGGTTGAGGGCAAGACTTCCGTTTACCTTTGGGGAACAGGCTCGCCAAGACGTGAATTTCTGCATTCAGATGACCTAGGTCGAGCCTGTGTGTTTTTACTTGAGAATTACGACGAAGATGTGGCTATCAACGTTGGAGTCGGTCAGGATGTTTCAATAAGTGAACTCGCCGAACTAATTCAAGGTGTGGTTGGCTACGAGGGTGAAATCGAATGGGATGCGTCTAAGCCTGACGGAACCGCTAGAAAGCTACTCGATATTTCTCGAATTTCCAATCTTGGGTGGAGAGCTCAGATCAGCCTTGAAGAAGGTATCCGCTCAACCTACAGGTGGTACACAGACAACAGAGCAGCCGACGATGTAAAGATTCAAAAAGGCCGCAACTGATGAAGCGAATCGGAGTTATTGGTTTGGGTTATGTCGGGCTCACCACTTCAGTTGGCCTGGCACAATTAGGCCACAAAGTAATTGGATATGATCTTGATGCTTCAAAGGTGGAATCACTTCTAGCCGCAAAGCCGACAATTCACGAAGAAGGCCTCGAGAATGCTCTCAGTAAGCTACTAGAGTCCCATGATTTGAGATTCACAAACCACATCGAAGAACTTCAGTCCTTTGAGCCAGAGTTTGTTTTCATTTGTGTTGGGACTCCTCAAGACGCATCTGGCGCAGCCGACCTAACAATCATTAACTCGGCCGCTCAAGAAGTAGCTCTAATTCTTCCGGCTGGGGCAATCATGATTGTCAAGTCAACGGTTCCGGTTGGCACATGCCAAAAAATTACTAAGTCCTTCAATCGATCGGATATTTTTGTTGCGTCCAACCCAGAATTTCTTCGTGAAGGAACTGCAATTAAGGACTTCATGGAACCAGATCGAATAGTTGTTGGCTCTAACTCCTCTGAAGTCTCAAAGAAAGTTATGAGCCTCTATGACTCAATCGACTCACCAAAATTAGAGACTAACCTGGAGTCTGCCGAGCTAATCAAATACGCAGCGAATGCCTATCTGGCCATGCGCCTTTCTTTCACTAATGACATTGCAAACCTTGCTGAGGCAACAAAAGCCAATGTGGACCAAGTCCTACTCGGAATGGGGCTCGATAAAAGAATTGGGAATTCATTTCTCAAACCCGGCCCGGGTTGGGGTGGGTCATGCTTTCCTAAAGACACAAGTGCCTTAGTGTCCATGGCTAAGGGTTACGACTCAGCCCTTCCACTTGTTGAGTCGGCAATTTCCTCCAATGAGGCTGCTTTCAAGCGCTCAGTAGACGTCATTGAAAGTCTTGCTGAAGGGCAGCTAATGAACAAAACCATTGCTATTTGGGGAGTCGCCTTCAAGGCAAACACGGATGACACAAGGGACAGTCCCGCCCTCAGAATCATCGATCTGCTCTTAAAGCGTGGGGCAAAGATTAGAGCATTTGACCCAATTGCTAGGGTGCCCGAAGCAGCCGGCTTATCAATGGCGTCATCAGCCATTGAGGCTACTAAAGGCGCAGACGTCTTGGCCATTCTTACGGAATGGCCAGAGTTTTCAATGGTCTCTCCAGAACAGGTTGTAGCTGGAATGAAAAATTCAGTTGTTTACGACGCTCGCCGGATTCTTCCTGAGTCCTGGAGACCTCATTTCTCAGTGTTCAAAGCCCTAGGGGAAGCCTCCAAGTGAGGATTTTAATCACCGGCGTCGGAGGTTTCATCGGATCCAACCTCGCAGCCGCTCACCTAGATAAGGGTGACGAAGTTTTTGGTATCGATAACTTCTCCACCGGCATCCGGAAAAACCTAAACAATCTGACCAAACTAAAACTCATTGAGGGAGACCTCAGCGATTCCATCGGTAAAGTTTCAGAATCTGTGGATATCGCGTACCACTTTGCCAGCCCAGCTTCACCAGAGAAGTACATGGCCGATGCCATGAACACTATGGAAGTAAACACGGGCGGGACCTTGTCGATGCTCAAATACTGCGCTAGAACAGGAGCAAGGCTGGTCTTTGCGTCTACCAGTGAGATCTACGGTGACCCATTGATTAGCCCTCAAACCGAGGACTACTGGGGAAACGTAAATCCAATCGGACCAAGAAGCGTTTATGACGAGGCAAAGAGATTTGGAGAAACACTCGTTGCACATTTTCAGCGCGAACAAAAGGTAAATGCCGGAATAGTACGAATCTTCAACACTTACGGGCCAAATATGGATCCATATGATGGCCGCGTTGTGTCCACATTCATTCGTCAAGCGTTGCGCTCCGAACCCTTCACAATTTTTGGAGACGGAACTCAAACCCGAAGCTTCTGTTACATCGATGATCTAGTAAATGGGATAAAGGCAATGGGTACTTCAAATCAACAAGGCCCTATCAACCTAGGCAATCCTCGTGAAAACACTCTGCTGGAGCTAGCAACGATGGTGACAAACATCGTGGGCGGATCCGGCCAGATCGACTTTCTTTCTCTTCCGGAGGACGATCCGAAGCAGAGAAATCCAGACATTACAAGGGCCAAGTCCTTACTTGGATGGGAGCCCATGGTTGATCTCGAGACAGGCATCGAGAAAACCGCGGCTTGGATGACACAGGCCTTAAACGTCTGAGGAGCTTTTTGTCGAGGCGATCGGTTCGTCTGGAATACTTGACCCATGCCCCAAAAGCAGCTCATCCTCCACGTTGGTTTCCACAAGTCTGGAACCACTGCACTGCAAGAATCCTTCTTTGCCCAGCGCAAGGAGCTAGAAACCCAAGGGGTTTTGTACCCGAGCGTTGGCTGGCAAGCCCACCACAGAGTTGCTTGGGCCCTGGCCAGAAGACGCTGGGGTTGGAAAGACCGTGGTGGCAAAACAACTCCATACAGCACTTGGACCAGGATGCTCTGGCGCATCAAGCTTTCCAAGTTAGACAAAGTTGTTCTAAGCAGCGAGTTCCTAAGTGAACTTCCACTGGAGAAGATTCAGCTTCTAAAAAAACAAGTCAGAGGCAGACAAGTAAAGGTACTTTTCACCCTGAGGCCCCTTGTGAAACTGCTGGGTTCTTCTTATCAGCAGTACCTGAAATACGGACTCAAAGAGGACTATGTCACCTGGCTGCATTCGGTGCTGGATGTTCCAGGCAAATCAAAACTGAACCCTAGTTTCTGGAAAAGACACATGCACGGGGATGTTGTTGCTCGTTGGGCTGAAGTCTTTGGTTCCGAAAACGTTTCAGTTGTAATTGTTGACGAGCAAAGACCAGAGTTCCTGTTTGACGCCATCAACGAGTACCTAGCTCTTCCAGCAGGCTTCATAAATCCAGAGCCAACTGGTAGCAACAGGTCCCTTTCTCTGGAAGAAATGACCTTGCTGCTAGAGCTTAACAAGCGCTTTCCCCAGGAGAGAGGCTGGCCTGAGTACCTTACCTTCATAAGAAATGGTTACGTAAGAGAACTAACAGACAAGGTTCCCGTCAAGGCCGGCAAAGAAAAACTTCCGACTCCACGTTGGGCAATTGAGGCCGGAAACAAGATTGCAACTGAAAGTAAGCTCAAGATTCAGGAACTTGGTGTGAAAACTTACGGAGATTTAGAGTCACTAGATAGTGCAAAGGTGCTAGAGGGCGAACCTAAGTATCCAGAGTCAATCGACATCGAAACTATTGCTCAAGCCATGCTTGTGTTCAAGGCAGCAACTGCAAAGAAGTTTGCAATCTCGTGGCTTCTCAGGGGGCTATTTGCTCAATTCAAGAAAGGCCTCAGGTCTGTAAGGATTCGCTAATCACGAAATTCTCAGCAAGTTCTAAGTTCTAGCTAATTCCCGCTCGTTGCTAACTTTGTAGCGGTCTCAACTATAGGGATAGAGATAAAAACTTGGTTTCCGTTATCCAATCGGAAGGGATTCTCACATCACCCAAATAAACTTATGCAAATGAGCGATTCAAAGAAAATCATTAAGGTTTCGCCACAATCCTCTCTGGCAGATCTCCTGAATTGGTTCCTAGAGGCAACCGATGACATTGTGTTTTTAGACACCAGATCAGTTATAACGGTTCCTCATCTAGAACTGCTAACTGATTTTCCAAGATCAGCCTCGGCCGCTCTGCTAGCAAAAGATGATTATGTTGCCGACACATTGGTGCAACGCTCCGCGGTTGTAAGCGCAAGTTCAGCCAGCCACAAGACCACCATGGCCAACCGCGTCTTCACCGGCGCTATCCGACTTTCGCAGAAGTACAGAACCGAAATCAAGACTGCATTAGAGCAGGCGAGCAAACAGCATGTCAAGGGCAACGCCCTTGACTTATTGTTAGTTGCCTTGGTCAGAGCAACCATCAAGGTTGACGCGGTAGATCTAATTGGTGCTCCGTTTGTGCGCACTGATGATCAGCAGATTCGAAAGCAAACCCAGCAGGAGGTAGACAAACTCAGTGATTCGAAGCTGAGGCTAAAGATGGCCAACCGTGCCAACGACGGTTTCTTTTCAGTATTTGTCCTCCGACGTCTCTCGAAAGGCCTTACCTATCTTGCGTTGAAAGTCGGCGCGACACCTAACCAGGTCACAGTTGCCTCTTTTGCAATTGGACTCTATGCCGCATATTTGTTTGCCCTAGGCGATTTTTGGTCCATCTTGGCGGGCGCAATCTTGTTGCAACTGAGCATTGTGGTGGATTGCGTTGACGGAGAGATAGCCAGGTACACACGAAAGTTCTCCGAACTTGGGGCTTGGCTAGATGCAATTTCGGACAGGGTCAAAGAGTATGCGGTGTTTATCGGGCTGGCTTACGGAGCATACGTTCAACAGGGGCAGAACCTTTGGTTGCTAGCGGCACTTTTAATGACGCTGCAGACCTTTAGACATCTGTCTGATTACAACTTTTCGCAGGTAGCCAAAGCTAGAGCCCTCGAGAAACCTCAAATACCGGTTGACTTCGTGGCGGAGTGGGATGGAATAGAGAAGCTTGCGGATTACGAGGAATCTTCCGATCCAGGCAAAAAGAGCCCTCTTCAGCTGGCTAAGTACTGGATTGGGAAAATGGTTATCTTCCCCATCGGAGAGAGATGGCTTGCAATTAGCGCCACCGCCGTAATAGGCGGTGCCGTGTTTACCTTTATTGCAATGCCAGTCCTAGCACTTATCTCCATGACGTGGGTCTACCGAGTCAGGATTAAAAAAACTCTTCTTATGCCAGTTCAGGCGATTCAATCTCGGGTTGTAGCAAGGCAGTTCGATTTGCCATTTTTGAAACAAAGCTTTAGCAAGAGATTTGATTGGCTGGAGCCATCGCTGCTTCGCGCGCTAGAACTTGGCTACCTAATTGTTCTTTTTCAAACCACCGGCAACTTAGGTATTGCAGGCTTTGTGGTCTTGTTTGCGATTGCCTACCACCACTACGACAGTCTTTACAGGGCCATGCAAAACGAGTCCAAGCCAGTTTGGCTTAGTGTTCTAGGACTTACTGTTCTAGGGCGCGCGGCCTTGCTAACCGGAGTCGTACTAATGGGACTTAATCTGGTGGCTTTTGCGGCCTACTTCTTCTTTCTCTTTATCGTGGTTGGTTCAGTTCAATGGGTTTTGAACCACAAGACTAAGTAGCCGCTAGATTCCACTCGTCCACAGCTGGGCCCGGCTACCCGCTTTGGCCCAAGGTAGGGGCTATTCTCAACTTGGGGAGATACCCGTTACGGAGGATCAGATGCTAATCGCTACTTACTCAAACAAGACTAAATCTCTAAAAAAGGCGGTCAGTGTTCTTGCAACGATTGCTCTATCAGTTGCAGGAATAACATCAGCATCTTTACCGGCAAGTGCTACGACACCAATTGATGTCTTTTACCAGGCCAACACCATTGCAACCAGTGTCCCCGCCAGCACCACCGTAAACCGAAATGTAATCCCATTGCCAACATCGGCATCAGTGACCAGCACTAGAGCCGCATACACCTTTGGGGGTTGGAGCTTGGCTGCCGGCGGCCCCGCACTTGTTGGAGCAACCTATGACTTCACTGGAACCGCTACCCGCATTGACTTGCATGCGGTATGGAACACGACCATCAACTACAACTTAAACTCGGCCACCTCCGGAACTTTAGATGGCGGCAAAACCCAAGACACTTATCGATTTGGTCAGACTCTGACTCTTCCAATATCTGGAACACTGGCCAGAACCGGTTACAGCTTTGGTGGATGGTTACCTTCAACTTCCACAGGGACTAGGTCCACCACCTACACCGCAGCTAGCACCGCTGTTGGAAACCCAACTCTTTATGCTGCATGGTTTAGGTCTTTGAGCTTTGCCTCTACCGGATCCACATCCGGCACGGCGCCAGCAACCATGGAATATCTGGCCGATGGTGCTGCCCTCACACTTCCGATTGCGTCCGAAACGACTCTTCGAAGAATTGGCCACGAACTCGATGGTTGGTCGACCACTCTCGGTGGATTTAAGATCAACACCGCAACATTCATTCCCACCATTGCAGCTCAAACGCTTTATCCCGTGTGGAAGACAGAAGTGATTTCGGCGAGCACCAAGGTCTTCTTCAAAGCTGGAAAATCTACTCTAAGAAGTGATGAGCGGTACAAGGTTCGACAACTTCTTGCCAAGCTGGTTGGGAAAAAGAACATCAACATCGTCGTTTTTTCAACCAGGCCCAAAACAGCCCCATTGTCTCTGGGCCGACAGCGAAGCGCGGCAGTGATTGACTACATAAAGACTCAACCTGTAACTGCAAGCTTTTCCCGTTCCAACAGCGTTGGAACGGCAAGATTAGCTGATGCACCGAAGAACAACCGCGTGATAATTAGGGTAAGTTGGGCTAACTAAACAGCCTTAGTGCTGCTAGCAAATATCTCTATTGTTGCCATGGCGGCATTGTGACCTGCAATGCCGCTTACGGCACCGCCTCGTCTTGCACCTGATCCACAAACAAGCAAGTTCTCTCGTTGCGTAGCAACGCCCCAGCGTTTTGCCGGCGTGCTTAGGTCATCGCCATCTTCAACAAATGGCCAAGCTAACGCCC
>ERZ1022756.357-NODE-357-length-14088-cov-10.210931_pt1 | contig 14088 bp, 14 predicted proteins | sample MGYA00520902_ERZ1022756 | MGnify/ENA primary metagenome ERZ1022756 (study PRJEB33162, sample SAMN09537601) | freshwater metagenome | isolation source: freshwater | place: Canada:Alberta | collected 2017-07 | study: EMG produced TPA metagenomics assembly of the...
TTAGGCAGCGCTTTCTACATCCCAAGCAACTTAGGCCCAGGACCTCGCGATGGCTTAATGACAGGTTTGCATTACCGAACTGGAATCCCAATTGGCCGAGTTCGATTTGTAATTGAAGCTGTGTTCTTGCTCGCAGGTTGGCTGCTGGGTGGCTCTGTTGGCCTGGGCACAGTGCTAGTAACGGTTTTAGTTGGCGAAGTTGTCGCAATTTTCTTTGGAATCGTTAGTCGAGTTAGCAAACCAACTCAAGACACAACTGCAAATAGTCAGGCGATTTAGTTAATGGCGAGTTTAGGACAGTGGCTACGTCCAGCATTAACAGTTCCAAATACCGCTTGGTCGGCCGGAGAATCTAATTGGAAAGTGTCCCCGAAAACGTTCTTAGTTTTAGTTTTTGGACTTTGGCTATTTGGAACTGGGGAAGCACTAATTATTGACGCCAGCCTGGGCCAGTCGCCGTGGACGGTTCTGGCAGATGGTTTGGCCCAAACCTTGAACATGACCATTGGGCAAACCACATTTTTAACATCGGTAATCGTGTTGTTGCTCTGGATCCCACTCAAGCGCAAACCAGGACTGGGAACCGTTATGAACATCCTGGTTATTGCAGTTGCTATTGACGTAATGATTCCAATTCTGCCTTCCCCAGAAAACGTTGTTACCCAATCCGTTCAAGTACTCGTTGGAATTATGTTGACCGGAATTGCCAGCGCGCTCTACATAACTTGCAATGTGGGGGCTGGACCTCGTGATGGTCTGATGACTGGGTTGAACGAAAAAACCGGAGTTCGAGTTGGTCGAGTTCGTACCGGCATTGAAGTGGTCGTGTTAGCGATTGGCTGGTTACTTGGTGGAGTAGTTGGCGTCGGTACGTTGTTATTCGCACTGCTAATTGGCCAAAGCGTAGCTATTTCCTTTGGCTTGGTTGAGCGGATTAGTCCAAAGAAAGCTATTTAACTTCCTCGTACTCAGGTAATGGCTCATGAGCCTTCTGCTGTCGAGCTTGTTGTGCGACCACAATTCCAACCAACATCACAGCTCCGCCCAGCAATTGAACAGGTGTAAGGATTTCACCCAAAACAATCCAAGCGAAAATTGCTGCAATCGGTGGCTCGGTCATTCCCATAATGCTTGCCCCTGCACCACCGATGTGTCGGATGGAATGAATTACTAAAACATATGGAACTAGAGTTCCGAGAATCACCATGGATGCGAAGAACGGCCAGATCGGGTAGACATTTGTCCCACCTTCGAATGGCGTCACCTGTGCTTGCAGTGCCTGCCAAGGGAAGGTAGTCCATGGGCGAAGAATTGCGAAGAACAAAGTGGCAAATCCAAATGCCCACATCAATAGTGAAACCGGATCGCGGCGCTGGCTTGCTTTGTCACCCAAGATGTACATAACGATAAGAGCCATCATCGACATCAGGGCGAAGATCACACCGAGTCGATTCAAGGTAAAGCCGAGCCAAACTTGAGCAACCATAGCTAGTCCAACAACTGCAAGACCCAGACCAAGCCACACAGTGTTTCGAACATTTTGCTTCATTACGAATCGGGCGTACAAAACTACAAAGATTGGCGCCATGAATTCGATTAGCAAACTAATGGTGATTGGCATCCGAGAAATGGATTCGTAATAGAACCATTGACACATGGCTACGCCAACAATCCCGTAACCGGCCAGTAGACCAGCTTCCTTAAGATCAATTCGGAAGGCTTTTCGATTCGTTAAGGCAACAAATCCAAAAAGCAAAAGTGCAGTCACTGTAGCTCGAAATTGCGAAACCCGAATTGGGTCTCCAACCTCTTGCAAAATGACTTTTGCGATCGTTCCGTTCAGAGCCCAAGCAGTAGCCGCTGCCAAGTAAAGGGAGTACCCCAACTTGGCATTCTTCTCATGTGCTTTTTTGTGTTTAGACATTGGCTAAGAAACCTGGAAATTTAACTCTCTGAGCGATGGCTGATTTCGAAAAATTGAACTACTAACGACCCTAGCAGGTCGATAACCCTTGTTTTCAAGGGAAAACGGACCTTAGCGGTCTCAATAAATAGGTAAATAAGTTCACCTTGCGTTTACCTTCCCGAAAGTGTCAGTTTGCCAACCTTAAATACTTTGAGGGCAGTGAGAAGTTCTCCTACCGAAAGGAATAAGGCAAATGCCTCGTTTTAACTTGAAAGTAGCCGCAGTAGTAATTCCAGCTGCGCTACTTCTGGCCGCATGTGGCGGCACCAACGCAGATTCCGAAGGCGCAGCATCAGCACCAGCTGCATCATCATCTGAAATTCGTATTGATGGTTCATCAACCGTGGCTCCACTTTCCGCAGCTGCTGGCGAACTTTTCAAAGCCGAGAATCCTGACATCAACGTTTCCGTAGGTACTTCAGGCACCGGTGGTGGCTTCAAGAAGTTCTGTGCTGGTGAAACTGATTTCTCAAATGCTTCACGTCCAATCAAGGATGAAGAAGCTGCTGAATGTGCAGCTGCTGGAATTGAATTCACTGAGTTGATCGTTGCTAACGATGCACTAACAATCGTTGTTAACAAAGAAAACGATTGGGCAACTTGCCTAACTGTTGAAGAACTAAACAAGATGTGGGCTCCAGAAGCTGAAGGCACTGTTACCTCATGGTCACAGATCCGTGCTGGCTTCCCAGATGTTCCACTAGATCTTTATGGTGCAGGAACAGACTCTGGAACATTTGATTACTTCACAAAAGCAATCAACGGTGAAGAAGGTGCATCCCGCACTGACTACAACCCAACTGAAGATGACAACGTAACCGTTCAGGGTGTTGAAGGCTCACAGGGCGCACTTGGCTACTTTGGACTTTCATACTACGAACAGAACATGGACAAGTTAAAGGCGCTTGAAATTGACGGTGGTGCAGGTTGCGTAGGACCATCAATTGAAACAGCACAAGGCGGAACCTATGTTCCACTTTCCCGTCCGCTTTACATCTACGTAAGCAACACTGCAGCCCAGAAGCCAGAAGTTCTAGCTTTTGCAGAGTTCTACGTTGCAAATGACGAAGCAATCACAACCAAGGCGCTTTTCGTGCCACTAAGCCCAGAGCAAGTTGCAACTGCTGAAGCAGCTGTTGCTGGACTTAAGTAAATAAAGGTAAATTCTGGCCCGGTGGGATACTCCTGCCGGGCCAGAATTACGTCAGGTAGCCTAAACCTAGACGCCAAAACAACGAATCCGAAAGTGTAGAAATCATTGCTATGAGCGAGACCAGCAACATGACGAAAGTTGAAGATTTTTCGCTTCGTAGCTCGTCGCCTCGCATCGGTGAGCGCATTATTCGCGGCACACTTTTCAGTGCATCTGCTTTTTCAGTTCTGATCACAATCGGAATTGTTTGGTCACTTCTAGTCCCAGCAATTGAATTCTTCCGACAAGTTCCAATCATGGATTTCTTAACGGGTACTCGTTGGGCACCACGATTTGTTCCGGCTAGTTTTGGCGTAGTACCACTTCTTGTGGGAACTCTATGGACAACTGGTATCGCGTTACTTGTCGCAGTTCCATTTGGTCTTGGTTCAGCTATGTACTTGTCGGAATACGCAAGTGACAAAACTCGACGACGACTCAAGCCAGTCGTAGAACTTCTCGCTGGTATCCCAACTGTCGTCTATGGATTCTTTGCAATTGAGTTTGTAACGCGCGTAGTTCTTAAGGACTGGATGGGACTTACGGTTGGAACCTTCAGCGTTCTGTCTGCAGGTTTGGTCATGGGCGTGATGATCATTCCAACGGTTGCCTCGCTATCTGAAGATGCACTTTCTGCGGTTCCACTTGCAATGCGACAGGGATCATTTGCCCTTGGTGCTAACAAGATGCAAACAACTTTGCGCGTAGTTTTCCCTGCAGCATTTTCTGGAATTGCAGCGGCTGTTGTGCTCGGAATTTCTCGTGCGGTTGGCGAGACCATGATTGTGGCATTAGCGGCTGGTAACAAACCAAATATTTCTACAAATCCACTTGAAGGTGCTCAAACCATGACTGGCTTTATTGCCAATGCAGCGCTTGGCGATTCTCGAGTTGGATCGTTGCAATACGACACTTTGTTCGCAGTTGGATTGCTACTCTTCACAATTACGCTGATCATTAACTTCATAAGTATTCGCTTGGTCCGTCGCTACCGAGAGGCCTACTAATGACTGTTCAGGTATCCAATTGGAACATTGATGGCAAAAGCCATGAAAAGAACTTCAAGTCAATAGTTTTCCTGGGTGTTCTCTGGCTGAGCTTGTTTATTGCGTTCTTATTCCTGATCATCCTTTTGGTAACTACTGCGATGAATGGCTGGGGTCGTTATGACCTTCGTCTATTCACCACCTACAACAACACCACTCCTGCGGACGCGGGCGCTCGAGCCGCAATTTTGGGCTCACTCTTCGTCGTTTCAGTCACAGCTTTAATGGCTATTCCGATTGGAATCGCCGCAGCGGTTTACCTAGAGGAATTCGCCGACCGATCTAAATGGTTCAACAAAGTAATTGAACTAAACATCCAAAACTTGGCAGCAGTGCCTGCGATTCTTTACGGCATGTTGACGCTTGGTGTTCTTACTCTTCTAGGTCTCAAAAACAAAAACGTTGTTATTGGTGGATCGTTAGCTTTAGCTTTATTGATTTTGCCGGTCGTAATCTTGACTACTCGAGAGGCGCTGCGCGCAGTCCCACAAGAAATCCGAGACGGGTCACTTGCCTTAGGTGCAACCGAAGTGCAGACCGTAACTAAGCAAACATTGCCGGCCGCAGTACCAGGTATTGCAACTGGAACAATTCTTGCCGTATCACGTGCGATTGGTGAAGCAGCTCCACTTCTCCTCTTAGGCGCACTCGTTTTCATTACTTATGATCCAAATGGTTTGTTAGCAGGTTTCACCACTATGCCGATTCAAATCTTCAGTTGGACCAGTGCCGCACAAGAAGAATTCAAGCAGGTTGCAGCGGCCGCAAGTATGTTGTTGCTTGTAATTCTTCTAAGCATGAACGGTATTGCAATCTTTATTCGAAACAAGTTCGCGAAGCGCTGGTAGGAGATAACAATGACATCAGAATCCCAAGGTTTAAGCCGAGGTATGCATTTAGGTGGCTCTACTCGAGGCGAGATCGTGCAGCCAATCATGGAGCTTCGTAATCTAAACGTTTACTACGGAGACTTCCATGCCGTGCGAGACATCTCTCTTGATGTTGGCGCTAATCAAATTACTGCCTTTATCGGACCGTCCGGTTGCGGTAAGTCGACAGTTCTTCGTTGCTTGAATCGTACTAACGATTTAGTGCCTAGTGCTCGAGTTACTGGTGGCATTGATTACCGTGGACATGACTTATACGGTCCAACTGTCGACCCGATTGAAGTTCGTCGCAGAGTTGGCATGGTTTTCCAGAAGCCAAATCCATTCCCGAAATCAATTTTTGACAACATTGCTTACGGACCTCGCGTCACTGGCATGAAGTTGAATAAAACTGAAACAGAAGATCTAGTTGAACATGCGTTGAACAAGGCAGGACTTTGGGCTGAAGTTAAGGACAAGCTTGACCAAAGTGGTTTTGCACTATCCGGTGGACAGCAACAACGGTTATGCATTGCCCGCGCCATTGCCACATCACCAGATATTTTGCTTATGGATGAACCGTGCGCCTCGCTTGATCCGATCGCAACTTCTTTGATCGAAGACTTAATGCTTGAACTTGTTAATGATTACACCGTAGTAATCGTTACTCATAACATGCAGCAGGCTGCACGTGTTTCTGATCGCACAGCATTCTTCAGTGCTCGCATTGATGACGCTGGACAGCGCTATGGTCACTTGGTTGAAATGGATCAGACTTCAAAGATTTTCACGAATCCAAGTGATTCCCGAACTGAAGATTACATCTCGGGCAGATTCGGGTAATCCGATTTAGTGCATGTGCCTTTCTACCGAAACAATCTTCGATAGATCGAATACATCTCGGTGATAAACAACCATCGAACCCGGTGTTAGCGCTGGGTCAAATGCTTTCTTCACTTCATGCTCTAATTCAAACATTTCAGCCAATGATTCCATAACGGTTGGCATGACTGGGCGATGCGTGCAAAGCACAAGCGGTTTAGATTGTCTGGCCAACTCGGCTACTCGAGACTTAGCTTTTTCTGGATGCTCTTGATGGCGCTCTTCGCTGACAGTTTTTTCTAATGTCACAGCTAAACTGCGAGCAGTCGCGAATGGACCAACTGTGTCTCGGCATCTTCGTGAGTCAGACGAATGGATTTCATCAATGCCATACGCAGCTAATGCACCAACTAAAGAATTTGCCTGCATGCGACCAACTGCCGTTAAGGGACGACTAGCATCAACTTCTGCCAGCCCCTCTGAGCTAAGTAACCACTCAGCGCGTTTAACAGATTGAGTGTGGCGAAGAATCATGAGGGGAGATGTGGGTTTGGCGGCTGCCGCTGCAGTTAACACATCGTGGTCGTGCTCGTATGTAAGGCGCTTGGCTGCTTGATCAAATGTCAGCCAAGCAATTTCATCAACTTCATCATTAGCGAGAAATTCGCCAGCCAGAAGTTCACCAAGCCAGTAATGCGAATCTTTAAGTTTGCCTTCTACTTTGTAAGTCTGAGTAGGTAACGGAATTCCGAGCCTGATTGCAAAACCGGTTTCTTCCCGGACTTCGCGAACAGCTGCTGTTAAGACATGCTCACCAGGATCTACTTTTCCTTTAGGGAATGTCCAGTCTTGGCGATAGCCACGGTGGACAAGCAAAAACTCAGTACCTTTTGCGCCGGTCCTGGTAACTACCGCTCCGGCTGCAATGATTTTGTCAGTGGCTGCCAAAGAGTCCAACCTTGTTTAGCAAAGTATCGATTCGCCTTGGCGTCGGTGCATCTGCTGCAGATCTGGCTACTGGATGACGATTAATCAAAAGTTCTTGGTAATTGATTAAAGGTTCACCATCTTCAGTTTCATGATGCCTAATCCAGTCGCCGTTTTCCTGCAGATGCCACGAAGCAGTGTTATCTGACATTCCAAGGTCAATCACTTCAACAACGGTCTCTGCATCTGCGGCTCCAAGTCGAACCAAAGCCTCAACACGACGATCAAGATTTCGGTGCATTAGATCAGGAGAGCCGATCCATGTTTCACGATCGCCAGCATTTGCAAAGTCATAAACCCGACTATGTTCTAGGAATCTACCTAAAACGCTTCGCACGGTTATGTTTTCGGAGTACCCAGAGACTCCTGGGCGCAATGAACAAATTCCGCGTACCAAGATGTCGACTTTCACGCCTGCCTGTGATGCACGATAGAGCGCATCAATTATGGTTTCATCCACAACGGAATTGCACTTAAAGCGAATGTGGCCTTCTTTTCCATTTCGAACGTGCTCAATCTCGCGCTCGATTCGGGAAACTAAACCAGTGCGAAGCCCCTTTGGTGCAACGATCAATCTGTTGTATTCACCTTGGACACCGTAGCCACTTAAGTGATTAAACAAACTGGCAACATCGTCGCCGATCTTTGGATCTGTTGTAAGTAGTCCGTAATCCTCATAGTGGCGAGCGGTTTTTGGATTGTAGTTACCAGTTCCGATGTGTACATAGCGATTAAGTTTGCCGCCATCATTTCGAACTACTAAACAAAGTTTGGCGTGAGTTTTCAAGCCAACGATTCCGTAAACAACGTGCACGCCAGCTTCTTCAAGTTTTCGGGACCAGTCGATGTTGTTTTGCTCATCAAATCTGGCTTTGATTTCAACAACTGCCAGAACTTGCTTACCCATTTCCGCTGCGTTGATAAGCGCATCAACAATTGGGGAGTCACCAGAGGTTCGGTACAGAGTCTGTTTGATCGCTAAAACATTTGGATCGTTTGAGGCTTGCTCCAGGAACAGCTGCATGCTGGTTGAAAATGAATCGTAGGGATGATGCAACAAAACTTCGCGATGTCGCATGACATCTAAAATGTCCGGTGCCGAAGAGCTTTCCACCTCAGCTAGTGCGGTACTGGTTCTGGCGATAAATACCGGTGCCTTTAAGTCATCACGATTTAAGCGAGTGAACTCAAGCAGCGACTCGTGGTCAAGCGGTCCACTCAATCGAAACACTTCGTTGTAGTCAATTCCAAGTTCACTAATGATTAGATCAAGGACGTGTGCATCGATTGAGTTTTCAACTTCAAGTCGAACGGCTGGACCAAAGCGACGACGCATAAGTTCACGTTCAAGGGCTTGAAGCAAATTCTCGGCATCATCTTCTTCAACATCGAGTTCTTCATTTCGGGTAACCCGGAAAGCATGAGTTTGAACAACTTCCATGCCAGGAAACAGTTTGTCCAAGTGCCCAGCGATGACATCTTCGAGTGGAACAAAGCGCTGACGTGATACTTCAATAAATCTAGGAAGTGAGGGTGGCACCTTAACGCGGGCAAACAATTCATTGTCTGCTTCTTTGTTCTTCACAACAACCGCCAAGTTAAGTGAAAGACCTGAGATGTATGGGAACGGATGTGATGGATCAACAGCAAGGGGAGTTAATACTGGGAACACTTGCTCATCGAAAAGTGTTGACATCGCTTCACGTTCGTCTGCGGTTAATTCTTCCCAGCGCAGGATTTCAATTCCACTTGCCACGAGTGCAGGTAGCACAGACTCATTGAAAGTTTGTGAGGCCTGCTTCATTGACGCATAGCTTTCGGCAAGCACGGCGTTATGCACTTCAGTTGGTAGCAAGCCAGAAACGGTTTTCTTGGCAATTCCGGTTGCTAGTCGACGCTTTAAGCCTGCGACCCGAACCATAAAGAATTCATCTAGATTGCTTGCAAAAATTGAAAGATACTTAACTCGCTCTAACAGTTCCATGTCTGGATCTTGAGCTAATTCCAAAACCCGCTGGTTAAAGGCAAGCCACGATAACTCGCGATCCAGGAAGCGATCGCCAGGTAGGGCGGTAGCCACGGGGGCTGATTGGGAAGTATCAGTCATAACTTGGTAAGCCTTACACACTTAGGTAAACAACTCCTAAATCAGATTTACCCAAAGATGAACATTTGAACCAAAAGTGGGATGATTTAGCGGTGTCAAGACAAATAGTGGTTATGGGTTCTGGGGAAACTAGCCCAACCATGGTCACCCCACACCAACAAATCCTGGCCTCAATGGGCAAACTCGACCGACTAAAGCTCACAATTCTGGACACCCCATTTGGATTTCAGGAAAACGCGGATGACCTTACTGAGAAGTTGATCGACTTCTTTGCCCATTCTGTCGGAGCAACTCCAAAGGCCATTTCCTTGCGCAATGCATCGGTCAATGGCGCAGCACTTGGTGAAGCAGTCAACTCAATTCGTGATTCTGATTGGCTATTCGCTGGACCAGGCAGTCCTTCTTATGCCTTGAAAGTTTGGCATGAACTAGGAGTGAGCCCACACTTTGATGAAGTCTTGGTTGATGGCACTGTCGTGTTGGCATCAGCTGCTGCCCTAACAGCTGGTTCCCACACAATTCCGGTTTATGAAATGTACAAAGTTGGTGAAGAGCCACACTGGCTCCCAGGTTTGAATTTAATCGAACGCCATACCGGGATGCCAGCAGCAATCATTCCGCACTTCGACAATGCCGATGGCGCTAATCATGACACTCGATTCTGTTACATCGGGGAACGTCGTTTGCGAGTTATGGAATCACTTCTCCCGTCAGAAGTTTTCATCATTGGTGTAGACGAACACACAGGAATCCGTTTTGATTTAGATGAACGCACTGCACATGTATTTGGCCGCGGCACTATGACTATTCGTCATCACGGTGAATCTTGGACAGTTGCATCTGGTGAGAGTGCAACATTCGAAGAAATTATTTCTCACACTGGCAGCACAATCGTTCTAGGCGAACCAGCACCACTGTTCAAAGTCGACCCACATAAAGTTGAAGAACTGCTTGACGCTGGAAAAGTTAGCGACGCAGTTGATGCCTTACTAAATCTTGACGAACTCGATCGCGATACTGAAACCCGCGCCGCAGTTCACTCATTGGTTACTCGACTTGGCCATATTGCTGCAAGTCCAAAGGTCGACATCATGTCAGTCATTGGACCTTATGTCGATGCGCTGTTACAAGCACGTCAAGCAGCGCGCGCTGGTGGTCGTTGGGATGATGCGGATGCGATTCGCGATCAACTTATGGAAATGAAAGTGACCATCCAGGACACTAAAGATGGCTCGTCTTGGGAAATCGAAAGTTCATGAGCCCAGGTCCGATTGCATTAGTTGGCTCTGGTGAGTATTTGCCGATCATGCAAGAAGTAGAAGCAAACTTAATCGCTGGAAGAAATCCAAAGTATGTGCAGATTCCTACCGCAGCTGCGCCTGAGGGTGAATCTTCATTGCACCACTGGATCACATTAGGTAAAGCCCAGGCAGAACGAATTGGCGTAGAAGCTGTTTCAGTCATTGCGCATGACCGTAATGATGCTGATGACCCAAGACTCGTGGAACAAGTTAAGGGTGCTGGACTGATTTACCTGTCAGGCGGTAATCCAACTTTCTTGGCTAATACTTTGCGAGAGACTTTGCTTTGGAAAGAAATTGAAACTGCCTGGCGCGATGGCGCAGCGCTTGCTGGTTGTAGTGCAGGTGCGATGGCACTTGCTGATCACATACCTGCACTGCGTCTACCGACACACACCGCAACCAATGGCCTCGGCTTGTTGCCACACATTCGAGTCCTGCCACATTTCGACAAAATGTTTGCGCGATTGCCAGACTTCATGACCAGGTTTATGAAAGTTCCAGACGGCGTAAGTGTTGTTGGAATTGATGAAGATACTGCAATTGTTGGTGGCCCGTTTGAGTGGGAAGTTCAAGGACGTCAGTCAGCTTGGTTATTTGTTGATGGCCATCGCAAGGAATTCAAGTCCGGCGAGACTTTAGTTACTCCGAAGATTTCCTGAACATTACGTCGGTATCCCAATGCGCAAAGCCTAGGGATTCATAAAGCGAAATCGCGGCCTGGTTGTCAGCGTCAACGTAAAGCATTGCTGCAGGTAAGCCTTTTGAACGTAGGTGCTCAAGGCCTCTAACGCTTAGTAACTTGGCTAAACCGGCACCGCGCAGATCTGGCGAAACGCCAAGCACGTAAATCTCACCGATTTCGGAGTGACCGTGACTTCCTGCACCGCCGTGAACTTTAGTCCAGTGGTAGCCGACCATAACTTCGGACCCTGATTGATCTTGGGTAGCAACCAAGAAGCCTGAAGGATCGAACCATTGCTCTGACATTCGCACTTCTAGATCTTGTCGAGACATCCGCCCCTGCTCTGGATGATCGGCAAACACTTTGGCATTAAGCGCCAACCAGGTTTGTTCGTCCTTACCAACTTCAAAGGCTCGAATCGTGACACCAGCAATGTCACTTGCCTTTGGCAAAGGCGCAAAAAGTGAACGTCGCATTTGCCAAAGTTCTCGAGTTTTAGCAAAACCAAGTTTTGCGGCCAAGGTGTAGGCACTTGTTAATTCTCCATGCGCCCAAAGTCGCATTCGCGGATCATCAGACTTTGCAATCGCAGTTTCTACTAAGGCTCGACCAACACCTTGTCGTCGATACTCAGGATGCACAACAACTTCAACAACTGATCCAGCAACTACGTCAGTTTGATCCAGATGCAGGTAACCAATAACTTTTCCAGAATCTGAGGTTGCTATTAGGTGTTCGTCTGCATCGTCGCCACCATGGTGCAAATGAATAAGGACATGCTCCGAAAGTGGAGCCATCTCATCGATTGCAGCAGCTGCGAACGCAAGCTGCATAACTTCTTCAGTTTGAATTTCAGATAACCGAGTTAGAACCGAGACTTCAAATGACATGGATCAGACAAGTACTTCGTGGGACTCGGCAACTGGTGTTGTGACATATCGATAACCAACATTGCGTACGGTTCCGATTAAGTTTTCGTTTTCTGGGCCAAGTTTGGCGCGCAAACGTCGCACGTGCACATCAACGGTTCTAGTTCCACCGAAGTAGTCGTATCCCCAAACTTCGCGAAGTAGTTGATCGCGCGAGAACACTCGGCCTGGATGCTGAGCTAAGAACTTAAGCAATTCAAATTCTTTGAAAGTTAGATCTAAAGTGCGGCCGCGAAGTTTTGCAGAATACGAAGACTCGTCAATCGAAAGTTCACCAGCTTTGATTTCGTTAGAAGACTCAAAACCGTTAGGTGCTTCAACCTTGGTTGTTGCCAGACGAATGCGAACTTCAATTTCTGCTGGGCTAGCGTCAACCAATAGAACGTCAGTCAAACCCCACTCGTGATTAACTGCAGCCAATCCGCCTTCAGTAGTAATGAGAATTACTGGCGAAGTGTTGCCAGTTGTTTCCAATAGTCGACACAAGCTGCGAACTGCAGGTAAATCAGTGCGGCCATCAATCAAGATGACATCAACTTCTGGCGCGGTGATCAAGGCCGTTGGTTCTGGCGACATCACCTTTATATGGTGGCTAAGTAATTCAAGGCCAGGCAGTACTGCGCTTGATGGGGTGAGGGCGCGGGTGAGCAAAAGTACCTGTGCCATGCCTTCACCTACTTATATAGCTGCTTTGCATAAGTCTAGAGCAGAACTAAGTGGGGACTATTTGGCTTGATTTAACTAAAGAATTTAGACATTAACCAAGTCTGTGACGGCAGCAGTTAGCTCTGCCTTCTTGGGAACCCCGGTCGCCCTAAAGTGCACAGTTCCGGCTTTATCGATTATCAAAGTCGTTGGTGTTCTGGAGATGCCATATGTCTTGACTAAATCCATGTGCTCGACGACATCTAGCTCGATGTGACAGATGGCTGGAAAACTATTGGTCACTTCTTCAAGCACCTTGTTGGTAACCCGGCAAGGCTGGCAAAACTCTGAAGAGAACTGTAGGAATGTCACCTGTGGTGGGTGATCATGATTTAAGTGAAGGTGTTCGATCAGACCTTGTTGTGGTGGAACAACCTGAGCCCGTAACTTCCCGTCGCTCAGCTTCCGGTAGATCCCAAAGGCCGCAGAGAGCACAAGTACGGCAAGTAATACATAGCCACCGGTACCCATTGCCACTCCCTATAAATCAACCCTTCTGAACTTAGGTGAAAGTAGGAATTTCGCCAACTCAGAGTCTTACTGCGAGGCTTTTGCAATAACCAGTTACGAGCCTGCGACTAGTGAAATCCTGTCCTATGGTTGGGGCATGTCGAGAACCACTGTTCTTATCAAGCGTCGGGTCGTTGATTACGGCCGCCTTGGTTCCTCGATGTGTATGTGCTCTTAATCCTGTAGTCCATCTAGCGGCTGCAGTTGAATCAAAGCCAAGCTAAATCGGAACTGAAAAGGAAATCTAATGAGCAAGCAAATTGATCCACGCGGACCGCGCTTTGGAGCTGCAATCACGACTGCAGTTTTAGCAATCATTCTGCTAACCATTCCATCCAGCATTGCTTTGGTGCTACTTGGAATTCAAACCGTTGTTTTCGCGCTTGGTGCATTCGTTGGATTGCACACTCAGCCCTACGGAATCATTTACCGCAAGCTAGTCGCGCCAAAACTTGGGAAACCAACCGCACTTGAAGCAGTTGAGCCTCCGCAGTTTGCCCAGTTCGTTGGCTTTTTGTTTGCAGCAACAGGTTTGATCGCACTTCTCGCAGGCGCTGACTTAGTAGCAACTATTGCAGTTGGTTTTGCACTGGGCGCTGCCTTCTTGAATGCCGCGTTCAACTTTTGCCTTGGTTGCGAAATGTACCTAATCGGCAAACGAATCTTTTCTTAAGAACAAATTTTCAATCTATAGGGAGTAACAATGAGTAACCAAGCACTAGTAGACGCCGAATGGGCGTTGTCACATTTAGATGATGCAAAGGTTGTTTTCATCGAAGTTGATGAAGACACTGAAGCTTACGCAGGCAACCACATCAAGAACGCCATCGCACTTAACTGGAAAACTGATCTACAAGATCCAATTCGTCGCGACTTTGTAAACAAAGAGCAGTTCGAGGCATTGCTAAGTGCAAAGGGTGTTTCTAACGATGACACCGTTGTGCTTTATGGCGGAAACAACAACTGGTTTGC
>ERZ1022756.358-NODE-358-length-14078-cov-4.341296_pt1 | contig 14078 bp, 10 predicted proteins | sample MGYA00520902_ERZ1022756 | MGnify/ENA primary metagenome ERZ1022756 (study PRJEB33162, sample SAMN09537601) | freshwater metagenome | isolation source: freshwater | place: Canada:Alberta | collected 2017-07 | study: EMG produced TPA metagenomics assembly of the...
ACTCGTCAAATTATAGAACTATGTGCTTTTGGAAGCGAGCAATGCCGGAGAACTCGTCAGAATCTAATGACGCTCCTCCGACCAAAACACCGTCAACTTCACCGGAGGCCAAGAAGCCCGCAACGTTGTTTGCCTTTACCGAACCACCATAAAGGATGCGACTTTGGGTTGCCTCTGGTCCAAAATTCGTCTCTAGCGCTGTTCTGATGGCCTTGGAAACTGCCTCAGCCTCGGCTGGAGTTGCAACCTTTCCAGTTCCAATTGCCCAGACTGGCTCGTAGGCAATAACGAACTCGCCCAGTGAGTCATGTCCCGATAGTGCTGCGAGGGTCTGAGCGACTGGAACTGCGCTCTGGCCCTGAGTCTCAAGCTCCTCGAGGGTCTCTCCGACGCAAATCACTGGAATCAGGTTGTGCTTAAACGCTGCAGCCACCTTTGCGTGAACTACCTCGTCGCCCTCAGCGTGATACTGCCTGCGCTCAGAGTGTCCAATCAGAACGTACTTGACCGCGAGCTTTGCCAGCATGGCCCCAGAAACTTCTCCGGTGTAGGCGCCGGACTCGTGACGCGAGATGTCTTGCGCCCCAAGCTCCAGCTCGAACTTTTCGGCATCGATCAAGGTTTGTGCGGTGCGAAGGTCGGTAAATGGTGGGAAAACCGCAACCTCAACCTTTGAGTAGTCATGATCGGCATCAGCAAGTGTCCAGCTGAGCTTTTGAATTAGAGCGATGGCCTGAAGGTGGTCAAGGTTCATCTTCCAGTTGCCTGCAATAAGCGGAATTCGGTTAGTCATTCAGGACCTCCAGTCCAGGGAGCTTCTTACCTTCAAGATACTCAAGTGATGCTCCACCGCCGGTGGAGATGTGTCCAAACTGGGAGTCTGCGAAGCCAAGAGCTCGAACCGCTGCTGCGCTATCTCCACCACCGACAACAGCCAGACCTTGAACCTTGGTCAATGCCTCGGCAATCGCCTTGGTGCCGTGGGCGAAGTTTGGAAATTCAAAAACTCCCATGGGACCATTCCAGAAAACCGTCTTTGAGGACTCGACCGCATCCGCAAAGGCTGCTGCGGATTCTGGGCCTATGTCTAAACCAATTCCGTCCGATCCAAATCGAGTGCTCTCGATTTGATCTGCGGGAACAATCTCAAACTCAGCGTCAGAACCAAACTTTGCTGCCACGACGATGTCTGTTGGAATCAGCACCTCAACACCCAGACGCGCTGCCTCAGCTAGAAAGCCCTTCACGGTCTCAATCTGGTCGGCTTCCAGGAGGCTCTTTCCAACTTTGTAACCGTGGGCGGCTAGGACTGTGAAGACCATTCCCCCACCAATGACAATCTTGTCCACCTTTGGAAGCAGGTGGCCAATCACGCCTAGCTTGTCTGAAACCTTGGAGCCACCCAAAACCACGGTGTAGGGCCGCTCGGGGCTGTCGGTCAACCGCTGCAGCACCTGAAGTTCATTGCTGATCAGTAGACCCGCGAAACTTGGCAAAATCTCAGCGAGCTCGAAAACGCTGGCCTGCTTGCGATGTACGACGCCAAATCCGTCAGAGACCAGGGCATCCCCCAGCTCAGCAAGTTCCCCAGCAAAAGCTTTGCGCTCTGAATCGTCCTTGGATGCTTCTCCCGCATTGAATCGGAGGTTCTCCAGCAGGACTACGCCGCCCTCACCGAGCATGTTCGATGCTGCTTTGGCCTTTGGTCCAACAGTGTCATTCGAAAACAACACGGGCTGACCCAATAGCTCCTCAAGCCTTTCGGCCACGGGAGCAAGTGAGTACTGAGGGTCCGGAGCGCCCTCAGGTCGACCAAGGTGAGAGCAGATTAGAACTCCCGCCCCTTGGTCAACAAGGTGCTTTATGGTCGCCAGCGAGGCGCGAATGCGACCATCGTCAGTGATCTTGCCGTCCTTCAGGGGAACGTTTAGATCACAGCGGAGAATTACCTTTTTGCCAGCAAAAGACTGACCCTTGAGGGTGCGAAGCATTAGAGCTTGGCAGCAACAAGCTCGGTCAGCTCAACCAAGCGGTTGGAGTAACCCCACTCGTTGTCGTACCAGCTTGAAAGCTTCACGGTGTTGTCGATAACACGAACCAGTCCAGCGTCGAAGATTGAGCTGTGAGGGTCGGTCACGATGTCTGAAGAAACGATTGGGTCCTCGGTGTAGAGCAGGATGCCCTTTAGCGGACCAGCAGCAGCTTCCTTGTAGGCAGCCTTGATCTCATCGATGGTGACTGGCTTCTCGGAGACGATAGTCAGGTCGGTGATTGAGCCGGTAGGGACTGGAACTCGAAGTGCGAAACCATCCAGCTTGCCCTTGAGCTCTGGAAGAACAAGTCCGATTGCCTTCGCAGCGCCGGTGGTGGAAGGAACGATGTTGATTGCAGCCGCGCGAGCGCGACGCAGGTCATCGTGTGGACCATCCTGCAGGTTCTGGTCTGCGGTGTAGGCGTGAACGGTGGTCATAAGACCGTTCTTGATACCCCACTTGTCGTGGAAAACCTTTGCTAGTGGAGCCAAGCAGTTAGTGGTGCATGATGCGTTGGAGATGATGTGGTGGTTGGCTGGGTCGTACAGGTGCTCGTTGACACCGATAACGAAGGTTGCATCCTCGCCGGTTGCTGGAGCAGAGATGATGACCTTCTTCGCGCCTGCATCGATGTGCTTGCGAGCGTCAGCCGCGTTGGTGAAGCGTCCAGTTGACTCGATGACGATGTCAACGCCGAGCTTGCCCCAGCCCAAGTTTGCTGGGTCGCGCTCTGCCAAAACCTTGATGCTTCGACCATTCACAACGATGGAGTCGCCCTCAACCGAAACGGCTGCGTCAAGGCGACCAGTGACCGAGTCGTACTTGAGCAGGTGAGCAAGACCCTTTGGGTCAGAAAGGTCGTTTACAGCGACAATCTCTAGCTCTGAGTTTTGAGCCAGAGCGGCTCGGAGGTAGTTACGTCCGATGCGGCCAAAACCATTGATTCCAATGCGAGTCATGGGGTATCTCCAGATTCTAAAAAGCGGGTGTTTAGTTACTCCACGCGCCTTTGAGTGAGCCGGTTTAGCCTAGCAGTAGGGAGCGTGAAGCCACTTTTACTGAGGCAAAACGATTTGCCACGTCTTCCCAGTTGATGATGTTCCAAAACGCCTTAACGTAGTCACCCTTTACGTTCTGGTAGTCCAGGTAGAAAGCGTGCTCCCACATGTCCAGCATCAAAAGTGGGACTGAACCCAACGCAATGTTGCCCTGCTGGTCATAAAGCTGTCCGATAACCAAGCGGTTGCCCATTGCGTCCCAGGCCAGGTATGCCCATCCGGAGCCCTGAATGCCCATCGCAGATGCGGTGAAGTGAGCCTTGAATGCGTCGTATGAGCCGAAGTACTCGGTGATTGCAGCTAGCAGCTCACCCTGAGCTTCGCCGCCCTTGGGAGAAAGGTTTTGCCAAAAAACACTGTGGTTGACGTGTCCACCCAGGTGGAAAGCCAAGTCCTTCTGAAGCTTCGGAAGGTTTCCAAAGTTACCGCTCTCACGAGCCTCCGCCATTGCATCAAGCGCTGCGTTTGCACCCGTGACGTATGCCTGGTGGTGCTTGGAGTGGTGCAGCTCCATGATTCGTGCCGAGATGTGTGGCTCAAGGCTCGCGTAGTCGTAGGAAAGCTCTGGAAGTGTGTAGGTCATTTGGTTCTCCGTTTCTATTTGAAATCAAGGAAATAAAGCGGGTGTTTATTCCTCTAGCAGATCGTTTATGGCTGATTCCGTGTCTGGAATGCCCAGGTCTGAAGCGCGTCGATCGGCAGTTGCTAGGAGTCTTCTGATTCGACCGGCAATTGCATCCTTGGTCATTGGTGGATCAGCTAGGCGTCCCAGTTCGTCCAAGGAGGCATCCCTGTGCTGCAGTCGGAGTTCACCGGCATACTTCAGGTGGCTAGGAGCACCAGGTCCAAGAATCTCAAGGGCTCGCTGGACACGAGCTCCAGCAGCCACCGCTGCCTGAGCGCTGCGACGTAGGTTGGCGTCATCAAAGTTAGCTAGTCGGTTAGCCACTCCCCTGACCTCACGTCTTGCCTTGAGGTCTTCCCACTTCTTGAGCTGCTCAGTGCAACCCATCTCACGCAAAAGTTGTGTTATTCCATCGCCATCGCGAACGACCACTCGGTAAACATTTCTCACCTCACGGGCCTTAGCAACCACTCCCAAGCGGCGAGCCACTCCGACAAGCGCCATCGCCGATTCGTTTCCTGGCGCGGTCACCTCTAGAGAGGTTGACCTTCCTGGATCCGTAATGGTGCCGTGAGCCAAGAAGGCACCGCGCCAAATGGCTCGAGCCTCATCCATAGTTGAAGAAACCAGGAAAGCTGGAAGTCCGCGAACCGGTCTGCCCTTGTTGTCAATAAGTCCGGTTTGGCGAGCTAGCAGTTCGCCGTCCTTCAGTACTCGAATTTGGTAACCGCTCTGCTTACGCAATCCAGAGGCCGATATAACGGACAGCTCGGAGTGAATTCCGTAGAGCTCTAAAATGGCGCGCGAGATTCGTCTAGCAAGGGTTGAAGAGTCCAACTCGACCTCGATGGCAATCCGACCTGAGATCAGGTGTAGGCCGCCGGCAAAGCGAAGAATGGTTGCTAGCTCCGCGGCTCGCTCGATGCCCTTGGTTGCAGGGACTCGAGCCAACTCATCTTTGATGGACTGGGTTATTGCCATTTACTCTCTACCTAAATCTCTATGGGACACGGCGATGGTGACATCGGGGTCCTCTGCTAAAAGTTCCGCAATTCTGTTTGTGACTGCCACCGAGCGGTGCTTGCCGCCGGTGCAGCCGATTGCGATGGTCGCAAATCTCTTGTTCTCTGTTCGATACCCAGCCAAAACGCTCTTCAGGGCAGCTACATAGTTACTCACAAAGTCCGTGACTCCCGGTTGGGCAAGCACGTACTCCGCGACTTCTGAGTCGTTACCGGTTTTGGCTCGGAGCTCGTCTTTCCAGTGTGGGTTTGGGATAAATCTTGCATCTGCCACCAAGTCGGCATCAGCAGGCAGCCCATATTTGAAACCAAAGCTCATCACGTTCACCTTCAGTGCCTTCGAGTTCGAGGAGAATGCCTCGGCAACTCGATTGGTTAGCTGGTGAACGTTTGACTCTGAGGTGTCAAAGACTATGTCGGCACTCTCGCGAAGGCTAAGGAGTTCGCGACGCTCATTCGCAATACCGTCGAGGACAGTTCCAGAACCCTGGAGTGGGTGAGGTCGGCGAACTGATTCGAAGCGCTTCACTAGCGACTGGTCATTCGCCTCTAGGAACAACAAGCGAACCTGAATCTTTCGGGATCTCAATTGAGTCAGATAGGTCTGGAGCTCGTTGAAGAACTCACCACCGCGCACGTCGATGATCACAGCAATTCTTGGGAGGGTGGCTTTGCTCAGGCTGAAGAGGTCTGAGATTGGACCCAAAAGCTGGGGTGGCAGGTTGTCGATTACATACCAACCCTGGTCCTCTAATGCGTTTCCGACAGTTGAGCGACCTGCTCCGGACATGCCGGTGACGATGAGAAGTTCAGGGTTACGAGTGGCGCCCATCAGTCCTCCTTCGGCGTGTCGTCTATAGGTTAGTGCTTCGGCGTGTCGGGCGTGTCACTATTTATGGCTTCGTTAAGTGACTCTCTTACCTGTTGCGCCAACTTGGGTCCAAAGCCAGCAAGTGATTCGATTTCCGCATCACTTGCAGCCCTGATCCGCTTTATCGAACCGAACTTTCTCAAAAGCAAGCGGGCCCTAGCCTCCCCTAGTCCAGGAATCTCAATCAAGGTCGAGCTGATGGACTTGGATCTTGACTTGCGTTGAGCGGTGATGGCAAATCGGTGAGCCTCATCTCTGATGCGCTGCAGCAGGAATAGCTCCTCGCTGGTGCGGGGAAAGATAACCGGGTAGTCGGAACTGGTCACGAAGACTTCCTCAAGCCGCTTGGCCAGGGTCGCGATTGTGATGCCCTTCACTCCGCTGTCTTTCAGTGCTCGAACCGCTGCGTTTCGTTGCGGCAGTCCCCCGTCAATCAGCATGAGCGCTGGGCGATAGCTAAACCGATCCGAGATCTCCTGATCCTCAGACAGATACTTGAGCCTTCGAACCAGTACCTGATAGATCGATTCAGTGTCATCCGCAGTCTCGAGATTAAAGCGGCGGTAGTGATCCTTCTTCGGCAGACCATCCTCAAACACAACCATCGACCCAACCACACCGGTTCCACCCAGGTGAGAGATGTCGAAGCACTCGATGCGAAGCGGGGCATTTTCCATGCCAAGCCCCCGCTGAATTCCAGCTAGCGCATCTGCCCTTGCCAAAAAGTCGGAGCTCCGCTTCAATTTGTAGCTGCGCAGCGCCTGCTCGGCGTTGGTGTTTGCAGTTTGCATCAGGGTTGCCTTGTCGCCGCGCTGGGGAACTTGAATTGTCACCATTGAGCCACGCAAATCAGACAGCCAGAGCCCTAGCTCCTTGCCATCGGTTGGAAGCTCCGGCACAAAAACCTGCTTCGGAACCTCGGTTGGTTCGAGTCCCGGAGTTCGGGTGTAGAGCTCCTGGATCACATACTCGACAAGTTCACTGTTTGACCTATCCAGCTCAAGGTCAACAACCAAAGAGCGGTTTCCACGGATTCTTCCGCCTCGAACCACAAAGATGGACACTGCCGCGGACAACTCATCCCTTGAGATACCAATTAGGTCAGCATCGGTCTGGTCGGAAAGCACCACTGTGCTCTTCTCTAGAACCTTTTCCAGTGCTGAGATATCATCACGAAGGTTGGCGGCCAACTCGTAGTTGGTTTCCTCAGAGGCGGTCATCATTCGGTTTCGCAGCTCTGCAACGTGACTGTCGCTCCCCGAGTTGACGAAGTCGCCCAGTCTTTTGGCAAGGGCCTTGTGATCTGCCTTTTCGATTCGACCCACACATGGTGCAGCACACTTTCCAAGCTCAGCCAGCAAACACGGCCTACCCTTTGCCTTGGCCGCGTCGTATACCCCACGTGAACAGGTTCTAACTGGGTAAACCTTTATCAGAGTGTCGAGTGTTTCCCTGATGGCCCAAGACTGGGTGTAGGGACCGAAATATCTGACCCCTTTGAGCTCTCGATTTCTAGTTATGAAGGCCCTTGGCACCTCATCGCTCATGGAAATGGCGAGGTAGGGGTACGACTTGTCATCTCTGAAACGAACGTTGAATGGCGGATCGAACTCCTTGATCCAGGTGAACTCGAGCTGCAGCGCCTCATACTCCGAGGCAACAATCGTCCACTTCACATCCGATGCCGTAGTCAACATCCTTTGGGTGCGCTCGTGCAAGCTCTGGAGTGGACCAAAGTAGTTACTTAGCCGAGCCCTGAGGTTCTTTGCCTTGCCAACGTAAAGCACTCGACCCGAGGGGTCGAGGAAACGATAGACCCCCGGGTTGGTCGGAATCTCCCCGGTAGCAGGCCTGAAGGAGAGGTCCTTGGCCATGACTAGCTGACTAGCTCCGCCAGGAACTTCCCGGTGTGGGAGGCCGAAACCTTAGCCACCTGCTCAGGAGTTCCCTCGGCAATGACCAAGCCACCACCGGAACCGCCCTCTGGTCCCATGTCGATGATCCAGTCCGAACAACGAATGACATCTAGGTTGTGCTCAATAACGATGACTGTGTTTCCCTTGTCGACCAGTCCCCCCAGCACGAGCAGAAGCTTGCGGACATCCTCGAAGTGCAAGCCCGTGGTTGGCTCATCGAGCACGTAAATGGTCTTTCCGGTTGAACGTCGCTGCAGTTCGGTAGCCAACTTGACACGCTGGGCCTCACCGCCGGACAGGGTGGTAGCGCTCTGCCCTAGCGTCACATAGCCAAGCCCCACATCAACCAGAGTGTTCAGGTAGCGAGCGATGGAATTGATTGCAGCAAAGAACTCAGCACCCTCGCTGATCGGCATGTTCAAGACATCGCCAATTGATTTGCCCTTGTACTTCACCTGCAGGGTTTCACGGTTGTAGCGAGCACCCTTGCAGTCCTCGCACATCACGTAGACATCGGGAAGGAAGTTCATCTCAATGCGGATCGTGCCATCCCCAGCACAGGTTTCGCATCTTCCGCCCTTGACGTTGAAGGAGAACCGTCCCTGCTGATAGCCACGAACCTTAGCCTCTGGGGTTTCGGCGAACAGTTTGCGAATGTGGTCAAAGACTCCGGTGTAGGTGGCAGGGTTAGACCTCGGGGTGCGTCCAATCGGCGCCTGGTCAACATGAACAACCTTGTCGAGCTGCTCCAGCCCCTCAATTCGAGTGTGCTTACCTGCAACGCCCTTGGCATTGTTTAGCTTGTTGGCCAAAACCTCGTAGAGCACATCGTTCACGAGTGAGGATTTGCCAGAGCCAGATACGCCGGTGACAGCTGTCATGACACCCAGCGGGAACTCAACATCAACGTTTCGAAGGTTGTTCTCCCGAGCTCCGACTACCTTGATTGTTCTGGCCTTGTCAATCTTGCGACGCTTCTTCGGTGTCTCGATCTTGAGCTTTCCGGAAAGGTATTCACCGGTGACCGAGTTTTTGTTTGTCAGGATTGCCTTGTAGCTGCCGGAGTGGACTACCTCTCCACCGTTGAGTCCAGCACCAGGCCCGATATCGACCAGCCAGTCTGCTGCCTTGATGGTGTCCTCGTCGTGCTCAACCACGATGAGCGTGTTTCCAAGGTCGCGAAGTCGCTCAAGAGTCTGGATCAGTCTCAAGTTGTCGCGCTGATGCAAACCAATCGACGGCTCGTCCAGGACGTAGAGGACTCCCGTAAGTCCAGCACCAATCTGTGTGGCCAGTCGGATTCGCTGAGCCTCTCCTCCAGATAGGCTTCCCGCACTTCGAGCAAGTGAAAGGTAATCCAGTCCAACCGCCAGCAAGAAGTCGAGCCTTGCTCTGATTTCTCGCAGCACCTGAGCAGCAATCTGCGCTTCTTTAGCGTTTAGGTCTAGACCAACAAAGAATGCCTCCGCCTCCGCAAGGCTCATGTCCGCAACATCGTGAATCGACTTGCCGTGAACCTTAACCGCAAGCACTTCGGCGCGTAGACGCGCACCATTGCAACCTGGGCATGGAACCTCGCGAAGAAACTCTGCCCACTTACCGCGTGCCCAGTCTGAATCTGACTCTACGTACCGACGCTCCACATAGGGAAGCACACCCTCAAAACCTGACGTATAGCGCATCTCGCGCCCATACTTTGACCTCCAGCGAACCTGAACCTCAAAGTCGTTTCCGTTCAAGATCGCATCGCGTGTTTCATCGGGCAGCTTTTCCCATGGGGTGTCTAGTGAGAAATCAATGTCCTTGGCCAGACCTTCAAGCAGGCGAACGAAGTAGTTGTATAGACCCTTGCCCTGGGTGGACCAGGGAAGGATTGCACCTTCATTGATTGATGCTCCCGGGTCTCCAATGACGAGCTCCCCGTCCACAGCCATCTTTGTTCCGAGGCCAGAACAGGCCTGGCAGGCTCCGAATGGCGCGTTGAACGAAAAGGTTCGAGGCTCAATCTCGGTCAGGCTAATTTCGTGCTCATTGGGGCAGGAGAGCTTCTCGCTAAATGTGCGAGTGGATTTATCGTCAACAAAGTCAACGACTACTAGGCCGTCAGCCAGCTTCAGCGCGGTTTCAACGGAGTCGGTGAGCCTTGACTCAATGTCTTCCTTGCTGACCAATCGGTCAACAACCACTGAAATATCATGCTTGAAGCTCTTCTTTAGGGGCTTTGCCTCGCTAAGAATTACGGTCTCACCATCAACAACCGCTCTCGCGAATCCCTGTGACTGCAGAGATGCAAATAGGTCTTGAAACTCACCCTTTTTCTGTTGAACAATCGGCGCCAAAAGCTGGAATCGGGTTCCATCTGGCAAAGCCAACAGTTGATCGACAATCGCCTGGGGGGTTTGTTTGGAAATAACCTCGCCGCACTGGTGGCAGTGAGGCACTCCGATTCGTGCCCACAAAAGTCTCAGGTAATCGTGAATCTCGGTGATTGTGCCAACCGTTGAGCGCGGGTTCCGGTTGGTGGATTTCTGGTCGATCGAAACCGCTGGGCTTAGACCCTCAATGAAATCGACATCGGGTCTGTCGACCTGACCTAGAAACTGTCTCGCGTACGCAGAGAGCGATTCGACATAGCGTCTTTGACCCTCGGCGAAGATTGTGTCAAAAGCGAGTGAGGATTTTCCCGAACCAGATAGCCCGGTGAAGACAATCATCTTGTCCCTCGGGAGGTCAAGATTTAGGTTCTTCAGGTTGTGAACCCGTGCGCCTTTAATTGAGAGCTTTGAGCCCTTTGGGGTTTCGATATTCACCTGAGAAGTTTACGCATGCCCAGCGGACTCTATTTGCCTAAGCTCCTTCTTTAGCTCACCAATTTCGTCGCGAATCCTGGCTGCCAACTCAAATTGGAGATCTCGAGCAGCCTGCTTCATTTGAGCGTCTAGCTCCAGGATGGTTCCAAGCAACTGGTCTTTCCCTTGAGCTCCGATGTTCTTGCGGCCTCGCATAGGAGTGGATCCACCTTTACGGGCTGGCTCCTTCTTCAGCTGCTCAATGAGCGCCTCGGTGTCAACTTCCTCGCGCATCAACGCGTCCGTGATGTCCGCAATCTTCTTGCGCAGCGGCTGTGGGTCAACACCATTGGCTACGTTATAAGCGACCTGAATCTCGCGCCTGCGGTTGGTCTCGTCAATGGCCCTGGTCATCGAGTCAGTGACCTTATCGGCATACATGTGAACCTCACCGTTCACATTTCTTGCAGCACGGCCAATGGTCTGGATGAGCGAGGTTGAGGACCTTAGGAAGCCTTCCTTGTCCGCATCCAAGATAGCCACCAGCGAGACCTCTGGAAGGTCCAGACCCTCGCGCAGCAGATTGATACCCACCAGAACATCAAACAGTCCCTGCCTGAGTTCCCTGAGCAGTTCAACTCTGCGGAGCGTGTCAACATCGGAGTGCAGGTATCGCACACGAATGCCCAGCTCAGTGAAGTAGTCGGTGACCTCTTCGGCCAAGCGCTTGGTGAGTGTTGTGACCAGAACTCGCTCGTCCTTCTCCACGCGAATTCGAATCTCTTCGGTGAGATCATCAATCTGACCCTTGGATGGCTTCACTACTACCTTTGGATCAACCAATCCGGTTGGTCTGATGATCTGTTGCACGACTCCATCAGATTTTTCCAACTCATACTTTGCAGGAGTCGCCGAGAGGTAGACAGTTTGACCGGTGCGCTCCAAAAATTCGTCAAAGCGAAGCGGTCTATTGTCAAGCGCAGAGGGCAGCCTGAAACCATGCTCAATCAGGTTGCGCTTTCTAGAAGAGTCCCCCGCATACATCGCACCAATTTGAGGAACCGCAACGTGTGATTCATCAATCACGGTCAGGAAGTCTTCCGGGAAGTAATCCAGCAGACATGCCGATGGCTCACCTTCGGCTCGGCCATCGATGTGTCTTGAGTAGTTCTCAATGCCTGAGCAGAACCCGAGCTCGCGAATCATCTCGAGGTCGAAGGTCGTGCGCATCTTGATGCGCTGCGCCTCGAGCAATTTCCCCTGTCGCTCAAACTCCTTATAGCGGTGCTCCAGCTCCTCTTCAATGGCTTCGATGGCCTCAGCCATTCGTTCGGCTGGAGCGACGTAATAGGAGGCTGGGTAAATTGCTACGCTTTCGCGCTCCATCAGAATCTCACCGGTTAGCGGATGAATGCGATAGATCTTCTCAATCTCATCGCCAAAAAACTCAATGCGGGTTGCCTCTTCGTCGTAGACGGCGATTACCTCAATGGTGTCGCCCTTGACCCTGAAGTTTCCCCGAACAAACTCGATATCGTTTCGCTGATATTGAATTGCAACCAGTGATCGAATCAACTCATCTCGATCGATCCGCTGACCAACTTTCAGCGGTAGTGACTGGGCCAGGTACTCCTTCGGTGCTCCGAGTCCATAGATGCAGGAAACAGTTGCAACCACAATCACATCTCTTCGAGATAGTAGTGACATGGTCGCCGAGTAGCGAAGTCTCTCAACCTCTTCGTTAATAGTGGAGTCCTTCTCAATGAAGGTATCCGTCTGGGCTACATAGGCCTCGGGCTGGTAGTAGTCGTAGTAACTGACGAAGTACTCCACAGCGTTCTCCGGAAACATCTCGCGGAGCTCGCTTGCCAGCTGTGCGGCGAGGGTCTTGTTGTGGACCACAACAAGGGTTGGACGCTGCAGCTTCTCAATCAACCAAGCAGTGGTCGCACTTTTTCCGGTTCCGGTAGCTCCAAGCAGGACAACGTCCCGCTCACCATTTTTGATTCGAGCTGCCAGCTCGGCAATCGCCTGCGGCTGGTCTCCAGCGGGTTGAAAGGGGCTGATTACCTTGAAAGGTTTCTGATCCCGCTCTATCACGGCCATAACTCTAGGCGGTCAACGAGATAAAGACTGCATCGGCCCTGGTTTGAAGCTCAGCAAGCGTGCAGTTGGAATCGATCACAATGTCAGCCCTAGCCTCACGCTGGGCATCCGATGCTTGAGATGCAAATCTTGCTTGAGCATCCGCCTCACTCATCCCCCGGGAGTTGACGAGTCTTTCGAGCCTGATGTCTTCTGGGCAGGAGATTGTCACAACCTTGTCGAAGGGAAGTTGGGAGTTTGTCTCAACTAGCAGCGGGATTGTGTAAACCACATGACCCGAAACCCCGGCAACCTTCTCTTTGGCCAGTTGCTGAATCAGTGGGTGAAGGATTGCTTCTAAATCTTTGCGGTCTGATTCGTTTGCGAATGCGCGCTGCGCCAATAAGCCTCTGTCAAGAGTTCCATCGTCTCGAACCAGATCTTCACCGAAGCGCTCTGCTACCTGGCGAAGCCCTTGCGTACCAGGATCAACCACCTCGCGAGCAAGCTTGTCGGCATCAATCTCGGTTGCGCCTAGCTCAACCCAGCGGTTTGCAACCGTGGATTTACCCGAACCGATACCTCCGGTTAGCCCAATCAACATAGGCCCAAGGATAAAGGAAAACCCCAGGGCTTTTGGGCCCTGGGGTTTGTCCGATTTGAACTTAGTTCCCGCCAGCTAGCTTGTCGCGAAGTGCGGCAAGTGACTCGTCGTCGGCCAGAGTTCCCTGGTCTGAAGCCTCACCTGCAGAAGCACTTGGCTCCTGAGCAGCTGGAACTGTGTCTGGCAGGGTGGCTAGGTGCTCTGCAGCAGCCTTAGCCTGAACCTTGTGAAGCTCCCAACGAGCCTGCGCCTCGGCGTACTCGGCTTCCCACTTCGAGCGGGCCTCCTCGTATCCTGACTTCCACTCGTTGGTAGCTGGGTCAAAGCCCTCTGGGTAGCGGTACTGACCCTTGTCGTCGTAGTCCGCACTCATTCCGTAAAGCACTGGGTTGAAGTCTGAACCAGCTGGGTCAACCTCTTCAAGAGCCTGCTTTAGGGATAGTGAGATGCGACGACGCTCTAGGTCAATGTCGATTAGCTTGACGAAGACGTCCTGGTTCACAGAAACAACCTGGTCAGCGTGCTCTACATGCTTAGCGGAGAGCTCGGAGATGTGGACTAGTCCCTCGATGCCATCTGCAACGCGAACGAACGCGCCGAATGGAACAATCTTGGTGACCTTGCCTGGGATGTACTGACCGATCGCGTGAGTGCGAGCGAACAGCTGCCATGGGTCTTCCTGGGTCGCCTTTAGCGACAGGGAGACGCGCTCGCGGTCGTTGTCAACCTCAAGAACCTCAACGGTTACTTCCTGGCCAACCTCAACTACCTCGCTGGCGTGCTCAATGTGCTTCCAGCTCAACTCGGAAACGTGGACTAGACCGTCTACGCCACCTAGGTCGATGAATGCACCGAAGTTCACGATCGAGGAAACCACACCGGTACGAACCTGACCCTTTACTAGGTCGTTCAGGAAGGTGGTGCGGTTAGCGCTCTGGCTCTGCTCCAGTAGGGCACGACGCGAAAGCACAACGTTGTTGCGGTTCTTGTCTAGCTCAAGGATCTTTGCCTCGACCTCGGTGCCCAGGTATGGGCCTAGGTCGCGAACGCGACGAAGCTCGATTAGGGAGGCAGG
>ERZ1022756.360-NODE-360-length-14011-cov-4.098022_pt1 | contig 14011 bp, 7 predicted proteins | sample MGYA00520902_ERZ1022756 | MGnify/ENA primary metagenome ERZ1022756 (study PRJEB33162, sample SAMN09537601) | freshwater metagenome | isolation source: freshwater | place: Canada:Alberta | collected 2017-07 | study: EMG produced TPA metagenomics assembly of the...
CAGCGTCAGATGTGTATAAGAGACAGACTTTTTGCAACAGCCTTCATGGCATCCGCAATTGCCCCCGGTGCAGATACCTTCCTAATCGCAACCAGAGCGCTCGAGAGCAAGCTGGCGGCAATCTGGGCGGCTATCGGCATCACACTGGCCAAGCTAACAATGGTCGCGATTGTCTTTTTTGGTGTGAGTGCTGCCTTGCAAAGTGCCCCTTGGGTGATCGCTTTGCTGAAGGTTTTTGGGGTTGGCTTCTTGCTATTTCGCGCTTGGGTTTTGTGGCACAAGACCCCGGGGAAGGTTCAGTCTTTGGCTCCCGGTAAAGACTTTGCCACTGGCTTCACGGTTGGATTCTCAAACCCCCAACCTTTTGCCTTCTACCTATCTGTGATGCCTGCGGTAATCGGCACTACCCAAATCTGGGCACTTTGGATCATCGTTGCGATTGGCTTTGCTTTGGTATCCGCAACCTACATCCTGGCAACGGTGCCACTGAAGGGTTGGTTGGAGTCCGCCAAGAACCAGGTTGCAATCAACCGAGTCTTGAGCCTTGTGTTTGTTCTGCTGGCACTTTGGATAGCGCTGCGGTGACTGGGGCTAACCCCAGCCACCGCTAGCAAGTTGCTATCCGACGATTGCCGGGATGATTGCGCCTGAGAACACCTGCCAAGCCAGGATGGTCTTTGCCACCAAGCTCAGTGTGATGTAAGCAGCCTCGCCATAGAGGTAGTTCTTCCAAGGTCCAAGCTGCTTGTACTGGAAGGCCTGGTTGAAGGCGAAGGTGTTGAAGAAGATGAACAACGCAACGATGATTCCATAGACGAATCCAGGAACCTCGGCGGCGTTAGTTCCACCAGGCTGCAAGGTGTAGAGCACGATGATTAGCCAAGGAACAATTCCAGTAATCGAACCCATGATGAATGGCAGGCCCTTGCCGTTGCCAGGAGTCTCATACTTCTCCTGCAGTGCACCGAAGAAGATCATCGAAGCGTTCACCGCGAAGATTCCAACCAGGGCTGCGAAGTCTGAGACACCGGTTAGCTGAGCAATCAACCAAATCATGATTGATGAAGAAAGTGAGTACTCAACCCAACGGAAGTAGTTGTGGTTCTTCTTCAATCCTGCCTTGTAGCGGTTGAAGAACAGTGGGGAGGCAATCAAGAAGTGGAAGAAGGCAGATAGCGCCAAGAATGCGACCACGCCCAGTCCGATGTTGACCTCAAGCAGCACGACTCGGTCGGTTGGAAGATCGAATCCCGGAGGGCCAGTTGGGTAGTCCATCGTGGCTGGGAAGAGAATCTGGTTGTCTAGCAGCGTGAGCACATATCCCAAGCCAGCAGCCTGCAATAGGTGCAAAAAGCCTGCGATTACGTTGTAACCGCGCAGTCTCGAGATGCTCTGGTCTGGGGTTCTTATTTTCTTGGCCAAAGTGGCCTCCTTTTTGAAGTTACTTTCACACTAGCCCCGGAAAAGTGAAACGGGGCGCCCATTTGGACGCCCCGCAACAATCAGCGATTACCTCAGATCGAAGCGATCTGCGTTCATGACCTTGGTCCATGCGGCGACAAAGTCGTGCACGAACTTCTCCCTCGAGTCATCCTGCGCATAAACCTCTGCGTACGCACGGAGGATCGAGTTTGACCCGAACACCAAGTCCGCGCGGGTAGCGGTGAACTTGACCTGTCCATTGTTTCGATTACGCAGGTTGTAGAGGTTGAAACCTGCCGGCTCCCAGACATAAGTCATGTCCGTTAGGTTCACAAAGAAGTCGGTGCTGAGCGCACCAACATTCTCAGTAAACACTCCATGCTTTGAGCCAGCGTGGTTAGCGCCAATAACTCGCATTCCACCAAGCAGGGCAGTCATTTCAGGTGCAGTCAAGCCCATTAGCTGAGCTCGATCGAGCAGCAACTCCTCCGCTGGAACGGAGTAGTCCTTCTGAACGTAGTTCCTGAAACCATCGTGGATCGGCTCAAGCGGAGCGAAGGACTCCTGGTCTGTCCACTCCTGAGTGGCATCACCACGACCAGGTGCAAATGGAACCGAGATATTGAATCCGGCAGCCTTTGCTGCCTTCTCAACACCCAGGTTTCCAGCAAGCACGATCACGTCGGCAACGCTTACTCCGAACTCGGATGCAATCGGCTCGAGAACAGACAGAACTCGAGCTAGACGCTCTGGCTCATTTCCAGCCCAATCCTTTTGCGGAGCAAGTCGAATGCGAGCACCATTAGCGCCGCCTCGGTTGTCGCTACCGCGGAAGGTCCTAGCGGAGTCCCATGCTGTTGAAACCATGTCGGCAACCGATAGCCCTGCGGACTCAATCTTCGCCTTGACGGCATTGACGTCGTAGCTGCGGTTTCCAGCCGGAACTGGATCCTGCCAAATTAGATCTTCGGCTGGAACATCAGGTCCGAAGTAGCGCACCTTTGGACCCATGTCGCGGTGGGTCAGCTTGAACCAAGCGCGCGCGAAAACATCGGAGAAGTAATTCTGGTCATCGCGGAAACGCTCCGAGATAGCGCGGTAAATAGGGTCCTTGATCATTGCCATGTCGGCATCGGTCATTGCCGGCTTTACGCGAATCGATGGATCCTCAACATCAACGGGCATGTCTTCTTCTGCAATGTCAACCGGCTCCCACTGGTGCGCGCCGGCTGGGGACTTCACTAGCTGCCAGTCGTATTTGAATAGTAGGTAGAAGTAGCCGTTGTCCCACTTGGTTGGGTTGGTGGTCCAAGCTCCCTCTAGCCCTGAGGAGACGGTGTCTCTTCCTACAGCGCGGGTTGAGTGGTTCATCCAACCCATTCCAGCCTCTTCAATGCCGGCTGCCTCAGGTGCTGGACCTAGGTTTTCGGCCCGGCCGTTGCCGTGCATCTTTCCTACGGTGTGACCACCTGCGGTAAGTGCGACGGTCTCTTCGTCGTTCATCGCCATGCGAGCAAAAGTGACTCGGATGTGCTGAGCAGTCTTCAGTGGATCTGGGTTTCCGTTCACACCCTCTGGGTTTACATAAATCAGACCCATGTGAGTTGCAGCCAATGGGTTCTCAAGAGTTGAGGGGTCCTCTAGGTTTCCATAGCGGTTCTCCGAAGGAGCCAAGAACTCCTTTTCGCTACCCCAGTAAATGTCCTTCTCAGGCTGCCAAATGTCGGCGCGGCCAAAGCCAAAGCCAAAGGTCTTTAGCCCAAAGGACTCGTAGGCAATGTTTCCAGCCAGGATCATTAGATCGGCCCAGGAAATCTTGTTTCCGTACTTCTTCTTTACTGGCCAAAGCAGTCTTCTTGCCTTGTCCAGGTTCACGTTGTCTGGCCAGGAGTTCAATGGAGCAAATCTTTGGTTGCCCGTGCCACCGCCACCGCGACCATCGGCGGTGCGGTAAGAACCGGCAGCGTGCCAAGCCATACGGATCATCAGACCGCCGTAGTGACCCCAGTCAGCTGGCCACCAAGACTGACTCTCCACCATGAGCTGGTGCAGGTCGCGCTTTAGTGCGTCAACGTCAAGCTTTTGTAGCTCCTTGCGATAGTCAAAGTCCGCACCCAGTGGGTTGGTCTTTGCATCGTGCTGGTGCAAAATGTCGAGATTCAGGGCGTTTGGCCACCAGTCAGTAACTGACTTCTCGTTGTTTGTGTGTGCGCCATGCGGCACCGGGCAAGATCCCATTGATTCCAAGGTTTGCTCCTCAGCTATTGAGTTATCGCGGGAGACCCCCGCCTAATGATTACAACCATACCGAAGCCAAAATTGCTCCCGATTGCACTACTTTGACAGTGCCTTTTCGATCCTTTGAAGGCTCACCGGTGATGCAGTGCCCAAACTCTGGGCAAAAAGACTCACCCTGAACTCCTCGAGTAGCCATCGGCCAGCTTGCTGCTGTGAACTTGCATCCCTCGGGAGCGGCAGTTGCCCACCGGCTGCGGCATAAACCCGAAGTGCCGCAGCAAGTTCAGCAGCTGGAGCAACATCTTTGGCTGGGTTCTCGGCAAGCTTTGTGATTCGCACCGCAATTGCCTTTAGGTAGATCGGCAATCTTGCTAGCCGGTCTAAACCGGCAGCACTTACGAGATTTGCAGTTAGCAGCTGAGCCATGTGGTCCTTTTCAAAGGACAGGATGGGCAACAGGTCAATAGTTTTCACCGATGAAATCGCTTTGGTTGCTTCGGCGGCGGCTGAGGCAATTCGAACTAACACCCCTGCCACTTCAAACGCCTTCTCGATTGCCGCTGCAGCAACTACATCTCGAACTTTTTCAAACTCTGCCCGATGCAACAGAACTCCGCTGGGAGTGAGTTTTCGGATTTCCTGCTCGCTCATCGCCGCAATGAGATCTCGAACAAAGTGCTCGGTGTCTTTGTAGCCCAAGCTCACTAGTGAAAGCTTCTCCTGCTGGCTGAGGTGCTGGGAGATGTATTTTGCGGGAGTTGGGATGGCCGCTTGAATCAGAGCAATAACACCCCAGATGTGGTTTCGCTCTCGCTCAGATTGGGTTGGGAAAAGCTTTAGATCGCAGCCCTTAGGGGTCGCCACCAAGCTCGGGAATCCTCGAATCAGATTGCCGGCAACCTCTGACTCAAGCAGGTCAGGAATGGCGTCGAAGTCCCAGGTCGTTATTCCAGTTCGCTCAATCGTGCTCTCTACCTGGACCGCCTTTGCGACAGCGCCGCGGCCCTTGTCCCTGAGCTGCGTCTTGAGTGCGCTTAGGTCATCGCTCAGACCCAGTTGCTTGCCATGTTCATCCACCACTCGGTAGGTCATGCGCATCGAAGAGGGGAGCTTGCTCGAGTCAAAGTCGCTGGCAGAAATCACTGTGCCGCTGAGGTTCTGGAGAGTCTTGGCCAGGAGTGTGAGGAGGGCTCCGGTCGGAACTTCAGGTAGCTCGGACAACGCCTTTTTGGCCCAGTCGTTAGCTGGCACAACATTCTTACGAATGTTCTTCGGTAGCGAGCGAATCAACTCAGTCACAAGCTCCAGGCGCATGCCTGGAACCAGCCATTCAAAGGGGTCCTGCTGCAAACCAGCCAGCACTGCAACTGGGACGTCGACAGTCACACCATCATCAATTGCACCCGGGTCAAATCTGTAACTGAGGTTGAACTGCTGACCGTCGTAACTCCACTGGGTTGGTAGGTCCTCGTCACTGAGCTCAACTACCTCAACCTCAAGCAGATTCTGCTTGGTCATAGTTAGCAGATTCGGCGTCTCGTGTTTGGCCTTTTTCCACCAACCCTCAAAGCTTCGAGTGGACACCACATCGAGTGGAATGCGGTTGTTGTAGAAGCGGAAAATCTCGTTCTCGCCGGGTGCAAGCTCTGGCTTGCGGGCCCGCTCTGCCTGTGCTTCCAATTCTTTGATTAGCTGGCGGTTGTCGCGATCAAACTGTTGCTGAGAATCCCAGTCCCCCTCAACCAGAGCATGGCGAATAAACAATTCTCGGCACAGCATTGGCTCAACTCTTGAATACTGCATTTTTCTGCCGACAACTATTGGTAGGCCAAACAGCGTGACTCGCTCAAGCGCAACAACAGCACCCTGCTTCTTTTCCCAGTGGGGTTCAGCAAAACTTCGCTTCGCTAGATCTCCAGCCAACTGCTCCGCCCACTCTGGCAGTATCTCGGCATTCATTCTTGCGAAAAGCCTTGAGGTCTCAACCAGCTCGGCGCTAATGATTGCCTCGGGTGGCTTTTTGGCGAGCGCCGACCCGGGGAAGATTACAAACTTCTTTCCCCCGGCTCCCGCATACTCGGCGGCTGCACGGTTTGGTTTCTCTTTTCCGTTTTGCCAAACCTTTTTCTCATAGGGCTGCTTGATTCCGATCTGGCTCAGTAGGCCAGACAGCAGACACTTGTGAATACCCTCCGGGTCTTTCTTGCGGCCCTTTACATTTAGCCCGAGTGGCTTGGCCAAGGACTGGAGTTGGCGCATCAGGTCTTGCCACTCCCTCACGCGAAGGTAATTCAGATACTCCGCTTTACAAAGCCTTCTAAAGGCTGATGAGGAGAGCTCTTTTTGCTTGTCCTCAATGTAGTTGTAGAGATTCAGCAGGGTTAGGAAGTCACTGGTTTGGTCAGCAAACCTTGCGTGCAGGGTGTCGGCTTGGACCCGTTTTTCAAGTGGTCTTTCCCTGGGGTCCTGAATGGTGAGGCCAGAGACAATCACCATTACCTCACGAACCAAATCCCGCGTTCTTGCCTCGAGCAGCATCCTGGCAAACCTTGGCTCAATTGGAAGCCTTGCTAGCTCCCTACCCAGCGGGGTGAGCTTCACCTGCTTGGAATCCTGCTCCAGTGCTCCAAGCTCGGTGAGTAGTCCTAGACCATCTCGCACTCCCCTGGGGTCTGGGGCTTGCAGGAACGGAAACTTAGCAATGTCGTCAATCCCAATGGTTGCGGACTGCAAAATCACCGAGGCCAAGTTGGTTCTGAGGATCTCAGGGTCAGTGAACTCACTCCGAGAGTTGTAGTCCTCCTCCGAGTAGAGCCTGATCACCACTCCAGCCGAGGTTCTTCCCGCGCGACCGGCTCGCTGGTTCGCGCTCGCCTGGCTAATTGCCTCAATAGGTAGGCGCTGAACTTTGGCCCTTGGGCTGTAACGCGAGATGCGTGCTGTCCCGGCATCGATTACGTATTTGATGTTCGGGATGGTCAGCGAGGTCTCGGCAACGTTGGTTGCCAGAATCACCCTGCGCTTCATTCCGGCCATCTTGCTGCGCTCAAATACCTTGTGCTGCTCCGCGCTGCTCAGTCGCCCATAGAGCGGGAGTATCTCGGTGCCCTTTGGTAGTAGCCCTGCTGTGATTCGACCCTGCAGCGCTTCTTGGGCATCGCGAATCTCTGACTCTCCCGAAAGAAATACCAAAGTGTCACCCTGAGGCTCAGTGGCTAACTCATCGAGCGCTTTGACAATCCCGTCTAGGTAATCAGAGGCTGAGCTGGAATCGTCTGGGTCACTGTTGCCCTGAGAATCTTGAAACACCGGGCGATACCTAACCTCGATCGGATAGGTGCGACCGGACACCTCAATAATCGGAGCATCGTTGAAGTGTCGGCTAAATGACTCAGGGTCAATCGTTGCCGAGGTGATGATGACCTTTAGCTCCGGGCGCTTTGGAAGCAGCTGCTTCAGATAGCCCAGCAGGAAGTCAATGTTGAGGCTGCGTTCGTGAGCCTCATCGATGATGATGGTGTCGTATTGCGAAAGATCGTTTCGATTCTGGATGGCATTTAGCAAAATGCCGTCAGTCATCACCTTGACCTTGGTGGCTTTGCTCGAGGTGTCGGTGAAGCGAACCTGGTATCCAACCAGGCCACCGAGTTCAACTTTGAGCTCTTCAGCAATGCGCTCGGCAACCGACCTCGCAGCAATGCGCCTGGGTTGGGTGTGAGCAATTGAGGTGCGGCCAAGTTCGAGGCACATTTTTGGAAGCTGAGTGGTTTTTCCAGATCCAGTAGCACCCGCAATCACAACCACCTGATGGTTGGTGATTGCATCCAAAATCTCTTGCCTGCGCTGAGAGACCGGAAGGTCTTCCGGGTATTGGATCTTGATCTCAGCCATGGCCCTCCAATGCTAAAGCTCGCATTGGAGCGCCGCGGCGATAATGAGAACTAGCTGCGCAGAGCCTTGGCAAGCTCGCGAGTTGCATTGACGAGCTTGTCCATGTCTTTTTGGGTGGTCGCAAGGGACACAAGCCACTGCTCATCAAGCCCCGGAGGGGTGATGATGCCGCGGTTGATTCCCCAAAGCCAGCCAAGCTCCGCTGCCTCAAAGTCAGTGTCCTTGAAGTCGCGGTAGTTGCGAACTGGGTTAGCAGACCAGATCATCGCGCCCTTCACACCAAAACCAACGGTGTGAGCAGGAAGCTGATACTCGTTGATGATTTGATCTAGCTTGCGCAAAGTTTCGTTGTTAACTGCCTCAGCCTTAGCCATGACCTCTGGGGTGCAGATTTCATCAACAGCTTCGACTGCTGCCATGACCAGTGGGTTTCCGTTGTAGGTGCCAAAGTGAGCCATGCGGCCATCAACAACGGCCTCCATGTACTTTGCCTTGCCACCAAATGCAGCAACTGGAAGTCCGCCACCGATGCTCTTGGCAAGTGTGATCAAATCTGGCTCGACGCCAACCTTCTTGGCAGCTCCGGCAACACCAGCGGTTAGGCCAGTCTTTACCTCATCAAAGATCAGTGCGATGTTGTGCTGATCGCAGAGCTCACGAACACTCTGCAAATAGCCGGCATCTGGCAACACAATCGAAAGGTTCTCGATGATCGGCTCCAGCACAAAGCAAGCAATTCTGGAGGAGTGATCGTTCATGATCTGGCTCAGGTATTCAAGGTTGTTATAAGGAACAACAAATACCTCGCCCGCTACAACCTCAGAAGGAACGGCTGGAGTCGGAGCATCGCCGCTACCAATGTCGGAAAGCTTTGGCTTTACCGAAACCTGCAGTGGGTCATAACCACCGTGGTAGCCACCCTCGAGCTTGATGATTGCACTCTTGCCGGTCACTGCCCTGGCTGTTCTAATCGCATACATCAGCGACTCGGTGCCGGAGTTGGTGAAGCGAAGCATGTCAACACCGAAGCGGCGCTTGAACTTCTCAGCTGCCTGGGTGGCAGATGGCGATGGGGTCACAAACAAGGTTCCGGTCTTGCGCAGAGCGCGCTTGACAGCCTTGACAACCTTTGGGTTGAGGTGACCAACCAGCATTGCGCCGAATCCCATGGAGAGATCCAGAAGCTTGCGGCCATCAACGTCGGTTACATATGCACCCTTGGCCGAAACAATAGAAATGGGGTATGGGTCCCAGTGCTGGAAGCTTGATGTCACACCAAGTGGCAAAACCTTGCTTGCCCTCTGATTGTGCTTTCCAGACTCTTTGGTGGAGGCGTTGAATCGCTCCCACTCTTTGGCTAATAGTTCTTGAACTCTTGCTCGATTGAGAGGAAGGTGTCCTGCCGGAACATTTCTCCAGCCGGTGGGTTCGTGTTTTAGGTCTACAACTTGAGACACGGGTCACTCCTTAGTGGTTCCCTAATTGTCACCTAGAAGACGTAATTAGTCGAATTTCAACCCATTCTTTTTGCAAAAGATAACCGAAAAAACCAAAGAACAACGAAATCAGTCGAAAAAACGTCCCTTTTCTGCGACCTTCGAAGGGGCTAATTTCCCCACTCGCTCGGTGGGCCGAGCATCAAGAGTGTGAAAAACAAAATTGCCACGGTCGCTGTCAGGGCCAAAATCAACACAAGAGGCCTCGCGATGAACCAGCGGAAAAGTCGGTCGAACCAGTTTTTATCCCTTGGGTTATCCGACTCGGTTGTTCGCCATGCACCCTCGAGCGATTTGGTCTTCGCGAGATAGCGCTCAAATGGGTAGGTGGCAAAAGGAACAATCGCTAGGCCAATACCTGTGACGATCTTCGCAAGCTTCCAGCGCTGATTGACTCCGACCAGCGCTGCAACCACGCCATAGCCCAGGAAAGTTAGTCCGTGAGTGCCACCAAAGAGAGTGAAGAGCTCCGCCGGAATTCCAACCGTTGCCCGCAGGATGAGCCCGGTAATTAGGAGTGCCCAGGTGAACATCTCGGCCACAGCGAAAAACTTGAATAGGGATTTTGGTTGCACGCTCATAACTCAAGCCTAAAGCTCAGGTGCGACTACGCTTATCTCATTCCCCAATCCCCCTGGAGCTAATACTTGATTGCTGTAACTGATCTTGAGATCAGCATTGGCGCCAGGACACTGATGTCTGGTGTGAACTTTAGAGTTCAAAAGGGCGACAAGATCGGTCTAGTTGGCCGCAACGGTGCCGGAAAAACCACCCTCACCAAAATCTTGGCTGGCGAAGGTCAGCCAAGTGCTGGCTCAGTTCAGGTGCAGGGTGAAATCGGCTACCTGCCCCAGGACCCCAGAAGTGGCAATCCCGAAGAACTAGCCCGAACCAGGATTCTTAACGCCCGCGGTCTAGGCGATATCTTGCAGCGCATGACCAAGGCCTCCGAGGATATGGCAGACCCTGCGCTGCACGATGCGGCAATGAAGAAGTATGCGCGGGCGGAGATCGAGTTCACCTCTGCTGGCGGCTATGCAGCCGAAGCGGAGGCGGCCTCAATCGCCTCCAACCTGGGTATCGGAGAAAAGACTTTGGAGCAGCCGCTCAAGACCCTCTCTGGTGGTCAGCGTCGAAGGATTGAGCTGGCCCGCATCCTTTTCTCTAACGCTGAGACCATGCTGCTAGATGAGCCAACCAACCACTTGGACGCCGATCGAGTGGTTTGGTTGCGAACCTTTCTAAAGAATTACTCGGGCGGACTGATCGTGATTAGCCACGACGTTGATCTAGTTGAAGAGACCGTAAACAAGGTGTTCTACCTCGATGCCAACCGCCAGGTCATCGATGTTTACAACATGGGCTGGAAGAACTATCTAAAGCAGCGTGAGGCAGACCAGGAACGCAGAAAGCGCGAGCGAGCAGGAGCCGAAAAGAAGGCTGCCGTTCTAACTTTGCAGGCTGCCAAGTTTGGAGCTAAGGCAACCAAGGCTGCCGCTGCACATCAGATGCAGCGCCGAGCGGAAAAACTCCTGAGTGGGCTGGAGGAAGTTCGTGCCACCGACAAGGTTGCGAAGATCAAGTTTCCCGACCCAGCACCCTGTGGCAAGACACCTCTTATGGCGAGCAATCTTTCAAAGAGCTATGGCTCGTTGGAGATTTTCACTGCAGTCGATCTGGCGATCGACCGCGGCAGCAAGGTAGTGGTTATCGGTCTAAATGGTGCGGGAAAAACCACTCTGCTTCGAATCCTCGCAGGTGTTGATCAACCCGACACCGGACAGATTGAGCCTGGCCACGGCCTAAAGATTGGTTACTTCGCTCAGGAACACGAGACCCTGGACACCAACAAAACCGTGTTGCAGAACATGCTTTATGCCGCACCACAGCTTGGCGAAACCGATGCCAGAAAAGTTTTGGGTTCGTTCCTTTTCACAGGTGACGATGTTCAAAAACCAGCTGGGGTGCTCTCAGGTGGAGAAAAGACCAGACTCGCCCTGGCGGCGCTAGTGGTGTCAAGTGCGAACGTTCTGCTACTTGATGAGCCAACCAACAACCTTGACCCCGCAAGCCGCGAAGAAATCCTCCGCGCTTTAGCCGGGTTCTCTGGCGCAGTCGTGTTGGTTAGCCACGATGTTGGCGCAGTAGAAGCGCTGAACCCCGAGCGAGTATTGGTGCTCCCTGATGGAGTGGAAGACCACTGGAGTCAGGAATACGCAGACCTAATCTCGTTGAGCTAAGAACGCTTGTGCTCTAGCGAGCTGCCCTCAACATCAACATTTGGCAGGATCTTGTCGAGCCACTTTGGTAGCCACCAGGCACTCTTGCCAAGAATCGACATGATCGCCGGAACCAAGATCAAGCGAACCAGGAACGCATCAATCAAGACACCGATTGCAAGTCCAAATCCAATTGGTCGAACTAGGGTCAAGTGGTTGAAGGCAAAGCCTCCGAAAACTGTGACCATGATCAGTGCGGCTGCAACAACCACTGCCCGCGAGAGGTGAATGCCGTAGTTGATGGCATCCTTCGGACTCTTGCCGTGGACATAAGCCTCGCGAATACCCGATGCCAAGAACAGCTGGTAGTCCATCGCAAGACCAAACAAGATTCCAATCAGGATGGTGGGCAAGAAGTTCAGAATCGGACCTGGGTCATGGACATCGAACAGGAAGCCGAGCCAACCCCACTGGTAAACAGCGACTACGGCTCCGAAGGTTGCGAACACCGTGAGCAAGAAGCCAGCGGTTGCTAGCAACGGAACCAAGATCGAGCGGAAGACAAGAATCAGCAGGAACAGCGACAGGATCAAGACCGTGCCTAGGTATAGCGGCAGCGCAGCTGCCAACTTGTCGGAAATGTCGATGTTGGTAGCTGTCATTCCTGTGACACCGAGCTGACCACCAAAGTCAGACTCAATCTCTGAGGTGAGGCCGCGAATGTCAAAGACCAGCTCTTCCGTCTCCAAGGTGGCTGGACCGAGCTCAGGGATGATCTGGAACAACAGGGTCTTGTTGTCATCCGAGATTGCTGCTGGCAATACTGCCAATACGTTGTCCAGAGCGAAGAAGCGCTCAGCGATATCGGCCTGAAGTGCAGTCTGGGCATCCTCTGGAATTTCGTTTTCCATCGTCACAACGGTTGCAATGCTGCCGTTGGCTCCGGAACCGAAGTTGTCGCTGACCAGCTTGAACGCTTTATAGGTGGTTGAATCCAGTGGCTCGGATGAACCATCAGGAAGACCCAAGCGCATCTGACCTGCAGGAAGTGCTGCGATGACCAGGACCAAACCAACAACCAAGGTTGCGATCCAAGGGTGCTTGGTCGCGAACACCGGCTTCAGCGCATTCTTTGGCTGCTCTGCCTCGTGACGGGACTCCTCAGAAAGCAGCGCTGCGCGCTCTTTCTTGTTCAGTGCCTTCATGCCAACCAGGGACATCAGCGCGGGAGTAAAGGTAAGTGCAATCAAAACTGCTAGTGCAATTGCAACTGCACCCATAGTTCCCATTAGCCCCAAGAATCCGATACCGGTCAGGTTCAGTGCGGCAAGCGCAATGATCACTGTTAGACCTGCAAACATCACCGCATTTCCTGAGGTTCCGGTTGCCAAGCCGATAGATTCGCGCAGCTCCATTCCGGTCTTGAGTTGCTTACGGTGACGGTTCAGCAGGAACAGGCTGTAGTCGATTCCAACAGCGAGACCCAACATCACACCAAGAATTGGGGTGGTTGAGGTCATCTCAATCACTCCTGATAGAGCCATGGTGATGGAGGCTGAAATTCCAACACCCAAGATCGCGGATATCACTGGGAGGCCCGCCGCGATCAGGGATCCAAGCATCACGAACAAGACAATGCCGGCGGTGATCAATCCGACGATTTCACCGATACCGAGCAGGTCTCCAAAGCTTGTGGTGAGGGACTGCGAGAACTCCACCTGGATGCCCTGGTCGCGCAGCTCCGAGAGCTTCTCGACAACACCCTTGGTGGTGACATCCTCGACAACGTTCACCGGAACGGTGAACTGAATTGTTGCGATGGCAGTTAGGCCATTGCTGGAAACTGTGCCGAATTTCTCTGTGACAACAGACAGGCGCTTGCCAACCGCAAGCAGCTCTCTGTTCTCTTCGATCTCGGCTAAACCATCGGCAATTTCTGCCTCTGCTGTTTCAAGCTCGGCTAAGCCAGAGTCGATCTGGGCTTGGGCGGTGGCAATCTGCGCCTCGCCGGCAGCGATCTGCTGCAGACCAATGTTTACGCCTGCCTGATTCTGCAACAGCGGTTGCAGCATGCTTGCCGGTGCTCCGGAGGCTTGCATTTGTGCGATGCCAGCCTCGATTTGAGCGAGGTTGGCTTGAAGTTCTGACTTGGTTGTGGCGAGCTCTGCCTTCTTAGTGTTGAGCTCAGCCTGGCCCTTTTCTAACTCTGCGCGGCCCGATTCAATCTCAGCCTTGCCATCGGCAATCTTTGCTTCAGCCTCAGCCAGCTTTACCTCACCATCGGCCAGCTCCTGGCGCTGATCGGCGATGTCTTTGGCTGTTGCGAACGGGTCAATGACGGTGGCAACTCCAAAAACCGAGCGGGTCTCTTCTAGAGCTTCGGAAATGAGCTTCTTCTCAGCTTCGGTAAACGGGGCATCGTCCTTGTGGAAGACGGCCTGACCCTGACCTCTAGCCGCCTCAGGGAAAGACTCTTGAAGGCGGTCAATTACCTCTTGAGCAGGGATGCCATCGATGGACATCGAAGAGGAGAGCTTGCCGGAGAAACCCACCATCAGTGAGACCGCGGTTCCAAGGATGATCACCCAGGAAAGGATGACCAACCAAGCACGCTTCGCAGAAAAGAGTCCGAGTTTGTAGAGCAGTCTTGCCAAAGGTAAATCCTGTGCTTTCAGAAAGGAGGTGGCGATGGCCACCTAACTTGTAACAGTTTCTGTTGCCAAGTTGAGTCCCGGCTGAGAGAAA
>ERZ1022756.361-NODE-361-length-13996-cov-8.657485_pt1 | contig 13996 bp, 13 predicted proteins | sample MGYA00520902_ERZ1022756 | MGnify/ENA primary metagenome ERZ1022756 (study PRJEB33162, sample SAMN09537601) | freshwater metagenome | isolation source: freshwater | place: Canada:Alberta | collected 2017-07 | study: EMG produced TPA metagenomics assembly of the...
GCGCCGGCGAGGTCAGTTGTGCCGTGACCTCGCAATGTGAGCACATCATTGATCACACGCTCGCTTGATTTCGGTACATCTTGACTCTTTGTCACGACAACATCTTTTCCAAAAGCGATGACGCTGTAATCCTCAGGATTGCGACTTGCAATTGATGCAGTCGCAACTGCATTTGTCGCCAATGGTTGCCCACCCATTGATCCGCTGCGATCTAACAACAAGCAAAAAGCAGTTCCTGGTTTACGCCATCCGCGAACTCGCAATCGGTCCGGGTCAATTGCATGTCCGCGGCGCGATTCACTGATCGCTTCGAGACTGGCATCAATGTCAATGTCACCAGCTTCTGGGCTGTATGGCTGCTCCACCATCTTGCCGATGCCGCGTGGCCGTGCACGTCCACGTGCACCGAGATCAAGCATCAACCTGCCGGCGAGACGCTTTGCCAGTTCGCGCAACTTTGGGTCAGTGGCGCCTGTGAGGTCGGCTAACAAGCCCAGCATTTCATCCGGGCTGTTCTGCATTGCTTCATCAACGGCGTACTCATCAAGTTCACCGACTTCAGGAGAGATCTGTTCAAAGTTCTCATTACGCGACAAGTCTCGACGCGACGTCGTTCGCTTTCCTGCATCGGCAACTGCTTGATCAGCAGCTTCGCCTTCCTTGGTTAAAGGGAGGTCGTGCCCCGGTTCATCGGGGCTCCAGCTTTTCCCTCGCCAGGTTCTCCTTCAACACGTCCAAAGACGTCTTGCCAGATCTCAGTAACAATCTCTTCGGAAGTACGCACGCCGCCTTCGCGGACACGCACACGACCCGACAATGCAACGAGTGCGGCATCAACGCCCACGCTGGGTTGATCCACGGTCGACTCACGCAGTTCAGCCAATGAAACCGCCACTTTTGCGAAGTCAACAGCACCACGGACAGAAGAACCCACGCGCAGATCAGGATGGTTGCGAGTACGACGCACAACTTCCACTGCTTGAGACAACCACTTGTCGGTCAATAAAGACCCTTCAGTGTTGCGACGGACAATTGCTTGTTCCTCTTCCGCCGATTGGTACGACATCGCGACACGACACACGCGGTCATACACAGCGCCAGAAATTCGAGCTGTGCCAACTGCATCGAATGGGTTCATCGCAGCGACTAATCGGAATCCAGGAGATGCAGCGATGCGACCCAAACGTGGCACATTCAATTCGCCTTCACTCATCACAGTGATGAGAACGTTCAGTGTCTCTTCAGGAATTCGGTTGATTTCTTCGACATACAACAACGAACCATCACGCATTGCTGAAACCAACGGACCATCAACAAACACCGAAGGGTCGTAGCCCTCATTCAGAACTCGGGCGGGATCAAAGTGACCCACCAAGCGAGCAGGCGTCAATTCGGCATTGCCTTCGACAAATTCAAATCCGATACCAAGACCTTGAGCAACAGCGCGCAACAAAGTTGACTTTCCGGTGCCTGGAGGACCTTCCAACAACACATGTCGATCAGCAGCCAACGCCGCAAGAACTAATTCGAGTTCGCGTGTGCGCCCCACCACATGCGATGACAGCGTGTTGCGTAACGATGCAGAGCTAGTCATTGACGATGACGCCGCGAATGTTCTCGCCGTCACGCATTGCCTGGTAGCCCTCATTGATCTGATCAAGCGTGTACCGCTTTGTAATCAGTTCATCAAGTTTGAGGTCACCAACGCGATACATGTCGAGAAGTTTTGGAATGTCAGCACGTGGGTTCAAGCTTCCGAAAATGGTTCCCTTGACTTCCTTGTTCCACATTGCCAATTGAAAGAGATTGATGTCAGCACTTGTTTCATGCATTGGTGAAATTGCAGTAACGACACATGTGCCGCCCTTGCCCACCATCGCCATGCCTTCGCCCATCATGTTTCCGTGCAGAACACCTGGAGTCATAATCACGCGGTCCGCCATCTCGCCCCACGTCAGTTCATTGATGTGGGGAATCGCTTCTGCCATCGATGAGAACGTGTGGGTTGCACCGAACTCCATGGCTTTCTCGCGCTTGAACTCCACAGGGTCAATTGCGATGATGCGCTTGGCGCCTGCCATGCGAGCACCTTGCACTGCGTTGATACCGATGCCACCAATGCCGACGACAACAACGGTGTCACCAGGCTGAGTGTCGGCACGGTTTGTTGCAGAGCCCCAACCCGTTGCAACACCACATGACACCAAGGCAACAGCGTCAAGGGGGAGATCTTTCTCAACCTTGATGAGAGATGCCTCAGCCACCGTGGCATATTCAGAGAACGTGCCCAGTTTCGCCATCAGCTTGACGGGGCGACCATCTTTCACATGGTGACGATGGGTGCCATCGGTGATCATGCCGCCAGTGAGCGTTCCAGCCCCAAGGTTGCAGAGATTCTGACGTCCGGTGGAGCAATAACGGCAACGACCACAGGATGGGACGAAACTGGCCGACACATGGTCGCCAGGCTGCAATGTCGTGACGCCAGGGCCACACTTCACCACAACACCAGCACCTTCGTGTCCACCAATGAATGGAAAGAAATCATCCACGCCCATCATGGCGAGGAGTTCCTTGGGAGGAACCATGTCACCCGTGACGAAGTGTTCGTCTGAGTGGCACATGCCTGAGACTTTCCAATTGACGAGAACTTCGTTCGCCTTTGGCTCGTCGACTTCAATCTCTTCGACGACCCATGGCTGATCCATTCCGTACAAGACGGCAGCACGTGATTTCATGATTCCCCCTGAGAGTATTTCTAACGGTTGATTTATTCGTAAACGAGAACGCCGCGGATGTTCTTGCCATCGCGCATGTCTTGGTATCCCTGGTTGATGTCATCAAGCGTGTAGGTGTTTGTCACCAAGCCATCGAGGTCAAGTTGACCTTCGCGGTACATGCCAAGAAGTTTTGGAATGTCAGCACGTGGGTTACCCGAACCGAACAGTGAACCAACAACTTGCTTCTCCATCAATGTGAGATCAAGAAGGCTCATGTTTGCTCCACCCATTTCAAATGCTGGGTGAATGTTGGTGACAACAACGCGACCGCGCTTTGCAGCAAGTGCCATTGCTTCACCCATGAGCTGGCCATCGCCAACGCCCATTGTCATGATGACCTTGTTTGCCATTGTGCCCCAGGTGAGTTCCTGCAAGAACGGCAGTGCTTCAGCCATTGAGCTCACAGTGTGAGTTGCACCGAATTCCATTGCCTTTTCGCGCTTGAACTCGATTGGGTCAATCGCAACGATGCGCTTTGCGCCAGCGAGCTTTGCACCCTGAATTGCGTTTGCGCCGATGCCACCGACACCCACAACAACAACTGTGTCTCCAGGAGAAACATCTGCTGCATACACAGCTGAGCCCCAACCAGTGACGACACCGCAACCGAGCAAGCAAGCCTTGTCGAGCGGAACATCTTTTTCAATCTTGATGCATGATGCTTCGTTCACCACTGTGTGATGCGCGAAGGTTCCGAGCATGCACATGAGTGTGAGGTCTTTGCCCTGCGCGTGGTGACGTGAAGTTCCGTCAGAAATCTGAAGACCAAGTCCCATGAGTGCGCCAAGGTCGCACAAGTTCTGATGGCCGGTGGAACAGCTTGGGCAGCGTCCACATGATGGGATGAAACCAAAAACAACATGGTCGCCGGGAGCGATCCAGCTGACACCTTCGCCGACCTGCTCGACTACGCCAGCACCTTCGTGGCCACCCACGATGGGGAGAGCGAACGGAAGGTCGCCCGTTGTGAGGTGCTCGTCAGAGTGGCACATGCCTGATGCTGCAATCTTGACCAGGACTTCGCCTGGACCAGGAGCATCAAGCTCAATCTCTTCAACGCTCCACGGAGCATTTACTTCCCAGAGCACAGCTGCCTTCGTCTTCATGACGTCCCCTTTGGTTCGGTCAGTTGGACGAGGCCCAACTGGTGTCCTTGAAGATTACTCACAGGTCCCCAACCTTCTCTAGTGGGGCTTGGCGGGGGTACTCTCATAGGCATGGAACAAGACACCCCACAGACCCAAGTCACCGAGCAGGTCGAAGCCACCGAAGCAGTCGTCACTGAGGAGCTCCTCGTTGAGGAAATCTCCATTGATGGCATGTGCGGTGTCTACTGAGCCCTTGGGCTCAGCCGCTATGACCCTCACGCTCGAGTCGGCGTGCGAGATGCACCCACAGGTCGCCCTGCGACCCGAGCCGTTCGGGGCGCTCGCCTATCACTACGGCAATCGACGCCTCGTCTTTCTTCGCCACCCCGACATCGTTCGGGTGGTACGCAATGCCTCTACGTATCCAACACTTCGCGATGCTCTCGCCGGTGAAGGAGTCGAGGAGCAGCGCTGGCCTTCCTTCGTGAAGGCACTTTCCTCTCTCACCACATCGGAGATCATTCGTGTCCGCTGAAAGCCTCGTTACCCAGATGAAGTCAGGGCTTGATGCCCCCATTTGTCTCACATGGGAACTCACATACGCCTGCAACCTTGCATGCGTCCACTGCCTCTCAAGCTCTGGCCAACGCGACGAGCGCGAGCTGTCAACAGAGCAGGCCAAAGCTGTTCTCGATGAACTTCGCGACCTCCAAGTGTTTTACATCAACATTGGTGGCGGCGAACCAATGGTGCGTCGTGACTTCTTTGAAATTCTCGAGCACTCAATCTCGAATGGCATTGGAGTGAAGTTCTCTACTAACGGTGCATTCATCGACAAGAAAAACGCCGAGCGTCTGACCGCGATGGATTATCTCGACATTCAGATCAGTCTTGATGGCACCACCGCAGAAGTGAATGACGCAGTGCGCGGTGAAGGTTCCTATGCAACTGCGATAACCGCAATGGAAAATCTTCGTGATGCTGGCTTTGGTCAATTCAAGATTTCTGTTGTTGTCACTCGCCACAACGTTGATCAACTCGACGAGTTCAAAGCTCTTGCTGATTCATTTGGTGCGCAACTTCGCATCACTCGACTTCGTCCTGCCGGTCGTGGTGCCGACACATGGAATGACTTGCACCCCACCAACGCACAACAGCGACAGATCTACGACTGGCTGTTAGCGCACGGCGAAAACGTGTTGACTGGTGACTCCTTCTTCCACCTCAACGCGTTTGGCGAATCGCTTCCTGGTCTCAACATGTGCGGCGCTGGTCGCGTGGTATGCCTCATCGATCCACTCGGGGACGTGTATGCATGCCCGTTCGTGATTCACGAAGACTTCAAAGCAGGAAACGTTCTGGATGATGGCGGCTTCACAAAAGTGTGGCGCGCTTCCGATCTGTTTTTAGAGCTTCGCGAACCACAAAGTGCTGGTGCATGCGCATCGTGCGGCGCCTTTGATGCATGCCAAGGCGGATGCATGGCTGCAAAGTTCTTTACAGGCATTCCACTCGATGGCCCCGACCCCGAATGCGTTGGCGGCGATGGTGAGAAGTTGTTGGGTGCAGTTCCTGTTGCGCTTCTTCCTCGCCCGTCGATGGACCATTCAAAGCCTGCACGCATCAAGGTGAACTCATGAGTCCAGTCATTGTTGTCATTGCAGCAATTGCTTCATATTTCATTGGCACCATCCCAAGCGCCATCGTCGTTGCTCGCGCAAAGGGCGTCGACATCACCACTTTTGGTTCAGGCAACCCCGGAGCAAGCAATGTCGCCCGTGCACTCGGCTGGAAATACGGTTCCATTGTCTTTGCGATAGATGCAGCAAAAGGCGCCATTCCTGCAGCCATCTTCTTGGGTGATCGACCAATTGCGTATGTGTGTGGTGCATTTGCACTCCTCGGGCACCTCTTCCCCATCACTCGCAAGTTCAAGGGCGGCAAAGGTGTCGCCACCGGTGCTGGCATGTTGTTGCCATTGCACCCACTCTTCATGATCATCTGCGCCATCACATGGGTCACTCTCATGAAAGTCACGAAGAAGGCATCTATTGCCTCCATCGTTGTCGTGCCACTACCCATCATCATGATTGCGCTGTCCAAGAAAAAGGCGTGGGAAGTATTCGCCTTTATCGGTATCGCTCTTCTCATCGAAGTTCGCCACGTCTCGAATATCAAGCGCCTTTTGTCTGGTAGCGAGAACACTCTCGACGCCAAGAAGTAGCAGAAGTTCGCCGTGGGCTCTGCGACATCTGCAGAAATCGCCGAGTCGCGACCAATTCTTCTCTTGCCTTTAGGTGCGTGGGAACAACACGGCCCACATCTTCCTCTCGACACAGACACCATCATCGTTACGCGAGTCATTGCAGATGTTCTTCGCCACGAAGACCTCCAAACAGTCAATGTGATGACAGCACCGGCGCTTTCCATCACCGCAAGCGACGAACACCAGGGTTTCCCCGGCACGCTGAGCACCGGCACGCAGGCACTAAAGGATTCAGTCGTTGCAATCTGTCGTTCAGCGTCGTGGGCGCAGGGTGTCTGCATCGTGAACGGACATGGCGGCAATGCTGATGCACTCGCAGCAATCACCTCTGCTCTCACATACGAAAAAATCACGCACAGCATCTGGTCGCTGCCTTCATACATCGGTGGCGACATGCATGCAGGCCATACGGAAACTTCTCTCTTGCTGCACATTGCACCACAAGAAGTGCGGACAAATGTGATTGCCAGTGGAGCAACCCACGACGCAGGACTTGTTGAAGCGATGCGAGCTGGTGGCGTACAAGCAGTTTCTGAAAATGGAATCATTGGCGATGCAAGCACCGCAACTGTCTCCCACGGAAAAGCAGTTCTCGATCTGTACACCAACTCACTTCGCGCTCACGTTCTTGCATGCCATCAAGAGTGGACAAAGGATTAATGGGCGCATCAGGCTTGACACCAGACGACCAATGGTTTCGCTCCGAGAATGGATCAGGGCTTCTTGCAGGGTCACCACTCACTTTCTTCTCGGTCACAGATGCCGGGAAAAAAATCCTTGATGCGATTGAAAACAATGAGTCGCTCCCCGCACATCACGCCGCACTCACAAAACGTCTCCTAGCAACAGGGGCGGTGCACCCGGTGTTTGAGAATGTGGGGAACGCCGATGATCTCACCGCGGTTATTCCGTCGTACATTGCAGAAGAGAAACAACTAAAGCGCCTGCAATCATTGGTTGATTCGCTCATAGGTATCCGCATCATCGTTGTTGATGATTGCTCTCCAATCTCTATCTCACTCACTGGTGCTGAAGTGATCCGTTTCGCCAGCAATCAAGGCCCCGCTGCTGCACGTAATGCGGGGCTTGCTGCAACTGTGACTCCGTTTGTTGCATTCGTTGATGATGACACCACGGTTACTACGCAACAACTTCTTTCCCTCGCCTCGCACTTTACGGATGAAAATGTTGATGCTGTTGCGCCTCGCGTTGCGGGCGCGCCTGGCGAATCACGTATTGCGGAATATGAACGACTGCAGTCACCACTAGATCTTGGAAATCTTCCATCTGTCGTACGGCCACTATCACGTGTGTCTTATGTTCCTGCTGCAGTACTCGTTGCACGAACACACACCGTGAAAGAGATGAACGCTTTTGATTCAACAATGCGGCTAGGCGAAGACGTTGATCTCGTTTGGCGAATGGTGAAAGCCGGGAAGATCGTGCGCTACGACCCATCTGTTGTGTGCTTGCACGAACCACGCTCCACGGTGCGCGCTCTTCTCAAACAACGTTTTAGCTATGGACGAAGCGCCGCGGCGCTCGACAAGAAACATCCATTCACCGCCGCGCCACTACGTGCGAACGTTGTGATGCTGGTACCAGCTCTTGCTCTCCTTAGCGGTTACATATTTCTTGCAGCCGGGCTCGTCCCCCTGATGGTCGCCTGGTTTTGCATGACGTTGCGTCAGACCAAAATTCCAATCACCACAAGAATGAAGTTGGCGATGACGGGCTGGTTCTCCACTGTTCGATTATTGACTTCGGCAGTCATGCGGGTCTGGTGGCCACCCGTTCTTCTTGTTGGACAATTCTCACTTCGCGTCGGAGCAGTCTTTGTCTTCAGTGCTTTCGTGCCCGCGATGTACGGAATAATGCGTCATAAGCCACGCCATACCTTCGGGTACATCGTTCTTCGGATCCTTGACCCCATGGCGTACGGCACTGGCGTGTGGACAGGGGCAATTCGAGATCGAAATCTGAGATGCCTATTACCGGTAGTCACTCGTAGTTCAATCCGACTACGGTCAAAGGTGTGACAATCCGACTTGCAGTGAATGAGCCCCGTTGGCTCGCACATGTTCAGGCGGTTGCTCAGGCGACTCCGGGTCTCGTTCCCGTCGTCAAAGGCAACGGCTACGGATTCCGTCGCTGGAATCTAATGCCACTTGCTGGCCAACTCAGTAATGAGGTTGCTGTCGGAACTGTTTTTGAAGCACGTGATATTCCCAGCAATGTGACTCCAATTGTTCTCACACCGACGCTCACTGCGCCACCAAAAAACTTGCCTCTCAATACGGTGTTGACAATTAGTTCACCTCATCATGTCGTTGCACTTAACTCGGCGGGTTGGACCGGTGAAGTCATCGTGAAGCTTCAGTCCTCAGCAATGCGATACGGAATTGAAAAGTCCATGTTGCAACCGTTGATTTCAGATATTGAAAACGCACGACTCACGCTTCGTGGATTTGCAGTCCATCCGCCAATCGATGGCGACGCTGCTTCTCATCTCAAAGACGTCACAACGTGGTTAGACCTGCTTGATGCTCGACTACCTGTGTACGTCAGTCACCTCGACAACGAGACATACACAAAGCTGCGCACAACTCATCCGGGTCGAGACTTCCGTATGCGGTTAGGCACACCTCTGTGGCATGGAGATAAGTCAATGATGCAGCTCTCTGCAGACATTGTTGACCATCATCCGATTGAAGCCGGCATGCGTGCTGGCTATCGCCAGGTGAAAGTCGATGGACCAGGAGAAATTGTTCTTGTCGGATGTGGAACGGCTCATGGCGTCACACTTTTGCCCGATGGTCGCAGTCCTTTTCATTACAAGAATCAACGTCTCAATGTGTTGGAGCCACCACACATGCATACATCAATGCTGATTGTCTCAAGAGGACGACCCATTCCGAGCATTGGTGAATGGATTGATGTTCAACAACCGTTAACACGTGTGCAAGTTGATCTCTTGCAATGGATCAAGTAACAACTTCTATACGTGAGAAGAAACGGTGCGGTTGAGACCACGCCAACCCACAGCAGATGCACCGACAAGCGGACCTTCATCTGCAAGACGCGCTGGAACTATCCGCGCATTTTTTGAGAACTCAAGTCCGCACAACTCATCAAGAGTTTTTTGTGCGGAGTTAAAAAATGTTGCGCCGAAACCAAGTGCAACGCTCCCGCCCACACACACAAGCTTGAGGTCTAGAAGATTGCAGACCGAGGCGACGCCCCGTCCGACCATCCGGCCAGTGCGCACCATGGTCTCGTAGGTGGGCTGAGAAGGTGGCCGACCTGTAATCGCCTCGATTGCCGGCCCAGAAGCCTCTGCCTCTAGGCATCCACGGCCCCCGCAGGTGCACCGGCGCCCATTGGGCTCCACAATCACATGCCCCACATGGCCCGCATTGCCGCTTTCGCCGTCCAGCAACTGTCCATTCAAGACGATTCCGCCGCCCACACCGGTGGAAACGACCATCGCCATGAAGTTGTCGACGCCCTTGGCGGCCCCCAGCCAGCCTTCGGCGAGAGCCAAGGCCTTTGCGTCCCCGTCACCAAACACAGGAAGACCTGTGCTGAATGCGAGTTGGTCACGCAAGGGAAAGTTTTTCCATTGAGGGATGTTGAGTGGGGAGATTGTTTCAACATTGCGAGTGATCGGTCCGGCTGCACCCACACCCACCACAGATGGAGTTGCTTCGTGATGGTCGCGCGCTCTTGCCAACTGTGATTGAACTGCCTTGTTGAGATCTTCAAAAAGTTCTTCGGCAGTCGCGGTGTGATCAACGGGAACATTGACGCGATCAATGAGTTCTCCGGAACGGGTCACGAGACCGACGGAGAATTTTGTTCCTCCGATGTCGATTGCAAGTGCCAATTCCATAGGGCTTCTATTCTCGCAAAAACAGTTAATTTCCCAACGAAAATACAGAAAACTTTTTCAAAAGAATGAATGTCGCCGTTTGTTTTCTACGATTACAGCGTGAAATCAACATGGGAAGAGATTCTTCAGCAAGAATTTACTGCTCCCTATTTTTTATCAATGAGTGAGTTTCTTCACGAAGAGCGCAAACGATGTCACGTTTTTCCACCAGAAGAAAAAATATTCGCCGCGCTGCGTGCATCATCTTTCGATGACACAAAAGTCGTCATTCTTGGACAAGATCCGTATCACGGTCACGAACAAGCCGACGGACTCGCCTTTTCCGTTTCTCGTAATACGGCGCTGCCGCCATCACTTCGAAACATCTTCAAAGAACTACACGACGACATCGGTGTTGCAATTCCCACACATGGAGATCTCAGTGCATGGGCGCAACAGGGAGTCCTTCTACTCAACACAACTCTCACAGTGAGAGAAGGTGAAGCCGGATCTCATTACGGGCACGGCTGGGAGACTCTCACAGACGCAATGATCACATCGCTGAATCAGAAGACCGATCCAGTTGTCTTTCTTTTGTGGGGTGCACACGCTCGAAAGAAGAAAATACTCATTACCCGGCCCCACCATGTCGTCATCGAGGGGGTCCACCCTTCCCCACTTTCGGCCTATCGAGGATTCTTTGGGAGCAAGCCATTTTCAGCCGTCAATGCAGCGCTACAGCAGGCCGGTCACAGCCCTATCAACTGGGAAATTCTCGCCTGATTCCGCTACCACTCTGCGAATAGAGCCCACTTTTACTGCATGATGGAATCAAGGAGTGCTGTGGGACAATCAGACCATGGCAATCGCTAGTCGACAATCAGAGAAGTCTCGCCAGACCGATCTCAAGGTCGCACAGAGTGCCGCAAAGGCAGTCCGAACTGTCGGTGTTGATCAGATGGCTCTCACGCGAGTTGCTGCTGATGCTGGGTTCTCCAGTGGTGCAATTTATGCACGGTGCGATGATCGATCAGAACTAGTAGTTCTTGCCTGGGAAAAAAGCTTCTGGCCGATGCTTTCGGAAATTTTGTCACTTCTCATCGATTCAATCATCACAAGAAGCACTACAAATTCAGAACGCATAAAGGAACTGTTCGAAACCGCAAGCGCACCTGATGCAATTCCTGATCTCGGTAGCGCAATGGAAGTTATCGTTGCTTCACGTCGAGATGAAGTCATCTCTGAAGTTGTCCAACGCGATATCAACGGTCTTATGGAAGACCACGGAGTCGGACCATCGACCGACGGCGCAGATCGGCAAGCTGTCGTGGGCGCAATCTGCACAGTGTTCGGTGCAGCACTTCTCAACTCTGCCTACAACAACGAGACCATCAAAGACATTGATCCATTTCCCTTTCTGGATTCTTTCATGGTTACCTTGCAAAGCAGCACAAAGCCGTCAAAACCAGCAGGTCCTGTGCGTGAAGTTGCACCGTATGCATTTCCCACTACATACGACGATGTTCGAGACGCACTGATCTCAGCGAGCGAATACGTGATTGCTAGATCCGGTGTTCATCGCGCCACTGTTTCTCGAATTGCACGTCGTGCAGGTGTCAGCGTCGGAGCTATCTATGGCCTCTATGAGAACAAAGACTCATTGGTCTCAGATTGTCTTGAAGTTCTCTTCCCACCACAGACTGCACATGATGCACGGTCATGGGCAGGTGTGTTCACTGCGCCTGACCAGCGGGCCATGGTCACTCAGATATTGACGAACTACATGTCACCGTCTTACGTGCAGTGGCGTCGATTCAGGCTTGAAGCGTTCATTGCAGCCAGACATTCTGATGCTATTTCTGAACAAATTGCTGTCTACGCAGCTAATGCTCGACGCACAATTCTTCAGGCTGCAGAGAATGCTCCCGCGCACGCCGATATTCGACCCGATACAGGTATGTCGTCACGGGCAACTGTGATCGGATTATCCATCTTTGAGATAGTTGATCCAACCATCACTTCTCTTGACTGGCGTTGGGTTCCCGTCCGTTAGGCGCACTTCCTGCACCTAGATGTGCACCAATTTTCTCGTCAACACAGGGCGACCCCTCTCAACCTCAGTTTCTCATTAGCGTGAGGAACCACCTATGAAATTTCTGCGACTTCTTTTCATAGCCCTGATTGCTTCAGTAGTCACAATTGCGTCTCCTGTCGCTGAGGCATCGACACCCAATGTCCCTGGGCTCACCGCCAGACCAGCACTTTCTTCTCCTGCCGCAGGCAATGAACACACATGCATTATCCGAGACGGAAACGTCTGGTGCACAGGATCCAACTCGCGCGGACAACTCGGCAACGGAACAACAACGAGATCTATCGCATTCGCGCCATCACTGATGACAAATGCTGTTCAACTTTCTGCCAACACTCACTCCACATGCGCGGTGCGAAGCGATGCAACATTGTGGTGCTGGGGTCAGATTGTTGCTTCGTTAGATCCACTGACCATTCCCCCGGCAGTCGTCCGTGTTGACTCACCCATCCCAGTCCAGATTCCCCTCTCCGGGGTCAAGAGTGTTGCCGTCGGGGCTAATCACTCGTGCGCAATTCTGCTGGATCGCACCCTGTGGTGTTGGGGTGTTGGAACCAGTGGACAACTTGGCGATGGCGCAAAGACAAACACTCTGGTGCCCGTTCGTGCCGCCATTGATTCTGTGATCTCTGCCGACGTAGGTCTGGCACACACTTGTGCAGTCCGTTCGACTGGATCTGTCTGGTGCTGGGGTTCCAATCAATATCGACGACTTGGACTTCGCTCTTCTGCAAGCAAATCAATTCCAACAAACGTTCCACGGGTGCGCGCCACGCTTGTGACAACTGGAGACTCATTCACCTGTATTGCCTCCACGACAAAGCGCGTTCAATGCTGGGGGCGCAACAACTACGCACAACTTGGCCTCACATCGGGGCCCTCTCGGTACACACCAGTCACGATCAGAGTCAAGAGTCCCACAGCACTTTCTGCAGGTAGCGAATTTGCCTGTGCACTCACTGAAGCAGGAACCACATGGTGCTGGGGACGAAATCGATTCGGTCAATTAGCTAACGGCTCCACAATTCGAAAAGCTTCACCGCAGAAGGTGATTGCCTCTTCATTCGTCGGCACACTCACTTCGCTCACAACAGGTTCTTCACACGCCTGTGGAATTGCATCAGTCTCTAGTGGCATGTGGTGCTGGGGTCTTGGCGTTCACGGACAATTAGGTGATAGCGGTGGCGGGAATCGCATGCGGGGCATTGCCGTGTGGCAAAACGGTGTTCGCATGAAACCAATTGGCACTGATCTCTCCGCTCGAGTTGTCATCGTTGGTGACATCTCCTGCGATACAGCACGGAGAGACAGATTCGGAGTCGGACCTTTAGGAACTCAATGTGGCGAAGTATCCACCGCACTTCTCACAGCATCACTCGCACCTGAAGGTGTTATTGCACTCGGTGACCTGCAGTACGAAAGCGCAAGTGTTGCTGAAATCGCAGCGTTCTATGAACCAACGTGGGGTCGCTTTAAAAACATCACGTACCCGGTGCGAGGTAACCACGAATACATCACTGGTGGTGCGGCTGGCTACGTTGACTATTTCGGCGAGATGTCACCTTCGTATTGGACAACAGATGCAGGTGGTTGGCGGATCATCGCTGTGGATTCCTGGTGCCAAGGACTTCTCTTCGCAGGCTGTTCAGCCACTTCACCACAGACTCAATGGTTACAAGCTGAATTACTACGAGCAAAGACTGATGGTCGCTGTGCAGCCGTCATGATGCATCACCCACTTGTGTCAAGTGGTCGATTTGCAACACCAACTGTCAGACCGTTGTGGGAGGCCTCTGTTGCAGGCGGAGCAGATGTTGTATTCACTGCCCATGATCACCATTACGAACGATTCGCACCACTTGGACCTACAGGTGCTCCCGCAGCAGGAGGGGTTCCTCT
>ERZ1022756.362-NODE-362-length-13932-cov-21.739641_pt1 | contig 13932 bp, 12 predicted proteins | sample MGYA00520902_ERZ1022756 | MGnify/ENA primary metagenome ERZ1022756 (study PRJEB33162, sample SAMN09537601) | freshwater metagenome | isolation source: freshwater | place: Canada:Alberta | collected 2017-07 | study: EMG produced TPA metagenomics assembly of the...
CCGCCTGACGTCCAGCTGTCGCTGGGGTGACGGATGGGGCAACCTCAATGGCGCCCGAACAGCTTCTCGACATCCTCCATCGAGAGCTTGACCCATGTCGGCCGCCCGTGGTTGCACTGGCCTGACCTCGGCGTCGCTTCCATCTCGCGCAGCAGCGCGTTCATCTCCGTAACGCTAAGCGTGCGCCCGGCCCGGACCGAGCCGTGGCAAGCCATGGTCGCCAGCACCAGTTCGAGCCGTTCGGCCAGCAGCAAAGCCCCGCTGTCTTCCTGCTTGCCATGCTTGGCGATGTCGTCCGCAAGATCGCGCAGCAGGGCGGCGCTGTCGGCCTTGGGCAGCACAGCAGGCAGCGCGCGGACCAGCATCGCACTTGGCCCAAAGCGTTCGATGACGAGGCCAAACCGCGCCAACCCTTCCGCTGCGTCTTCCAACCGATCGCAATCGACTTCGTCCAACTCCACCACATCCGGCACCAGCAGCGCCTGACTGCGGCGGGTGGCTTCCTCGGCTCCCGCGGCACGCAGGCGTTCAAGGACGAGCCGTTCATGCGCGGCGTGCTGATCGACCAGCACGAGGCCATCCGCGGATTCAGCGACAATGTAGGTGTTGGCGACCTGCCCGCGCGCGATGCCGAGGGGATATTGTTCGGCCCGATCCGGCAAAGGCGCAGCTTCTTCCGCGCGGCCTTGGGGCTGCGGGGCTGGCATATTCCAGGTGGGGCGGGCTTCGCCAAGCCGAGGTTGCGGCGCGGCCCAATCTTGGCCCGAGAAGATGTTGTCCAGCACCGGCGCAGCAGGCGATACGACGGGCTCTGCCTGCCAGCGGGCCATCGCCGCCCGGTCCGGCCCCTGCGCCGAGCGACGGTCGCCTGTCGCCAGTGCTTGCCTGAGGCCCGAGACGATGAACCCCCGCACCGCGGCAGAATCGCGGAACCGCACTTCGGTTTTCGCAGGGTGGACGTTCACATCGACATCTTGTGGCGGCAGGTCGAGGAACAGCGCCAGCACCGCGTGGCGATCACGCGCCAGCATATCGGCATAGGCGCCGCGCACCGCCCCCACCAGCAGACGGTCTTTCACAGGGCGGCCATTGACGAACAGATATTGGTGATCGGCCACGCCCCGGTTCCAGGTCGGCAGGCCCGCCACGCCCGTCAGCCGCATTGTCCCGTGTAGCGTGTCGCGCTCCAGACTGATGGGAACGGAGTTGTCCTTCAGTTCATGCGCGATGATCCGCGCCACGCGGGTTGCCAACTCCTCGCCCGCTTGCAGGGAGAGCACGGTACGCTTGCCTGCATCGCCCACCGTTTCAAGCGTGAAGCCCACATCGGGCCGCGCCATGGCGAGGCGGCGTACGACATCGAGGCAGGCAGCATACTCGCTGCGGGCGGTGCGCAGGAATTTGCGCCGGGCAGGCACCTTGGCAAACAGCTCTTCCACCCGCACCCGGGTGCCGGGCGGGAGCGCAGCAGGTTCATCAGCCAGCAAAGCACCGTGATCGATCACGCGCCGCCAGCCTTCCGCAGCGCCCGCCTCGCGGCTTTCGATGGTGAGGCGCGCGACGCTGGCGATGGAAGGCAATGCCTCCCCGCGGAAGCCCAGCGTCGTGACCAGTTCGATGGCGCCGCTGGGGCCAATCAGCGAATCGGGCAGCTTGGACGTGGCGTGGCGTTCCAGCGCCAGCGCCATGCCATCGGGGCCCATGCCGCAGCCGTCATCGACCACTTCGATGCGTTGCAGCCCGCCGTCTGCCAGCACGACCCCGATTCGCCGCGCCCCAGCATCGATGGCGTTTTCAACCAGCTCCTTCAGCGCCGCAGCCGGACGTTCGACCACCTCGCCCGCAGCAATGCGGTTCACCAGAGCGGACGGGAGGCGACGAATTTCGGGCATTTGCGCCACGCTAGCGATGAGCGGACGTTTTTTCGAGGCCGTGCGCCCAGAAATCACTTCAGCGGTGGACAAATATTTTGGCCTTTTGCCTGCGGATTCGCTAGGCGCGCGCTGTCATGTCATAACCGGCCTGGATTACCCCCGCTGTCGCCGACCATCGGCAACCCGCGGTCACGCCCCGCCCTTACTGGAACACCGCCACCCATGAGCTTCCTGTCCGACCTCTTCAAATTCCGCTCGCAAAACATGGCCATCGACCTCGGCACAGCCAACACGCTGGTCTATGTGCAGGATCAGGGCATCGTGCTGAACGAGCCTTCGGTGGTTGCGATCGAAACGATCAACGGCATCCGCCGCGTCAAGGCCGTGGGCAATGATGCGAAGATGATGATGGGCAAAACACCCGACAGCATCGAAGCGATCCGCCCGCTGCGCGACGGCGTGATCGCCGACATCGAAGTGGCGGAGCAGATGATCAAGCACTTCATCCAGAAGGTGCACGGCAAGAAGTCGATGTTCCGCTATCCCGAAATCGTGATCTGCGTGCCGTCAGGCTCGACTTCGGTGGAACGCCGCGCGATCCGTGATGCGGCATCCAACGCGGGCGCATCGGACGTGCACCTGATCCTCGAACCGATGGCCGCGGCGATCGGCGCCGATATGCCCGTGACCGAACCGGTTGGCAGCATGGTGGTCGACATCGGCGGCGGCACCACCGAAGTCGCCGTCCTCAGCTTGCGCGGGCTGGCCTACACAACCTCGGTGCGCACCGGTGGTGACAAGATGGACGAAGCCATCGTTTCCTACGTGCGGCGCCACCACAACCTGCTGATCGGTGATGCAACAGCGGAACGCATCAAGAAGGATTACGGCATTGCCATGATCCCCGAAGACGGCGTGGGCGAAATCATTACTCTGAAAGGCCGCGATCTGGTGAACGGCGTGCCTAAGGAAATCACGATCAACCAAGCCCATGTCGCCGAAGCGCTCAGCGAACCGATCGGCGCGATTGTCGAAGGGGTGCGCATCGCGCTTGAAAACACGGCGCCTGAACTGGCTGCAGACATCGTCGATCAGGGTATCGTGCTGACCGGCGGCGGCGCGTTGATCCGCCGTTTGGACGAGCATCTGCGCGAAGAAACCGGCCTGCCGGTTTCGGTGGCCGAAGATCCGTTGACCTGCGTGGCCATCGGCACCGGCCGAGCGATGGAAGATCCGATCTATCGCGGCGTCTTGATGACGGCGTGATCCGTGCGGACGTGAGCCAGCTTCGGCGGCAGAAGGGACTATAAAGCCATGGCGCCCCCCTCCTCGCGCCGCTCGGGCTTTTCGAAGAAAGCGCAATATTCGCTGTTCACCGGCTACCTGTTGGCCGGTGCGGGAGCTGTGGTCGGGTTGGCGCTGCTGGCACTGTCCCTTTGGCAACCGGCCGCATTCGCGCCGTTGCGGGGTGTGGCGAGTGACGTCATGGCGCCCGCTGGCGCGAGCAGCGCTGTGGCCCGTGCGGAAACGCAGGGCCTGTTCCATGGCATCGCGGGCTATTTCAATGCAGGGTACCAGAACGCGCAGCTGCGCCGCGAAATGGAGGTTGTCCGCATCCGCCTTGCCGAAGCCGAGGCGGTCAAGGCCGAGAACCAGCGGCTGAAGGGTCTGCTGGCCTTGCGGGACAATGAAACCAAGCCGGTCGCGATGGCGCGTCTGGTCGGATCGACCGCTACCAGCGGGCGGCGGCATGCCTATATAAACGCCGGATCGAATAACGGCGTCCAGCCCGGAATGCCGGTGTTGTCCGAGCGCGGCGTGATCGGCCGCGTGCTTGAAACCGGGCGCGGCTCGGCACGCGTGCTGCTGCTCACCGATAGCGAAAGCGTGCTGCCGGTGCGCCGTGCCACAGACAACGTCATTGCCTTTGCCGAAGGGCGCGGGGATGGCTTGCTGCGCATCCGGCTGGTCAATCTCGGGGTCAATCCACTGAAGGTCGGCGATATGATGGTGACCAGCGGCGCGGGCGGTTATTACCGCGCCGGTGTCGCTGTGGCGGTCATCGCCAAGATCACGCCCGATGGCGGGATTGCACGGTTAGTAGCCGAGCCTGCCGCGACAGGCTTCGTCGCGATCGAGCCGGTCGCGCAGCCCGCTGCCGTGGCGGAGCTTGCCGAGCCGGAAAGCACAGGACCGGATGCGCCGGCAGCGGCGTCGGCATCGGCGTCAGCTTCACCCTCCCCCGCCCCTTCGTCGGCCGACGAGTAATGGAGCGGCTCGACCCACGCGCCCGCTCGGACATTTACGGCCTGCGTATCAATCGTGCGCCCGATCCGTGGCGCGTGCGCGGCGTACCCTACGCGTCGATCATTCTCGGCTCGCTGCTGCCGGTGCTGCTGATCGCCGACCTGATGCCGCTGGTCCCGTCGCTCGGCTTTCTGATGCTGCTCGGCTGGCGGATGGTCCGCCCGGGCCTGCTGCCGTTGTGGGCCGGAGCGCCGCTGGGAGCGGTCGACGATCTCGTCAGCGGCCAGCCTTTTGGCAGCGCGATCCTTTTGTGGTCGCTTGCCATGATCGCTATCGAAGTTATCGAAACCCGATTTCCTTGGAGCGGGTTCTGGCAGGACTGGTTCACCGCCGGCACGATGGCGATAATCTACTGGCTTGGCACACTGGTGTTTTCGGGCGCCAGCATCACGCCGGAATTGATCGCGGTTGCCGCCCCGCAAGCCTTGCTGTCGGTGCTGCTCTATCCGATAACGGCCCGCATGGTTGCCGGTCTTGATCGGTTCCGTCTGGCCCGGGCGCGGAAGATCGACTGATGAAGATCCCGTTCCTGCGTGACGGACCGCAGCGCCCTTCGCGGATGATAAATGCCTCGATCCTGCGCAGCAGTTTCGACCGTCGCGCGGTGCTAATCGGCGCTGTGCAGGGCGGGATTGGCGTGCTGCTCGCGCTCAGGCTGGGTTACCTCGCCATTGCAGAGAACGAAAAATACCGCCTCGAATCCGAAAGCAACCGGGTAAATCTCACCCTGGTCCCGCCGCGCCGTGGCTGGATTCTGGACCGTGACGGAGCGCCTCTGGCATCCAACCGCGCCGATTTCCGCGTCGACCTGATCCCCGAACGGCTGGTGAACGCTGACGCGACAATTGATCGCCTTGGCGAGCTTTTGTCGCTGGAACCTGCGCGGATCGCCGACATCAAGGACAAGGTTGCCACCGCACGCGGGTTTCAGCCGGTCGAGGTAGCCAGCGGACTTCGCTACGAACAATTCGCCGCACTCAGCGTGCGGCTGCCGGATTTGCCCGGCGTGGTGCCCCAGCGGGGCTTTTCACGCTTTTACCCCACCGCCTCCAGCGTTGGGCACCTGATTGGCTATGTCGGGCCAGCGTCTTCTGAGGAATACGAGAAAGACCCCAACCCGCTGCTGATCACGCCCGGTTACAAGATCGGCAAGGACGGGCTGGAAAAGCAGTTTGAGAAAGAACTGCGCGGCGTCCCCGGCGCACGGCGGGTCGAAGTAACCGCGGGGGGGCGCATCGTCCGTGACCTTGAAACGCGCGAGGACGTTCAAGGCGATCCTGTTCGCCTCACCATTGATGGTCCGTTGCAGGATTATGCCGCGCGCCGCATCGGTTTGGAAAGCGGATCGGTGGTGGTGATGGACTGCCGCAGCGGCGATCTGCTCTGCATGGCTTCGATGCCCAGCTTTGATCCCAATTCCTTCTCCGACGGGATCGGCGGAGTCGAGTATGCAATGCTGCGCGACGATGAACGCGTACCGCTGCGCAATAAGGTTCTGAAAGGGCTTTACCCACCCGGCTCGACGGTCAAGCCGATGGTTTCTATGGCTTTCATGCAGGCCGGAATCGATCCGAACGAGACGGTGTTCTGCGGCGGTGGCCTGCGCGTTGGCAACCGTGTGTTCGGCTGCTGGAACCGGCGCGGCCACGGCGCGGTCGATATGGCCAAGGGCATTTATCAAAGCTGCGACGTCTATTTCTACGCCATGGCGCAGCGGGTCGGAATGGACCCGATTGCGGCGATGGCCCGGCGCTGCGGGATGGGTCAGGAATTCCCCCTTCCCGTTACCAGCCAATTCTTCGGCACTGTGCCCGATCCGGCATGGAAAATGAAAAAATGGGGTCGAGACTGGCAATCATTCGATACCGTCAACGCCACCATCGGACAGGGCTATATGCTGTCCAGCCCGTTGCAACTGGCGGTGATGGCATCGCGCCTTGCCACGGGCCGCCATGTGATGCCGCGCCTGACGCTCGATACGAAGCCGAAGGGTTTCGACAATATCGACTTCCCGGCCGATCAGGTGGAGTATGTCCGCCGCGCGATGAGCGATGTGGTCAACGGCCCGGGCACCGCAGGCCGGGCCCGCCTGCCGATCGACGGCACCCTGATGGCGGGCAAGACGGGGACAGCGCAGGTCGTCTCGCTCAGCAAATCGAACGGGAAAACCGGCCCCTGGAAGTACCGCGACCACGGCCTGTTCATCTTCTTCGCGCCTTATGACAACCCGCGTTACGCCGGAGCCGTGGTGATCGAGCATGGCGGCGGTTCGGGCGCGGCCTATCCCATCGCGCGTGATGTGATGACCTTCATGTTCGACCCGGCCAAGGGGCTGGAGGCGCTTTCCGCATTGGAAGCCGGATGGGGCGGCACTGCGCAGCAGCGGTTGGAGCGGCGATACGCCTCCTATGCCGCCGAACGCGGAGCGACCGTCAACCGTCCGCCACGACGCGAAGAAGAAATCTTCGACCGCGTCGAGGCCGAGGCGCGCAGCGCTGCCACCCAGACCGATGCCATCGCGGGTGAAGCCATTGCCCCCCGTTCCGAAGCCAACCCATCCAGCAATCCGCCTGCGGCAAGCCCGGCAGATCGACCGGAGGCACCGCCTGACGCCGCGCCCGCGCCCGCGCCTGCCACGGCCCCACCCACGGGAGTCGGCAGCCAATGAACACGCTTGCCGCCCGGGGGATCGTGCCCGAACCGATTGCGCGTCAGCCGTGGGAAATGCTGATCCCGCTGCTGCTGCTGACCACGTTCGGCGGGCTGGTGCTGTATTCGGCAGGCGGCGGAGCGATGCAGCCGTTTGCCCTGTCGCACTTCATCCGCTTCGGGGTGCTGGCCGTGATGGCTGGGATCATCGCGTCCATGCCACGCGATGCGGTGCGGGTACTGACCTATCCCGGCTACCTTATCATTCTGCTGATGCTGCTGGCCGTGGAGATCGTCGGCCAAGTCGGGGGCGGCAGCCAGCGCTGGCTGGAGGCTGGGCCGATCCGTATCCAGCCCTCTGAAATCATGAAGCCCGCCGTGGTGCTGGCCATGGCCCGCTTTTATGAGACGCTGCCTTCCGGGATGATCGGATCATGGCGATCGGTGGTTCCATCGGGAATGCTGATCGTGCTGCCGATTTCACTGGTGCTGTTGCAGCCTGATCTTGGCACATCGGTGGCAATTGCCTTTGGCGGCGTGGTGGTGATGTTCCTTGCTGGCCTGCCGCTGTGGTGGTTCCTGACGGCAGGCGGCATGGGTGTAGCAGCGATGCCGCTGGTCTATTTCTTCGCACTTCGTCCCTATCAACAGGCGCGAGTGACGACCTTCCTTGATCCAGAAAACGATCCGCTGGGAGCCGGTTACCACATTGCCCAATCCAAGATCGCGATCGGATCGGGCGGGCTGTTCGGTAAGGGCTTCAACAACGGGTCGCAAAGCCACCTCAACTATCTCCCCGAACCGCACACGGACTTCGTGTTTTCCTCGATGGCGGAGGAATGGGGCCTGCTCGGCGGGCTATTCGTGTTGGCCATGTACACCTTGATCCTGCGGTGGGGCTGGAAGGTCGCAAGCCAGTCCCAGGATCGGTTCTGCGCCCTGCTCGCTGCCGGAGCGACCGCCACGATCTTCTTCTATATCGCGATCAACCTTCTGATGGTGATGGGCATGGCGCCGGCCAAGGGCATTCCGCTGCCGTGGATGAGCCATGGGGGGTCGTCGATGATGACGAACATGATCTGCATCGGCCTGTTGATGATGGTCAACCGCTGGAACCGCGAGGCACCCCGGCGGGGCCTGACGATCTGATTGTTCGGGTCCGCGATTAGGCTCTTGCCATTAGGTTTGGACACGCTAAACGCAGCGCCTCACACGAATCGGCAGGCGGCATTGTCCCTCCGATCATGTGTTTCCGGCCTTGTCGGAATGGACGCATAGCTCAGTTGGTAGAGCAGCTGACTCTTAATCAGCGGGTCCTTGGTTCGAGCCCAAGTGCGTCCACCATTCCGTTCTCACCTTCGCTTCCCTGACTGGTTCGACTTCGTTCGGGGTATTCGGCCCCGTTTGCGGGAACCGTGCCTCAGCTTGGCGTTTTTGTGAGTGCGTCGCGACTTGCAATCACACTTCGATGTGATAGCGACATCGCATGAACACATCAGCCATCACACGCGTACGCGAACTCGTCACATCGGGCATCATGACCAGAGCGGGACTTGCCCGTGCTGCCGGTCTTCACGCCAACACTTTGCGTGACTGCACCGAGGCAGGGTGGAACCCCACTGCCGATACCCTCGTCAAGCTTGAAACCTTCCTCGACGCAAATGCCGACAGGCCCGTGCTCGCCACGATCGAGGAGATCATCGACGAAGCGCGCAATGGTCGTATGTATATTCTTGTCGATGACGAGGACCGCGAGAATGAAGGCGATCTCATCATCCCGGCGCAGATGGCCACGCCGCAGGCGATTAACTTTATGGCTATGTATGGCCGCGGCCTTATCTGCCTGGCGCTGACCAAGGAGCGCGTTGATACCCTCGGATTGCAGCCGATGAGCCGCAACAACAAGGAATCGATGCAGACCGCCTTCACTATTTCGATCGAAGCAAAGGAAGGCGTCACCACCGGCATTTCGGCAGCAGACCGCGCGCGCACAATTTCGGTCGCAATTGACGCGGCCAAGGGCGCTGATGATCTTGTCACCCCCGGACATGTCTTTCCACTGACCGCCCGCGACGGCGGCACACTGGTGCGCGCCGGCCATACCGAAGCTGCGGTCGATATCTCGCGGCTGGCGGGCCTCAATCCGTCCGGCGTGATCTGCGAGATCATGAACGAGGATGGGACGATGGCCCGCCTTGACGACCTTATAACCTTCGCACGGAAACATGACCTTAAAATTGGTACGATCCGCGATCTGATCGCCTACCGGATGCGCAATGATCATCTGGTCGAGCGCCTATCGGAACGCGCTTTCACATCAGATTACGGCGGCCAGTGGCGCATGATCACCTATCGTGACCGCGTGGCTGGGAGCGAGGCTTATGTCCTCCAGAAGGGCCACGTGATCCCCGGCGAACCCACCCTCGCCCGCGTTCATCCGATTTCGGTGTTCGACGATGTGCTGGGCGCCCCTGGCCCGCGGAAGCGGACGCTCCAGCGCGCCATGCAGGCGATTGGCCATCATGGTTCCGGCGTGATCGTGATCCTGACCGGCCGCGTTGGCAGCGGCGAATGGCAAGCCAGTGAGGAGCAGCGCAATATCGGCATCGGTTCGCAGATCCTCGTCGATCTTGGCGTGTCGGACATGGTGCTGTTGTCGAACAGCCGTCCCGATCTGGTCGCCATCGAAGGTTACGGCCTGACCATCACCGACTTCCATCCCATTCCGGAGTAAATCATCATGGCCGATATCCTCATTGTCGAAGCCCGCTTCTACGCCCATCTTAACGATATGCTGATTGCGGGCGCCCGTGCCGCGCTCGAGGCAGAGGGGCACAAGGTCGAAGTGCTGACCGTACCCGGCGCGCTAGAAATTCCGGGCGCCATCGCGCTCGCGGCAGAGGCAGACCGCTACGACGCCTACGTGGCGATCGGCGTGGTGATCCGCGGGGAAACCTACCATTTCGAGATCGTAGCCGGCGAAAGTGCGCGTGCAATCATGGCCTTGACGATGGATGGCATCGCTATCGGCAACGGCATCCTGACGGTCGAGAACGAAGCGCAGGCGCTGGTCCGCGCCGACCCCGCCCAAAAAGACAAGGGCGGCGAAGCAGCCAAGGCAGCGCTGGCCCTGATGGCGCTTCGCAATCGCTTCGGTTGACGTTTCATCGCGGGGGCGTCCCGTTATGGTGCGCCCCCGTGATTACGTAGTTCCCCTGTGTAGATTTCCCTAGGTTATTAACGCGATATCCGACCAGCTTCTGCTGTTGTTGGGTCCGTCCTGGCGTTAGCAGATCAACCTGCGTTTGCTTGGAATCTGACCGTGGAAAACCTGAATCCGACCGAGCCGGGTAGTGCCCGGGTGCCTGCCGTATTGGCCACCCTTGAACTGCAACTGGCTTTGCTTGACGAAATCGGTGCCCACATTGCGGCGGCCCACCTGGATTCGGCAATTCAGCATTTGCGGATCTACGCCGCGCGCTGCTGAACCCAGCCCGCGTGTGGAATTTACAAAATGAAGCGCCGGCTTTCGTATTAACCCTTAAAGCCAACAGCAACGAAGCTTTCTACGTCTAAAGTCGTGGCCAACCCCCGGAGAAACACCTCCGGATCTTGCATCTAGATTGGTTGATGGGCGACATGACACGCGAAGCTGGAAATCATGAGGGAGGCGCTAGTCCGGCCGAACCCTCTTTGCTTTTCCATCCTTTAGCCGACGAGCTGGTCGCCATTGCCGCCCGCCTGCGCAATGCAGCCGAAGGGAAAGGCTTTGTCGCCCCTGAGGAGCAATCAGATCCGGCGCGCAGCTCGCGCACGCCCCGTGATCGCCTTGCCTTGGCGCGCGATGCCTATGCCTCGAGGCGCAGGCGGACTGCCATCTTTGGCAATCCCGATCTGTTCGGCGAGCCCGCCTGGGACATCCTGCTGGATCTTTACATCGCTCAGGCCGAGGGCAAGAGCGTGTCGGTGTCGAGCGCCTGCATCGGATCGGCATCGCCCGCTACAACCGGACTTCGGTGGCTCGGCGTATTGGCAGAGGAAGGTTTGATCGTGCGCGAAAACGATGCGGGGGATCACCGCCGCGTGCTGGTCAGGCTTACGCCCGCCGGGCTCGCGGCGATGGATCGGTATTTCGACCTAAGTTAAGCCCGCGCGCCGAAACACGCCCGGCCGGAATAGGCTGCGCTGTCGCCCAACTCTTCCTCGATCCGGATCAGCTGGTTGTACTTGGCAAGCCGGTCCGACCGCGCCAGCGATCCGGTCTTGATCTGCCCACAATTGGTCGCAACCGCCAGATCGGCGATGGTTGCATCTTCGGTTTCGCCCGAACGGTGGCTCATGACGCAGGTGTAACGTGCACGGTGGGCCATATCGACCGCGGCCAGTGTCTCGGTTAGCGTCCCGATCTGGTTAACCTTCACCAGCAAGGAATTGGCCAGACCACGGGAAATGCCGTCCGAAAGGCGCGCAGGGTTGGTGACGAAGAGATCATCGCCAACCAGCTGCACCGAACCGCCCAGCTTCGCGGTGAGCGCAGCCCAGCCTTCGAAATCGTCCTCGCTCATGCCGTCTTCGATCGAGCGGATGGGGTATTCCGCGCACAGCTTGGCAAGGTAATCGGCCATGTCGTGCGGGGACAGGCTCAGTCCCTCGCCCGAAATTTCATACTTGCCGTTCTTGAAGAACTCGGTTGCAGCGCAATCCAGCGCCAGCACAATGTCCTCACCCGGCGTGAAGCCGGCCTTGGTGACGCTTTCCATGATGAAATCGAGAGCCGCGCGGGTGCTGGCAAGATCGGGAGCAAAGCCGCCCTCGTCCCCGACGCTGGTGGCCAGGCCCTTCTGCGCCAACCCCTTCTTCAAGGTGTGGAACACTTCCGCACCCCAGCGGACCGCCTCTGCGATGCTGTCCGCGCCAACCGGCATGATCATGAATTCCTGAATATCGATCGGGTTATCGGCGTGTTCGCCCCCGTTGATGATGTTCATCATCGGCACGGGCAGCATGTGCGCCGATACTCCGCCGAGGTAGGAATAGAGTGGCAGGCCGCGCGCATTGGCGGCAGCCTTGGCGACCGCCAGCGACGTACCGAGGATCGCGTTCGCACCCAGGCGCGCCTTGTTCGGCGTATCGTCGAGCGCAATCAGCGCAAGGTCGATATCGCGCTGGTCTTCGCCATCAAAGTTTTCGAGCAGCAGGTCGCGGATTTCGGTGTTCACCGCTTCGACCGCTTTCAACACGCCCTTACCCAGATAGCGCGCCGCATCGCCATCGCGCAGCTCCACCGCTTCATGCGCGCCGGTCGATGCGCCCGAGGGAACCGCCGCACGGCCGAAGCTGCCGTCCTCCAGCAAAACATCAACTTCAACAGTCGGGTTGCCCCGGCTATCAAGGATTTCGCGCCCGTGCAGATCGATGATGGCGGTCATGTTTGGCTCCGGCTGTAATGTGGTTTAAGGTGTTAAGACGCTTGATCGCTATGGTAATGGCAACGGCATGATTCTGGCTTGATGATTCCAGCACACCCCTGACGCGTGATGTCCCTATGCGCGGGAACTTCCCGGCGCAAGCGGGGGACACGGACCGGGCCGGATTGGCCAGAAAGACAAAAGGAGCACCGCAATGGCAGACACCACCCCCATCAAGAAAACTCCCGCCAAATCGGTGAAGGGCGCGACCGCCAAGGTCGATGGTCCTGCCAAGGCCGCCTCGCGTAAAACGGGCGCGACCGCAGCGGCGCCCGATGCCCCCGCTTTGCCGGTAGTAGCTACATCGTCAGCCCCGGTCGCCGAAGCCAAAAGCCGCTTCAACGCCGCGCTTGAAGAAGCCAAGGCCGGTGCCGCCGCGCTGCGCGCCGAAGCCGAAAACCGGCTGACGGCCGTGAGCGGTCAGGCCAAGGGAAAGAGCACCGATCTGGTCTCCGACGCCAAGGCCTATGGCGAACAGGCGCTTGGCAAGGCGGGCGAACTGGCGGTTGAAGGCAAGCAAGTCGCCTCTGATGCGATTGCTTCGCTCGGCAAGGTCGTCGGCGACAGCGCGACCCAGATCGACGAGAAGCTGGGCGAACAATATGGCGATTACGCGCGCAAGGCATCGCGCAGCTTGCAAGAAACCTCGGCCAAGCTTGAAGCCAAAAGCGTCGAGGAACTGGGCGAAGATGCGCGGCAAATGGTCCGCAAAAGCCCCGGCGTTGCGGTCGGCATTGCTGCTGTGGTCGGATTTTTCCTCGCGCGGATATTCGGCGGCAAGCGGGGCTGATCCGCAGCCGGAAGGGCAAGCCCATGCATGACACTGATCCCGGCCTGACGGGGGCGTCGCAAGACGTTCCCGCCGATCCGGAGCCTACTGACGGAACGGACGGCGGCAGCTTTACAGCGCTGCGCGACGATGTTTCCGCGCTGGTCGAAGACGCCCGCAATTATGCCGAGGCGGAGATTGCCTTCCAGAAGACCCGCGCAGGCCTGGCTGGGAAGCGCGGGGCGCGGGCGCTGCTGCTGTTGGTGCTGGCACTGGTGCTGCTCAATCTGGCTCTGGTCGCCCTAGCGGTGGGCGCGGTGATTGCGCTGGCGCCGCTGGTGACAATCTGGGGGGCGATTGCGATTGTGGTCGGCGTGCTGCTGGTGGGGGTTGCCCTGCTCGTGATGGCTGCTGCCAAGGACGGCAAGATGCTTTCTGCGATGTTTGGTTCGGGAGATGCGCCATGACCCGCCTGCCCGACCGGTTCGTCGAAGACCGCGCCCTGCGCGACGCCGCCCGCGGGGTGCTGGCCGAGGATATTGATCGCCTGCGCACCAGCCTCGGCGAAGAAGGGATCGCGAGCCGCGTGTCCACCGGCGTTTCCTCCACCATCACCGCCCGCGTCCGCACCGGGGCGCGCGATGTGCTGGCGCAGGCCAAGGCGCAGGCGGGCGATCACCAAGGTGTGATCGCGGTGCTGCTCGGCGCGCTGATCCTGTGGCTCGCGCGCGGGCCGATCCTTGATTGGATCGAGGAATTCACCGCATCTGACGATAATGACATTGACCCTGCCGCCCCCACCGAAGCGGCACCCGAGCTGTCTCTTATACACATCTCCGAGCCCACGAGACAGGCAGAAATCTCG
>ERZ1022756.363-NODE-363-length-13925-cov-10.028407_pt1 | contig 13925 bp, 15 predicted proteins | sample MGYA00520902_ERZ1022756 | MGnify/ENA primary metagenome ERZ1022756 (study PRJEB33162, sample SAMN09537601) | freshwater metagenome | isolation source: freshwater | place: Canada:Alberta | collected 2017-07 | study: EMG produced TPA metagenomics assembly of the...
AGGGCAAGCGCGAGGGAGACCCGTTGCTGTTCGCCCCCAGAGAGACGACGCCAGGTGCTCTTCACGCGGTGGGAGAGTCCGACTTGCTCAATGAGTGCAGTGGCATCGACCTTTTTGCCGTACAGGGCACAGAAATGCCGAATGACATCACCCACTCGGGCACTGGGGTACACGCCACCACCTTGCAACATGACGCCCATACGTTGGGTGAGTTGAGAATGCTGGGTTTTTGGGTCTAACCCGAGAACACGGATGGTTCCCTGTGCCGGCTCGCGAAAGCCCTCACAGACCTCAATCGTGCTGGTTTTCCCCGCGCCATTGGGGCCAAGAACCACCGTGACTGCACCGGTGGGTGCTTCGAAGGACACATCGTCGACGGCCGTGAGACTGCCGTATCGGACAGTGAGATTTTCAACGACGACGGACACCCCTCCACAATACGCCTGATGTATTCACCCCGACCCCGTAATGGGCGGGCAGGTAGCCTCATTTCTGTGATTGATGTTCGCCTACTGCGCACCAACGTTGACGTTGTGAGAGAAGCCCTGGCCCGCCGAGGCAAGCCAGAACTCCTTGCCCAGATTGACGAGGCCGTTGCCCTAGATTCCCGAGTTCGTGAGATCACAGTCGAGCGAGATGCCATCCGGGCCGAGGTGAATGACCTCTCCAAGCAGGTGGGCATGCTGCGCCGGGACAAAAAGAACGACGAAGCCGAAGAATTGATGGAACGTAGTCGTTCATTGGGCGAACGCGAACGAGTGTTGCAGGCTGAAACTGAGGGCGTGCAGGAAATATTGCAGCAGGTGATGTTGCGCATTCCAAACTTGCCGCATCCTGATGCACCTGATGGCTCTAGCGATGAAGATAACCCCATCATCAAGGGTCCTATCAATATGCCTGCGACGTTTGCGGACCACCAGCGAGTTGCTCACTGGGATACAGCGCGTGAACTTGGAATTCTTGATAACGAACGTGCGACCAAAATTTCTGGTGCGATGTTCACGATGCAACGCGGACTCGGTGCCACATTGTCGCGTGCTCTGTGTCAATACGCACTTGATATGAATGCAGATGCATTCGAAGAGATTCGTCCACCGTCATTAGTAACAACGGCAACATTGACTGCAACAGGCCAGTTGCCAAAGTTTGCTGACGATGCATATGCGATTGAACGCGATGACCTATGGGCAATCCCAACCGCCGAAGTGCCACTGACTTCGTTGTATGCAGGAGAAGTTGTTGACGAAGCAGACCTGCCTGCACGATTCATGGCATACAGCAGTTGTTACCGTCGTGAAGCCGGATCCGCTGGTCGCGACACGCGCGGCATGTTGCGTGCACACGAATTCGACAAGGTTGAAATTCTTGCGTTGGCAACACCAGAGCAATCACCAGAGTTGTTGATTGAACTTCGTGATCGCGCAGAACGCTTGATTGCTGGTCTTGGTTTGCCGTACCGCATCATTGAGATTTGTACGGGGGACATGGGTGGAAGCCATCACCGTAGCTTTGACATCGAGGTGTATGCGCCGGGTTGCGATAGCTGGCTCGAAGTGAGCAGCGTTTCATGGTTCTCGGACTATCAAGCACGACGTGGCGACATTCGCTTCAAGCGCACGGGCCAGAAGGGCACCGAGGTGGCCAACACTCTCAATGGTTCTGCTCTTGCAGTTCCTCGTGTATGGGCAGCTATCTGTGAGAACTTCCGTCAGGCCGATGGCAGCGTGAAGATTCCCGATGTGTTGCTGCCGTATATGCGTGGCGCTACTCACATCACTCCCAAGGCGTAGTTAATGGGTCTTGCTGATCGACGTATTCAATACGAGACCGCTGGTCTTGAAATTGATGATCTTCTGGCAAGCCCGATTGACCAGTTAAACCAGTGGTATCACCAGGCTGAAGAAGCAGGTGCAGCGGAACCCAATGCCATGGTGGTATCCACGATTGCGGCGGATGGTTTCCCCGATGCACGTGTCGTATTGGCTCGCACCATCAATACCGATGGCATCACGTTCTTTACGAATCGCCTCAGTGCAAAGGGCATGCAGATTGCAGAGCACCCGGAAGCATCGGCGACATTCGCATGGTTGCAGTTGCATCGTTCGGCACGTATTCGCGGGTCTATTTCGTTGGCTACCGAAGAGGCAAGTGATGCTTATTTCGCATCACGGCCGCGCTCGTCACAGATTGGTGCGTGGGCATCACCACAATCAGAAGTGATTGGCAATCGTGATCAACTTGACGAGTTAGTGGAAGAGTTCACTGAGAAATTCGAGGGCATTGATGTACCGCGTCCGCCACATTGGGGTGGATACGTGCTCTCGATAAATAGCGCAGAGTTTTGGCAGGGGCGACCCAGTCGTTTACATGATCGTTTCCGTTACACACGTCACGGAGTTGTCTGGCGCGTTGAGCGTCTTGCACCATAAGGAGACCAGATGTCGTATCTCGTACCAGCAGAAGATGTTGTGAAGGCGTATGTTGCACTGCGTGACCGCATGATCACATTGTTGCGCGAACTACCTGCAGATGCTGCAGATACCGTCGTTCCGCATTGTCCTGAATGGACCGTACAGGAAACGGTGTCTCACATGATGGGCGTTCCTGAAGCCATCATGTTGGGCGACATGGAAGGTGTTGCTGGTGAAGAATGGACACAGCGCCAAGTGGAACGTCACCGCGGTGATTCGTTGAAAGATCTTGCAGATGCGTGGGAAGCGCAAGGCGAACAGTTTCTTGAGATTCTCCCCAACATTCCTCAGCCAGTGTTGTCGCAGTTTGTTTTTGATGTGACCTCTCACGAGCATGATGTGCGACATGCAGTCGGTCAGCCCGGCGCGCGCGACAGCGGTGCTATCACTGTTGGACTGGGCTTTTTGAAGACGATGATGGATTCACGTGACGGCATTGATGTTGCGGTTGTCAATCAATCGACTGTGTCAGCTTTTGACTTGTTTCGCTCATTAGGCGGACGACGTTCATCTGAACAGATTGCAGCGATTGGTCTTGATGCGGCATTCGTTCAGCAGTTCATTGGACCAATGCCGTACAGCATTCCCGCTCTTCCCATTCCGGAATAGCTAGTCCTGAAGGTCTGGCCACGTGGTGGCGCAATCCACCAGTGCGTCAATCAGCGACTCTGTGTGAGGTGTGAGGCCTGGGCCCTCCCAGTCCCACCACAATGGGCTAGAGCCACGCACGCGTGGTGGAAGTTCTAACTGCACACCCGCATGTTCAACAGAGTTGACGGGGTTGTCTTGATGCAAGCCACGCAAGTTCTGCGGGATGTCTTCGAGTTCATCAACAATTCGGTATGCCGGAAGGTGGTGCTGCAACGAACCTGAAAGATGTGCAGCAAGTCGACGATTGCGACCACCCAGCAACAGCGAGGTGAAGAACCCAGCACGACCAAAGCCATGCACTGTGATCACGATGTTCACATGGCTTAAGAATTCACTCAGTGCGGGGGATTGATCTGCAGTCACCTTGTGGGATGGAATATGCCACTCAAGATTGTCGGGCAATTGAATGCCGTAGTACGAAGCGCCTGAACGTTCGGCTGCGCGCGAGGCAACAATGTCGGTCATTTCTTCTAATGAGCCGCCATGAAATGCCATGAAACCGAAGTGGGAACGAAGAACTGAGTGTTCTGAGACGCCGTCCATTGTGAGGAGTTGTGAGAGTTCCATCTATATCTCTCGTTGTGGAGCTCGGCGAATGATGATGACGGCAATCGCTATGACGGCGATGAACACGGCAGCCAGCAGATAGGCCCCGGTGTTCTGCAGAAAACTTGCGAGATCTGTTTGCACTTTCTCGACTCGACTAATCACGCCATCAGAGCCACGATTGGTGATGGCGCCGAACCAGTACCACGCAAGATACACACCGGTGAGAATCACCGCGATTGCAGAGACCTTGTCGTAGATGGGGAAGCTCTTCTTGAGATTGTTGACAAAGCCGAATCGTGCAAAGGCGAGGGCAACGGTGAGCGATGTGACGAGCAGACCCATGCCTAATCCGTAGAGCGCGATACTGATAACACCTGATACGAAACCGTGTCGTGCCACTGATCCGAGAATGACAGAGACGAGGAGGCCAATGGTGCAACCAATTGAGGCAATCGCGTATGCGATACCGAAGAGGAACATGTTGCGCCAGGTGCGCTGTTTTTGCATGGCCACGTTGGGCTGTGAGATCGGTGGTTTCCAGCCACGAAACATCGCGATACCCATGGCTACCAGTACTAAACCGATGACTAAGGCCGCATATTGGGCATTGTCGCGAATCACCGTTGTGAATGCGCGCGAGATGATTCCCACAACTATGAAAAGACCAACGAATCCACTAGAAACCGCAATGCCCACTGTGAGGCCACGACGCACTGTTGTTGCGGGTGATTCCTTCTCGCGATGGAGTTCAGTGCCGAGGTAATACAACAGATACGTGGGAAGAAGAATAAAGCCACACGGATTCACAGCAGCGAGAACTCCGAGAATGAAGCTGTAGGCGAAGTCTCCTTCGAGTGCAATCACGTGGTGACTCCGAGATCCTCTTTCAGAATTTTCTCGATGTCTTCTGGCGTCAGTTCACCTGCTTGCATCTTCACGATGACGCCTTCGGCATTGAGAAAGAATGTGGTGGGAAATGTTCCCACTTCGACCGCTGACACTTGATCACCATCGTCGATGTAGCTCGCAAGCATGACGTCGAGATTCTTGAGGAAGGCTTGAGCAACTTCACGTGAATCATTGGGGTTCACGCCAATGAATTGAACTGTGTCCCCGTACTTTTCTGCAGCTTCAGAAAGCGCTGGCAATTCTCGAACACATGGTGCGCATGTGGAAAACCAGAAGTTAACGACCATTGGTTTGCCGGTGGGAACAATGGTGACATCGGCTCCGCTGGCCATATCTTGCATTTCAACGAAGAGAAATTTCTTGCCATTGTTGTTGGCGTTTGTGCCGATACCCGGGGTCAATGAGACCCCGGGATCGGTGCGATTGGCGCCAGTGTCGTCGGAGGACGAACTACTTGAACATCCTGCGATGACACTGGCAGACAGCACGATGAGTGAAGTCGCAACAACGACCTTTTTTCGACTCCACTGCATGTACTCAGGCTACGAGATGCCGTGGGATCGGTACCTCTTGAACAGCTGTGACAGGTCTTGCCTTGACGGGTGGACGGCCTCTTGGCCTCCGCACTCCGACGACTCGACCCATGTCCAGTTCTTCTCCACCCCAGACACCCCAGGGCTCTTCACGCTCGAGGGCACCTGTGAGGCATTCCGATTGGTTGGAACACTTTGAGCAGATGGCCTTAGCGCGTTGGATATCGACCCACTCCTCAGAGAAGAAGAGGTAGCTCAGGGTTCCATTGCCATCGGAGCAACGCTTTGCGGAGAGCACCAGCGGCTGTTCGACGAGGGCAATGCCTCCCATGTCTGTATTGATCTTGGTGTACATGTTCTTTCTCTTTTCCTTTCGGGTGTTTTTGGAGATCTGGGGTAGTGGGCGGACAAAACAAAAAGGCCGCTCGGGGTGGAAACCCGGCGGCCTTTGGAGAGATTTTTGTGAACTAGCTAGTTCAGAATCCCAAGGGGCTGCCGGGAGCGACGCTTATTTGCGTGCTGTACGACCGGGGTAGACCACATGGAAACTGCGTGATCGACCACTGTCGCGGCATAGGCAAACGCCACGGCTGTCGCCGTGGTGCCCATAAACGCGGTGGTCAACGAGGTACGCATATCGGTCACCATAGAACCACCTTCTGCAGGCCATTTCAACTGAATTAATGAAACTCAATACCCATAAGGGTTTGAGCCCTCCCGATAGGGTCGATGCATGGCCTTTCGTGACGCTGCACTCGCATTTGAGATGGTCGCGCGCACCTCTGTGGGCCGTGAATTCACCGCTCGGCGCCGAGTTCGCTTGGGAGACGCCACTCCGAACGGTCGATTGCGCCTCGATGCGTTAGCTCGCTACCTGCAAGACGTGTCGAACGACGACACCCGAGTCTCGGAATGGAGCGACCCACATTGGTGGGTGGTGCGCCGAACAGTTATTGATGTTCATGAGTTCCCGAAATACATGGAAGAGATTGATCTCGTGACATGGTGCGGTGGTCTTGGCTCTCATTGGGCAGAGCGTCGCACGCAGATTGTGTCGCTCGATGGTCGTGTGCTTGTTGATGCTGCTGCACTGTGGGTGCACATTGATCAAGACACAATGCAACCCAGTCGCGTACCTCACGATGTTGTCGAAACGCTGACTGAATCATCTGGTGGTCGTGATGTGGGCGCACGTTTGTTGTTGCGCCACAAACTCTTTGCCGAAGCAAATGCACGTACCACACCATGGCCTCTTCGATTTAGTGACTATGACGCAGTGGGTCATATGAATAACGCTGCGTACTGGGAAATTGTTGAAGAGCATCTTGCAGAACATCGTGACTTACGTGCACCGATGCGTGCAGTGGTGGAACATGTGATTCAAGTTGATCCAGGCCAGACGCCAATGCGTCAGTCGGTTGTTGAGAACAATGAACTTGATCTTGAACTAACGGAGAACGGCACCATGCATTCTGCAATGTGGTGCGGAGTGTTGTCTTAAAGGCGCAACAAGCGCTTCTTACTTCTTCTTTGTTTCTTCAGAAGTGCGGAAGACTTTGTCGCGATAGAACTTCAGTTCCGCAACACTGTCGCGAATATCATCCATCGCACGATGTGTAATGCCTTCGCTCTTTGGTCGGGCGTGTTCTAAACCTGGGTTCCAACGCTTCACCAATTCTTTAATGGTGGAAACGTCGACGCATCGATAGTGCAACCAGTTTTCAATCTCCGGCATGTACTTTGCAAGGAACGTACGGTCAGTGCGAATCGAGTTGCCACACAGGGGAATCTTGTTCGGCTCGGGGCTGTGCTCTTTGATGAAGTCAAGCGTCTGCTGCATGGCTTCGGCCTCAGAAATTGTTGAGGTCTTGATCATCTCCAACAGGCCAGACACTGTGTGCATGTTGGTGACGAAGTCATCCATGTGGACCATCACCTCATCTGGTTGGTGAATGACCAAATTTGGTCCCTCAGCGATGATGTTGAGGTCATCGTCAGTCACCAGGGTGGCAATCTCCACGATGACGTGGCGGGACTCGTCGAGGCCGGTCATTTCTAGATCCATCCAGATCAACATGGCTGCCTCTTCATTGGGTCAAATCTAGTGTTGAGCGCACGAATGAGAGGCACTAAAGCCCACATGGCAGGCTGTAGAGAGCATTTCAAGGGGGAAACGATGGCCGAGCTACAGACAGGACAGACCGACTTAGTGGGTCGCATTGAAGGCAATGTTGCGATCTTGTCTTTCAATCGTCCTGAGGTTCGCAATGCCTTGTCGGAAGGTGTGTACGCCGGATTTGAGATGGCGCTTCCACAGATTGCGACGAACCCTGCGATTCATGTCGTCATGATTACTGGCGAAGGTAATGCGTTTTGTGCTGGTGGAGATGTGAAGCAAATGAACGCCTCTCACAAGGGTGATGGTTCGGTACTTGCTGGTTCCAGTATTGAAGACAGAGTGCAAGGCCTTCGTCATCGTCAGAACTTGTTGAGTGCGGCACTGCGCAAGTTGCCGCAACCAGTTATTGCTGCGCTACCTGGCGCCGCTGCTGGCGCCGGATTGTCCATTGCACTTGCAGCAGACCTTCGCATTGCAGCAGAACGCGCAATTCTGATTACCGCATTCTCCAACATCGGTGCAAGTGGCGACTTTGGGTCATCGTGGTTCTTGCCACGCCTCGTTGGTGAATCCAAAGCAAAAGAGTTGATGTTTTTCTCACCTCGCTTGTCGGCTGAAGAGGCGTATGAGATGGGGCTAGTCAATGTTGTGTTGCCCGATGACAATTTCGCCCATGGTGCACTGATGTGGTGTCAAGAACTAGCAGAACGTGCACCCATTGCACTTCGCTATATGAAAGAAAACATCAATCGTGCAGGTGATGTGCAATTGCAAGCAGCTCTTGATGCCGAAGCAAATGCAATGGTGCGCACAATGGCAACAGCAGATCACCGCGAAGCAGCAGCAGCATTCGTCGAAAAGCGCGCACCGCGCTTCACAGGTCAGTGACACAATCTCCTGCACCGCGCCCCTTAGAGGGCATTCGTGTTCTGGACTTCACACGCGTTCTGTCTGGTCCGCATTGCACTCGCATGTTGTCGGACTTGGGTGCTGACGTCATCAAGGTAGAACCACCAGAGGGTGACCTGACTCGTTTTGCGTTTCCACGTGTTGGATCTATGTCGACCTACTTCGCTCAACAAAACATCGGCAAGAAAAACATTTCGATGGACTTGAAAAAGCCTGAAGCAGTCGAACTGATCAAGAAGTTGGTTGCCGAGTGTGATGTGCTCGTCGAGAACTATCGCGGTGGTGTGATGGACAAGTTGGGGCTTGGATACTCGGTGTTGTCAAAAGTCAATCCACGACTGATTTATGCAGCAATTAGTGGCTATGGGAACACAGGGCCGTGGAGTCATCGTCGCGCATATGCAACGGTGGTGAATGCCGAAACTGGCATGACAGGGCTGCAGGCGCGTGCTCGTGGTGGACAAGCCACGAACGATCCGCATAGTCATGCAGACGTGTACACCGGCATGGAAACCGCCGCTGCGGTACTAGCTGCGCTGTATCAACGGGAACAGACCAAAGTTGGGCAATACATTGATGTCTCCATGGCGCAGACCATGTTGTACGTAAATGAACATGTGCAAAACGAACTGTTTGAAGATGATGTGCCTGCAAATCAGATTCGTTCGTTCCAGCCTGGCGACTATCCCATCTTGCAAACAGGTGATGGCACCTATGTGGTTGTGAGTGGTCACCCTGCCGAACGCGGAACTTTTGATCTGTTCGTGAATGCGATGCAACGACCGTCAATGCTGGAGGACGAGCGATTCACGGATGTTGCAACTCGACTGCAGAACCTCGATGCATTGGCGAATGAATTGCGCGATTGGGCGCGATCAATACACACTGCGCAAGAGATTGAAGACGTGATGGCCGAAGCTGGTCTTGCAATGGGTGTTGTGCGAACGATGAGCGAACTCGCTGATACTGATTGGGCTGAAGATCGCAATGCAATTATCGATGCTGATGATCGCTCTGGATCAACATTCCGCGTGCCGAATGCTCCGTGGGTTTTTTCGGGTTCCGATGTCAGCACACGTGGCATTCCAAAGTTTCGCGGTGAAGACAATGCGTCGGTGTTGCAACAACTTGCAGGAGTCTCTCCAGAAGAAGTGGAACAACTCACCGCTAGTGGTGTGTTGTCGATTCGGTTACCGAAGAAGTAGTTATCGACCGGAATGGCCGAAACCACCACCGCGGTTGTTTTCATCGAGTGAGTCAACTTCAGTCCAGGTGACTTCCTCGACGCGCTGAATCACCAGTTGTGCAATGCGGTCCCCGCGATGCACGTGATATGGACGCGATGCATCAGTGTTCAGCAACACCACTTTCAATTCGCCGCGATAATGCGAGTCGATAAGGCCTGGAGCATTCACGACGCTGATGCCGTTGTTCAGGGCGAGGCCACTGCGGGGTAGTACAAAGCCAGCAAAACCAAGGGGAATTGCAATGGCAATGCCCGTAGGCATCAGGGCGCGTCCACCGCCTGGGGCAAGGACAACGTCCTCGCGTGCATACAGATCAACACCCGCGTCGCCTTCGTGGGCTTGTCGCGGCAATGGCAATTCTGTATCTAAGCGTTGAACTGAAATCTCAGGCACGAGGACACCCTAGGTGTGAAGTGTGAATACTGGCAATTGCGGGGGATTTACAAAAGTAAATCGGGGTACATCGCAAGAGCTTGCGCAGGGCCACCAACAAGGAAAGTGGTGATGCAGGTTTCACGCCACTTGGCAGCTTCATCTTTGATCTTTGCTGGTGGACCAATGAGTGCGACGTCTTCCACCATTGAGAGTGGAATCGCTGCAGCCGCTTCAGCTTTCTTGCCCGCAAGATAGAGGTCTTGCACTTTGAGTGCAACATCTTCGTAACCCATACGTGCGAAAACTTCAAAGTGGAAGTTCACGTCACGTGCACCCATGCCACCTGCGTATAACGCAAGAAATGGTCGCACCATGTCGGCACACTTCTCGATGTCATCACCTGGCACAACAGTGAGAACAGCAGCAACTTCAAAGCGGTCTGCTTTGTTCGCTTCTCCACTCTTTGCGAATCCGTTGTTCAAGCATTCGCGGTAGTACGCGTCTTCTTTAGGACTAAAGAACAATGGCAGCCAACCGTCACAAATTTCTGCAGACAGCGCAACGTTCTTCGGACCTTCTGCACCGAGGAAGATGGGAATCTCTGGACGACGTGGATGAATGGTGCTCTTCAGTGGTTTTCCGAGACCAGTACCACCTCGGTATGGCATGTTGTAGAACTCGCCTTGAAAGTCAACAGGTTCGCCACGGGCAATGATCTGACGAACGATGTCGACGTATTCACGAGTACGAGCAAGTGGCTTTGGATACGGCTGTCCGTACCAGCCTTCAACTACTTGAGGACCAGAAGCACCGAGGCCAAGAATGAATCGACCATTACTGAGATGATCCATTGTCATTGCGGCCATCGCTGTTGCAGCAGGTGTACGCGCGCTCATCTGAACAATGGACGTACCAAGGCGAACATTCTCGGTGTGGGCACCCCACCATGCGAGCGGAGTTAACGCATCACTGCCGTAGGCCTCGGCAGTCCACACACTGTCGTAACCGAGACGGTCAGCTTCTTTGATTGCATCGAGTGCACCTTGTGGGGGTCCGCTGCCCCAATAGCCAGTGTTGTACCCCAGTGTTGCTTTGCCATTTGCCATGTGCGAATCCTATTCAGAATAGAGAGGCGATGAGTTTTTCAGCAGTCTTGTCATCATCGTGAGACTGGCAATCGGTGCGCTCTCTGGTTCATCGGCAATACGAGCTTCAGTTGTAAACCAAAGCACTTCGGTCTTTGGTGAATCAGAGACATCAAGGACGCGACCAGTGATGGTGTAATCGGTATCTAAGAGAAGTGGTCCATTGTGGTTCTTAATCTCAATGGCTCCGTAGAGGCCGACAAAGTCGCCACATTCCTTCTCAATGGATTCGGTCATACCTGCGACAAGAACTCTGCACATCGTAAGTGGCGAGCAGATGGGTCCACCCCACGGTGAATCTTCGACGTACCAATCAAGTGGTGATGTCATGATCCCGCGTGACTGTCGAAGTTTCTGGTCTGCCCCCGGTGCTTGTCGCGTGATTGTTTCAAGTGGACGACCAACTGTTGCGTGACGAAGCATTTTGAGAGTTGATGCATCAACACCTCGGCGATCACGTGAGTACAACGCAGTAGGAGATGCAACGTTGCCCACACTCGCTGTTCCTTCGGCAACAGTGATGCCTTCAGGAGTCTGCATTCGTGCTGCGACTTGCGCGTTGTGCAAAGGAGTTGCATGTTCAGCTACATCAAGAGTTGCCTCAACTGGTTCGGCATCGGCAGTGGCGTGCATGAAATACATGCTGAGAGAACCAGTCTCGAACCATTGTTGTCCGAACACGGAAACCAGAATTCCACCGAACTGTTCTAAGTGAATGTCGCCAGCAACAGTTCCGGCTCGAAAACCCAACTCAGTTGCTGTCGCATCGTCATGGATGCTGCCTTTTGAGTTGATGGAAAGATTGCGGGGATTACATATGCCGCTTGATATCAGTGCCATGTCAGTTCTTTGGAATGTCTTTAAATGGTGTCTTTGGATCGGTTTGTGCGTCTTTGGGAAGCCCCAGAGTTTTTTCGCCGATGATGTTGCGTTGCACCTCATCGCTGCCACCAGCAATGGATGCCGATGGCATTGACAGGAAGAAGTGTTGCACTTTGCCTTCAACTGGCAAATCTCCACCGGTCAACATTCCGTCTGCTCCGAGAAGTTCCATTCCGAGATCACGGGAGATGCGAAGCCCATTTGTCCAGTGAAGCTTCATTGTTGATGCTTCGGCGCCAGGGGACTGACCCTTCTTCATCGAAGAAGTGATGCGCTCACGAGTCATTTCTGCGATGCGCTCATTCATATACAGATCAATCATCGATTGTTGTTGTACTGCATTTATCCCTTGTGGGCGATGGATTTTCTGTAGGGATGAGAGAAGGCCGCCGTATTCATCAGGATGCGACTTCGACGCTTTCACGCGTTCAAGAAGTTCACCGACGGCACGATCGAGATTGCCCGCTTGCTTTCCTGCAGGCACACGCACTCCGCCACCTGCACCTTCGGATAAACCACTTCGCTCAAAACCCAAGGTAGCGGCGGTGATTGCCCACCCGTTATTGATGTCGGAAACACGATCAGCATCGCTGACCCGCGCGTCGTTGAAGAACACTTCGTTGAAATGTGCAGCGCCATTCATTTGTTTGATGGGACGAATTTCTACTCCGGGTTGTTCTAGATCAATGATGAAGTACGTCAGACCTTTGTGTTTGGGCTGATCAAAATCATTGCGGGCAACCAACATTCCGCGAGTGGAATGCAATGCGCCAGATGTCCACACCTTTTGGCCATTGATAACCCATTCGTCACCGTCTCGCTCTGCTCTGCAAGAGACACTTGCAAGGTCGGAGCCAGCACCGGGTTCACTGAAAAGCTGGCACCAGCCTTCGGTGCCGTTTGCCAAGTTGGGTAGCCAGCGATGTTTTTGTTCCTCAGTACCAAAGGTCATCGTGACGGGAGCACCCATCAGCACACCTAAACCAGTTGGGGGCCCAAGAACTTTCTTGACTGCGAAAGCACGGGCAATGTCGTTCTGCTCGGCTTCGCTGCAGTCACGTCCAAACCAAGCTGATGGCCAGCGTGGAAATGACAGTTGTGCATCATTCATCAACTGCCACCATTGGCGAAGTGTTAAGGAGTCTTTCCAGTTCTCCTCAATCCAGTCGAGAGTGAACTGATACATCAGCTGAGGGCGACACCTAAGTGGCGCAATGCCATGGCGGAATACACAGCTGTGCCACGACGCATGTAGTCCTCTGCATAAATCGCACGGTTGCTGTGGTTCGGAGCGGCTTTCATGATGTCCATTCCTTCGGGCATCAGACCGAGGAACATCATTGCGCCCTTGACGCGATTGAGAACGTAACTGAAGTCTTCAGCACCCATCACTGGGTTCTCCATGAGGCGCACATTGCGATCTCCTGAAACGGCTGTTGCAACATCGGCCGCAAAACCTGCGTAGTCGTGATCATTAACGGTGACGTCGTATCCGTAGTTCAGGTCAATGTCGGCGTCCATGCCGTGAGCCGCAACAATTCCTTCTGCAACACGACGGATGCCATCATGCATGAGAGAACGTGTGCGCTCACTGACAGCGCGAATTGTGCCGTTAATGATTGCTGTCTCGGGAATCACGTTGTTGGCTGTTCCGGTGTGAATCTGTGTCACGGAAATGACACCTGGGTCGAACACGTCAATGCGGCGTGTCACCAATGTTTGTAACGCCTGAACAATTTCGCAGGCAACAGGAATTGGGTCGAGTGTGAAGTGTGGTGCACTGCCGTGTCCGCCCTTACCTTTGATGGTGAGCGTAAAGAAGTCGCTCGATGCCATCATCGTGCCGCCCTTTAGTCCGAGGAAGCCACCGGGAATGTTTGAAGCTGCGTGAATTGCAAATGCACCAGTGATGGGAGATTCAGTTCCGACATCAAGCAAACCTTCGTTCAACATTTCTGATGCTCCGTTGTAACCCTCTTCGCCGGGTTGGAACATGAACAAGACGCGGCCAGCAATATCTGATTTGCGTGCACTGAGAATTTTTGCTGCACCCATGAGCATTGCGGTGTGCGTGTCGTGACCACATGCGTGCATTGCATTCTCAACGCGTGACTTGAAGGGAACGTCGGTGTCTT